>Ga0302324_100006624_pt1 | contig 24885 bp, 17 predicted proteins | sample Palsa_T0_1_FD_201949 | JGI IMG/M metagenome (GOLD analysis project Ga0302324, IMG submission 201949) | Peat permafrost microbial communities from Stordalen Mire near Abisko, Sweden - Palsa_T0_1 | ecosystem: Environmental > Terrestrial > Soil > Palsa > Peat permafrost | place: Sweden: Abisko... | reverse complement strand
CACGAATTGGGCGATTTGGGCCTCGCCGTCTTAAAATAGCGCACAGACAGCGTTTCGGCGGACCGGGAAGGATTAGCATCCTATCAGTGGCCGCCAACGGGGTCGCCGAAAGCAATTCGGTCGGCGGTCCGAACCTTCAGACTTTTTGGGGTCCACGGTAGTGGTCCCTGCCTTGGCAGCCCCCGTCCCATCAGGACAGAAAAGGAAATTCAATTGAGCGCAATGTGGAAACCCAATCAGCCCGGTCCAGTCGCACCGAATCCCACCCCGGAGCCTTCGCGTCCGGCTCCCCCAACTTCCTCGCTGGCATTTGAAGCCCCTGCCCGCCCACCATCTCCGGCTGCAACCGGGGACCAGGCCACCATTGGCAAGGGCCTGTTCATCAAAGGCGAGATCAACGGCTCCGAGTCGCTCTTCATCGATGGCAAAGTCGAGGGCAGCGTCAACCTTCCCGGCAACCGCGTCACCATCGGCCGCAACGGCCAGGTGTCGGCCAACATCAACGCCCGCGAGATCGTGGTTCTGGGCAAGGTGCGCGGCAATGTCTCCGCCACCGACCGCGTTGATATCCGCGCCGAGGGCTCGCTCTCGGGCGACGTAGCCGCGTCCCGCATCAGCATTGAAGATGGCGCCTACTTCAAGGGCGGCATCGACATCCGCAAACCCGACGCCAAACCCGAGATAAAGCCCGGCGCCCAGGCAGGTCCAACGCCTGTGGTTACCGACGCAGTCAGAACGGCGTAGCCATAATCCCATCCAAGCGCCCCTTGATCAAGAAGGGGCGCTTGTGTGTTTTGCGGACGAGTAGATTGCTCTACCCCAGTCCCAGCCGCTGTATTGCCACCTTGGGCAGCGCCGAGCCGGTCCTTTCCAGAACCCATTTGGCGATCACCAGCCAGAGTGCGCAACCCACGACCACAATGCTGAGATCAATCCAGCGGATCTGAGCGGGGGCCTGCGCGTGCAGCCAAAGGATCGGCAGGTTGACCAATCCCCAAATGGCCGCCCAGACCACACCGCCTGCAGCCAGTCCGGCAGTCAGACAGCGGCCCATCTCAGCAAAGTCCAGGCCGGCCAATGAGACCATGCGCCGACGATGCAGCAGCACCGCAATCGTCCCGGTCTGCAGCAGGATGCCGATGTCGGACGCGATAGCCAGCCCGATGGCCCCATTCCAGTGGTAGAGAGCCGCGTAAATGGGCCACGAAACCAGCGTGATTGCCGTCCCCGCCGCCATGGGAACGAATGTGTTGCCCGCTGCATAAAAAGCGCGGGAATAAATCGCCTGCGCCGACCACAAGAACATGGAGACGCAAAACACCGCGAAGTAGCCCGCGCACTCGCGCGCGTCGCCTGCGGAAAAGCGCCGGCCGACGAACAGCAGTTCCACCAGGGGCACAGCCAGCGCAGCCATTCCCGAGGCCGCCAGCAGCCCCAGCGAGGCTACTCGCGAGACCGATTCCGCCACGCTGACGGCAAACTCGTAGCGCCGCTGCTGCGACCAGAGCGTAGCGAAAAAAGGCATGGACGCTGCGCCCGCGGCCTGCGCCAGTACCGCCATGGGCGCGGAGAAAAGCTGCTTGGCATAGGTCATTAGCGAGACCGCCCCACTGGTTGTCGAGGCAAAGTGAGCAATGATCCAGCCATCCGCGGTCACCAGCGAAACGCCGATCATCAGCGGAAGCGACAGGCGCACCCAATTGCGAAAGCCCTCGTCGTGGATGTCGAGAATCGGCCGGTAGCGCGTCCCCACGCGCCGCGCGAAGATCCAATTCAGCAAAAACGGCCCCACGAAAGCTCCCGCCACCGTCCCGATCGCCAGCGAAGAGACTCCGATGCGCTTGAAGAGCAGCAGGCCGCCCACGATAGTCCCCAGCCCATAGATCAGCGGCGCCACCGCCTGCACGCTGAACTGCTTGCGCACCAGCAGCACCGCGCCGAAAACGCCGCCGGCAAAGAAGAACAACTGCGCGGGAAGCAGAATGCGCGTAAGCCGCACGCACAGCGCCGCTTTCTCCGCGTCGAATCCGTGGAACCACCAGTGGATGTACAACGGGGCGAAGATCTCCGCCAGCACAATCGCCGCGCCTAAAACCAAATACATCGTCGTCAGAATCACCGAAAGCGAGCGCTCGCCCTCCGCCTCGCGCCCTGCATCGCGATAGCGCGTGAGGATGGTGACAAATGTGATTGAGGCCGCGCCGCCCACCAGGAAGTAGGAGATCATGTCGGGCAGCACAAAGGCGGCGTTCAGCGCGTCCGCTTCCGTTCCGCGCCCAAATAGCCAGACAATGTACTGCACCCGCACCAGCCCGATGATGCGCGACAGGAAGGTGGACACCATCAGCACAACGGTGGCCGAAAATACACTGTGCGCATGCGAGGGGCGCAATATCCGAATGCCGTGAGCCCAGCGAGACTCAGCAGGCGCGCGCGGTTGGTTTGGAAGCGAGCCAGACACTGGACTTGATTTTATCGGGGACACATCCCGTTGAGACGCGGATTGTGAGCCGGTGACATTCGATGGGTACCCAGGTTCTCCACCCCGCGCAAGGGCCTGCAATTCCGGCATAACAAGACTATCCCCCGCGTATCCCGCTCCCGTGTATCCTGTCCGCTGGAGGGAATCGCATGCATCGCACCTTGGGGCTAGGGCTGGTATTTTGGGTCGTCGTTGGCGCAGGTGCGCTGGGACAGACAATCAATGGGCGCGAAGGGATTACTCTGCCCCCGCCGCCGGCCGTGCAGGCAATTCCCGTCTCCGACGACTATTTCGGAACCAAAATCGCCGACAGCTACCGATGGCTGGAAGACGCCGCTAGCCCGGAAACCCGCGCCTTCATCGATGCCCAGAACGCCTATACCGCGCGCTATCTGAAGCAGGCAAGCATCCGTCCCCAGGCAGTGGTGGACCTGGACGCCCTGGAGAATGTATCGGAGACCGGCGCGCCCATCGAGCGGGCCAACAATTATTTTTTCTCCCGGCGTCTGGCTGGCGAACAACAATCTTCAATCTATGTACGCCACGGCTGGACGGGGAAGGATGAGCGTCTGATCGATCCTGCGAAGCTCAGCCGCGATACGAATACCTCGGTTGGATTGGCGGATGTTTCCCGCGACGGGACGCTGGCAGCTTACTTTGTGAAGCAGGGCGGGGCGGACGAGACCAGCGTTCGAGTCTTGAACGTAACGACGGGCAAGGCGCTGGAGGATGAGCTGCCGGCGGCCCGCTACTTCAGCATCCAGTTTGCCCCCGATGGCGCCAGCCTCTACTACGCGCGCAATGACAAGCAAGGGACACTGCTTTACCAGCACATTCTAGGTACCCGCAACTCCAAGGATGCATTGGTCTTTGGCCACGAGTTCCGCGGCGAGCCGCTGGGCCCAAACGACCTCTTTGGGGGCACAGTGACCGACGATGGCCGCTACCTGGAGATCGGGATTTCGAGGGGTGTTCCGGCTAAACGCGTAGATGTTGTCTTTCGCGACCTGACCAAGCCTGACTCACACTTTGAGGTGCTGGTCTGGGGGCTCGAATCTCGCTTTGAGACCACCTACGCCAAGGGCGCGTGGTATGTGAAGACCGACTATCATTCACCCAAAGGCAGAATCCTCAAGGCCGATCCGGGCATTATGCCCGATGTGTGGAAGACTATCGTTCCCGAAGGTCCCGATGTCATCGATGGGTGGTCGATCGTAGGCGGAAAGATCTATGTGAACAGGCTCAAGGACGTTAAGACAGAAACTTCTGTTTACTCGCTGGATGGAAAGCCGGCCGGCACGATTGAATACGATGGAATCGGCACCGGCTCTCAAGTCATAGGCAGGGCAACGGATCGCTACGGCTATTTCTACTTCGACTCATTCATCAAGCCATGGACCATCTACCGGCTGGATACCACAACCGGCAAGCGCGAGGTCTTTTTCCAGCCGAAGATTCCCTTTGACTCAAGCCAGTATGAGCTGAAGCAGGTGTTTTTCAAGTCCAAGGATGGAACCCAGATTCCCATGTTCATCGCCGGCAAGAAGGGCCTGAAGATGGACGGGACTGAGCGGTTGCTGATGACCGGATACGGCGGTTTTGACAGCAGCGAACTCCCGGAATGGAACCCCCGCATCGGTTGGTGGCTTGAACAGGGCGGATGGTTTGCGCTGCCCAACATGCGCGGCGGCGGCGAATACGGCGAGAACTGGCACGAAGCTGGCATGTTCGAGAAAAAGCAGAACGTCTTCGACGACTGGTTTGCGGCGGCCGAATACCTGATCGCCAACAAGTACACGTCGCCGGAACACTTCGCCATCACCGGCCGATCCAACGGCGGCCTGTTGATGGGCGCATCCATTACCCAGCGGCCGGAGCTCTTCTCGGCGGTCTGGTGCGGCTATCCGCTGCTGGACATGCTGCGCTATCAGAAGTTCAAAGTCGGCTACTACTGGACCACCGAGTACGGCTCGGCGGAGAACGAGAAGCAGTTTCCCTATCTGCTCAAGTATTCTCCCTATCAAAACGTGAAGCTGCGCTCCGACTATCCGGCTGTCATGTTCTTCACTGGCGACAGCGACACCCGCGTCGACCCGCTCCATGCGCGCAAGATGACTCCGCTGCTGCAGTCGGCTTCCACCAGCGGCCGCCCCATCCTGCTGCATTACAGCCTGGCCGGAGGCCATTCCGCCGGTGTGAGCGTGGACCAAGCGGTGCAAGACGACGCCGACCAGCTCACGTTTCTGTGGACGGAAACGGGACACCCAGGCGTTCGTGCAGCTCATCCGTAAACGTGTGGGGTGCAGGTACTCATCGGGAATCCTCTAGCGTAACCTCATGCCTTTGGTAATACCCTCCGATAAGCGAGATACGGGAGTTGGCCGGCTCCCGTTTGACGGGCGTATGCCCGCGGAAGCATCGCCGGACCGGAGTGGAAATGGCTAATGTAGAGTTCGCGGCCCGCAAGATCGATCCCGAGCAGGAGGTGTCGCGAGTGGCTGCCCTGGCTTCGACCGGGATTCTCGATACCGAGCCGGAGGCCAGCTACGACGCAATCACCCGGTTGTGCGCCGACTACTTTCAGGCCGACACGGTGCTGCTCAAGTTTGCCGATGAGAGCCGGGTATGGATCAAGTCCAGTGCCGGCCAGGCCCTGCGCGAGATTCCGCGAAAAAACTCCATCTTCAATATGGTGCTCGCCCAAGATGGGCCGGTGATCATTTCAGATATGTCCAAGCATCCAGGGCTGCGAGATTCGCTGCTGGAACTCAGGCGTCTTGACACCGCTTTTCTGGCCAGCGTTCCGGTTCGCTCGTTCGAAAACAAAATACTCGGTGTGTTGACCATCTATTGCCGCCATCCCCGCCAGGGCATGGAGCCCGACGAGCTGCGCATGCTGGAGAGCCTGGCCGACATGGTGGGCAGCCAATTGGAGCTGCGGCGCATGCGCATTGTGTTTGGTAAACCGGGCCCGCGGCGGGTTCGCACTCCGAGCCCAAGGGTGGATGCGGTCCCTTGCTGGCCGAGCACAGAGGATCTGCGCGTGGCGTTGGAGAAGCGCCAGTTTGTGCTCTTCTACCAACCCGAAATCGACCTCTCCACGCGCAAGATCGTCGGTCTTGAGGCCCTCATCCGCTGGGAACATCCCGAAAGGGGTCTCATTCCGCCCATGGACTTCATCCCGCTTGCAGAGGAAAGCGGGTTGATTTTGCCGATCGGCGACTGGGGCCTCTCCGAGGCCTGCTCGCAGATTCAAGAATGGTGCCGGGAGGATGCCTGCAATAACTCCATGCGAATTCTGGTCAACCTATCCGCCCGCCAGTTCTCCCGCCACGGGCTGGCCGACCATGTGGAGGCGCTGCTGCTTCAGTTCGGCCTCTCCAGCCGGCAGTTGGGACTGGAAATGACCGAGTCCAGCCTGATTCCCAACATGCGCATCGCCCTTGAAGTGCTCGGCAGCCTCCGCCGCCTGGGCGTCTCTTTGCTCATGGACGACTTTGGCACCGGCTACAGCTCGCTCAATCACCTGCATTCCTGCCCCTTTGACGTGCTTAAGATCGATCGCTCCTTCGTGGGTCGCATGACGGATGGCGATCAGCCCTTGCAGATCGTCAGAACCATCATCGAGCTGGCCCGCGTGTTGGGCATGGACGTGATTGCCGAAGGCATTGAGACGTGTGAGCAATACCGGTTGCTACGGCAACTGGGCTGCCGATTCGGCCAGGGCTATCTTTTTTGCCGCCCGCTGGCCTCTGAAGCGATTACCGAACTGCTGCGCCTTCCGGGCCGTATTATGCCCGATCCGGAGACCGCCGAGGCCCCCGGGAACTGATCGCCGGTGTCTCTGGCGAAGCTGAGTAGACTCCAGGGCTACGCTTGACCCGCCAATCTTCGCACCGTACACTTCGCTGGATATCATGCCTCCAGCAAAGCCGGCCTCGACCTCGACGAAAAGAAGCGTTGCCGCAGCGGTCCTTTCTGTGGCCGTGCTGGCGCTTGCCGCCCATGCTTCGGCGCAGGCCCCGGCTCCGGCGTTGTCCTGGCACTTTGACGAGAGCGACGGCGACGAAGCCGCGGAGCAAATCCACCACGCGGATGGGGTGATCTCCGGCGTTTATCTCCACGTCACAGGCGTCCACGGCAATGCATTGCGGCTTGACGGAGAAACTTCGGGAGTCGCGGTAAAAGGCTCAATGCTGCCCGGCCTTGCTCCCGCCTTCACCATCGAAGCATGGGTTGCAATCGACGCATATCCATGGAACTGGGCGCCGATTTGCGATCAGCGAAAAGAAGAAAAAGCGGGATTCTTTTTCGGCATCGACTCCTTCGGCCACCTGGGATTGCAAGCCGAAATTGGCGGAGTCTGGCAAGTGCTGACAACCGCAAGGCCGTTGCCGCTGAAGAGATGGGTGCATGTCGCCGCGACCCTCAGCGAATCCACCGGCATGACCCTGTTTGTGGATGGGAAACCCGCGGAAAGCAGAAGCGCGACGGGGAGCTTTGCCTCCGCTGCAGGCGAGGACCTGCTGGTCGGGCGCGCCCGTTATCCCATGCTGCCTGCGCATTGGCTCCATCCAAAATACGCAGTGTCGTTTTCGTTCGATGGAATTCTGGACGAGCTGAACATCTTCAATCAGGCGCTGTCTCCACAGCAGATGGAGGCCGAATACGGCCGCTTTCAGGCTCCCCAGGGAGATGTGCTGCCCTATCCCAAGCTGCCCGCTGGTCCTGCGGGAACGGGCCCCTTTGGCGCGTATTATGCAACGTTGAAGTACGACGAGTTATGGGATGCCGCGCGCCGCGTGGGCCGCGACTCCGACGTCGTAGTCCGCTTCGACGACGCCCCCGTCCGTCTCGTTTCGTGGCAAGGAACCAATTACGTTCCAGCGTGGGTCACGGAAAACAGCAAGTGGTACACCGATGAGTTTGTTGAGACCTGGGGCGCGGCGAATTGCCCCGGCGGCGAGGACTGCGAGCCCATGTCGGATAAGCAGAATCGCTACGCGCATGTGCGCATTCTTGAGAACACGCCGGCCCGCGCAGTGATTCATGTTCGCTACGGACAGTGCGAGGTGGAGAATTACGCCTGTGCCAACCCCGATCCGCTCACCGGCTGGACCGATTCGGCCGACGACTATTACACCGTCTATCCAGATGAGGTCGCAGCGCGAAAGACGGTGGCGTGGTCGTCCAATCTGAAAGTCACTCCGGAATTTCAGGAGACCATCGTCATCAACCAGGCAGGCACGCGACCTGAAGACAATATCCAAACCGACGCGCTGACCTTCGTGAATATGAAAGGCGAGACGCACATCTATTCCTGGCTGCATCCGCCCACGGCAATTGCGCAGCCGGAGGGCGCGAATATCCAGTCCGTCAATCTCAAATCGGAGTGGAAGCCGTTTCAAATCGTCCTGCCTGACCGTCCGCTGATTTCGGTCTACCAGGACGAGAAGACATATTCGATCTTCGAGTGGTGGAATCACTGGCCAGTTGCGCAGGTCAAGTCCAGTGGCATCTCCGCCGTCGCTTCCGACAGGCCCTCGCACTCTTCGCTCTCCCACATCGAGGGCCAGCCCTGGCAGCGGACCGCGGATTCGATCACCAAGATCATGCTCGATGGACTGACGAATCGTCCGGCCGCGGAATTGGCCGTGCTGGCGCGCTCGTGGGCATCGCCGCCAAAGATGACGGTTGCCGGCAGTGGATTCGAGAACCGGGGTTACGATCCGTCCCAGAGGGCGTTTGTCTTGAGAGAAGTCTCTGCTGATTCAACGCCAATTCGCTTGAACTTCAATGCAGACGCAGATTCGCCGCTTCTGAATCCAGCCATTGTGGTTGAGAACTGGGGCGAGGCAACGCCTTTACTGGCGGTTGATGGAAAGCCGGTGGCGTGGGGCAGCGATGCCCGCTTCGGGCTGGTGAGCACGCTGGACAGATCCACGCTGATCGTCTGGATCCGCCTTCACGCCGAGTCCGAAACCTCGATCGACTTGAGCCCTGCGGCAGCGCAGGCTAAGTGAATCACCGAATTCCGATTCGGGAACTCGGGTCGCAGCTTTCCTCATCCAGAACCAGCAGGGCCTTGCTTCGGGGGGAATTCCTCACGCACCGGGCTGCCGCGCGGTTATGCTCCAACCCATGCAGCAGCCGGCCGCATCCCCGACGCCCTCCCCCAACTTTGCGGGGATGCTGGCCGCGTTCGTCGAGCCTGGACAAAAACGTCCGCCGGCCCGAGACCTGGATGGCCTTGAAGACGATGTGGCGACCCTCAGCTATGAGCGCGCCTTGCGCGCCCACGCGCGTTACAGAGCCCCTGAAGCAAGCGATCGCGCCCTCACCCAGCTCGCCCAGGCGGAAGCCGAGACCGTCAGCATCTTCGAGGTGCTGCCGGACCTGAACGCAGGTGAGCGACCCGCAATTGTGGAAGCAACATTTGCAGTCAGCGCAGAAGATCGCGAACCGGTTGTGGAAGCGTTGCCGGCATTCGATCGGAATCTGAAATCCGCCAGCATTACCATCAGGATGAGCAAAGCTGAGTGCGCGCAACTGCGTACACGCGCCGCCGAGGCCGGACTCACGATGTCAGCCTATTTGCGCTCCTGCACTTTTGAAGCTGAGTCTCTGCGGGCGCTGGTCAAAGACACGCTGGCGCAGTTGCGTACCGAGCCATCGGAGAACGATCAGGATGCCACTCCGGTGGCAGGGGGTCGCTGGTTCGGGTGGTTGCGACGGTTGTGGCCGAACGGCAGTGGCAGACAACAGATCGCCCGCGCCTAGGGCTGCAGCGTGCTGCGGCAGGAGCGGGGGCTCTTCAGGACCTTCCTTTTGCCGCGGCCTTCGCTTGCTCAAGATAGGGCTCCAGGGGGATCGACCATACGTTGGCGTATCCGCCAAACCAGCCCCAACTGTCCATTCGCTTGAAATCCTCTTGAGCTTCCGCCGGAGTCCGCGGATAATGTGCTGAAAAAGAGCGGTCGCTGCTGAAGTAGACGGTGCGTTGATCCAGACCCAGGTGCGGCTCGTCGTCGGTGCTGAAGCCGGGCTTGTCATCGCCTGCATAGCGTATCGGCAGAACCGGTCCCCATCCCTCACCTTGTCTGGCGACGATGAACAAATGATCCAGTGTGTTGCCGGGCAGTCTTCCAGCGCTCACAAACACCAAGAACGATTCGTCTGGAGCAATCTCCGGATCGACATCCAGGGTGTTACCTGCGCTGAACGAAAGGGGCTGTGCCTGCTGGTAGGCGCCGCTCTTGTACGTCGATGAAAACAGCCGCTTCCCGCCCTTGTCGTCGATGGAGACGAAGTACACTGTGCCGCTGCCGGCGATGCTCGGCTTCCAGATGTTCTTGCCGATGTTGACCGTATCCGGCAGGCGCATAGGCTTGCTCCAGCCGCCGCCAGAGCGGTCTACGCGCCAAAGGTTGGACACTACACCCGGAATGGGCTGTCCCCCCTTGGGGCGATCTGTCAACGGAACCACAGGGCGTTTCGATTCAAAGATGAGATATGAGCCGTCAGAAGACATGGCCGGTGCCGTGTCCGGCCATTCGCCAGAGAATGGCGCCAGCGTTGGATGGGACCACTCCCCATTTACTTTGTGCGACTCAAGAATAGCGCCCCAGCTCCCGTTGGTGCGCGTGAAGAAGATGGTGTTGCCATCGGGCGAAAATGTGGGTGGGCCATCGTTCGCAGGTCCGGAGATCACGCCGGGAGCGAAGATTTGCGGCGTCTCTTGTCCATTTGTCGCTGCTGTATCTTCGTGGTGGGGAGTCGCAAGAGCCGGTTGAGATTGAAACGCATGCACGAATAGGCACGCCAGAAGCAGCGAAGTTGGCCTCTTACAATTCATCAGGTCTGTCTCCAGTTGTTTGGGGATAGGAGCGGTTCTGTTGGAAATAGACGCCGCGGGGCGTGGTTCGCGAGCGCAGTAACTTATTCCGCCTGTAGCACCAGGCACTTCAGGTATTCGGTCTCCGGCAGATTCAGCACCACTGGATGGTCAAGCGCAGCGCAGCGGCGCTCCAGCAGGCGCACGCGCCGTCCAGCGTCCACTGCGGCTGACGCCACGGCTGCCTCAAGCTCTGCCCATCCCACGTGATGCGAGCAGGAGCAGGTCACCAGCAGACCGCCGGGCTGCAGCATCTTAAGGGCGCGCAGGTTCAGCTCCTTGTAGCCGCGCAGAGCACCCTCGACTGCTCTTTTCGTTTTGGCAAATGCAGGCGGATCAAGAACGATTGTGTCGAATTTCTCGCCCGCCTCCGACCAGTCGCGCAAAATCTGAAATGCATCGCCCTCCACCCAATCCACTTCCGCCTTCATCCGGTCGCGATTTGCCTCGAAGTTCCGCTCTGCCACTTCGAGCGAGGCTCGGGAGGCGTCGATCCCCGTGACATGGCCGCAGACCTGGGCCAGATGCAGCGCAAACCCGCCCTGGTAGCAGCAAACGTCCAGCGCCCGGCCCCCGTTCGCGCGATTCGCCACGCCGAGCGTCTGCGCCCACTGCTGCGCGGCGGCATAGTTGTCTCGCTGGTCTAGAAAAGCCCCGGTCTTCTGCCCTGCATTGGCGTCGTAGTGAAATTTGAGCCCATTGAGGCGGAAGTCGGTTGCAGAAGCAGAAGCCATACCGTCGGCGACAAACAGCGGCTCCAGATTGGGCGCGCTCAGGCCCTCCAACTCGCGCATGCGCGGATCAGGCCGCTCGAGAATTACATCGAGTTCAAGCTCCTCACGGACCACGCGCACACAGGTCTCGCGGACCGCGGCCGAATCCAGTCCCTTCGCCAGGAACTGAAAAATTACCAGGTTGCCGTACTTGTCGGCGATCAGCCCCGGCAGTTCGTCGGCCTCGCTGAAGCACAGCCGGCAGGCGTCGGTCGTGTCGCTAAGCATGGATTTGCGCCGCGATACGGCTCGGCGCAAGCGCTCCGCCAGCAAGTCCAGCCACGCAGCTTCGTCAATAGCTTCCCGCGAAACAATCCGCAGGGCAATTTGCGAAGACGGGCTGTAGAGTGCGGTGCCGAGCAGCAGGCCGCGCGAGTCGGCGACGGGCAGCAACGCGGGCGGGTTGTCCGCATCGAGCAGTTCGATCGACTCGATATCGGACGAGTATACCCACAGATGGCCGCTTCGAAGCCGGTCCGCGGCGCGCCGGTTGACCAGCGCTCCGGGGCTGCGTTCTGACCGCAGGGCCGGGGCAGCCCTTTTGTGAGTCCGCTCAAAAGGCGCCTTCGGCGTGGGAGCCTTAGGCGCCTTTTGACTCGAAACGGAGTTGAGGTTGCGCGGCTTCATCATTTGCTCCCGTTGACCGGGAGCGAATGGGCCGCCGGCCCCTACTTCATTTGGATGCTTTCCAGGTAGCGGCTCAAATTGCTGATTCTGAGCAGCCTGTCCTGGGGGTTGGTCTGGTTCATATTACCAAGGATCGGTCCCCATACGGGCATCTGCGAAGTGCCGTGCGACGGAATCTCCATGCCATACTGCAGCACGGAAACGATGTGCGTATCGGGGAATTTTCCATGATTCGTTCTGCTCAACAGCGTCAGATCGGGGGGCGGCGTCTTCAAAGCGGATGCGACGGGCCCTTGACCTTTGCCATCCGTGCCATGACATGGCGCGCAATAGTTAGCATACATCTGCCTGCCGCTGGTTGCGGGAGTTTTGGTCACGGGAATAGTCACCTTCGAAGTGGATTGATCCGCATAGCTCATGCCCACCGCAAGTGTCGCGATTGAGGCTACGACTAATAGATGTTTCAGCATAACTTCCTCGGTTCTGGACCTCTAGTCCGAAGGGAACTTTACTCCTTCTTTGGTATATGCGCGATGTGATGGCAAGCACAACGCAGGCGCGCTTTCAGCACCGACGTACCAATGCAGGAAAGGCTATGATTTCACTGCATAAGCCGCATATTTTGGGTGAATCGCCCGTGTGAATTAGATTCAAGGCCGGACATCTGGTTCGGCCAGGACGATGAGTCTATTTACCGGCTTAACTTTATAACTGCAAAGTAACTCAAATTACTTATATTCCATCAAGAACGACTAACTAAAAGTTACGATTCGAAGGTTCGGAAGTTAGAGCATTCGGTAATTCAAACTAACAGTTTTATCGAATAAATCAAATTGCAACCGGTTTGCGCGCGGCAACGGGATTTCCGATGCAGTTTGCCGGGCCTTCACCGCGCAGGGGTGCAAAAGTGCGCATCGAACGACCCCGGCCTATAATGAAGCATGGCGAGTGTCCGGCAAGCCATACCGGAGGATGTTCCTGGCGCGCCCCCATCCGCACAAGGGGAAGCGCCGCAACTTGCGCCCGATTCTCAATCGGCCTCCCAGCAGCGCCAAGCCCAGCCATCGATTGACCAGCGTTTTGAAGCCCTCCTCCGTCACGTCCAGGCCAACCGCCCCAGCGAAGATGTCTCCCTCATCCGCAAGGCCTGGGAGTTCTGCGTGCAGCACCATGAAGGACAGATGCGTGCTTCCGGCGAGCCGTACATAGTTCATCCGCTCGAAGTAGCCGAAGTGCTGGCGGAGATGAAGATGGACGCGACCGCCATCGCCGCCGGCCTGCTGCACGATTCGGTTGAAGACACGCCCGCAACCAACGAGGAAATTGCGGCCGGTTTCGGCGAACAGGTGGCGCACATCGTTGAGGGCGTCACCAAGATCGACAAGATCCAGTTTGCCAACCGCGAAGACCGCCAGGCCGAGAACGTGCGCAAGATGCTGCTGGCCATGGTCTCCGACGTGCGCGTCGTGCTGATCAAGCTGGCCGATCGCCTGCACAATATGCGCACACTCGAGCATTTGAAGCCCGATCGACAGGAGGCTATTGCCCGCGAGACGCAGGAGATCTACGCGCCGCTCGCTCACCGGTTAGGCATGGGCAAGGTGCGCGGCGAGCTTGAAGACCTGGCTTTCCGCTACACCGACCCGGTGAGCTACGAGAAGCTGGCGGCGGCCGTCGAGGCCCGCCGCGTTGAGGGCGAGCAGTTCCTGCGCAGCGTTGAGGATGCCCTGGTTGAGCAGTTGCGCGAAAACAACATCGAGGCGCGTGTCGAGTGGCGCATCAAGCGGCTCTACTCCATGTTTCAAAAGATCGAGCGCACCAAGGTCTCCTTCGACCAGGTCTACGATCTGCTTGCCGTTCGCGTCATCACCCAGGACGTGGCCTCCTGCTACGCCGTCTTCGGTCTCATCCACACCCTGTGGCGGCCCGTCCCTGGCCGCATCAAGGACTTCATCGCCATACCCCGCGCCAATCGCTACCAATCCCTGCACACCACGGTCATGGGCGCCAGCGGCCATCAGTTCGAAGTGCAGATCCGCACTGAAGACATGCACCGCATTGCCGAAGAAGGTATTGCTGCCCACTGGAAGTACAAGGCCGGCGACGGTTCCGTGACGGCGCGCGACGAAGAGCGGCTGAATTGGATTCGCCAGCTTGTCGAGTGGCAGAAGGAGATGACCGATCCCAATGAATTCCTCTCCAGCTTGAAGATGGACCTCTATCCCGACGAGGTCTATACCTTCACGCCCAAGGGGAAGGTGGTGGTCGTCCCTGCCGACGGAACGCCGGTCGATTTCGCGTACACCATTCACACCGAGGTGGGCCACACCTGCGTAGGCGCCAAGGTGAATGGCCGCATGGTTCCTCTGCGCACCAAGCTGCGCACCGGGGACATTGTTGAAATCGTCACGCAGAAGGATCACAAGCCCAGCCGCGACTGGCTTACCTTCGTCAAGAGCCCGCGCGCCCGCAACAAGATCAAGCACTGGCTCAACGAGGACCAGCGCCGCCGCGCCGTCGAGATCGGCCGCAAGCTGCTGGCCACTGAAGCGCGCAAATTCAAAGTGCCCATGAGCCAGATCGACGACCAGGACCTGGGCCGCATCGCCAAGGAATACGGCGTGGCCACGGCTGCAGACCTGCTGGCCACGCTCGGCCAGGGCAAGCACACCGCGCACCAGATTCTAAGCAAGCTGGCGCCTGCTCTTTTGACGCAAGGCGATGCAGAGACAGCTCCCGAAACCAAGCCAGGCGCGGGCGGCGAGCCGGGAATGTCGGACGCAGTCAGAAAGCTGCACCTCACCGGCTCCGACTCTCTCCAGGTGGAGGGCCAGAACGATCTGCTCGTCTACCGCGCGCGCTGTTGCAACCCCATTCGCGGCGAAGAAATCATCGGCTACGTCACCCGCGGCAAGGGCGTAGCCGTACACGCGCGCAGTTGTCCCAACGTGCAGAATCTTCTCTACGAAAGCGACCGCCGCATCGCTGTCGAGTGGTCCCGGGTAGGCGATCAGTCGGCCAACAGTCCGCAGCGCTACCCGGTCAAGATCACCGTCTTCTGCGACGACCGCACCGGAATGCTAAAGGAGCTGACCGCCGTCGTCTCCGAAGACAACACCAACATCCGCGGCGTTGAGATCCATCACAAAGAGGGCGAAGAGGCCATCGTCGAGTTTGTGGCGGAAGCCGAGGACGTGCATCACCTGAACCGCATGGTCCTCGCCCTCCGCCGCGTAGCCGGCGTTCGCGCCGTGCAGCGCACGCAGAAGCTGTAAGGCGTGTTTTAGCGCCCTGCTTTGTTTCAGGGCACGACTTGAGTCGTGCCAAAATCGGCTAGAAATTCTGTGCTTCAGCCCCTGAGGGAATGCGAGGCCCGGCCGCTGAAGCCACGAATCGAACGTTGGGGGTGCATTCAACGGTCCGTTCTCTGCTTTCTTGACGCCGTGAGACTTCCGATCCGACTGCAGAATCCACACTTTGCAATCTAGAAATCTCAACCACAACGAGGCTAACTCGGTAGCGCGGTGGCGTGTGGTAGCATGGCTCTGTTTTCAGATGCAACTTGGAATGTTCGCATGTCCAAGAGTTGGAGGCTTCGCGTGCGCATTCGAGCCAGGTGTTTGGCCGCCTTCGTCAGTGTGGACTTAGTCTTGGCAGCGTGCGGCGGCGGTGGCTCAGGGGGCAGTTCGCCTACCGGGGACTTCTCTCTCTCTGTTACGAGTCCAACCCCGGCGCTCGCGCCCGGAACCAGCCTTAGCGTAGCGCTTTCAATCAATCAGGTCTATCTCCTCAATCCCCTCAGCGGGAATGTCAGCATCTCCGTCTCTGGACTGCCTGCAGGAGTTACAGCGTCGCCCTCCACATCCAGCGTAGCTGTGGGGAGCAGCGAGCAAATAGTGATCACGGCGGCAGCATCGGTCAGGCCGACTTCTGCTTCAATCACATTTCAGGGAACAGACGGCTCCCTGAGCCATAGCACACAAGTAACCATCGACGTCGTTGCTCCCGTCACCGCAGCCCACGCACCCATTCGCACTCGATTTCTGCGGACCGACAACTACTTTAACGCCATCGCACTGACGGAAACCCTCCAACCCACCAAACAATTCACAACATATGATGAGGTGCACCGTCAGTTCTTCGTCAGCAATCCGTATGCGAATGAGATCAATGTCTTCGACGCCGCAACCCAGTTGCAAACAGGCCAAATCGTTGTCCCCCAACCTTGGGGAATCGATATATCGCCTTACAACGGGAGCCTGTACGCAGCGACTCTAATTGGAGATGTCTATCAGATCGACACGTCCACATTGAGCGTCACAAGCAGGTATCCCTCCGCGTCCATTGGCCCAAAAGGCTTTGCGGCAAGTTCAGTATTTGTCCTGTCTGATGGCCGATTAGCACTGCAAGGCGCAGGATGGATTCCAAATGAAAGCACCTATGGGGATGGATTGGCGGTTGTCTGGAATCCCGTTACGAACGCCATGGATACCGGGGCGGGCCAATGGGGAATCTGCAGCCAATATTTCGGGAGCGCGAGCGGCGGCGCAATTGCGGTCAGCGGCGACCGAACTCGGCTGTTAACTTTCGCGGGAGAAGCCTGCTCATATGACCCGATTGCACAACTTGAAACCTATGGAGTTCTGCCAGGAAGCGGATTCGATATCTATCAGATTATTCCAACACCCGATGGAACGAAGTTCATCGTGACCACCAACGTGAATGGGATTGCGGAATTCGACGCAAAGACCGTCCAGTTGCTGGCACAGAATATCGGAGACGGCGGTTACGACAAGCTTCCAGGTGGTGCTTCCAGCGGGGTAGTAAGCCAGGATGGGAAAACACTGTTTCTCATGGATAACTCAGGCACCGTCAGCGGGGCTTTCAGTACAGCAAGCCTCAATCAGACAGGTTGGCTTCCCGACTCCTTCCCGTTCGACAACACCATCGGCGCGATCGACCCTACCGGGTTAATCGTCGGTCCCGCTGCTCACGGAGTTCAATTTCTCGATGGCTCGTCAATCGACGCCACTCAACCAACGGTCCTTACCGCGAGTGATCCGGCCATCGCCACAGGCCCCTTAAGCGGAGGCACCCAAATCGCGAACGCATTCGGACCACTGACGACTAGCAATGCAACCCCGACTCAATACTATGTCGGCAACGTTCCGGGGTTCGATGTGTCCGATTGGGGAGTGACAACTCCGCCCAGTAGCTTCGCTGGTCCCGTCGATCTGACGGTCGTGTTGAGCGACGGAGCAACAGCCACTTTGCCCGAAGCGTTCAGCTATGGGCCCACGATCCTCGAAGTCGTTCCTAATGGATCGACGGCGGAAGGCGGACAGACGGGCACGATTGTGGGCTATGGGTTCGGCAACTCCGGTCCCGGAATCCAGATATCGATAGGCGGAGAATCTGCTACCGTTGCTGCTGTATACGACGATCCTTATGAAGATTGGAACAATACGCTCACCAATTCCTTCCCAACGAACGCAGTTCGGTTCACGATCCCACCTGGAATAGCTGGGAGCGCAGTTGATGTTACCGTAACCACCCCGTCAGGCACAGCCACAGCGAAGGGTGCTTTTAACTACACTGCAGCCTCAACATCGTACCCGCTCACCGCTCACCTGCAGTCCGGCATCTATGATGCCGGCAGGAATCTGTACTATTTTGCGGATCGATCGAAAGTACAGGTCCTTTCGACGGTCAGCGGACAATGGCAAGCGCCGATTACTCTGCCTGGTGTCAGCGGCAATTCCCAGTTGATGGCCATTTCCGAGTCGCCCGATGGTTCCAAGCTTGCGGTTTCCGATTACGGCGGACAGGCCATTTACGTATTGAATCCAAGTGCTCCGTCGAGTGCGCAAAGATTTCCCATGTCCTTGGACATCGATGGATTCTCCTCCAAGTTCCAGCCTTCAGGCCTCGCAGTCACAAACAGCGGTATGGTCTACTTCGCTGCGGAGTGTCTCGGATGCCTAGGCGCTCCGCTCTTCCATGAACTCAACACGGCCCAGGGGACCATAGTCGACGTTGGTACTGTAAGCAGTGGTGGGACAGAAGCTGATCAGTTCGACCGAGTGCTGCTGAGCCCTGACGGAAGCCGCGTGTATCTGGGTTACTGGTGGTACGACACATCAACGAATGTGGGTTACACGGTACCCTTCGCCTCTATGAGCGATGACTTCACTGACCTCGCGATCTCCGGCGATGGAGGGACGCTCGAACTCGATACCCAGTTCACCGACGAGTTCCTCAACGTTGAAGACGACACGGCATACTTTGATTGGGAACTGTGGTACGCAACCGGTGTCACTCCGTCCAAGCTGAACCAGGACGGCGGCATTCTCTTCCAGCCGTTGACAGACGGGATCGATTTGCTGGCCAGAAATACAGGCCGACTTTTATACAGAATCCAGATTCCGCAAGCGCCTGCGCCCGTCTATGACCCAGTGGTCGTGGCGGAAGGAACAAACGAGCTCCTCGTGATCACAACCGCAGGAGTATCCCTCGTGGATTTGAGCAGCCTGCCAGTCCCATCGTCCTACTCACAGCCATTTCCTACCGCGACCCGCCCGCGGCTGGTGACACCGGGAAACAGCAACCGGGCCTCGACTACGGTGCGTATGGCCGCGGGACGTTTTGGCGTCACCGATATGGGATCGAGGCTGAGATTCAGGCCCAAGAATGCAATGATAACAACGACCGCCAGGTAGGACGGTTGGCTGGGCTACTCGGTTCCGTCAATTGTTAGGATCAGGAGAGCACCGACTTCGCAATCGTCGCGAGTTGCATATTCGAAGTCCCCTCGTAAATCTTGCCCACCTTGGCATCGCGATAATACTTCTCCGCCGGATAATCGCGCACAAAGCCGTTCCCGCCAAAAATCTCCACGCACTGGCTGGCCACCCGCTCGGCCACTTGCGACGCAAACAGCTTGGTCATGGCTGCCTCGCGCAGATACGGCTGCCCCACATCTTTCAGCCGCGCCGCGTTGTAGACCATCAGCCTGGCCGCCTCGATGTCGGTCGCCATCTCGGCCAGTGTGAACTGCACCGCCTGGAAATCGGCAATCGCCTTGCCGAACTGCTTCCGTTCCTTGGCATAGCGCACCGCGTGACCCCATGCGCCCTCCGCCAGCCCAAGCATCTGCGCTCCAATCCCTATGCGGCCCTCGTTCAGCGTCTCGATGGCGATCTTGTAGCCTTTGCCCGGTTCACCTAGCAGATTTGTCTCCATAACTTCGCAGTTATCGAAGATCAATTCGCAGGTGCTGCTGGCTCGAATGCCCAGCTTGTCTTCCTTGCGGCCGACTGTAAAACCCGGCGTGCCCTTTTCTACAAGAAATGCAGTGATGCCCTTGTAGCCCGCCGCCGGATCAAGCGTGGCAAACACAACGAACAGCCCAGCCTCGCGGGCGTTGGAAATCCACAGCTTGCGCCCATTCAGCCTGTATCCGCCCGAGACGCGCTCGCCGCGTGTTTGCAAGGCAAACGCATCTGACCCAGAAGCAGCCTCGCTCAGCGCGTAAGCGCCCACTGTGTCTGAGGCCAGCCGAGGCAGCCATTGCTTCTGTTGTTCCGAAGTTGCCCAGCGGCGTAGAGCATTAATAACCAGTGTGTTATGGACATCCACCAGCACGGCAACGGCAGGGTCAACGGTGGAGATGGCTTCAATGGCCAGCACGGCATCAAAAAAACTGCCTTCGGCTCCTCCCAACTTTTCGGGAACCTCAATGCCCATCAGGCCAAGGTCGAAGAGCTGCTTGACCAGGCCCGAAGCGAATTGCTGGTCCGCGTCCATCTGCTTCACGAGCGGCCCGATGGTCTCTTCCGCGAACTGCTTCACCGTTGCGTAGAATAGGCTCTCCTCCTCGGAGAGTTGAGTAAGTGGGGGATGCGCAGAATGGGCCAAACGGGATATGCCTCCGGCATCGGAGTGTATCAAAACGGGCTGGGCATATGCCGGTGGGTGCTCTCAAGAGCGAAAAAAGGCGCCCAGGGCGCCTCTTCTCGTCGGTTGTCTGCATTGGATGGTGCTTCAGCGCCGGTGACCGCCGCCGCCGCCACCGCGGAATCCGGGCAGCGCGTGTTCTCCGCCTCCGTCGTGGGGGGCGTTGCCCACGTTGCCGCGCCCATCGCGCGCTTCGTTGGCGTGGAAGTGGTTAAAGCGCGCCTCTCCGCGGCCCGGAAGCGGACCGTTGTATCCGTGACGAGGGTCAAATCGGTTGTCCACGTGCCCGTAGAAACCAGCGTGGCCGTGAAACCACGGGCCGGCTCCAATAAACAGGCCGCCGACAAACCAGTCGGGCCCATAGTAGCCATAGGGCGCGCAATCGTACGGAGCGTAGTCGAAGTAGCCGTAGGGGCAAACGGGAGCCACTCCAACTTCTACGGCAACCTGGGCCGGGCCCAGGGACGCCGAACTGGACAGCGCAACTCCCAGTGCTGCCAAAGCAAGGACTTTTCCGAGTGACATAATCTCTCCTTGACTTGCTTAGAATCAATAGAGAGCCGGGGGTTGCATCCCTATCTCAACTTTTTGGTGGAAAAACAGGCCAGAGCCCGCCGCCAGCCGTCTTCTCCGCGGCGGGCGTTCTTCACACGGTCCGGGTGTCGGTCAGGAGGTTTGATTCAACAGCTCGAGAGCGGCCGTTCCCTTCCCCGGCGGAATAAATCCCGTTGCGCGCCCCGCGATGGAGAGTTTTTCCTGGCTGAGGAGCTTGCGGATCTGGCTGCGTGCGTGTTCGGCCCAGGGGCCGCACTGGTCAAGCTTGATATAGGCCTGCCAGTGGCGCAGCGCCTGCCTGCGCTCGCCCTTGCGCTCGTAGGCCAGGGCCAGGTTGTAGTGGGCGTCGGCATAGCGGGGAGAGAGCGCAACCGCCCGCCGGTATGCGGCAATGGATTCATCCGGCCGCTGCAGCTCGTCCAGCACGTTCCCCAGGTCGAAGAATGCGAGCACGTATCCTTCATCGACCTCGGTGGCGCGCCGGTAGAGCTCCTCGGCCAGGAAGAAATTGCGCTGGTGAAAGAGGATAGTTCCCAGGTTGATATAGGCCGCCGCGTAGCTCGGATCGAGCTTCAATATCTCGTTGTAGAGAGTGATGGCGCGCAGCTTTTCCCCTGCCTCCTCGGCCTGCACGGCGGCCAGGAACTGGTCCTGCACATTGCGCAGGCCTCCGCTGCCAGGGCGGCGCAACGGCTCCGGTTCGAATCCCGCCGACGGGCTCCCAGAGCTGCCCCAGCGATTCTGCCGGCCCATTTGCTCAAGGCGCTCGAAGTCGAACAGCAACTGGCGGCGAATGGGATCGACCACGGCGCCGAGGTGGCGGAAGGCGATGCGCGTTCCGGTGCGCACCAGGCAAGCCTCGAGCAGCGGATTGGCCATCCCCGCCACGGCCTTCATGGCCACGATCGAATGCCGGATGGAAGCCGCGGGCACGGCTTCTTCGCGTAACACACGCAGCGTGCGCAACTGGCCCAGATCCTGGAAGCTGTAACTCTGCTGTTGGGGAATCAGTTCGGCGCGCTCCCACCCCTGCAACTGGCGGCAACTGATCTGCAAGATACGCAACACGTCCTGACGGCTATAGCTGGTCACTCTTCAGTGCTCCCACCCCCGGGTTGAGCCCGGTGCTGCGCGTTCCGAGGGCTTGAACTCGTGTTCGCTACCGAATCCCCGGCCTAAGCCCTGGACCCGGCTGTTGGAACAGATACTGAGGAACCACTCTTGCTCAAGATTATGACAAGAGTATGCGTGGATAATTCGTCCGGAACTACCACCGCAACAAAAAAATACGTGGATAAACGGTGTCTGTCTTGGTTCGCCTGCCCGCGGTGGGGGTAGACGGCGCTTGCGCGCCATGAGGCCCTGGAGCTGATATCTCTCACAGAGGGCGCGGCCACCCGGAATTCGAGGGCTGGCGTATCGTCTGAGGGCCGGGAGGCCCTCAGGACAGCCGGCCAGGAGGCCGGCGCTACCAGTTCTCGACGACACGCCAGGAATGCCCGCTAGTTCCTGCTGCGCATCTTCGACAGCAGGCGCAGGATCTCGATGTAGAGCCACACCAGCGTCACCATGATGCCGAATGCGCCATACCACTCCATGTATTTGGGAGCGCCCAACTGTACCCCTTGCTCGATGAAGTCGAAATCGAGCACCAGGTTCAGAGCCGCCACTGCTACGACAATCAGACTGAATCCTATGCCGATCAAGCCGGAGCCGTTGATCGAAGCAAAGCGGATTCCCATGAATCCCAGCAACATTTGCGCCAGGTAGAAAAAGAAGATGCCTCCGGTGGCTGCAATCACGCCCAGGCGGAACTTCTGCGTTACCTTGATCAGCCCGGAACGATAGGCCAGCAGTAGCACAAACAGTGTGCCGAAGGTGAGACTCACAGCCTCGATGCCGATCCCCGGATAGCGCAGATCCATGGCTGCCGACAGGCCGCCCAGCACCAGGCCTTCCAACAGCGCATAAATCGGCGCCGTCACTGGAGACCACTCCTTCTTGAAGCTGGTCACCAGGGCAAAGATCAATCCGCCGAACAGGCCTACCATCATCAGCGGCGCCACGCTGGAAAAATCGCGCGACCGCATGAACAGGCTCCAGGTCCAGCCTGCGGTGGCCAGCGCGCAAATCAGCAGCAGTGCAGTTTTGTTTACCGTGCCGCTCAGCGTCATGCGATTGGCGGCGTCAATCAGGCCGCCGTACTGCGTGCCGTTCAGGCCCTGAAATGTCTTGTCGCTCAAGGCTGGATTCGATGTCTTCATCAGTGCCATTTCGTTCTCTCCGTGTTGCAGATCCGGGCAGTTCCCCAGTTGTTCCCGCGCCAGGCGCGTCTTCTCTAACCTTAGACACAGAAGCGACGATAAAGACTCTTTGGGCGCTAGTCCAGGCCTCCTTCGCTCCGGAGGGCCGCGTTTCCTTGCCGGCCGAAGCACAAATGTCGTTCGACATCACCCCAAAAGTGGGATTAAAACCCCACTCCATCTCCCTCTATAGTTGAGCCTGGCCGCCCTATGAGTACCATCCCAGTCGAGCACACGCTTCCCGCCCCACGCTTCTCGTCCATCGATCTGCTGATGGTGAGCCTGTGGTCGGCCATGCTCACGCTGGCGGCGCTCGTTCCCAATATGCACTTCATGCTGGGCTCGTTTCTGGCTGGTGGAGTGCTCATCGGCCGGCACCTCTGGTCGGTTGTCTATCGCGGAGAAACGCGCGACGGCAACCTGGAGCTGGCCGTGCTGCTGCCTGTCTTCGGCATCTTCTCCAGCGCTGCGTTCGTGTTTGTCACGCACGCTACGCCCGTCACCTACGATGCTCTGCTGGCGCGCTGGGATATGGGCTTCGCTGCCATGGTGCGCACCTTTGCATTGGCTCACCCGTGGGTGATGGACCCCGCTGTCTGGGCTTATCGCGGCCTGCCCATCAGCATCCTGCTGGTGCTGGTCACCACTACCGGGCGCATCCGCTCGCGGCTGGTCTGGAGCCTCTACCTCGGCGCGTTCCTGTCGCTGCCCTGCTACCTGCTGTTTCCCGCCGTGGGCCCCATCCACGCGCCTGGAGGCATCGCAGACCCCACCGCTCCGCGCAACTGCATGCCGTCAATGCACCTGACCTGGACACTGCTGCTGTGGGTGAACTCGAGCGGATGGATCAAGTGGGCAGCTGGTGTGTTTGCCGCGCTTACTGCGATTGCCACGCTCGCTACAGGCGAGCATTACTATCCCGACCTGATCGCAGCTCTCCCCTGGACCTGGGCTATCACATTGCTGGCGCGCAAGTTCGCGAAGTAAGGCCAGACCCGCCGGTGCGATGTCTGTTCTCCTCGGGCGTTGAAAGGGCGCGACTTCAGTCGTGCCGACAACGCCAATAGATTGAAGCGGGTTTTACAGGCTGCGGAAGAAGGGCCTGGTCGGATGAAAGATAGCAAAGGGCATCCCTCAGGGGCTGAAGCCCACGTTGATTTAGAAGCACTTGCGGCACGACTGAAGTCGTGCGCTGACACTTCCTGCCGCTGCCGATGAATGTTTCCGCAGCTCGTGCAGGCCATCCCGCGAAACGAGGTTCTCCGATTTCGCTCCAGATGCCCACAGTCTCACAGGTTCGGAAGTGTATTTCGTCTTGTTGCTCTTCGATTGGAAGTCATTGTTTATCTGCAGGATACAGTTGAAAGTTCGGCATTTCCGGGTTGATTTGGCGCTGCTTTTTATTTCGTTTTGGGGTGGGTAACTAGCATTTGGTTACCGCGTGGTTACTACCGGGTAGGGGGGTAGGGGGGGTGCAGCGGGTACAGACCGGGCGCATGTCTGATGCATTGGACCTATCTGGAATTGTAGCTGGGTTGGCAAAATTATCACGCAATTCCGGAAGAAGATAATCAAGTGGTGTATCTGACTGGGATGGAAGGAGTTGAGGGCGCGTTGGCGCGGGGCTTGTGGCCGGCTGCCCTTGACAAAAAAGCAGAGTTCGCCTGCATGCTCTCATTGCGAACAGCTAAACCTCAGGGACCAAACAGGCTGCGGAAAATTCCATCGGGAGCGGCAAGAAGCGTCAGGGTATGACTTCAGTCGTGCCGCGAAAAGCTGAAAATGAGCGTGGGCTTCAGCCCCTGAGGGATGTGTTTATTGAAATCCGCGCCGCCTCGAGGTCTGTTTCCGCAGCCTGTGGAGACCGGCGCTACTGACTTCAGATTTCGCAGCGCCCCTCCAGGGCGCGAGGCCGATTATGGATCGTGTTCCCAGGGCAGAGCTTCGCTCGCCCTGGGCTATTATCATGCGGTCCCTCTGGGACCTGAAAACGATATGGATCCTGTTCCCAGGGCGGCGCTTCGCTCGCCCTGGGCTATTATCATGCGGTCCCTCTGGGACCTGAAAACGATATGGATCCTGTTCCCAGGGCAGAGCTTCGCTCGCCCTGGGCTATTATCATGCGGTCCCTATGGGACCTGAAAACGATATGGATCCTGTTCCCAGGGCTGCGCTTCGCTCGCCCTGGGCTATTATCATGCGGTCCCTCTGGGACCTGAAAACGATATGGATCCTGTTCCCAGGGCAGAGCTTCGCTCGCCCTGTGCTATTATCATGCGGTCCCTCTGGGACCTG
>Ga0302324_100006622_pt1 | contig 24887 bp, 25 predicted proteins | sample Palsa_T0_1_FD_201949 | JGI IMG/M metagenome (GOLD analysis project Ga0302324, IMG submission 201949) | Peat permafrost microbial communities from Stordalen Mire near Abisko, Sweden - Palsa_T0_1 | ecosystem: Environmental > Terrestrial > Soil > Palsa > Peat permafrost | place: Sweden: Abisko... | reverse complement strand
TCCCGAGCTGAGCCGCCGGCTTTCGACCACCGTGAAGTAGCGATGCTCTTTGCCATCCTTGAATCTTTTATTGGCGCGCAGAAACATGCTCCCTTGCAGAATGCCAGAATCCCGTACCGCTGCCTAGCTAGAGGGTAGGTCTCCACTACAAGCACTATGGGAAATGTTCTATTGACGGCGAAGGCTTTAGCTCACCGACCCGCTCGTTTTTACCGGGAAACTCATCGCAGCTGCGAAGGTTGGGTTAAGCCCGCCGAGGCACCCGTTGAGTCCGCGCGCCGGATTACTACGGAGCTATCGTCAGACTTTTCGACGCTGAGATTCGCAATCTCGCCGGACGGCCAATTGCCGTTGCCTTGCCCGCCGAGGAACGTCCACGTAGCGCAGTTATTGGTTCCCTCGCACTCGGTCGGGGACGGCGGACTTCGGTTTGGTTTGCGTTTGCAGCACTTGTCCCGCCGCTATCGCTGGAATGAAGACTGAACCGGCGAACAGAATGGCCGAGAGCAAGCCATTAGCACGGAGCGCACGCGACGTGCACTTGCCCGGCTTGTATTTCGCCGCGTTTGGTTGCCTGACCCCACGGCGCAACTCCGACGGATTTCGAGCGTCAGTAATCATACGGCACTCTCCTTGAAAAATTATAGGCCAAAAGGCCTTAATGGCGTGACTTCTGTGCACGGCAGCGACCACTCTTAATATGTTTAAATCAAACGGCGGCGGTATAACAGCCCTTGGTTGCGCAGCACCGTTAGTGGTGGTTTTCAGCCAGCCGAACCGTTGAGTCACCGTTCTAATCTCTCAAATTCCGATTCGCTCTTCTTCACCTACGCTGATGTCATCATTGCGCCGATCATAGGGGCCCGTCGTTTTGGCGTTCGAGTCTCCCGCCATGCGCTGCGCGACCTCGATACGGCCGCCGTTGGTGAGGTAGTCGGTGATCTCGTGGCGCGGAACGTGTGGCAGCCTATCGCGGTCTCAATTCCCGAATCGCAAGCACAGCGGCGCACCATACGCCAGACATCCCCGGGTGTTGGTTGCGAATGTTGATTGACGTGAAAAAACTCGCGCAAGCGACGCGCCGCGCGGTTGCCCGCTCTTGAGATCGGCTCCGGAACGGGCAGTCTTGACGGGGGGCGATGGCAACCAGGGCTGTGTTCATGGCAGCCTCCCATCTGACGGGTGCGTCAATAAGCGTGTAACTCGCCGGCGTTGCGGCATTCACGGCGGCAACGATTTTTGGAACCATCCGTTGAACCAATCGCCACCGGTTACGGCTGAGAACGACTATGGCGATCTTGCGTCCTTCGGGATTTTGCCGATGCGCGATGCTGTTGCGGAACGGCGAACTGCTCCGGGTTGGTGACCACCGACAACGTATCCCAGCCTTCCCGCGGTCTTGAAGGAAACGAGCGATGGGAACCAGAGTCCCTTGGTCGAAGAGAATGCGCATCAACCGGCGTGCGCCGGAGCGTCGAGGCTGCGAGCCGCGAAGTCCAGAACTGCGGTAATCTGTTCTCGCGTAAGACCGGCGTACAACTCAGTCAGCTCATCGATGGTTACGCCATCGTCAAGGTTCTCGAATACGGCGGCCACCGGCATCCGGGTATCCTTGAACACCCATGCGCCGCTCACTTTTCCGGGAATGCTCTCCACGGCGGGACATTGGGACCAGTCGAGCGATGCAGCATGGCTAAAGAGCGTATCAACCTCTTCATCCGTCAGCACGCCCCGCACCCTGGCGGATGCATCGATCAATTCCTGGTCTAACGAAGTCGTCCAGCGACAAGCCGGCGCGCCGTGGCTTGGGCGAGGAGTCCTCTTTCAATCTCGGGTTGAAGGTCGAGCGTGATCGCCATGGGGACGTGTCCTCCTCTGAGTGTTTAACGCCCCCAACCTACCCCGCGGCCGTGTCCGGCGTCAACGGTTTGGCCTACGCTATCCAAATCGCCATGCTGGGGTTCGAGCCTAGTTTAGCAGCCCGCGTTTAAAGTCCGAAAAGACCGCTTGCTTACGCGCGCGGCTCAGTAAATTCCGCGTGTTACAGAGCCTGTTAGGCGGCGCCGTGGGCGAACTCGGCCTGCAGGAGGCCAATGCGGGCCCGCAGGTCCAGGAATTGCGGATGATTGCGCAGCCGGTCGAACTCGGCGCTCAGCAGATGGACAGGGACCGAAGTATCGCGAGCCTGGACGGCGCGCTCCAGATAAAGCAGCGCCTGATTGTCGTCGCCCAATCCGGCGTAAATGGCCGCGAAACACATGGGCGACACGTAAGCGGACTCTTCCCGCGCCTTGAGGATTCCGATCTCGCGCTGCGCTTCGTCGCGGCGGCCGGCCATGGCATAGCAATAGCCCATCTGGCCGTGCAACAGAGATCCGCATTTCATCTGGGTGGCATTGGTAAGGTGCGCGATGGCGTCGGCAAACTGCCCCTTGCCCGCGCAGGCCATGCCTAGACCAAGATGCGGCAAGCCATAGTCCGTGGCCAGGCGCGAAACCAGTTTATGCTGGGCGATGGCTTCGTCGAAGCGGTGGCAAATTCCATACAACCAGCCCAAAACAAAATTGGGAAACAACGAGGCTGGATCTACCTCGAGAGCCCGCTCCACTTCGGCGAGCGCCAGTTCCCGCGCCCCGCGGCAAGCCAGTTGAATCCCATACGCAAGGTGAGCCACGGCGTCGCTTTTGTCCAACTGAATGCTCTTCTGAAGTTCTTCTTCACCAGCGGCCCAGTCCCAATCGAGGAGAGACAAGACAGCCCCCAGAGCCACGTGCGCTTCAGGCAGCGAAGGATTAAGCGAAATGGCTCGCTGGGCAGCTTCCTTCATCCGCGTATCGGAATCGCTGGGCGGCAACAATCCAAACACAGAACTGACCAGCAAGGCTTCGGCCAGCGCGGCCCAGGCCGCGGCGTAGTTGGGATCGGTTTCCACCGCTTTGGTGAAGAACGCGATGCTGTTCCGAATGCTATCCGGCGTGCCCAGCTTCCAGTAATACCGGCCCTGCAAATACGCGTCGCAACTTTCCTTGCGCTCCGATTGGCGCCTGGCAACCCCTCCATCCCTGGCGTAACCGGCCCTGGCGGAACTGGCCAAATCGCGAACCAGTTGCTGTGCCAAATGGTCGATCGAGGACAGATCCTGCAGCCGGCCCTGCGTGATCTCGGACCAAATGTAGGACCCATCCACGCTCTGCTGTAACTGCAACAGGAGCCGAAAGCCGTCTTCCTGGAATTCCATGCTGCCTTCGACCACGTAGTCGGCAGTGCAGGCGGATGTCCCGCCCGCGGCGATGTCGGACGCCTCGCTTCCCAAAGGCTGGCTCTGCGGCTTCACCATTACCTGGAAACAACCTTCCTTGATGAGTACGTGCGCCAATCGCCGCTGAATATCTTCGGCCGCTTCGGCCGCGCCCGTTTCCGAGGCGGCGTTGATCAGCGAGAAAAGCGCGATCTCCATGCTGCGGCGGGAAGAGGCCGGATTCACGCCGTTGCCCGCGCTCCGATATTCGAAAATCGGAACATAGCTGCCCTTGCGGAGAACAATGCGTAGTCCGTCTTCGCGCCCTTCGCTGCGGTAGTATTCGTCCAGCTTGTAACGCAAGCGCCGCGCCTCCACGCGGACAATGGAATCCACCCGCGGGTCGAAAGCCTCCCGGCGGTCGAACACCTCCAGCCCGATCAGATACTCTTTGAGCCGGTGAGGCTGGCCCAGGAGGCTTTCTTCGACCACGAATTGCAGGAAACGGCGGATGCGATGGGATTGTACGAATGCGCGGCTACGAAGGATAAGAGCCAGTTGAGAACGAATCTCAGCAGCGGGAACGCCGTTGAACACAGCGGTGGTTTCTTCGGTGGGGCTTACAACTGTGGACATCATCTCAGTAGTTCGACACCTAACCGAAGTAACCGGTTACATCGATCTTTTACGGCGGGCTGGAGGCCGTGGCTGGCGCCAAGGTCCGCTGGCGTGGAAAACATTGCATAACAGACCCTTACAGATTCATGCTGGCGATATCGACGGGGGACCGATAGCCTTCCACCACCACAATACCGCTGTCGGTGATGTGATAGAGCTGACGGTCGCGTTCCGGGTCGAACCCTATTGAAGTGTCCGGCGGGACACGCACGTTCTTATCCAGAATGGCCCTGCGCACCTTGGAGCGCCGTCCGATATCGCAGTTATCGAAAATGATGGAATCCTCCACGGAGGCATGGGAGTGAATGCGCACGCCGCGGCCAATCACTGAAGTCCGCACCAAGCCGCCGGAAAGGATACTTCCGCCGGAAACAATGGAATCGAGAGCCTCGCCGCGCCGGCCGTCGCTATCGAAGATGAATTTTGCGGGGGCATCGAAATATCCAGCCGTGCGGAGGGGCCACTGGCGATTGTAAAGATTTAACTCGGGCGAAACGGACCGCAGGTCCATGTTGGCGTCGAAGAACGCGTCGAGGGACCCCACGTCCCGCCAGTACACGGGCGCCCCCGGCGGATCGCCCGGAATGCGGTTGGTTTGGAAATCATAAGCGTACATGTCGGCCCGCCTGATGAGACCGGGAAGAATGTCGCGTCCAAAATCGTGCGAGCTGCTCTCCCTTTCGCCATCCGCGCGCAGTTCGTCCAGCAGCAGCTTGGTGGAAAACAGATAATTCCCCATGGACGCGTAAACGCGGTTGGGATCGCCCGGCATGGTGGGCGCGTCGGGCTTCTTCTCGTGAAAGCCTGTGATTAGCCCGTCTTCGCGCGTCTCCACCACGCCGAACTCGACGGCCTGCTCCTTTTCTACCGGGATGGCCGAGACGGTGACCTGCGCGCCGCGATCGATGTGAAACTCGATCATCTCGCGAATGTTCATGCGGTAGATATGGTCGGCGCCAAAAATGGCCACCACATGCGGCTCGGCCTGTTCAATCAGATTGATGTTCTGGTAGATGGCGTCGGCCGTGCCGCGGTACCAATCTTCGCCGGCCGAGCGCATCTGCGCCGGCACCGGAATGATGAAGTGGTTGCGCAGCAGGCTGGAGGCTTCCCATCCTTCGCGCAGATGCTCCAGTAAGGACTGGCTCTTGAACTGAACCAGGACGTAAATGGAATAGATCCCCGAGTTGATCAGGTTGCTGAGGACAAAATCTACGATGCGATATCGACCCCCGAAGGGAACGGCAGGCTTCGCCCGCTCCTTAGTCAGCGGGTAGAGGCGGGTGCCTTTACCTCCGGCCAATACAAATGCGAGCACGCGCAATTGCATTCTGTGAGTCTCCGATTCAAAAATTGCCAAAAGCGTTCATGCCTATTCTGGCAGAAGGCTAGGCGTCGCGAAAGGGCAAAAGTCGTTACCTGACTTTACATTCGCTTTCTTACAGATGGTCGCACAACGCGGTGTGTTTCGGGTCGATTTTGCTTTCTACTTGCAAACCGATTTGTTGCTGTGCCTGTGCTACGATTTAGGGATTACACCGCAGTCATGATTCGTGCCTATCGCGGCATCCGACCCCGGATCGCCGCTTCCGCTTACATCGATCGGAGCGCGCAGGTTATTGGAGACGTTGAAGTCGGCGAACGCTCCAGCATCTGGCCGAACGTCACCGCGCGTGGCGACGTGAACGTGATCCGCATTGGGGATGAGACTAACATTCAAGACAATTCGGTGTTGCATTGCGACGCCGGGCGGTTTCCTCTGCACATTGGCAATCGGGTGACCGTCGGCCACCTGGTGATGCTGCACGGATGCACCATTGAAGATGAGTGCCTGATTGGAATTGGGGCGGTGGTGTTGAATGGCGCGAAGATCGGGAAAGGCTCGGTAATTGCGGCGGGCGCGGTGGTGCCCGAAGGCGCCGAGATTCCTGCGCTAAGCATGGTAATGGGAGTGCCGGCCAAAGTGAAGCGCTCCGTTACCGACGAAGAGCGCGAGCGATTCCGCCAGAATACAGACCGTTACGTGGAAGCCGCGCGGATTTACCGGGACGAGCCGGCTTGAAAAAACCGCTCCCTCACGGTCGCGGCTCGGTACCGACAGCCGAGCGGAATCGTCGTTCATGATCAAAGCAGTCAAAGGCACGCGCGATATTCTTCCCCCGTCCAGCGCCGTCTGGAACCGGGTGGAAGCGATTGCGCGCGAAGTGTTTCGGATCTACAACTATCAGGAAATCCGCACGCCGATTTTGGAGGAAACGGCCCTGTTTGCGCGCGGGGTGGGGCAAGAGACTGACATCGTCAGCAAAGAGATGTACACTTTCGACGATCGCGACGGGAGTTCACTTACTTTGCGGCCGGAAGCTACAGCCTCGGTGATGCGGGCTTATATCGAGCATCGGCTGGATCAGAAGCCGGGCCTGCAGAAGCTTTACTACATCGGCCCCATGTTCCGCCGGGAGCGGCCGCAGAAGGGGCGCTATCGGCAGTTCTACCAGATCGGAGCGGAGGCCATCGGGTCGGAATCGCCGTCCGTGGATGCGGAGGTGATCGAAATGGTAATCGACCTGCTGAGCCGGTCCGGACTGGATGGTTTTCAACTTCTAATAAATTCGGTGGGCGATCAAAACTGCCGGCCGCAGTACGTGGCTCTACTCAAGGAGAAGCTGCTGGAAGTGGCTTCGCGGTTGTGCGACGATTGCCAGCGGCGCGCGGAGACCAATCCGTTGCGCGTGCTGGATTGCAAGGTGCCGGAAGATCAGGCCATCATCGACTCGCTGCCAACGATTCAGGATCATTTGTGCGATCCGTGCCGGACGCATTTCAACGCGGTGAAATCGCACTTAAACGACCGGGGGATTTCCTACGAAGTCCGGCCCCGCATGGTGCGCGGCCTGGATTATTACATGCGTACGACTTTTGAGATTGTGCACGGGTCGCTGGGCGCGCAAAATTCGGTGCTGGGTGGCGGGCGCTATGACGGCTTGGCGGAAGCGCTGGGATCGCGCGTGCATTCTCCGGGTATTGGCTTTTCCATTGGCGAGGACCGGCTGGTGATGAGTTTGGAACACGCTGCGGCGACGCAGGAAGATCCGCTGGTGATGATGACTTTCACCGCGGGCGACGCGACGCGTCGCGCTGCAGCGAATGCCGCGGCCGAACTGCGCGCGCACGGAGTCCGCGTGGAAGTGGCGGAAGGAAAATTGAAAAAGGTGTTTGAGGTGGCGAACAAGCTGAACGCACGCGTGGCTTTGATTTGCGGCGAACAGGAGACCGCTTCGGGCGAAATATCGATGAAGGACATGGAGAGCCAGGTGCAAACGCAGATTCGCCGTGAATTGCTCCTCGAAAAGGTGAAAGAATGCCTGAGCAAGTACCGTTAGATTTCTTGGGCGATCTGCGCCGCACGCATAGCTGCGGCCAGTTGCGCGCTTCGGACGTGGGTAGCACCGCCTTGCTGATGGGATGGGTGCATCGCCGCCGCGACCTGGGGGGCGTGTACTTTATTCATCTGCGGGATCGCGACGGCGTCACGCAAATCGTGTTTCACGCGGACGCCGGCGCGGAGTTGCACGCCAAGGCCGAGCTGCTCGGCTCCGAATACGTTATTGCGGTGGAAGGCACGGTGGCCCAGCGCGCGCCGGAGACCGTCAATGCCACGCTCGAGACGGGCGCTGTGGAGCTGGTGGCGACCAAGCTATGGATCTTAAATGAATCGCGCACGCCGCCGTTTCCGATGGAAGAAACCGTCGACGTCAAAGAAGATGCGCGCCTGAAATACCGCTACGTGGATTTGCGGCGCCCGCACATGCAGCGCAACATCATGCTGCGCTCGAAGATCAGCTTTGCGGTTCGCGAGTTTTTATACGGCCAGGGCTTTCTGGAAATCGAAACGCCGTTCATGACGCGATCCACGCCCGAAGGCGCGCGCGATTATCTGGTGCCCAGCCGCGTGCAGCCTGGGTCGTTTTATGCTTTGCCCCAATCGCCGCAGATTTTCAAACAGCTTTTGATGATTAGCGGCTACGAGAAATACTTCCAGATTGTGCGCTGTTTCCGCGACGAAGACCTGCGCGCGGACCGGCAGCCGGAATTCACCCAGATCGATCTGGAGATGTCGTTCCCCCAGCAGGAGCGCGTCTTCGAAGTGGTGGAGCCGATGCTGAAGCGGGTGTTTGAAGTGGCCGGTTTCGAAGTCCCTGCGGAATTTCCAAGGCTCACCTATGCGCAAGCCATGCGGTCCTATGGCATCGACAAGCCGGACCTGCGCTTGCCGCCGTTTCATGTGCTGGAAGGGGAGTCGTGGCAGCTTGGATTGACCTTTCCGCCGGTCGCCATCCATATTCCGAAGACGGGCGCGTTGAGCCGCAAAGAGCGTGACGAGCTGAAGGAATACGGAACCGAGCGCGGGCTGCGCGTTTATGACGATCTGAAAAAGCTGGATCCGAACCTGGTGGAACAGGCCCGCGCGGCTTCGGGCGCGGCAGATGACGACTTGCTTTTGATCGCCGGATGGCCTGGGCCGCCGCAGGGCCAGCGTCCGGAAGAAACGTTCTATCAAGCCTGCGGGCAGCTTCGTCTCTTCGCCGGCCAGAAATATAACGACCGGCACAAGCTCCTCGATCCGCGGATTTTTAAGCCGCTGTGGGTGGTGGATTTTCCGATGTTTGAGTGGGGCGCCGAAGAGAATCGCTGGAACGCGGCGCATCATCCCTTCACGTCGGTTCACGATGCAGATATCGAGAAGCTAACCAGCGATCCGGCGCGCTGCCGGGCCAAGTCGTATGACGTGGTGCTGAATGGCACGGAGTTGGGTTCCGGGTCGATTCGTATTCATCGGCGCGACCTGCAGGCTAAGGTTTTCTCAGCGCTCGGATTTTCGGATGAAGAAGCCAAACGCCGCTTCGGTTTCCTGCTGGAAGCACTGGAATATGGCGCGCCGCCACATGGGGGAATCGCTCTGGGGCTGGACCGGCTGGTGATGATCCTGGCGGGCGAGACGTCGATACGGGAGGTGATTCCTTTCCCGAAAACCGCACGCGCCACCGACCTGATGTGCGAAGCGCCGTCGACGGTTTCCGAGCGGGTGTTGCGCGAATTGGGAATTCGGGTCGTAGGTTCGCCCGGGAAGCCGTAGCGAAATGCCGGAAATATTCCTTCGTGTCCCGATGTGGCGCACGCACTCCTCGGTGCCGCGTTCACACTCGTGTGAACGCCCTCGTGCGTGCGCCACGGTGGAACCAACATGGTTAGTTGTGGATGGGCGCTGAGGAATCATGCCGGCGGCGACTGCGGTAAGCATCGAGGGCGTGTGGAAATATTTCGGCGACTATCCCGCGCTGCGCGATATTTCGTTCCAGGTTGGCGGCGGCGCTTGCCTGGCGCTGCTTGGCCGCAACGGAGCGGGCAAGACAACGTTGCTGCGCATTCTGGGCGGTTTGTCGAAGGCCGCGCGCGGCCGGGTCTCCATCTTCGGCCAAGACGCGCGCGCCGGAAGCACTCGGCAGCGCATCGGTATTTTGGGCCATGGCATCGGCGTTTACGAAGAGCTTTCGGCCTTCGAAAATCTGAACATGTTCGGGCAACTTTATGGCTTGGACGACCCGCGCCGCACCGCGACCGAGTGGCTGGAGCGAACCGGGCTGGACCGCGTGCGCGACGGCCTGGTGCGCGAGTTCTCGCGCGGCATGCGGCAACGTCTGGCCATCGCGCGCTGTTTCCTCCATCAACCGTCGCTGCTCTTGTTGGATGAGCCCTTCACCGCGCTGGACGACCGCGCGATTGCAGTGCTGCAAGGCCTGCTGAAATCGGCGCTGGCGGAGGGCCGCACTATCGTCATGTCCACGCACCAACTGCGCGAAGCGCTGGAACTGGCCACCGACGTAGCGCTCATCAATCGCGGCAAACTCGGCTATCGCGGTCCCCGAACCTGGGAAATGTTGGAAGATCCGGGCTGGCTGTATCGTCACTACGGAGAAGCATGAGGTTTGTGCGCCAGACCCTGGCGATCGCCGCCAAAGATCTGCGCTCGGAAATCCGCGGCAAGGAAGCGGTGAATGCTTCGGTCTCTTTCGCGCTGGTGATTTTGTTGCTTTTCAGTTTTGCATTCGACCTGGAGCCGGAGCAGATCCGCGACATTGCGGGCGGCTTGTTGTGGCTGATTTTCGCCTTCGCGGGCACGCTGATCCTCAACCGCAGTTTCGCGCGCGAGCTGGTGAACGATTGTCTGGACGCACTGCTGGCTTCGCCTGTCAGCGGCGCGCAATTGTTTTTTGGGAAATGCCTGGCGAACTATGTGCTCATCATCATTGTGGAATGCATCAGCCTTCCAGTCTTCGCCATTTTCTACAATGTTCGATTGCCGCAACGGCTGGCGCTTTTGTTTTTGGTGATGCTCCTGGGCACGTGGGGCATCACGGTGATAGGGACGTTGTTCAGCGCCATGACTGTGAATTTACGGTTGCGCGAGTTGATGCTGCCCACGCTGGTTTATCCGATGCTGATTCCCGCGCTGGTGGGCGCTATTGAACTTAGCCGGGTGTTGATCAACGGAGGCCCGCTCGCCGAGAATATGATCTGGTTCCGAATTCTGGTGGCGTTCAACGTCATCTTTACCATTTTGTCTTTGGCTTTGGTAGAAATCGTATTAGTGGGGTAAAGGACCATGCGTCTGAAAATCATCCTGACACTGACCATCCTCGCGGGCCTGATTCTGGCTTGGAATCTGCGCCGCATCTTCCTGGACGTTCCGGATGAAGCGAACCAGGGCGCGATCTTCCGCATCATTTATTTCCATGTGCCGGCTGCGATCACGTCGTTTACCGGCTTCTACATTGCGATGTTTTCCGCGATCGGGTACCTGGTTACCAAGGATCTCCGGTTTGACTCCGTCGCCGCGTCCATCAATGAAGTATCGCTGGCTTTTGCCAGCATCACGCTCTGCACCGGAAGCATTTGGGGCCGGATCATCTGGGGCATCTGGTGGACCTGGGATCCGCGCCTTACGTCGTTCTTCGTGTGCTGGCTGATTTACGTTGGTTACTTCATGCTGCGGCGCGCGATAGACGACCCAACCGCGCGCGCTCGGCTCTCCGCGGTGTTGTCCATCTTTGCGTGCGTGGATATCGTGCTGGTTTGGAAGTCGATCGAGTGGTTCCGCACCCAGCACCCCGGGCCGGTTTTGGAAATTCGGGGGGGCGGCGGCATGGCGCCCGGAATGGAAGCGCCGCTGTGGTGGAATTTTCTGGCTTTGCTGATGCTGGCGACGGCGCTTATCCTGATCCGGACCCGGCAGGAGACCATGAAACTGGAGATTGATGCGCTGCGGCGTCACGCCAATGCATTCTAAATGGAATCGCGCAAAGCGGAACGCGGCGCAATCATCTTCTGTCGCTTCGGGCTGCGCGCCGCGTCCTTTGCGCTCCGGGCGTATCGCGCAAAACGGAGCGCTGCGCAATCATCTTCTGTCGCTCCGGGCGGTGCGCGCCGCGTCCTTTGCGCTCCGGGCGTATCGCGCAAAACGGAGCGCGCCGCATCCGATCCTGGTATGTTTGATGGAGCGCGGCGCGCCCTTTGCGCCCCGGAGATAACGCCATGAGTCCACAAAACTACACCTTCATGTTTTATGGTTTTACCGTCGCATGGCTGATCGTGATTGGCTACGTGATCTCGATCGCGCTGCGCGAAAAGAAGCTGCGGCAGGAACTGGAGCGCGTGAAGCGGATGGTGGAAGAGGGTGAGCAGACGAGAAGGTAGCCGGAACTAACTTGCTAAGTCGAGCAGCGTGACCTCGGGGCGGCAGTTCACGCGCACGCCGTCGATATTTCCCACGCCGCGAGTAATGTAAACCTGCCGCCCGTTCCATTGTTTCAGCCCGGCAATGAAGCGCTTATCGCGAACTGGCACGAAACGCTCGCCCAGCAGCGGCAACACCACTTGTCCACCGTGCGTGTGGCCACTCAGCATCAGATCCCATGGCCGATCGGCAACCAGATCCTTGGTATCGGGATTGTGCGCAAGGAGAATTGCGGGATCGTCCGCCGGCACATTCGCGAACGCGAGAGCGGCATCCACGCGCTCGCTCCACATGTCGGGAACGCCGGCGAATCGAATGGATTGATCGCGGACCCGCGCTACCGCTGAAGCATTGTGGAGCAGAGGAATGTTGGCGGCGCGGAGCAGCGCGCGAATCGCGGAACTGTCTTTGAGCCCGCCCACCGACGCAGCCCATCGGCCTCCATCATGATTGCCCAAACTCGCGAACACCGGCGCCGCGCTGGACAGGCGCCGGAGAATGCGCCCATATTCCGCTTCGTCGAACGGGCTGGCATCGGTTACAAAATCCCCCGTCAAGCAGATAAAGTCGGGCTTGGCTTCCAGACCCAACTCCACGGAATTCTCGATCAAGGAAAGCGGCACTACCGGGGACGCGTGAAAATCCGATAAATGCAAGATGCGTACACCGCTGGTGAGGTTCTTGCACGGCAATTTCACGCGATGGAAGGTGCATTCCAACCAGTTCGGCTCGATGCCAAATGCGTAGGCGGGCGCACAACCGGCTATCGGGAGTAGGGAGAGGAGTTTCCTGCGGGTCAAGAATTCCATTTTCGCATCTGCTTCCGGAACTGCATAGTTACAATAGTTCTGGTACACGCGTCATTTCTGGGAGATGCTCCCGGCAACCAGGTCCACTAAGGCCTGCGGAATGGGCCAAGAGGCGTAGACTTGCCGGTCGTCGCGGCGAAAACTTCCGGCCATCAGCGCTGTGCTCAGGTCGGCTGGATCGGGCTTCTGGCGCTGGTGCGCAACCAAATCGCGGAGCGCTTTGGCGATTGCTTCGAATTGGCCAAGCAGCGCGGACGCGGACGCCATGTCCTTACAAGTCACTTGCAGGTCCAATTGCAGTTGCCGAGCCGAATTCGCGCCCATGCTAAATACAATTTGATCCGCGCCTTGTAGCGCCGGCACATACGCTTTGGCAGCCGCCGGCAGCGTATCCATACTCTGGGGCGAGAGGACGCTGTGCAGTGAGGCGGCCGGGATAAGCGCCCACACCGGCGCCTTGGGCACGTCAAGCGACAGCTTGGTAGACTGGTTGGTCACCTGATAGGCCCCAAAGTCGTCGGGGCCGATGGCCATGGCCATCACCCCGGACTTGAGCGGATAAAACGAGATCCGCCGGTTCGGCTGGCTTCCCGCGACCACGCAAAAATCGTTATGACAGGATCCGTTCTGCCGCGCGGCATAGTCCCGAAGATTGTTCCAATGAAAACGCCCGCGCAGGGCGAAGTAAATCCTGCCATCCTTTAACGCGGCCGCGACGGCATCCAGATCCTGGCGATAATCGAACCCCGTTTCCTGGACGAACTGCCGGTAGTCCGGCTCTTCGGCAGTCTTCGAGCCCACCAACATGTTGAGAATCCCCGATCGCCGCAGGGCATCCACGTCGATATAAATGACACTTGCATTGGCGATGGGAAGACAGGCCACCAGATCGGCAGGCTGGGCCGCCCTACGCGCTCGAGACCAGTAAATACCGGTGGCAGCGAGCGCGCACGCCAGCAGCGCTAAGGCTGCAAGCCGCCGAGGCTGGAAGCGCGCATTCACAAGGGTAAACTACACCACCGCGGCGGTTTCGGCCAGTCGCGACTCTTTCCAAAGGTCGATGTATGGCGCGAGCGACCGCATCATGGCATGGAACTGCGGAATGTCCAGAGACTGTGCGCCATCGCTGACCGCTTTTTCGGGCGCCGGATGCACTTCGACGATCAAGCCGTCCGCGCCAATGGCAACGCCAGCCCGCGCCAGAGCAGGCACCAGGCTGCGCTTCCCGGTGGCGTGGCTGGGATCCAGAATTACCGGCAGGTGCGTTAGCTCGTTGAGCGCCGCGACGGCCGCGATGTCGCACGTGTTGCGCGTCACGGTTTCAAACGTCCGGATGCCGCGCTCGCACAGAATCACGTTCGGATTCCCGTGCGCCACCACGTACTCGGCGGACATCAGCAGCTCCTTGACGGTGGAACTCATGCCGCGCTTCAGCAACACCGGACGATGGCACTTGCCGAGCGTCTTCAGCAGGGCGAAGTTCTGCATATTGCGCGCGCCGATTTGCAAAATGTCGGCATAGGCGGCCACCAGATCCACGTCGCGATCGCTCATTACCTCGGTAATGATCCCGAGGCCCGTGGCTCGCTTGGCTTTGGCTAGCAGCTTCAGCCCTTCTTCCTCCAGACCCTGAAAATCGTACGGCGAAGTTCGCGGCTTGAACGCTCCTCCGCGCAGCAGTTTCGCCCCGGCGCGCGCCACCCCCTCGGCCGCTTGCATGATCTGCTTTTCGGATTCCACCGAGCACGGCCCGGCCATTACGATGAACTCGTCCCCGCCAATCTCGCAATCGCCCACGCGGATGCGCGTGCGCTCCGTTCGGTACTCCTTGCTCACGAACTTGTAGGGCGCGGAGATTCGGACGGCCTTCTCCACTTGCGGCATGGCTTCCACGGACTCCAGGCATACCGTAGTGTCGCCGGTGCCAACTGCGCCGATCACCACGCGCTCCTCGCCTTCAATGGCGTGGATCTTGTAACCGAAATCCCGGATGCGTTCACACACTTGCTCGATCTCCTCTTTTGTCGAGTGGAGTTTCATCGAGATGATCATCGTTCTATCTCCTCAAAAAAGAAAAACCCACTCTTTCGAGTGGGTTGCTCTTACTATAACCGCTATCGCTTAAGCCAACGCCACTCGCCCCGATTCAGGCGCTAAACCAGTACCAAAATCGAAACGAGTTGTAGGCGCGACGACGCATGAAGCCTCAGTATATGCGGAATTCAGGGCCAGGCGCAAGGCGGGCGATCTGGCACTGGCACCGTGCGCTTCGGCGGCGGAGCCGGCACGACCGGACGACCTGGGCGCGGTTCCTGTTGTTAGTCGGCCGTTGGATTCCCAGTGCCAAGATCCCGCATCCACATCCGAGCGTGCGCTTCGACGCCATCCATCCGACGAAAATCCCAAAGGACCGCTTGCTGGGAACGCGCGGCTCAGATTCATTGCGTCACAGAGCCGCGACCGTAAAGGAAGCGGTTTCGACACAGGCTGCTCGCCAGCACCGGCTAAACGGTGACCCATCCGCGCATCTTTGAGCTTTCCGCTACCTTTTCCAGCAACCGCATCCCGAGCAGTCCGTCTTCGAACGTCGGATATTCCACTGGCGCGGACGCATCCGCCACGCGCGCATAGAAGCGCTTGAACACCTGCTTATGCGTATCGTTATATCCTTCGCTGTGGCCGCCTGGGAGATCCGCATAAGCGGCCGCCTGGGGATAAAGCAGCGCGGGATCTTTCACCATGATCTGGTTGGGGCTGTTACGCCGGCCGATCCATAATTCGTCGGGACGTTCCTGGTTCCAGGAAACGCCGGCTTTTGTCCCGTAAATCTCGATGGTGAACATATTTTTCCGGCCGGCCGACATCTGGCTGACGGTGAATGCGCCCCGCGCGCGGCCGCCCAAACGCAGCAGCACGGAACCGAAATCGTCGGTATCGACCTTGACGTCTTCGTAATCGCCGGGTTCGAGCGTTTTGCCGGAGAAAGTCTCTACCGATCCTTTTGGCTTACGCCGCATCCGATGAAACGTCGCCAAATCGGCGCACAATTCCGAGATCCGGAGCCCGGTTACGTGCTGGATCGCGTCCATCCAATGCGAGCCGATATCGCCCATCGCTCGCAGCGCGCCGTTCTCCTGCGCATTTACGCGCCAATTCCAATCCGTGTCGTATAGCAACCAATCCTGCGAATACGCGCCCTGCACGATCAGGATCTCGCCCAAGTCGCCGGCTTCAATCATGCGCCGGATCTGTTGGACCAACGGGTAGTACCGCAGGTTGTGCTGAATGCAATTTGTAAGTCCTGTCTGCGCGGCAAGCAGGACAAGTTCGCGCGCTTGCTCCAACGACACCGTGAACGGCTTCTCACACAGAACGTGTTTGCCGGCAGTGAGAGCCGCGTGGCAGATCGGATGATGCCATGCGTTCGGCGTCAGAACATGGACAGCGTCGATGGTGGAATCCTCCAGCAACTCCCGATAATTCTCGGTGGTCCGGCTGACTCCAATGCTCTTACCGAACTCGCGCGCTCGCTCGAAGTTGGAGCCGGCCACTGCCGTAATTTCGACAGTGCCCAGGCGGCGCAGGTTCTCCGCGTGTACCTTTCCCATGAAACCAGTGCCGATCAGTGCGGTCTTAAGTATTCGCATAACGTGGTTGGTGGAGCGTGACGATATGTTTGGAGTGGGATTGGTAAACTGAGATTCTAACCGAATGGTCGTCAAAATACGATTGAATTCCGGCCCCATAGTGCGGCAGAAGCTGCGCAAGAATCGGCATGTTGCTCTCGCCATGGCGTCCTTGCTCACCCCGGCTGCTGTAATGGCTTGCGCGCTGGCGTTTTGGAGGCTGGCGGCAGATCTGAACGCCACCGGACAGTTCCCCATTTCCACCGGTTTATTTTCTCATTGGCAAATATGGCTGGCGCTGGCGGCCGCGCTCCAGTTCTGCGCGGCCCGTCTGAACCGGTATGGAAAACCACAGGCCATCCTTCCGGAATCTGTAGATGAATCGCAACGCAAGCTAGCCAACTAACGGTACTGACTCTTAGTACTTCCCTACTGTGGCGGCGTGCCACACCCGGTGCATCGCCTCCGCGCATTTCATTTCCCATCCAACCGAAGTATCGGCGCTAACAGGCTGGGTTGAAACCAGCTCCCTTACGGTCGCGGCTCCGTAACGCGCGGAAAACCCGCGATCAAGTAACAGCCCACGCGCGCCGTCTCAATAGGCGCAACTTTGGAGGGTCCCGTGCATCAACTGGAATAGAGAGGTTCGGACGGAAATGGCAGTTCTCAAGATTGTACTAACGCCGCAACCAGCGGTCGCACGGGCTCGATCCGGCGTCATTGCAACTACTTCGGAGACCACTGGCAAGCCGCAGTTTTGGTTTGAGGGCGGATTGGCGCTCATGGCCTTCAGCCGTCAACTGGCGAACATTCTGGTCGCGTTGTTGACACCCGCCGCTCTGGTCGCTCTGGTTTTAGGAATATGGCGAGTGTGTGCGGACCTCGGATGGGCCGGCCCATTTCTCATTGGCGACGGGTTTTTCTCTCATTGGCAGGTGTGGATTGCACTGTCTATCGGCCTGAAGATGCTGTCTTCGTCGCTGATCGCCTGGGGCTCGCGGACGGCCAAGTTTTCCGAGGAAAACTGATCGCGGTTCTGATATTCTGAGTTCATAGGCGGGTCTTGGGTTCATGTCCTTCCGCAGCAGAACACGATCCATAGGCGCATTCTATATTCCGGGCTTCCCGAAGGGCGTAAAGTGGCTGCTCATCAGCAATGTCGCCATCTTCGTCATTGGCTTCTTTGCACAGCTTGTGCGGCTGGATCGGCCACTGAGTTACCTGGCGCTCACGCCGGTTGACGTCGTCAGGTATTTTTCGATCTGGCAACTGGTTACGTACGCCTTCCTGCATGGCGGCTTCGGTCACATCATTTGGAACATGCTGGCGCTCTGGATGTTCGGCGCCGACATCGAGCGGATCTGGGGCACGCGCCGCTTCGTGCAGTTCTACTTTTTCTGCGCGGTGGGTGCGGGCATCTGCGTCGTCATAGCTAATTACATCCTGCCTTGGGGCAACCCGAGCATAGCCACCATTGGCAGCTCTGGCGCTATTTTTGGCATCCTGCTGGTTTACGCCATGATGTTTCCGGATCGCGAGATCCTGTTCGGCTTCGTGTTCCCGATCAAGGTGAAGTACTTCGTGATGATCGTGGGCGCTGTGGCGTTTCTCAGCTCGTTCGGAATCAACACCGGGGTCAGCAACTTCGCGCATCTGGGCGGGCTGCTTTTTGGATATCTTTTTATGAAGACGCCTAGGATGCAGTTCGATCCGGTGGCGCCGATCCGTAGGCAGTACCGGGATTGGAAACTGCAGCGCGCCAAGAAGAAGTTTCAGGTGTACCTGCGTAAGACAGGCTCCGGCGGCGGCCCGAAAGTCAATTAAGTCCAGCGGAAAGAGTGTTCGTTGGTCACGCCGGTCAGCTTCCTTAGCCGCGGCTCGGCCGCAAGGGTGCTTAACCTTTTTGGAGTAGCTGACATCGGCGTATTGGCCAAACCCGTGGCACTCGTGTGAACGCGACATGTTTCACTGCTTCGGAGCGCGATTTCCGCTTCAGCGCCGCGAAACCTCCAAAACGGTTGAGCACGCCGGCAAGCCCCAGCGCCGCTTACTATACTGCGCGGTACTATAGATTCCACGCGTTACTGAACCGCGCGCGGCAGTTGCGCGTTTCCTTGAAAGGGCGGCCTGACGGCCAATGAAAGGTTTAAAATAAAGGGCGAGGGCGGCGACCGCGCCGCGCCAAGCACTTCAGATCGTTTTGAGCGGTGATCGTATGAAATACTTCCAAGCCGGTTTAGCTGCCGCCGTGGTAATCGCGCTCGGCGCAATTTCGTTTCACGTGGCTTTGGCCCAAGGGCCGGCTACGGACTCATCGGAAACCGTCGCCAGGCCAAGGAAGAAAAACCCGCCGGCGGATACAACGCCGCCGGTCGATGCCGAACCTACAGACGCCACCCCCGCCACCGTTCAGCCAGCCGCCAGTGCGCCGGCTAAAGACGAACCCGCCGTCGACGAGCCCGCCGTCGACCAACCAAAGATCCCTTCCAAGTTCAGCAAGAAGGGCAAGGAAGTTCCCGCGGACACTCCGACCTTCAGCAGCGATGTCGATACCGTGGAACTGGACGTGGCGGTGCTCGACAACAAAGGTCATTTTCTTCCGGGCATTCCAAAAACCAACTTCCGCGTGCTGGAGGACAACGTCCCGCAAAAGATCGCCAGCTTCAATCTCAATAGCGAAGCGCCAATGACGATCGCGATGGTGATCGAGTTCAGCAACCTGTATCAGAAGTACTATTCCCAAGGGTGGTATGAGACTTTGGTCGCATCCTACGGTTTCGTTCAAACCCTCAAGCCGCAGGATTACGTGGCCGTCATCGCTTACGATCTGCGGTCGGAGATTCTATGCGATTTCACCACGGACCGTGGCAAGGTCCAGGAGGCGATGCAGCGTTTGCGTATTCCCGGATTTTCTGAAGCGAACCTCTTCGATGCGCTGGCGGATACCGAACAGCGCATGAGTAACATCGAAGGCCGCAAAGCGATTCTGCTGATCGCTTCCGGCCGCGATACGTTCAGCAAGCTTACTTTCGACAAAGCCAGAAAGGCTGTTCAAGAGGCGGGCGTGCCGATCTACGCCATCAGCATGCTGCAAGCCATGCGGATTATGGCGGAGCAGTACATGAGCGACACGCAGCGCCTGGATTTTCTGCAGGCCGACAACGAGATGAACACCTTCGCGCGCGAGACTGGCGGCCAGGCGTTCTTCCCGCGCTTCTTCGGCGAGTTCCCCACCATTTTCCAGAACGTCTCCGGCGCTCTGCGAAACCAATATTCGATTACCTATGCGCCCTCCAATCAAGCCAAAGACGGCCAATTCCGCAAGATCAAAGTGGAGCTGGTGGATCCTCAAACCGGCTCCGCGCTAAGAATCATGGAGGGCGGAAAGCCAGTGAAGTACACGGTGGTCGCGAAAGCCGGATACACGGCGCCGCGAGCGGTGGAGTAATCTCCAAGTTCAGCTGCTGGGCCGGCGAGATGGCATCGCTCGCGCATCAAGTCAAGCTCTCGATCCTTTGACTTTCCAAGCTGATAGAAATTCATTGACAGTTTCGTTACGGCTCTGTTAAGTTCATTGGGTCCTTTCGATGGCCCACTCACCTTCTCAGAATCCGCGCGGGCGAATTCTCTTAGTCGACGACAACTCTCTGGGATTGGTGGCGCGGCGCAGCGTGCTGGAGGAACTGGGTCACCAGGTGCAAACCGCCGGCAACGCGGCCGAGGCGCTTGAGTTGTGCGGGAAGCATGGCTTCGATGTGGTGGTCACCGACTACAAGATGCCAAAGATGAATGGCGTGGAACTGATCGGCCGCTTGAGAAAACTACATCCTGCAATCGCGGTGATCCTGATTTCAGGCTTCACCGATACGCTGGGCCTGGATGAGGCCGGGACGGGTGCCGACGCGGTCCTGCAGAAGAGCAACAACGAAGTGAGCCAGTTGATTCGCGCCGTAAATCGCCTGTTACGGAAGCAGCAGCAACCGCCGAAAAAGCCGACGGGGTCGCAAGGCGGTTCGAAAGTTGAGAAGCGGAAAGTTCGCTGAGGGGTGCTTAACCGTTTTGGGGTTTCTCGGCTCTGAAGCGGAAATCGCGCTTACAGGCTGTGTCGAAACCGGCTCCCTTACGGTCGCGGCTCTGTAAGGCGATAAATCCATCGAGCCGCGCGCGTGAGCAGGCGGTCTTTTCGGACTTTAGACACAGGCGGTGAAACATGTCGCGTACACACGCTGCACGCACGAGCACGAGTGCGTGCGCCACGGGTCGCGTATATTGCGGGCATTCGCGGTAAAGTAGAAGCAGATGCTGCCGCGCGCGTGGATCGCCCTCGTACTCTGCATCCCATTCTCAATCGCATTTTCCAGCGCCGCTACACACGCTAAGCCTTCCAAAAAAGTCTCCGACCAAAACGTGAACCCCTCGGTCCGGCAATGGACGCGATCTATGAGTTTGCGCGATAAGGTGGCGCAGCTTATTATCGTGCCTATTTACGGCGAGCCGGCCAATACGCGTTCGGCGGAGTTTCGGAAGTATCAGCACTTGATCCGCGATCTGCACGTGGGCGGCGTCATCGTGACGGGCCATTCGCTCAACGGCGGCGTGCGGAACGCCGAGCCTTACGCCATGGCCGCCCTCCTGAACCGTCTGCAGAAACTGGCGAGAACGCCGCTGTTCGTGGCCGCCGATTTCGAACGCGGGGCGTCCATGCGCGTGAACTCGACCACTGCGTGGCCCTACAGCATGGCGTTCAGCGCCGCGCAGGATTTGACTGCCGTCGCTCAGGAAGGCGCGGACACGGCTCGCGACGCGCGCGCCATGGGCGTCAACTGGCTGTTCGCGCCGGTGGCCGACGTCAACAATAACCCGGACAATCCGATCATCAATATTCGATCCTTCGGCGAAAACCCGCAACAAGTGGCGAGCTTTGTGGAAGCGTATATCAACGGCGCTCATTCGGATCGCAAGAACCCGGTGCTGGTAACCGCCAAGCACTTCCCCGGGCATGGCGACACCACCGAAGATAGTCACCTGGCCCTGCCGCGTTTGGACGCCGATCGCGATCGGATTGAAGCGGTGGAATTGACGCCGTTCCGCAGTGCGGTTGCCGCCGGCGTGGACGCGGTGATGACAGCGCATCTGAACGTGCCGGTGCTGGAGCCGGACAATTTACCGGCTACCGTATCAAGCAAAATTATCACCGGCGTTCTGAGGGATGAACTCGGCTTCCACGGGCTGGTGGTTACCGACGCGATGGACATGCAAGGGCTCTCGTCCATGTTCGATTCGGCCGAAGCGTCCGTCCGCGCCATCGAAGCCGGTGCCGATGTGCTGCTCATGCCTAGGCGGCCCGAAGAAGCGATTCGTGGCGTTATGGCCGCGGTACAAAAAGGCAGAATCAGCCGCAAACGCTTGGATGAAAGCGTCAATCGCGTGCTGGCGGCCAAGGCTCGCCTCGGCCTGAGGAGCAAGAAGCTGGTGGATCTGGAGGAGATCGCCGATGTGGTGGATTCGCCCGAGTCCGAAGAACGCGCGCAGGAAGTTGCCGACCGCGCGGTAACGCTGGTGAAGGATTCCAAGGACTCGCTGCCCATTCGTCATCCGGAATCCACCTGCCTGATCGCTCTCACCGAGGGACGCCGCAGCCAGCAGGGCATCCGCTTGATTGACGAAGTGAAGAAACGGGCGCCCGGAGTGACCACTACGGTTCTCGATCCCGGCATGAGCAAAAGCGACCTGGACCAGGTGAGTGAGAAGACCACGAGTTGCACGGAGATCGTCGCGGCCGCCTACGTTACCGTAAGCGCCTATCGCGGCAATGTCGCGCTGGCGGGAGGCTATCCGGATTTTCTGAACGGTCTTATCGCCGGCAAAGTTCCAGTGATGCTGGTGGCGCTCGGCAATCCGTATCTGGTTCGCACTTTTCCCGATGTGAGCGCCTACCTCACCACCTATAGTCCGACGCCAACGTCTGAGACCGCGCTTGCAAAGGCGCTTTTCGGCGAAATCGCGATCACAGGCCATTTGCCGGTGACAATTCCCGGCGTGGCGAAGTACGGCGATGGAATCCAGGTTCCCGCTGCAAATCCGGTGGCCAAAGCTGCACAGGAATGATTGAGATCACCTGGCTCGGTCACGCGACCGTTCAATTTCGTTTGGAATCCGGCGAAGTTATTTTGATGGACCCCTGGATCGATGGCAATCCCATGTACCCTCATGGTCACAAAATCGACCGTTTGGATGCCATCCTTATTTCCCACGCTCATTTCGATCACATTCACGATGCAATTCCGTTAGCGAAGGAATTCAAACCCAAGAAAGTGGTCGCCATCTTTGAAACTTGCGGATGGCTGACTTCGAAAGGCGTCGAGAATTGCAGCGGGATGAATAAAGGGGGCACGCAGGAAGTAGTGGGTTCGTTGAAAGCGACCATGACGCACGCTGTCCACAGTTGCGGAATCCAGGATGGCGACCAGATTCTGTATGGCGGCGAAGCGGCTGGCTACGTCCTTCATCTGCCCGACGGCCGTACGCTTTATTTTGCCGGCGACACTGCGGTCTTCTCGGACATGCAGCTCATCGAGACGCTTTATAAGCCCGAGCTGGCGTTCCTGCCGATCGGCGATTTCTACACGATGGGTCCGCGCGAAGCGGCGCTGGCCTGCCGCTTGCTCAACGTGAAGAAAGCGATCCCGATGCATTTCGGAACGTTCCCGGCCCTGTCCGGCACTCCGGCCGAACTGGCGCGCGAGTTGAAGGAGTTTCCGCGCACCGAAGTTTGGCCGCTCGAAATTGGCAAACCGGCGAAGTGGTAGCCGCACGGGGTCAAAGCGTCTTCACCATGTGAACAATGGGCAGAACTTCTCCATTCGGAAGCGGGATATCTACAGTCTCGCGCCGTTCGTAGCCTTTCAGAGAGTAGAGAGGAACGCCGGTCAGGGTGGAACCCATCTCCAGGCTGCGGAATCCGGCTTGTTGCGCCGCATCCTCGCAGTGCTTCAGGATCAGAGTCCCCAGACCCTGGCGAGCCCAATCGGGATGAACGAAGATGGCTCGAATCTTCGCAGGCTCCGTGGCAGGATCGAGCAAGGCGTTCGCTCGATGCGGCCCATGGTCGCTCCCATAAAGGGTCTTGCGATAGCTCCATCCTCCACAGCCGACAATTAGCCCCGGCTTCGAGATCGGGAATGCAGCGAAGTAGGTTCCATCCTCGATAAGCTGCGTGTCGAGTCCCAGGGCATGTCCCAGCGCTCCCTCTATTTGGGCAGGCGTGTAATCGTTGCTCTGCAGGACGCGCACGGATTGCTCAATCAGAATACGCAATTCGTCAACATCCGCTCGATTTGCCGGACGGATCTGGAATTGCTTGCCGGCCATTCCGCGCTCCGGGAAACTCGACATCAGTAAAGTATCGCGCCCGGACGCGATGTGGTCAATATGGGTGGCGGTGGGCTTACCCTGCGCTCGACCCAACCTAACTATTCCACTGTGAAGCTCTGCTGACTTGTGGAACTCCCGTTGGGTGTCGTTAACGTGATTGGCCCGCTGGTAGCGCCGCTGGGACCTGAGCCCACACGCCCTGGCTGGAGGGAACCGCGAGCTCGGTGGCCGCTGTCCCGTTGAAATCGACAGCCGTTGCGCCCAGCAGGTTGCGGCCCCATAGCAGCACCCAATCTCCGGCCGCCCCGGACGCCGGACCGAACAACCCAATCCGCGGCTTCGGCGGCGGCAGCCCAGTAGCCAACGCAAAAATCGCACCGGCCTGGTAGGTCCCCTCATTCGCAGCGGTCCCATAAAAGTTGCCGTCGCTACCCTGGACAAACCAGCATTCGCATTCCCCGTTGGCGCCGTTTTGGAAACCATAAATTGTAGCCATTGAAACCCGCGGCAAATCGTCCGCGCGCGGTGCATTTGGCCGGAAGGCGTCACTTCATAGATGCTTCCGGCGCCTGAGGTGCCTCCAGTAGGCAACGTTCCACAGAAATTACCATTGCTTGCCTGCATCAGGCCGATGCCGTAGTTTACTTGGTTGGTTGGAAGGCTGGGCACCAGCCAGGAGAATGCGCCGCTAGCGGTCAAACGAAAAATGCCCGCGTCGGCCGTGCTGTTCATGAGGATCAGGCCGTAGAAAGCGCCATCCGAGCCCAAGAAAGGAACCCCGGCGATGTAACTCTGGTTCACAGGGAATGTGTAGAGGGGAGTTGCGCTTCCGTTATAGTCCAGCCGGTTGAAACCAGGCCGTTGGTCGTCCCGAAAAATCCGTAGAGGCCTTCCGGCGACTGTACCTCAAGGTCGACTGGGCCGCCCTGCGTGGCACCATTATAGGAATATGTACTCACCTTGCCGTTCAATGCAACCGAGAAAGCTCCGAGAAGGTCGTCACGGCGCCGTCATTCAGGGCGGACCCGTAAAGCTGCCCGTTAAGGGCAGGCGTCAAGCCGAATACGGCTAAGCCGGAACTGAGCGTGGGGAAGGCGTAAAGATATTGATAGTTGCCGCTGCTGGTGACCGAAAAAACTCCGGGACTTATGTCGGCTACTCCGAAGAATCTTCCGGGTTGCACCTCCACCAAACCGGTTGAGGCCCCCCCTTCAGCCTCGAATGTGTAGAGCACCTTGAGCGTAGGGGCTGACGCAGGTGCCAGAGCCCAGAGATCGCAAGGAATCGAGGGCCCGCAGACGAGAGCCACCAGCCAGAACGAAAGGGACCATTTCATTTGCAGTGAACCTCCTGTAAGGGCGGACAGCCGC
>Ga0302324_100006619_pt1 | contig 24891 bp, 26 predicted proteins | sample Palsa_T0_1_FD_201949 | JGI IMG/M metagenome (GOLD analysis project Ga0302324, IMG submission 201949) | Peat permafrost microbial communities from Stordalen Mire near Abisko, Sweden - Palsa_T0_1 | ecosystem: Environmental > Terrestrial > Soil > Palsa > Peat permafrost | place: Sweden: Abisko... | reverse complement strand
CAAACGAATGGGCGAGCGCTGGATCGACGAGCTGGCGCCGCACCTCTCGCCCGATCTGAGAACCTACCTCGCCGCAAACAAGACCGGCCTCGCGCATCCGTTCCTGCTCGACGTCGTTTGCGATCGGCTCCGCGAATGGACCGCGCCCGGCCTGCTACTGATCGGCGACGCCGCCCATCCGATGTCTCCCGTCGGCGGCCAGGGAATTAACGTTGCTCTCCGCGACGCAGTCGTAGCCGCCAACCATCTCGGCCGTGCCCTCATGATGCGCTCGGACGCAGCGACCCTCGATTTCGCCGCGCGAAACATCCAGGCCGAACGATGGCCCGAAGTCACAAAGATCCAGGACATGCAGCAGGTAGGCCCGCGCTTCGTAGTCTCGAACTCAATCCTGAGCCGCATAATTGTCAGCCCGCCAATAATCGCGTTTGCAAAAATGTTCCTGACCGGCTACCTGGCCGACCGCTTCGACCCATTCCTGAACGGCGTAACCCGAGTCGTCATGGAACAGTAATCGTCCTCACGCGATCATAAGATTTGCGATCATCGCCGCGTCTTCATGCGGCAGAATGTGACAGTGATAAACCGTCTTGCCCCTCCACGTCTTGAACCGCGTGCGCATCCTCAGCTCCGAGAACGGCTCCAGCCAGACCGTGTCGTGGATTCGGTGATAGTCAGGATTTCCCGGCATCCCGATTACCTCGAATGAGTTGACGTGAATGTGAAACGGATGAATCCCGTCCGAGTTGTTCGCGAGCGTCCATTCCTCCGCCGTGCCCAGTCGAACCGTATTGTCTATTCGCGTCTCCGAATACAGTTGGCCGCCAATCAGAAACTCAACTCCAGTGAGTATCGACTTCACTCCATTGTTCATCGTGAATACTACTTTGCGGCGCGCAACGATTTCATCGTCGCGAATAAGTGGATACTCACGCGTCGGCACCGGCAGCTTGTCGGGAATACTCATACTCATCGGCGCGCCCGTGACCGCGAAGCTCGCAAGCGCAATCTCCGGCGCGGACATCATCTCACCCATCGCCTCGCTCAGCAGCTTCGGCGACACCGGCATCTGCGACAGCGCTATCAGTGTGCCGGTCATGGGCTTCTGCGGCGCGCGAATCAGCACTTCGTTGCGGTTTCCCGGCGCCATCCGCATCGCCGTCCTGAGATCCTCGCCCACTCTCTCCGGCCGCAGGAGATTAACTCCGTCCTGCCCGATCACGTACATCTCGAAACCCGGAAGTGCTATCGGCATCGGGATACCGTCGGTGCCATTGAGTATTCGAAGACGCAGCACCTCGCCCGGCCTCATCCGGTAAACGGGTAATTCATGTTTCGTCGCAACCGGCTTCTTGCCGCGCCGATCGATCGTCAGCACCGGCCGTCCGTTCGACGTAATCAATTCCATCTGGGTAGTGAAGTAGTATCCGCCCTGGTCAGGCGGCTGGTACGCGATCGGCTCCCATCCCCAAAGAGTTTTGCTGAAATTGATCGGATTGACTTTTATATTCTGAATCGCCAGCAACTCGTCGCGTGCCGCCGCAATCTCCGGAACTTCGTCGATCGCACCCTTCACCAGTATCAGCCCGGCCATTCCGCCGCCGACCTGCACCGAGGCCGATCCATGATGATGCGGATGGTACCAGTACAGCCCCGCAGGATGATCGCCGGGCAGCTGAAAATCGTAAGTGAGGCTTTGTCCCGATCCGATCGCAATCATTCGCGATGCGGGATCGGACGTTCCCACCGGCGCAAACAGATGCGGTATCACCTGCATCCCATGCACGTGCAGGTTAGTGGTGTTGAAATGATTCGGGTTGTTCTCGCCATCGATTCCTTCCGGCGCAACCGCGGGCGGGTCGGGCGGCAGGCTGTTCGAAAGCGCGACTCGCAAAATATGTCCGGGCCGCGTGACCATCAACGGCCCCGGCAAACTCGCGTTGTAAGTCCGCGTACGCAACCAAAGCCCGGCCAACTGACGCCCCGAATATCCAACCCGCAACGAATAAGCATCGACCGGCGCAGACTCTGCAGCACGACCCGCTTCAGGCAACCACCCAAGCATCGCAGCCCCGACAAGAGTCCCCCCAGCAGCAAGAAACTGTCGTCGCGTAATCAACGACCGATAACCCATATCCAATCCCCCGGATGAAGCGTCAACCAACCAGAAACAAGTCGAATTTAATTATCAAAAACTAATGCTTGAAGTGAGGACTCTCCAACGGTGCAGGCACATCCAGTTCCCCATCCCGCGCGCGAAGGGGGAGCGAATTACAGGAGACAAGGTTGAACTTCTAGTTGTGGGCGGACGGGGCTGGAACTGGCGCTGCGGCTGGTGGCGGCGGGCTTTCTTCAGGGGGCGTTTGGTCGGCGTCATCGTCGTGATGCCCGTGATGCTCCCATGGCTGCGTGAACTCCTGATCGAATATTTTCTGCTGATCGGGAGTCAGGACGCCGCGAATCTGACCGAGTCCATCCCAGAACAAGACGTGGCGTTGATGATCGAACTCGCTGCGCGCCTGCATCACCTTGAAGCGCGTGTCGCGCAGGATATCGCCGACGCGGTCGCGCTGGGCCGGGGTGAGGTTAAGGTCGCGGTTCATCCGGTCGATCAGTCCGGGGCCCGGAACGTGTAGATAGTGATACCGGTAGCCGAGAGTGCTGAGCGCGAAACCGATCAGGATACAGGAGACTCCAACTACAAAGCCGAGCCAAATATTCGACCTAGCTGGCAAGATCGCTCTCTGTCAGGGGCATCTCCGGCGCCAATGGATCGGCCGCGGTTTCGCCTACGGATTCGGAGGTCATGCTCAATTCGGGAGTGGACAGGGCCTCGCCTATCGACTCATCCGGCACCCGCGCGGAAAGATACGCCGCGCTGGTGGCGAATACAAATATCGCCGCCGCAGCCGCCATCGGGAGCCATCGGTTCTGACGCGGCGTCTCGCGCGAGAGCGCGGCGAATCGACGCGGGCGGTCTGCGAGTGAGAACTCGGGCCGAGATGGCCGCAGCTCTCGGGCTGTGCGGAGTTCCATCTCGCCCTGCAGAACCGGGGCAGTCAGCGCGAAGATGCGAAAGGCATGATCGCACTTGTTGCATCCTTTCAGATGCGCCAGCAGATCGGAGCGCCGATCGGCGGTGACAGTCTTGCGCCAGAGTCCGGGAAATTCCTGTCGTGCTTCAAAACAATTCATAATGTTACCTGCTCCGCCCCGCCGCCAGCATCCGCTCCGCCTGTTTGCGAAGCGCCTGCCGCGCACGGAAAGCGCGAATCTTTACCTTGGCCTCACTCCATCCGAGCGTCTCCGCGATTTCGCTGACGCTCAAATCTTCACTTTCCTTCAGCACCATCACCATGCGGTCCTCAGGCTTCAGCGTGTCGAGCAGGCGATGCGCCAGATTGTACGCTTCGCGCCGCTCTTCGGCCTCGCCGACAAGGTCCTCCGGCGAGGCGACGTTCGCGGTCTGCATCCACTGAACTTCCGGCGCGCTGAAATCGCCGACCAGTTCCTCGGGACGGCGGCGTCGGCGGCGCAACTCGTCGTAACAGAGGTTGACGACAATCGCACGGAGCCATCCGCCGAACGGCATCTCCGCGCGGTAGGTCGCCAGGGCGGTGTAAGCCCGGATGAAACTTTCCTGCGCGATATCGCGCGCCATCTCTTCGTCTGAAAAAAACCGCCGGCATAAACGTTCTACGCGTGGCCGATGCCGCGCCGCGAGTTCGGTGAAGGAGGCAGTATCCCCGCCGAGGACTTCGGCTATGAGTTCCTCGTCGGGTTTGGCGCTCAATCTCCACCCTGCCCTGCTACGCGCCGATAAACCCAACATAACTGTTTATTAATACGCATTTTGACACCAACGGTTACAGGGATGCAGAGGCGATTCCGCGGCGCCGGGAGGAGTCCGAGCAGGGGCAAAATGGTAGGAAAATCCATCGGTTTACGGAATATCACAGTAGGGATTCGGCGAGTTCTTCGGCAAGTTAAAGATCGATCCGCATACTCGACAGAAGATGGCTTTCGCATGCGCCCACAATCATTGACGATTGTATATTGATTTTCGATGCTTTTCCCGCAGTTCGAAGCACTCTCGAATTGCCTTTAGAAGGGTTTGGGGAAAAGGCGACGGATCTCGTCAATGACCCGTTGGCGGCGGAGGCAGGCCTGCGCGCGCCAGGTCGGCGGGCGTGTCGAGGTCGAGATTGATTCCGGGATCGTCGAGGTCGACGTAGGCCACGCGCGATTCGTCGGCGTTCACGACGTAGCGCGCGCCTTGTTCTTCCGGGGCTGACATGAGCTCGGCGAACAGGGCGCGGTCGAAAAATACCGGATGGCCGCGGTGGCCCTCGTGGCGCGCGATCACGATCGACTTGATCGTTTGATTGCAGGAATCCACGATCGCGCGGAACGTCTCCACGCGGACGACAGGATGGTCGCCCAAATGCACCAGCGCTCCCGCGGCGTCGGGCTGGAGAATGCTGAGACCGACTTTCAACGACGAGAGTTGGCCGCGCGAATAATTCGGATTTTCGACGATCGCTATGCGGGGGTCGCGCGGAATCGCGGCGCGAATACGATCGCGATGCGCGCCGAGCACAATCACCAGCCGCGGGACTACGGTGAGCATCGTCTCTGCTATCTGCTCGATGAAAGTGCGCGCGCCGAACTTCAGCAGCGGCTTGGGATAGCCCATCCGCCGCGACTCGCCGGCAGCCAGGATGATGCCCTCGAGACGACGCATGGATGCCAGCTACTTCGAGCGTTTGAGGATGCCGAAGCGAACGCCGAGCGTGAAATCATCGCGTTCTTCGGTGCGCCGCTCGCGAATAATCTCGGCGATGATCGAGATCGCGATTTCCTCCGGAGTCTCGCCACCAATCGCGACGCCGAGCGGGGCGTGCACATCGCGCAGCCGCTCTTGCGGAACTCCGCTCTCGCCGAGTCGTTCGAGGGTGGCCTTCACCCGGCGGCGCGAACCGATCATGCCGACGAATCCGCAAGGCTGCATAAGCGCCGCGCGCACGACTTCCTCATCGAAAGAATGCCCGCGCGTCACGGAAACGAGGTAACAATGACTGTCGAGCGCAAGCGAATCGACCGCCTCGGTGAAGGGCTTGACTATGATTTCGTCGGCTTCGGGAAAGCGATCGCGGTTAGCAAACGACGCGCGATCGTCGACGACCGTGACATGAAAGCCGAGCATCGCGCCCAACGTGCATAGCGGTATCGCAATATGGCCGGCGCCAAAAATTATGAGGCGCTGGGCGCCAACGATCGGATCGATGAACAGCCGCACGCCGCCGTTCGGCTCGAGACGCGTCACCGGTCGAAGCGCGCCGGCGCCATCAACTTCGAGCAAAGTCGGGATAGCGTCGGCCGCGCGCTCGACGATTTGTGCAAGCCCCGACGACGGCAGAGCGAGGGGTCCCGTATCGGATACACCCGAATCGGCAGCATCGATGAACGTGCGTGCGCCGGGCAACACTTCTGTGCGTGAGCCGGGATCGACGACCGTCAGCAAGGCTCCGGGAGCGCTGCGGCTGGCGGCGTCGGCCAATTTGCGCGCGATTCCCAGATCGCGGGCGGGCGACCAGAGATCGACGAAGACGTCCATGATTCCGCCGCAAGTGCCGATCTCGCGTTGGTCGAAATCGCCGGTGAGGTCGACTTCAGCGAGGCGCGCGCCGCTGCCTTCTTCAAGTAATACTCTAGCTTTTCTAAAGACCTCGGCCTCGCCACAGCCGCCGCCGATAGTGCCGAACTGACCGTCGTCGCGCACGATCATCTTGGCGCCGACCTCGCGCGGGGTCGAGCCGCGGACGTTCACGACAGTCGCCAGCGCAAACGGCTGTCCACGTTCGAGCGTCCGCAACGCCTCAGCCCAGATTTCATCAGAACCACTCATGGGAAAGATCTGTGAATAGAACTTACCAGAACCCGAAGGCGCGATGAATGCGCAGCGGCGTCAATCTTCGCGCAGCTTGCGCAGAAGCTCGCGAGCATGGAGCAAGCTGTTCTCAGCTCCCTTGTAGTCGCCGGACTTGATCGCGGCCTCGCCGTTCTGTTCTGACTGGCTCGCGTCGTAAAGCTGCTGGCGCTTGACGGGATCGGTGGGACCGCTGTCGCGTACGTGGGCCAGCTCGAGCGACACCTGCCGCTCCAGCTCGACGAGATCGGGTGGCGGATCAGCCAGCGCAGACAGAACATTGGCTTGCAGAGCGACGGCAGCGATTGCCGCGAAGAGTCGTAGGCGCGTCCTCATCGGGGAAGCATTCTTATTGATTCGAAGTCGAGATTCCACCAAGGAAGTAATTGGGAAATCACCATAGTTCAATGTGAACCCGGGTTTCACGCTTCCTTGCAAGGATCAGCCCTGAGCTTTAACTGTCAAGAGAGGCAGTCGTCTTCGCCGTATTGTCGGTTCTAAAGTGTAGGCTGGACGGAGAGGCGCTGCGGAGTTTCGGCGATTCCGTAGCGGGTGAGCATGCGGTAGAGCGTGGAGCGGGAAACGCCAAGCAGGTCGGCAGCGCGCCGGCGATTTCCCTCGGTCTCCTCAAGCGAGCGCATCAGGGTTCTTTTGATCACGTCGTCGAGCAGGAAGCCTGGCGCCTCGGCGTGAGCATCGACAGTGGGCGAACGACGCGCGACCTGCGCGGGCGCCAGGATGTTCGAGGGCGACTCGTCCGGCGGGTACATCAGGTCGGCCCCGGTACCGTCGACGATTTGTTCGGGAAGGTCGGGTACGGCGATTCTGTCGCTTTCGCTTAAAATCACGGCGCTTTCGATCGCGTTGGAAAGTTCGCGGACATTTCCCGGCCATTGATAGGCGCAGAGTATGTCGATTGCCCGGCGGGAGATTTCCGAAACGTGCTTGCCAAACAGGCGATTGTACTGTTCGATGAAGAAGCCGATGAAAGCCGGTATGGCTTCGCGGCGTTCGCGCAGCGGTGGAATGAAAATCGCGGATGCACTCAAGCGAAAGTAAAGATCGTCTCGAAACTGACCCGCTCTGACCATCGCGCGCAAGTCGCGATTCGTCGCGGCGACCAGCCGAAGATTAACTTTATAGCATTGCGATGAACCCACCGGCTGAACCTCATGCGTTTCGACCGAGCGCAGCAGCTTGGGCTGGAGCTTGAGCGGCAATTCGCCGATCTCGTCGAGAAACAGGGTGCCTCCATTGGCCGCACGGAAGTAGCCGCGCGACTCCTCGCGCGCGTCGGTGAAGGCGCCGCGAATGTGTCCGAACAACTGCGACTCCGCTAGTGAGTCTACGAGGTTAGAGCAATTCAGCGTTACGAACGGGCCGGTTGGATTGGAACCCAGCGTGTGAAGAGCGTGCGCCACAAGTTCCTTTCCTGTTCCAGACTCGCCGGTGATCAGCACCGTCGCCTTATAAGGACTCAGCTGCGAAACTGACTTCAGAACCTTGCGCACCTGCGCCGAACGCACAACCATCCCACCGAACTGGTCTGCGCTATGTACCATAGAGGAGACCGGTACCATCTCGCCTGCGGCACTTTCGCCATTGGTGAGTGTGTCCGCCGCCGCCTGGATTGTTGAGGGCGCTTCCATCTCTAGATCGTTGTCCACCACGGTCTCAGAGCAAGTGCTGGGCCATCATCGCGAAATCGGGACACTCGTTGAACGATTGTCTGTGATGAGCACCCATACGCGGCGAGATGCAGGTGCCGTGCGATGTGCCATTTCGGTGGCGACGAACACTTGGAATGCGACAATAGTTTGGCGCCGGTAAAACGCCGTGCGCGAAATGCCTGATGATTTCAGTGAACAAAGGGCAACATACGGCGTACAATCTCCTGACTTGGCGGTTAGCGGTCTGCGCTTGTGAGGAGCGTTGGCACATCGCGTAGGTTGGTTAGTTCGAAATCGGGGATGGGGTCGTTGCTGCCGAGCGTTCTGCGGTAGCGGTTGATCCAGATTGTTGCGAGGCCGACAGCGCACGCGCCTGCGATGTCGCGGTGCAGGCTATCGCCTATCATCACTGCCTCGTGGGGCGCGACGTTCAATCGTTCGAGCGCCAATTGAAAAATCCGCGGGTCGGGTTTTCCGAATCCGTGATCGCCGGAGATGATGATCGTCTCGAAGAAGCTTGCGAGATTCGAACCGTCGATCTTGGTGCCCTGAATATCGGGTGCACCGTTGGTTATGAGCGCCAAGCGGAAGTTCCTTTTCAAGGCGTGCAGGACCTGTTCCGACTCGGCGAAAATGACATGGCGCCGGCTTCGATCGATCGCAAAGAATTCGGCCATCTCGGCAGCGAGTGCGCGGTCGTCGATACCAAGCTCGTGCAGCGCCGCCGTCCACGATAGCAATCTGTAGTTGGGCATCCATTGGCGAAGCTGCAGCAGAGAAGGATCGGGGCCCGTGAACGAACCCCACAGTGCTTCACGCGTGCTGATGCCGATGTCGCGGCAGTAGTCGATCATTGGGCCGGCGAGAAACAGCTCGCGCGAGCGCTTGCGCAAGGCTGCCAATAGCGCGAGGCGGTCAACACCATAGCGAGCCGCGGCAATCTCGCCCGCGGCCAGCGCCGATGCGTCGTTGGAGGCTTCCTCCTCGATCAAAGTCTCGTCGAGATCGAAGATGACGGCGCGGACTCTAATCGGCAGCTGCGGCATTGGTCACACACCCAGAAGTTCGGCCAACACGCGCGCGGGATGGTCGCGCGGGTCGACCTTATCGTAGACTCGTTCGATTCTGCCCTGCTCGTCTATCAGGAAACTTACGCGCTCGGGATATCTCGCGTCGGCGCCAGAGCATGCGCCGTACGCAACCGCAACGGTACGATCGGCATCGGTCAGAAGTGGAAATCCGAATTCGTGTTTGCGCGCGAAAACCGCATTGTCTTCGGGCGAGTCGAAGCTCACGCCGACGACGCGAATGTTGTTTTCGTCGAAATATAATTGATGATCGCGAAAGCCGCGCCCTTCGAGTGTACATCCCGGGGTGTTGGCCTCAACGAAGAACCACAACAGCACTTTGGCGCCGCCAAGACTTTTGAGGGAAAGACTTCCGCCGTCGTGGGCCACGAGCGTGAAATCGGGGGCCTGTTCTCCAACCTTTATCATTTCAGTTCAGCAAGGCGCGGAGCTGCGCCAGCGCAGATTCACAGGATGGATCGCCAGGCGCGAATGCGAGCGCTCCTTCAAATTCGTCGATCGCCCGTTTGACCATTCCCTTGGCGGCGTAGATTCGACCCAGGTTCATGAAGGGATAATGGCGCGGATCGTATCGCGGCGCGGTCTTGGCTTTCTCGAGCCACGGAACGGCCTCGTCGAGCTCGCCCTTGGCTATCAGATATGCGCCAATATCGTTGTACGGATTGCCAAAGGCGGGATCGACTTCGATGGCGCGGTGGCATTCCGCGATAGCATCATCGATTCGGCCCATTCCCTCGAAGGCCCATCCGCGAAAGGTGTGGGCTTCGGCGGTCGGAAAAGCTTCGATGGATTTTGTGTAAAGCTCGACAGCACGCTCGAGGTTGTGGTCCATATGAAAGCGCAGCGCCTCGTTCCATAGCTCGAGGGCGCGTGTGCGCGGCTCTGAAGAGGCCATGATCGATCGGTTATTGTGCCGATGAGCCCACGTCAAGAGCCGGCGTTTAGTGAGGCGCGGCGGTGAGCGCCCTCATGATCTGAATCATGGCGGGGCCGACGATCACGCTCATCATCGCCGGCAGGATAAACAGCACGAGCGGAAAGAGAATTTTGACAGTGGTTTTGGCAGCCGATTCTTCCGCGCGCAGTCGCCGGGTGGTTCGAATTGTATCCGAAATCGACCGCAGCGCAGGGCCGATTTGCGCGCCAAGCTTTTCGCTCTGCACCAGCGTGGCAGCTAGCGGCTTGATGTCTTCGACCCCAGTGCGATCGGCGAAATTTCTGAGCGCCTGGCCAAGCGTGCTGCCTGCGGCAAGCTCGGCCGAGACATTTGTCAGCTCGGTTCCTATTTTGAGCTTCTGGCGCTGCATTTCGGAGCCGACCACTTTTATAGATTCGCTCAGGCCGAGACCTGCTTCGACACAGACCACCAGCAAGTCCAGGACGTCGGAGAGCTGGCCTGCGATTTCCTGCGTGCGCTTCCTGGCCATCCTGCCAACGTAATAACTCGGGGCGAACGCTCCAACGCCCGCGCCCATTAGTATGAACAGCAGCGGCTCGATGCCCTTAAAACCGAACGCAAGCGAGGCGCCCAGTGCAATGACCGCTGTTCCCGCCGTCGACGCAAGGCGCGTGAAGTGAAACGTGCGGACGGCGCCCGACCCGAAGAAACCGGCGCGAACCAGAACCTGGGCCAGCTTCTCGCGCTCGGGAGTATTCAGGCCGGGCTCGGGGAGGCGCTTGGCGACCCATCGAAAGAGCGCGTTCGCAAACCAATCCGAATCCATGTCGACATTTGCTGGATTTCCATATGCGACGCGCATCTTGACGCCCATATCACTGATGCGTTCGTCAAATGGGCGATGACTGCCGTAGATGGCGGAGTAGATCGCAACGGAGATAGCAGCGAACAATATAAATACAGTAAGGCTTGCGTAGATTGCTGGCATTGCAGGTCTCTCAGTACTTGACCTTCAACAGCTTGCGGATTGTCAGGAAGGCCATGATATCGAGCACGGCTGCAGTCTCGAGGATTTTCTGGCCGGTCGGATCGTAGAAAAGCGTGTTAATATAGGTTGGCTGGATTACGCTGAAGGCGGCGAGCATTACGATGGGCAAGAAGCCGACCAGTATCCCGCTCATCCTGGATTGAGCAGTGAGCGCCTTGATCTGTTGTTGCAGGCGCTGGCGCGTTCGCACGATTTCCGACAGGCGGCCGATGATTATCGCGAGCGAGCTGCCAACTTCCGACTGAACGCGCACGCCGACGACGAGCAGGCGGAGATCCTCCTGCGGCACCCGTTTAAGCATCTCTTCGAGCGCGCGCCCCAGCGGCAATCCAAGCCGGCTCTGCTCGATGGCGGAACGGAATTCGGCGCCTATAGGGTCGGCGAACTCGGACACCACGACTTGTAATCCGCGCAGCAGGGAATGGCCCGCTTCGAGCGACGATTTGATCAAGTCGAGCGCGTAAGGCAGCTGCCTGGCGAAAGCCTTGAGGCGCCTTTGCCTGCGCACCCGGATGTAGATCATCGGCAGCGCTGCCATCGCTGCACCCATCGCGATCGATATGAGCACTATTCCCCAGATAGCTTGGCCCGCGGCGAGGCCCGCCGCGAACATCAACAGGATCACGAGCAGTACGTCTGCGAGGCGAGCGTAGATGCCTGCTTGCCAGAGGTTCCTCTCCAGATTCTGAAGAAGATTGAGGCGGTAGAGCCAGCTTAGGAGCTCGCGCCCGTTTAGGCGATGACGATCGGTCCTCGTGATGTCGTCGGCGACTACTGCGTCCGGGCGCGACATACGTCGCAAGACGGCGCGATTAACGCCGGGCCGGTCGCTGCCGCGCATGAGCATCAATGCGCATACCGCCATTGCAATGGCCCCGATGGCACCGGATATCAGGAGTTCGCCGATGTTCATCGCGCAGCCGTTTTGATCACCCTCGACTCAGTCTTATAGCCGGCCGTTTCGAGCCGCTGAGTATACGATGAGCGAATGCCCGTCGACTGAAAGATACCGTTGATTTTCCCCGTGGCGGTGGTGTCGACGCGTTTGAACTCAAACAGGTCCTGCATCATGATCGTTTCGCCTTCCATGCCACTGATTTCGGAGACTTTCATTACCTTGCGCGAACCGTCGGATAGACGGCTGACGTGGACAATGATGTTGACCGCAGATGCTATCTGCTGGCGCATCGCGCGTTGCGGAATCGAGACGCCCGACAACAGCATCATCATCTCGAGCCGGCCCAGGCATTCGCGAGGACTGTTGGCGTGGATAGTGGCGATGGCACCGTCGTGGCCAGTGGACATGGCCTGCAGCATGTCGAAAACTTCGGCGCCGCGAACCTCGCCGACGACGATGCGGTCGGGGCGCATGCGGAGGCAGTTTTTCACCAGGTCGCGCTGCGTGACTTCGCCGCGGCCTTCGAGATTGGCGGGGCGCGTTTCGAGCCGTACGACGTGAGGCTGTTGCAGGGAAAGCTCGGCAGAATCCTCGATGGTGACGATGCGTTCGTCTTCGGGAACGAAGGCGGACAGACAATTGAGCATCGTGGTTTTGCCCGAACCGGTGCCGCCGCAGACAATTACGTTCAGGCGCGCGCGCACGACGGCAAGCAAAAACTCGACGAGGTCCCACGTGAGAGCCTCTTTTTCGACCAGCGCACCGATATCGAACCGATGGCGTCCGAACCGGCGAATGGAGAGTGAGGGGCCGTCGAGCGACAGTGGCGGAATGATCGCGTTGATACGTGAGCCGTCAGGCAGGCGCGCATCGACCATCGGCGACGACTCGTCGACTCGGCGTCCGACGCGAGAGACGATGCGGTCGATGATCAGCATCAGATGCTGGTCGTCCTGGAAGATGACGTCGGTTGCGTGCAGCTTGCCACGCTTTTCGACATAAACCTGGTCGTGGCCGTTGACGAGAATGTCGGTGATTTCGTCGTCACGCAGCAGCGGCTCGAGCGGTCCCAAGCCGAGCAGCTCGTTCTTTAGTTCTTCGATCAGTCGGCCGCGGTCGGATTCCGTGAGAAGGCGGCCGTCTTCGTTCAGAATCTCGTTGATAGCGGCGGTTACCTTGGTCGAAACCATCGCCGGCTCGAGGGTTTCCAGCTTGGATACGTCGATGGTCTCGAAAAGCTTGTTGTGAACTTTGACTTTCAGCCGACGCGAGCTGTCCGCGATCGCGTCTTTGCGCCGGCGCGCGGTTGCGCCGATAAGCGAGCCGCCACCGCTCACCGCGTCCCCAGGGCGCCCGCCGTTAGTGACGTTCGAGAGCCTTTCACTTAATCCCATGGTGCACCTCGTCGATTCAATGCGTGAAACCTCAATGCGCGCTGAAAGCGGATTTGAGTCGCGACATGAATGTTTCATTAGTGGCGGCGATTTCAAGCTGAGGCATCACAAGAGCGGCGAGATCGAGTACCGCGCGCGCGACCGGCGACGCAGGTGCCACCTGGAAGAGGTCCTGCGCCTTCATCTCGATAGCCTCGAAAGTGCGATCGTCAGTTGGAATCTTTGCGTAGATTGGTCTGGCGAGAGTCGTTTCGATAGCCTTTTCGGTCAGCGGATGCGAGGGAGAGTAGTGATTGAGAATGAATCGCGGCTCGAGCGTCGCCAAGCCGAGGCGCTCGAACAAGTCGATAAATCGCCATGCGCAACGCGCGGACGCGATCGACTGATTCAGGACGTAGAAGAGATTCTCGGAGCGCTCCCACGCGGCAACGCCGTTCTCGTCGACATGGTCGCCGCAGTCGACGATAACGTAGTCGAACAATTGGCGCACGAGGTCGAGCACAGCGCCGACCGTGATGTCCGAAACCAGCTCGCCTTCTTCGATTCGCTTTGGCGCGGCCAGCATGTAGACGCCCGATGGATGCTTGGTCAGGGCTGATTCGAGCTGGATGGAATCCAGCTTATTGTCCAGCCGCACCAGTGGCATGATTGTTACTTCCGGATCGATGTTCAGAAAAACTGCGAGGCCGCCGGTCTGAAGGTCGAGATCGATCAACGCCACTCGCTGATGCAACGAATTGAGAGCCAGCGCAAGGTTGGCCGCGAGCGATGTCACCCCGACGCCTCCGACCAGGCTGACAATCGAAATGACCACTCCACCGGCGCGACGCTCGGTACGCCAGCGCGCTTCGCTGATTTTCAGCAACGCCCGAGTGGCTTCCCCCGGATCGAGCGGCATGAACAGGATCTCGTCGGCGCCGGAACGCAGTACCCGCTTCATCAATCCAGCCGAGCGCGCGGTGAGAACTGCCAGCAAAGTTGGACGGCCCGGGAGAAGCGCCTGACTCTGGAGAAAATTGAGCGCAGCCTCCTCGTTGCCGTTGACCATCACCAGCGTAGCGTCGGGTGGCCTAGCGGCATTCTCGGAGAGATTTGCGGCAGTGGCGGCTTCGCCCTCCACTATATCGAGTTCGGTCTCAGGCAGCGTCTCCAACACCGCCTTGAGCTGAGTCCTCTGCTCGCCGGGATCTCCGACCAGCAAGACCTTCATCGTGCTGCGACGACCTTCCCCCTTCGAACCGTTGAATGGCACTTGATCTTTCTCCAGTGCGCCAGCCCTAAAGGCAGGAGTGGTCCACGTCAGGCAGCTCGACGGGAAAGGTTTTGATTTCTTCCGAACGGTACTCATCCCGATCCGTTGACAGGAAGACCTTCACGTCCGGAACTTTGCCAAGCGGCGACTTGTAGCTGACTAAGGAGTTCGGAGTATCTGCCCACTGAATTGCCGGCTGAGTGGTCGGTTCAATGTCAGCGACCCCATGGGTCTCGGTTCCGGTAACCGACAGCGAGACCAGCTCCGTCAGAGCTCTCACCTGCACCTGCGCGGCTACCTCGGCAAGGGGCATCGACAATCCGGTACAGTCAAGCAGCTGGCAGAGTCTTCCCGCTGGCAATATCTTTTGTTGAATGCTTTTGCGTCCGCTCATGGCTTCCCCCCGAATGCCGCCCGCGATCAAGGAACCCGATCAGCCGTTGGTGCCGGTTCATAACCTGGATCGCCCGGTCTAAGCGGCACCAGATACTTCGATGCGCGGCGAATTGCACTTGCTCGAACCGCCGCGAACGCGCTCTCGGGCGGGGCCGAAAAGGCTGCCGACCACACCGGCTTTGCGGACGAGACAGGAGTTTCAGGTGCGTCCGGCAACGTAGGCGGCGGCATCTGCTCACCCGAAGTGGCAGGCGCGTCTTGCGGTGCCGCTTCCACAGGAGCGCCTGGTCCCCCCCCAGTATGATCAAAGGAAATAACCTCGTCCGACTTGCCATCGCGCATCACGTCGATTCGAAACGGAGTCGGTCCATTCAAGGAGCGCGCGGCGAGCACCGGCGCCGACTGCACATGCATAACCGGCATCGTTGTTGCGGCGGTTGCGCCGCGATGTAGAAGGTCGGGTAGCGCGATTCCGCCCGTTGCGACAATCTTGGCGTCGCTGTAGTTGCGCATCGCCAGACGCAGCATTCCCTCGTGGCTTGCTAGTGTGAGCTTTTCGGCGTCGGCCGGACTCACCAGCAGAGTAACGACTCGCACAACCTGGGGTTCGTCCTTCACGTGTTGGATTTCCTGCGCGACGGCCAATACTTCGATGTTCTGCAGAACGATGCGCGAAAAGGACGTGTTGTCAGGCCCGGTGCCCGAGACCGCGACAAGAATGTCAACGCGAGAATGCGGCTCGACGAAGCCTGCGATGTCCGCGACTTCGTCGACCGGCACCGACATCGCGCGCATCCCGGCTGGAATCAGCAGGGGCATGACGCCGGCAGTTTTGTCGCCCATGAATAACTTGGTCGCGACTACCGGCTCGTTGGCGACGAACTCGCTCCTCGCGAAAGAGCCTATGACCGCTTGCGGATCAGTGAACGCGCCATCGGGCACGCTGTCACGCGCCCATCGAACTAGTTTGACGGAGTCGGGCTCGAGTTTCGCGCCCAGCGGTATATCGTTTGTCGCGACGACGACTTCGACCGTGTTAGCCATCGCGAGCTGCAGTTCGGACTCGCGTTTGTTGATTGCTGAGAAGACAATGATCGCGGCCAGCACCGCGCCTACTCCTGCCAGGATCACGAACACTATAGGTCGTTTCATCTATACCCCCTTTTCCCGAGCGGACCGACGCACGCGGACAGTCCCCCAATGGCAGAATTCGATGGCTCACGGCCTCAGTTCCGAAATTGCATCGCGAGCTTCGCCCAGCCGGGCGAAATCGAACTGCCCGAACAATTACTTTTCTCTCGAATCGACCGTCGCTTCGTCAGCAAACGCCGGAGTTTGCGCGGCGGGGCACTCGGTCCCCGCCGCTGGTTCTGCGAGCCTGGATTCGAGTTCGCGGCCGGTGTTAAGCGGCCTTCAGAGTCGACGTCACGTTGGTGATGAGCGTGTTGATTCCACCTTCGAGGCCCTTGTACGCGATGTACCCGGCTGACGCGATCGCCGCGACAATCAACACGTACTCCGTCATCGTTTGAGCCTTCTGGCTTTCGCAGACCCAAGCGATGAGTCTAACCAGATACTTCATTGTCGCTCACCGTTCAGTTCCTTGCTGGCTCCTTGGTTCAACGCAATCGACTCTTTGCGTCGAGACCGGTTGTCTTACGCAGCCTTCAGCGTCGTGGTCACGTTGGTGATGATCGTGTTGATACCGCCTTCGAGGCCCTGGTACGCGATGTACCCCGCCACCGCGATCGCGGCGACGATCAACACGTACTCTGTCATCGTCTGGCCCTTCTTGCTTTCGCGAGCCCGAACAATGAGTTTGTTGATGTAATTCATTATTGATGTCCTCCTTTGCGCATTTCGTCAGCGCAATCAATTTTCTTTCAGACTAACCATCGAGTTGACTGCCGGTTATTCTCGCCCTGCAGCCGTCGGCCTTCGCCGCCTTGTGATCATGTTGAATTGCACCACTCATGCCAGCGATCGCTCGGAGCGAAAGTCGACGTAGCCGACCAGAGAGGATCACGCACGTTAATGTGAGTCGGAGCATGTCGCATCACGGCACATCGAATGATTTCCTCGCCGACACGCCCACGTATTTTCAGTCTCATCCGGTAGGCAATCGGATGCCGCCTTTGCCATAATCGACCCATGTTGCGCGACTGCTTATCATCTATGTCGTCATCTGCTTCGGTGCGGATGGCCCTTGAATTGGTCGCGGCGATCGCGCTGGCGCTCGGGCTGGCGGGATGTGCGCCGTCGGCGCTCAGCTCGGCGCGTGACCAAATTGCGGCCGCCAATTATCCGGCAGCCCGGCAGGAACTGGTCGCTCTGTCAGCCCGCCCCGACCTGAGTCCAAGGGAGCAGCGTGAGGTTAAGGATGACCTTTGTCTCTGTGACTTTAAGATCGGCCGCCCGACGTTCACGCTGGCCGAGCAGCGCAGCGTCTGCCTCGACGCGGCGAGGGACCCCAACAGCCAGAGCAGCTCGATCATCGCCCAGATCGACGAAGCAGAACGCCGCAAGGACGCCGACGAAGTCGAAGCCGCGCTGGCTGCCCACGATCTCGCCGATGCCGAGTGGATGGCGACCGACTATCAGAGTCTGCCCGGCGCCGACCAGGCGACAATTGCTCGATGGTCGCGACAAATCTGGACGCTGGCCGACGCTCAGGTCTTCGCTGATTCGGCCGCCAAGAAACGCTCCCTGCATGCCGCCATCTCGGCGGTGCGCAAGAACCATCCGAACGTCGAGACGATGGACAACAGCGAATTCGCCCGCTGGATCGTGAAGACTTCGACCGTCTCCGGTACCCCGGTCGCCGCGAGCGTCGAGATGAAGGACTCGACCCTGAAGCTGTCGATCGACGACGCCAACCTTCAACTCGCCGCGCTCAGCCTCGACCGCCTCGCCACTATCAACGACGCGATGGCCGCGCGATGCGGTTGCGACGCGCGCACCAATGTCGCCGTCGCCGAGACGGGCTTCCCCGCCTACTTCATCATGCTCGATCCCGAGACCCGCATGTCCGAAGTAATGATCCTGCCGCGCGACGATCACACGATCGCATCTGCCACCTCGAACTAGTCACCGGCGCGAACGAATTTCCTCGCCAGTGGCGCACTCCTGAGTTATAATTCCGCCGAATTGCTAACCGTTTGAGACGGCTGACATCGGCAATTTGCGCGGTCGTATGAGCGGCCGCGGTATCACGGGGGCTGCGAAAATATCTTGCACGCACTTAAGCAGCGCTGCTGGTTGACGGTCGCCACTATCATTGCAGTGGCGGGACTTGCCCCTGTTGCCGCGTTCGCCAACGACTGGGGGATGGGCGATTCCAACTCGAAGATCCCACCGAGCAGCGTACTCAGCCCCGTCTCCACTCCTGCCCACGAGATCGACATCGTCGCATTTTTCGTCGTCGCGATAACCGGGGTGATTTTTCTGATCGTCGCGGGGCTGCTGACTTACAGTATCATCCGCTTTCGCGCCCGCCCCGGCGACGATACCCGTGAACCGCCGCAGGTCTATGGCAGCAATCCGATCGAGTTCGCCTGGACGACGGTCCCGGTCATCATTGTATTGGTGCTCATCCTGATAACCGCCCGCACCATCTACACGGTGCAGGCGCCGACACGGCCGGCGAGCGCAATCAGCGTCCACGTGGTTGCGCATCAATGGTGGTGGGAGTTCCGCTACCCTGACCTCGGCGTCGTCACCGCCAACGAGCTCCACGTTCCGCTGAGCGATCCGAAAAATCCGACGCCGACCTTTCTCGATCTCGAGTCCGCCGACGTCGCGCACAGTTTCTGGGTGCCTCGGCTCGCGGGCAAAACTGATGTCATCCCCAACAAGAAAAACACGATGTGGATCGATCCGCACGTGCTCGGAACTTATCTGGGGCAATGCGGCGAATACTGCGGCACCGAGCATGCCCTGATGCTGCTGCGCGTGATCGTCGAGCCGCGCGCTGACTTCGACAAATGGATCGCGTCGCAAAAACAGCCGCCCGATGTCGACGCGTCGGTCGTCCACGGCCGCCAGGTCTTCGAATCCACCGCGTGCGTCAACTGCCACACCATTCAGGGCACCTCGGCGAACGGGCGTTTCGGCCCTGACCTCACTCATTTGATGGCGCGCGAGACGATCGGTTCGGGCGCCGCGATGAATACCCCCGATGACCTCAAGGTCTGGGTGACCGATCCGAGCGTGATGAAGCCCGGGGCGCTAATGCCGGCGATGAACCTGGGCGACAAGGACCTCAACGACCTCGTTGCGTACCTGGCAACGCTGCACTAATCGGGAAGACACGGGCATGGCAGGAACCATCGAACGCGAAATTCCTATCGGCGCCGTCGACGACGCGCAGTCACTGCCCGTCCTCGGCAAACTTCACGAATGGGTCGTGACCGTCGACCACAAACGCCTCGGCATCATGTACATTGGGGGCGGGCTGTTCTTTTTCCTGATTGCCGGCTTGCAAGCCGCCCTGATTCGCCTTCAGCTCGCCGTCCCCGAGGCCGGCATCGTGCCGCCGCAGGTATTCAATCGCCTGATGACGATGCATGGCACCGCGATGGTCTTCCTGGTCGGCATGCCAATCCTCACCGGCTTCTTCAACTACCTCGTGCCGCTGATGATCGGCGCGCGTGACCTCGCTTTCCCACGGCTGAACGCGTTTGGCTTCTGGCTGTGGTTTTTCGGCGCCTTTCTCCTCTATTTCAGCTACATCGCCGGCGACGGACTGTACGGCGCCGGCAGCGCGCCCGACGTCGGATGGTTCGCGTACGCACCGCTGACGGAGTTGCCGTTTTCGCGCGGCAACAGTACTGACTATTGGATACTAAGTATTCTACTGACTAGTGTCGGCTCGACTGCGACTGCCATCAACATAATAACCAGCGCGTTCTGCATGCGATGCGAAGGGATGACGCTCAGCAAAATGCCGGTGTTGGCATGGATGGCGATCGTGGTCTCCTTCATGATGCTGGTCGCGCTGGCGCCGCTGTCTGCCGCGCAGGTGATGTTACTACTCGATCGGTTTCTCGGTGCGCACTTCTTTGACACGCAGGCGGGCGGATCCGCGATATTGTGGCAGCACTTCTTCTGGATCTTCGGCCATCCCGAGGTTTACATCCTCGTCATACCAGCCTTTGGATTTGCCTCCGAGATTATTCCGGTGTTCTCGCGCAAGGTGATCTTCGGCTACCACGTGATGATCGCGGCGACGTGCGCGATCGCATTCATCAGCATGAGCGTGTGGGCGCATCACATGTTTGCGGTCGGCATGACGCCCGCGGGCAACTCGTTTTTCACTGCCTCGACGATGCTGGTGGGGGTGCCGACTGGCATCAAGATTTTCAACTGGCTCGGCACAATCTGGGGCGGCAAGATTCGCTTCAGAGTGCCGATGCTGTTCAGCCTGGCCTTCCTTTTTCAGTTTCTGATTGCGGGTCTGACTGGCATCATGCTCGCCGTCGCGCCGTTTGACTGGCAGCTCACCGATACCTACTTCGTAGTCGCTCATTTTCATTACATACTGGTTGGCGCGATAGTGTTTATGATTTTCGCCGCTATCTATTACTGGTTCCCAAAGGCTACTGGCCGAATGCTCAGTGAGAAGCTCGGCAAGTGGCACTTCTGGCTATTCCTGATCGGCTTCCATATGACCTTTGACACGATGCATTTCGCCGGGTTGCAGGGAATGCCGCGGCGCATCTACACGTACCAGCCGGGGCGGGGTCTGGACACTTTTAACTTCATCGAATCGGTTGGAGCGCTGATCCAGGGTATTGCCGTCCTGATATTCGTCATCAATATTGTGCGCTCACTCATCTCGGGTGAGATTGCCGGCGACGATCCGTGGGATGCGTGGACACTGGAGTGGGCCACGACTTCGCCGCCACCTGAGTACAACTTCGCTGAAGCGCCGGTGGTGCGCAGCCGGCGGCCTTTGTGGGATTTGAAGCATCCGGAAGACCCGGACTGGAAGTACGAATGAGCGGGAGCATTCAATAATGGCGGCGGCGCCTGCCACAACCCAACCGCCTGCTCGCGCGTGGCGTGAGACTCTGCCGGGAAAGGGGCATGTTGGGATTCTTGCGCTAATCCTTACGGAAACTTCGTTCTTCTCGATTTTCGTCGTCGCTTACGTCTTCTACCTTGGGAAGAGCCTGACCGGGCCGTTCCCCAAGGACGTTTTGTCGCCGCCCATCGTGAACACTATCTGCCTGTTGTCCAGTAGCGTCACGGTCGTGCTTGCGATTCGGGCTCTGCGCGGCGGGTCGACGCGGGCTTTTGCGGTCTGGTGGTTTATCACATTCGCGCTCGGAGTCGAATTCCTCATCGGTACCGGGCTTGAATGGCACCATCTTATTTACCATGACGGCCTGACTATCGGCACGAATCTGTTCGGCACCACCTATTACTCACTGGTGGGTCTACATGCACTCCATGTGACTATCGGGCTGCTGCTGATTCTGCTCGTGCTGATTCTGACTATGTGCGGTTACATGAGCGAGCGTTACATCGAGAAGACCGATGTTCTCTCATGGTATTGGCACTTCGTCGATGCCGTCTGGGTAGTAGTGTTCATTACCGTGTACGTGATCGGCCGATAGGCTATTGCTATGGCTATTGAAGAAGACCGCGACAAGCTAATCGAAGTTCCGGCGCCGACCGCGTGGCCGATGATCTTCGCGCTGGGCCTGACGCTCTCTTTCGCGGGTTTGGTGACTAATGTCGCCGTCAGCATGGTCGGCTTCGTTCTGTTTATCGCAGGAGCGGTCGGATGGTTTCGCGACGTGCTTCCGTTCGAGCAGCATGTGATGGTTCATGCCGAGCCGAAGGCCGCGCCGGTCATAGTGGAGAAAATCGGCGTCGACTATCTGCAAGTCGGCGAGCTGGGCAATCGCGCGGTGCTGCCGCTGCAAATCTATCCTTACTCGGCCGGAATCAAAGGCGGCATTGCGGGCGGCGTCGTGATGGGCGGGCTCGCTGCGCTGCAGGGAATCGTGTACCACGGCAGCCCCTGGTATACGATCAATATTCTCGCCGCGACTGCGATGGCCAATCTGGCCAACGCCGACACCGCGACGCTGTCATCGTTCATCCCGCAAGCGTTCATCGTTGCGCTTGTGATTCACGGACTCGCTTCAATCCTGATCGGCCTGCTCTACGGCGTGATGCTGCCGATGTTCCCGCGCTATCCCGCCTTGTGGGCCGCGATCGTCGCCCCGCTTTTGTGGACCGGCCTGCTGTGGTCGTCGCTCAGCGTGATCAATCCGGTGCTCGACGCGCGAATCGAATGGCGACAGTTCATCGTGTGCCAGATCGCGTTTGGCGCCGTCGCGGGTTTCGTGGTGAACCTGACCGAGCGCGTCCACACGATGCAACATCTGCCGTTCGCCGTCCGCACCGGTATCGAAGCGCCCGGGCTCGGCGAGAGACACAAGGACTAGCATCAAGTTGAAGGTGCGCAAGCTCAAATCGCTCCTGGCGAGCGCGTCGATTACCGCCTTCATGCTGGCGGGTTGCGACTCCTTTCCCGGCCGTCCGACTTCGGCCGAGCTACCGCTGCGCCCTTCGGCGGTGACCGATTTTGCGGCGCTCTTTGGAGAGAATTGTGCGGGATGTCATGGGCCCGACGGCAAGTCCGGCGCCGCAATCGGGTTGAACAATCCGATTTACTTGACAGTAGTTGACGATGTCTCGATGCGCCGCGTGATCGCCGGTGGAATCGCAGGCACTGCGATGCCGCCGTTCGCGAAGAGCGCGGGCGGCTCGCTGACGGATAGCCAGATTGAAATTCTCATCGCCGGCATGCGCAAAAACTGGTCGGGTACGGCGGGCGCAGGCGCCGGTGCGCCACCGTATTCCAGTTCCACGCCGGGAGATTCCAACAGTGGCGCGCAGGTGTTTGCGGCGAATTGCCAGTCATGTCATGGCGCCGACGGCAACGGTGGACCCAAGGCGGGCTCGGTGGTCGATCCGTCTTACCTGACGCTGGTCAGTGATCAGTACTTGCGCACGATTGTGATTGCGGGACGGCCCGAGCTGGGGCATCCCGATTGGAAGAACGATGTGGCAGGACAAGCGTTGACGCCGGCGCAAGTGTCCGACGTAGTCGCCTGGCTGGCATCGAAACGACCCGCTTCACCGCTGGCAAAGAGCAATTGAAATGGAACCTGAAAAAACCTCGCGCCGCACGTTTCTGTTCAGTCTCGGTGTAGCTATCAACGCAGTAGCTGTCGCGCTGTTCGCAATACCTATTCTCGGGTACGTGCTATCGCCGGCGCGGCGCTTCATCTGGCTGGACTGGATAGCGCTCGGGCCGCTGACTGACTATCCGGAAAATCAGACGCGATTGGCCGAATACCTGAACCCGTACCGGAAGGCGTGGGACGGCGCCACGGCGAAGCTTCCATGCTGGGTGCGCCGCCTGAGCGGCAACGAATTCCAGGTCTTCGCGATCAACTGCACGCATCTCGGATGCCCGGTGCGATGGTTCGCCGAATCGCAGTTGTTCATGTGTCCGTGCCACGGCGGGGTTTTCTACTCCGACGGCCAACATGCTTCGGGGCCGCCGCCGCGGGCGTTGTACCAGTACAAATACAAGGTGGAAGCGGGACAGCTTTGGATCTACGCCGGCGAACTGCCGACGCTGGGAAATTCGCAAGCATGATCGATGCGCTCAAGGCAGTGGGCAGATGGCTCGACGCGCGTCTGCAAGTCGGCGAGGCTATCACCAGTGTCGCCGAACATCCGGTGCCGCGCAGCTCGGCGAGCTGGTGGTACATCTTCGGCAGCGCGACGCTGGTCGTTTTCATCCTGCAGGTAGTGACCGGCATCTGCCTGGCGACGGTGTACACGCCGGCCGCGGATCGGGCGTGGGACAGCCTGATTTACCTGAACTACCAGCAGCCGCTTGGATGGTATCTGCGGGCGCTGCACGGCTGGGGATCGAACTTCATGGTCGCGCTGATGTTCGTGCACATGATCCAGGTCTTTCTGTTCGGTGCGTACAAATTTCCGCGCGAACTGACGTGGGTGGCGGGATGCGTGCTGCTGTTGTGCACTTTGGGCATGGCGTTCACGGGGCAGGTGCTGCGCTTCGATCAGAACGCGTACTGGGGACTCGGCATCGGCGCGTCGATCGCGGGGCGCACTCCGATCATTGGATCGAAGGTGGTGGATCTTATTCTCGGCGGACCGATCATCGGGGCCGAGACGCTGTCGCGCTTCTTCGCGCTGCACGTGTTCGTGATTCCGGCGTTGCTGATAGGCTTCGTCGGGCTGCATCTCTTCCTGGTGCTGCGGCTGGGTATCAATGAATGGCCGATGCCGGGGCGGATCGTCAGGCGGGACACCTACCGCAAACAGTATGAGGAGCAGGTGCATAAGGACGGCGAGCCGTTCATGCCGTTTGCGGCGCAAAAGGATCTCGTCTTCGCGGGATTGATCATCCTGAGCCTGATCGTAGTCGCCGCGATCGAAGGGCCGATCGGTCCCAACGGGCAGCCCGATCCGACAATCATCCAGACCGTGCCACGCCCCGACTTCTTTTTCCTGTGGTTATTTTCGATATTTGCGCTGCTGCCACCGTGGACTGAAACCTTCCTGATGCTGACGGGGCCGGTGGCGGTGATCGGGCTGCTGTTCGCGGTGCCGTTCATTTCGGGCACCGGCGAGAAGAGCTGGGAGCGGCGGCCCTTCTCGGTCGTGATCGTGATCCTGGCGGTGACTTTGGTCGGCACGCTCACGTGGCTGGGGACGTTTTCGCCGTGGTCGCCCGTGATGGACGCCTGGAGCGCCGCGCCCACGCCGGCGGATGACCTGAAGGGGCGTACGCCGCTGGAACTGCAGGGCGCGCTGCTGGTGCAGAGCAAGCAGTGCCGCAACTGTCATTCGCTCGGCGGCCAAGGTGGGATGCGCGGGCCGGCACTCGACGACACGGCGACGCGGCTCACGCGCGACCAGATGGTTCGGCAGATAATACAGGGCGGCGGGAACATGCCGGCGTACGGCAAAAATCTCAGCCCGGCGGAGGTCAACGCGATCGTCGCGTTCCTCGGCACGATGCATCCGCAGGGCCAGCCGCCCGCCCGCGACTCGGCACAGCCGGCCGTGCCCGCATCGCAGTGAACTCATTAGTACAAAATGCCTTCGAGACGTGGAGGCCGCCGGTCGCGACGATCGCGATGCTGTTAGTTACCGCGGCGGTTTACGCGCGCGGCTTCGTCCGGTTGCATCGCCAGATGCCCGAGCGCTTCCCCAGCTGGCGGCTTACGATGTTCATGGGCGGAATTGCCGCATTGTT
>Ga0302324_100006618_pt1 | contig 24891 bp, 26 predicted proteins | sample Palsa_T0_1_FD_201949 | JGI IMG/M metagenome (GOLD analysis project Ga0302324, IMG submission 201949) | Peat permafrost microbial communities from Stordalen Mire near Abisko, Sweden - Palsa_T0_1 | ecosystem: Environmental > Terrestrial > Soil > Palsa > Peat permafrost | place: Sweden: Abisko... | reverse complement strand
GCACCATCTACGACCGGCTCCAAGGCAGAGGCATTTCGCCTCTGCCTTTTGCTTTTGCCCACACGAGGCAAGCCGGTCGTCCACGAGGATCGCCCGGCTTGCGGAGAGGACCTCATACCGTGAAGTCGAACAGTGCGATTAGCGACCGTCGGATTGACGACGTTCGCCCGCTCATCACGCCAAAACAGTTGCGCGACGAATTGCCCCTCACCCATCGCATGGAGGAGACCGTCTTGGCCGGTCGTGAGGCCGTCGCCGCCATAATCAACGGGACCGATGATCGCGTGTTGCTCATCGCCGGCCCGTGCTCGGTGCACGATCCCGCCGCGGCCCTGGACTACGCCCGCCGTCTGGCGGCCTTGGCGATCCTGGTGAAAGGGCAGATCCACGTCGTCATGCGTGTCTACTTCGAGAAACCACGCACCACCCTGGGATGGAAGGGGCTCATCAATGACCCCGACATGGACGGGAGCTTCCGGGTCAACGAGGGCCTCTTCGCGGCGCGGTCGCTGCTCAGAGAGGTGCTGTCACTTGGCCTGTCGGTGGGCTGCGAGTTCCTCGATCCGATCACCCCGCAGTACATAGCGGACGCAGTGAGCTGGGGAGCTATTGGGGCCCGCACGTCGCAAAGTCAGATCCACCGCCAACTCGCGAGCGGGCTCTCCATGCCGGTCGGCTTCAAGAACTCCACCGAAGGGGATATCCAGGGTGCGGTCAATTCGATCGCGGCGGCAGCCAGTGCTCAGGTGTTTGCCGGTGTGACCGAAGAGGGTCGGGTCGCGATCTTCAGTACCAGCGGGAATACCGACTGTCATTTGGTGCTCAGGGGCAGCTCGGCCGGACCCAACTACGACGAGCAGAGCGTGAACGACGCGCTCGACCGTCTGAGCCGAGCCGGCATGCCGAGCCGAGTCGTGGTGGACGCCAGTCACGGAAACAGCGGGAAGGACCATCAACGTCAATCGTTGGTGGTCACCGATGTCGCATCGCGCCTGGCGGGCGGGAATCGCACCATCGCCGGGTTGATGCTGGAGAGCTTCCTTGTCCCCGGCCGCCAGGACATCGTTCTGGGTCGTGCGGACCGGTTGGCATACGGGCAGAGCGTCACCGATGCCTGCGTCGGGTGGGACGAGACGGTTGCGCTCGTCGGGACAGTGGCCGAAGCTGTCACGCGGCGGCGGGCGCGCATGGGAGCGCCGACGGCGTAGCAGCCCGTTGCTTGCCCGGGTCGCTCCCCTCCCTTAGCGGGAGGGGGACAGGCCCCCCTCCCGGCCTCCTCCCGGCGCGACCTGGTGCACGTTCAGATTGTCGGGCCGGCAAAGCCGACCCTCGGGCGGGCACGATGTCGTCATGACCAGTGTGACGAACATCAATGAAGTGCTCGAAGGTCACGTCGGCCTCGACCTGACCTGCATCGACCGCCTCTATCTCAATGCCTACGTGCCCACCCTCCAGGTGGCGGGCCAGGTGGTCACCTTTCTCACCGCCCACCTCGGATATTCCATCCCTTCCCCCGCCCTGCTCGAAAAGATCGGGAACCGTTTCCGTCGTGAGGTCAAGGCCTTCGCCGCCGAGAACGAGATCCCGATCCTCCAGTTGAAAAAACCCGATCGCACTCGTTGGGACGACCGCAAGCTTGATCACGTCCGGCCCTATCTCGAGAGGGCCGAGCGTGACGGCCGCTTCGGGGTCGTGGCCATTGTCGCCGCCCAGGAGTTCCAGTGGGTCTTCAGCGCGAAGAAACGATGCCCCAAGCCGGGCGTGGTGTTCTTCGACTTCGTCAAAGAGGAGCGCCGGGTCGGGATGTACTACTTCTACGTCTTTGACCAAGAGTTCGGACCGGGCTTCATCAAGATCTGTACGTACTTCCCCTACCCGGCCAAGGTCTGGTGCAACGGACATGAGTGGGCCAAGCGGCAGGCGGCGCGGGTCGGCGTCGACTTCTCCGAGCTGGCCAACGGCTTCGCCTCGTGTGGCGATCCCGCGGCGCTCCAGGCGATCTGCGACCGCTTCGGCCCGGTCGACATCCAGGCCTTCTTCGACCGTTGGACGGGCGTCGTTCCCACCCCGTTCAGCGACGTCGACAAGGACGCCGGCTACTTCTGGGAACTGTCCATGCGCCAAGTGGAGGTCTCCCGGACCCTGGTCTTCGATGACCCACGCCGGGCCCGGGTGTTCTTCGAGTCGCTCGTTTCGGACAACGTCGGCGTCGGCCGACCAGAACAGATGGCGGTGATCTTCGATTCCCAGCTACGAACTCGCGGTCCTCGCCGCACCAAAGGACCCTTCGCCACCAGGGTCTTTAGTCCAGGAACCGAGGTCAAGATCGATTTTCGCTACAAGCACAGCCGGGTCAAGCAATACCTTAAGGAAGGGAGGGCACTACGAATCGAGACCGTCATCAACAAGCCCAAGGACATCGGAGTTCTCGCTCGGCTCGAGCATCTCCCCGAACTGGTGGAGCGCGCCCGAGGGGTCAACGACCGTCTGCTTATGATCGAACGTGCCGGCCAGGGTTGTGCCATCGGCTCTGCGCTCTTTGAGCGCATCCACCAGCCCTACGCATGTGAGGGCCAACGAACCGGGGCCTTGCGCTTCGGGGATCAACGCGCCATGGCCCTGGCCGGTGCACTCTGCCTCGTCGTCCACGCCGTCACCGGTCTCACCAACAAGAGCCTTCGCGGGCAGGTGGCCGGACTCCTCGGCACCGACTACAGCTCCTCGCAGATGAGTTATGACCTGCGCCGTCTTCGTCTCCACGGGCTGATCGAGCGCACCCCCGGGACCAACTCTTACACCGTGACCCCCGAAGGGATCCGCGTCGCCGTCTTCTACACCAAGCTTCACGGCCGACTGCTCCGACCCCTCCTCGACGCCGACCAGCCCCCAGCACCCGTTGAGCTCCGTCGCGCCCTTCGCACCATTGAGGACGTACTCGGCGACTACGTTGCCAACGCCCGTCTCGGGACAGCTGCCTGAAACTTGTCACAAAATCCAGAGAACTGGGTACCAAGAAGATCTAGCGTGCGAGCCATGTCGCGGCCAAACCCTTCAAAATTCGACGCCAGGATTCTCCGACGCGGGTCCCGGTCGATAGCGGCCGCACCGATCCTGGTGGTCGTCGCATTCGGATCTCCCGCATCCGCCGCGGCGGCAAATGGCATTGCGAGCAAGAGCGCGGCGCAGGTCGTTTCGACAGCCGTCAAGGCGTCGGCAGCCGCGAGCTCGTTGTCGGTCGTCGGGTCCGTCACGCAAACAGGATCCACCGTGAGTCTGAACCTGTCGGTGAGTGCCTCGGGCATGTCGGAGGGGACCATCACGATCAACGGGGGCACGGCGCACGTCGTGGAACTCGGTTCGGTCGCGTACTTCAAGGCTGACAGCGCGTTCTGGATGGAGAATGGTGGAAAAGCGGAGGCGCAGCTTCTGGCCGGTAAATGGGTCTACGGTCCGATTTCAAGCTCCACGTTCTCCTCGTTCAAGGGCTTCCTCAGCCCTCACGCCGTGATCGGCTCCTTCTTCGGCGGCAACGGTGGCCCCTTCAAGAAGGGGCGGACCAGCTCGATCGGCGGACAGGCCGTGCTTGCCATAACGGGACGAGGCGACGCGAACAACGGCACGCTGTACGTCGCCACGACCGGCAAACCGTACGTGGTGAAGCTCGAGGCAAAAGGCAGTTCGGGCCGCGGCCAGGTCACGTTCAGCCACTACAACACTCCGGTCCGGCCGTCGAAACCCACGGGAGCTATCAACCTGCAGCAACTGAGCGGCGGAGGCGGTTCCTAGCGGCAACCGCTACAACACCTTCGATCGAAGGGACGGCGAAGGGGACTACGCGTGACGGCCGAACAAGACCGAGGGATCGGACCATGCGTACCTGAGCTTGACTGGAGCGCCGTTGAGTTGCGCCGGGTCCCCTCCGGGAGCCTGTGCCAACCCCCGATCGACACAGACGCCGCCCTGGGCATCGTAGAAGGCCTGGGCCGCCATGTTCTGCGCCAGGACCCACAGATACAGACCCGCACCTGGGCGGCGCTCCGTGATCGTCTGCGCCGCTTCCCCCATCAGTCGGGTGCCGAGCCCTCCCCGCTGCAGTCCGTGGGCCACGTGCAGGTTGTCCACCAGGGCACCCCACACGGGGTCGGCATCGAGGATCGTGTGCACGAAACCGGCGAGCGAACCGGCGAGCTCGGCGACGATCGTGAACGAAGCCGCATCGGGATGACGCAGCCGGGTCGTCCAAACCCGTAGGCGATCAGCCTCCACATCGCCGTCCAAGAAGGCATCGGAATACGCCCCTCGATAGTGCCGCTGCCAGCTGGCGGCGTGGAGTGCCGCCACGGTTGGAGCGTCCGAGACGCTGGCGGCCCGGTACTGCACCGGGTTCGATGTCATAGCCACTCCCCATCGATCCTGGCGTTGGCACCGCGTCCGAAAACCGGGTGCCGGACCGTCAAAGGGCCAGGTCCCTCGGGTCGCTCTGGATGAGATCGAATTACTGTAATCGACCGCGATGGAAGGGTCTTGGCCCGCTCCAAGCGGCATTCCCCGAGCCCCATGGGTAGTCTTCGTTGAGCGCAGGCCCCGGGTCGGTCACGACCCCGGCACGCTCGGACGCAATGTTGGAGAACAGAAGACATGGAGGCTGCAGGATGACCGTTACAAATGACATTTCAGCTCCGTTACTGCACGCGGATCGCTTCTTTATCGGCGGCGAATGGGTGCAACCGTCCTCGGACTCGAGGATCGATGTCATCGATTCAGGGACCGAGAAGCTGTTCTTCAGCGTGGCCGAGGCGCAGGACGCCGACATAGCGCGCGCCATCACCGCTGCTCGCCAGGCGTTCGACGAGGGTCCGTGGCCTCGTATGAGCCACGCCCAGCGGGCGGAGTACCTTCGGGCGCTAGGCGCAGGGCTCCGTGAACGGGCCGACGACCTCGGTCAGATCTGGCCCCGCGAAGCTGGCGTGCTGCACGCCATTGCTCGTGGCTCCGTTGCCGGGGCGTCGGCGACCTTTGATTACTACGCAAGCCTGGCCGACACGTTCCCCTTCGAAGAGGAGGCTCAGCCGAGTTCTGGGGAATTCGGCCTGATCGTGCGTGAGCCCGTCGGGGTCGTTGGTGCAATCATCCCGTGGAACGCTCCCCTGAGTCTCATCAGCTACAAGATCGCACCCGCATTACTCGCCGGTTGCACGGTGATTCTCAAGGCTTCTCCGGAGGCGCCGGGCGAGGCCTATGTGGTGGCGGAGACCGCGCAAGCCGTCGGGCTACCGCCAGGTGTTCTGAATGTGGTCACGGCTGACCGCGAGGTCTCGGAGCTCTTGGTCCGTGACCTTCGTGTCGACAAGATCACGTTCACCGGGTCGACGGCCGCGGGGCGGAGAATCGCCTCCATCTGTGGCGAGCGCATTGCTCGCTGCACCCTCGAGCTCGGCGGCAAGTCCGCCGCCGTGATCCTCGACGATATGGATCTGGCGACTGCCGCGACCAGCCTGGCTCGGGCAGAGTGTTTCCTGTCCGGTCAGGTCTGCTCCTCGTTGACGCGGATCGTCGTCACAAGGCGGCGTCACGATGAGCTCGTCGAGGCGCTGGCCAGCACGTTCTCCCAAGTACGCGTCGGGGATCCGTTCGACGCGCAGACGCAGATGGGTCCGCTTGTCGCCAGCCGCCAACGTGACCGGGTCGAGGGCTACATCGCAAAAGGAATTGCCGAGGGAGCGACGCTGGCAACCGGCGGTGGACGCCCGAAGCATCTCGACCGGGGCTGGTTTGTCGAGCCGACCGTCTTCGGCAACGTCGACAACTCTGCAACCATCGCGCAAGAGGAGATCTTCGGACCGGTCCTGAGCGTGATCCCCGCTGATGACGAGCAACAAGCCATTGCGATCGCCAACGACACGATCTACGGGCTCAACGCGTCGGTGTTCACGAACGATGTCGATCGAGCCCGCGATGTGGCCCGGCAACTGCGCTCGGGCACGGTCGGCCACAACGCCTTCCGTACCGATTTCGGCATTGCCTTTGGCGGCTTCAAGCAGTCTGGGATCGGACGTGAGGGCGGTCGGGAGGGACTGCTGCCGTTCCTCGAGACCAAGACTGTCATTCTCGAGGGCCGCCCGGCTGGTTACAGCTCATAGCGTCACCCGGCGCCGGGCCTGCTGAGCCCAGCGCCGGCAGGTGAGCCCGTCTTCTGGCGCCATGAAGAGGGGGGCGCTTTTTCCACTCGGGCTATCCGTCACCGTGGCATTGCGCGATGCTGGCGCGAGCGCCACCTACGGTCGGTGGCAGAGGGGAATGGCAGATGGATGATCTCGGGCCTCGAGCTACCTGTTCGTTTTGCGGGAAGACGCAAGACCAGGTCGCGAAAATTATCGCCGGAGCGAATGGGTATATCTGCGATGAGTGCGTTGCGCTCTGCAATGACATCGTCACGAATGACGCCGTCGACGCCGGAAGCGATCACGAGACAGCCCTCAGCTCGCCCCAACCGGTGAACACCCATGGATGGCGGTCTTATTCACCGAATAATCCGGTGCCTCTTCCCGTGGCGCTTCGGACAGTTCAACAGCAACTGACCCAGATCTCGGAGCGTTTGGCATTTTTGGCTGCGCGCGCCGAGGGCGATCGGCTGTGATGGAAGAGAAACGAACGGCTTGATCATCGGAACAGGGCGGTGCCCGAGGTATTCTGTGGAGACCGGATGATCATGGGGCAACAACCGATCACCAAAGGAGAACGGACGATTTGAGTACCTTCACAGGATCGTGGGACGTGACCATCGCTACACCTATTGGCGAGTTGGCCGTCGTGTTCGACATCACCGAAGAAGGTGGTGCGATTAGCGGTACCGCGCGTTCCGACGCTGAGACGGTTGAATTTCTCGACCCCGTCGCCGATGGCAATCGACTTACGTGGGCTCAAGAGGTCACGACGCCAATGAAACTACGGCTGAACTTTGACGTCACTGTCGACGGTGACGCTATGACCGGTACTTCGAAACCTCCTGGATTCCCCTCCTCCAAAGTCACCGGGAGTCGCTCTTCAGCGAGTTGAGTTTGGGTGGCCGTGCGTTGGAACCACGGGACTCGACTGCCGTTTTGTTGCTATGAGCTCGAACCGTAGCTGTAGACGGGAGTGCTCGATGCTCCCTGCGCTGCGCCTCCAATCGCCACGCAGGCGCTCGTGGTTGGGCAACTGAGGGGACCCATCGACAGATAGGACTGACCGTCATAGTTCGGCGCCCCCGGTGGCACCGTGAAGGTCACCCTCCGCCACGTCGACCCTCCGTCGGTCGTGCCGAGGAGTACCGAAGAGCCCTCGTCGTGGGTGTTCCCGATGACGATCGGGACGGCCTCTTGACCGCCCAACCAGCACACGGTCGGACTTGGACAACTCAATGAGGTCAACTGGGGATTCGGGACGTCTGATGGCAAGGCCTTCTGCTGCCAGGTGATTCCACCGTCGTTGGTGACGGCGACCGCACCCACCAGCGTTGTGTCCCCCGAACTGCAGCTGTTCGCCCCAGGTGGCATTTGCACGTTCGGCGGCGTGCCAATGCATTGATCGACATTCGGGACACTCCTCAGACCGATGGCCGTGCAGTTCTGCGCCGTTGGGCATGACACACCAAATACGAATCCGAAATCGAACCCGCTGGGTACCAAGCCCGCGCGCCAATGGACTCCGCCGTCATCGGTGGATTGTACGAACCCCGGGGAATTCGACCCTTCGCCCAGCCCCTGACTACCGGTCGCTACGCACGCGAGGTCAGTTGCACAACTCAGCGAGATGACCGAATCGTCGGGCGCGAGCCGTCGGCTCGTCCAACCGCTCCCGCCGTCAGTCGTCCGCACGAATGATTCATTGAGCCGCCGTGGGTTTGTCGGCCCAGCTCGCGCCCCAAGGGTGCCGATTGGCGCCGCAATGGCGTTGCAGACCGTGCTCCCAATGCAGGTCAACCGTACGAGAAAGCCGGGCCCAGCAAACGGAAGAACAGTCCACTGCCGCCCCCCATCGGACGTAGAGAGGAATACAGCGTGGCCATCGATGGAGCCGCCAGCGAAACAGCTGGACGCAGTCCCGCACGACAGCTCAGTCGTCGGATCAAAGCCATCCGGCATCGGGAGGACCGACCAACTGTGCCCCAGGTCGGCTGACACGTACAACGACTCCGAAATGAGTGGGGCGCCGGCGCGCGCCGAAGGATAGGAGCCAGAAAGGGCATAGCAGGCTGAGACCGTCGGGCACGTGAGGTTTCCCGGAGGAGGTCCGCTCGTGTTCTGCTGCCAACTGGAGCTGACGAGATCGTCTACGAGCCGCCAATGTCCCGACGTTTGTTTCGTTGGCGCGAATGGCCTTGATGTCAAGGGGCGGGCTGCGTGCAGGGGGGTGGTCGTAACGCCGGTGGGTTGCACTCCGGAGTTGACGAACACTCCAACCGCGGTCACGACAATGACCGCAGCCGCCACCAGGTACGCCCACCTGCGCCTTTGGGTAAGTCGAGGCGACCTTCCGAGCCGTACGTGGCCGCCTCCTGCGTACTGACCAACAGGCAATACTGCGGACTCGTCATCGCGACTGCTCACGATGGCCTCATACAGTTCATCGAACACCGGATCGGTGACGAATCTCTCAACACCGACCCTATCGACCGGGTCCATGGACCGAAATTCCGACATGGTTCTCATAGCTCTCTTGCGTCCTCCGTCACTTTGTTCGTGGACTCTGCCAATGCTTCGAAATCTCGCCGCTTGACGACAGGGCTGGAATCGACGCCAGCGGAGACAAGCGCTGCCGACAGACGCGCGCGCGCCCTGTGGAGCCGTATTCGTGCTGCGGCCGGAGAACACTGAAGCGTGCAGGCGATCTCCGCCGTATCCAAACCCTCCCAACCGGCGAGCATCAAGATCTCTCGGTCGTCCTCGTCCATCCGAGAAAGCACAAGGACGCCGATCATCGATCGTTCATGACCTGCATGAGCCACCAGGCCCAGCGACATTCCTGCCTGATGGCGCAGTCGCTCTATGACCTGTTGCTGATGAATCACCTTGCGTCCTCGGTTGGCGATGACCCGACGCGCCGTGGCGTAGAGCCAGAAGATGCTCGAGTCATCTCGAGGTATGTCATCGATGCGCCGCCAGGCGATGGTGAACACCTCGGCCATCACGTCCGCGGCGTCTTCGGGTGAGTGCGTCCTCCGGAGGGCATACGAAATTAGACGCGACCGCATCGAGTCATAAAGGCCCCGAAACCTCTCCTCACGCCCTTCCACGTCCACGCCGCTCGCCCCTTGTCTTCATTGTGTTCTATGTCGCCGTGTGGCTGCTTGTTTCAGATCAAAAGGTGCGTCGGTACGAAACTCCAGTTCACGGGCATATTCAGAACCCAAGGCCGATTTCACAGCACCCCGCTCAGTCCTTCCGTTGATTCGGTCAGTGGCTCCGGCGCGGGCAAAGATACGCGAAATGAGTTCATTTGGGTGTGGCCCCGAGCCGAAATGCGTATCGAGAACTGACCGGTCCACTTCAACGAAGACCGAACTCGGGTCAATAGCGCCGCCGCGATTTCATTCAGGCTCGGACCACGCGACACCGGCGAGTACCACCCGCTTCGTCTCGACTCCGTAAGCCGCGACTCCTCGACGGAAGCGTCCTGTCAATCAAAGGAGCGAGAGGGCGTGGGTGTCAGACGTGGGAGTGTCGACGAATCGATTGCCTCGGCACCCGCACGACTTGCCCTGCTCGTTGGATGCCGGCCGTGAGCTTGATTCGCATCACCTGCGACGCCGATCCCCGCTCGAACGCTCATCGTATCTCGCGCGCTCAGTGTAGAGGTCCTTCACCCGATCCTCGGTCAGAGACGTGACCCGAAGTTCCAACACGTGCTGTGCCTGAATTTCGCTGAACCTGAATGGGGAATCCATCAGAGCCTTGGATGCCGACGCTGCGTCCCGACACCCCCGCACTGCGGCCTGCACCTGGTGGTAATCCTCGATGGCTCGAATGAGCCCTTCGAGTATGTGCAGACGATTGCGCCTCTTGGTTTCCTCAACTTCTATGGCTTCTTCAGGAGCTAAGTGGGACAGTAACGTGAGGGCTTGCTGGCGGACCCGGTTCAGATTTACCCCGAGACTGTTCAATGTTTGCACGGCGACCCCCTCACCCAAGCGGGCCAGTCCGAGCAATATATGTTCCGTGCCGATTTGTTCATCGCCCAATTGCGTGGCTTCACGCAGCGAAAGCTCAAGGACCTTTTCGGCTCGTGGAGTCAGCGGCAGCGACCCTGCCGCTGATTTCGATGCCGCTCTCACTTCTTCTTCAACCTCGCGACGTGCCGCTTCCAACGTGATCCCGAACGACTCGAGAGCTTGGGCGGCTACCCCTTCGCCCTCCTCCATCAACCCCAGAAGGAGATGTTCGGTGCCGATGTAGCCGTGAAGCATCCGCCCGGCTTGCTCTTCAGCTAAGGCAAGCACCCGTCTGGCCTGATCATTGAAACGCTCGAACATTCGTCAAGGGTCGCACCTTCATGCAGCCAGGTCCAGCCTCTCGAGAGCCGCCAGATGGCACCTGTCAGCCCCAGGAGGGATCGCCAACGGGTATCGATATATTGGGCAGACGGAGGGGAGTCGATTACGGCGCCCCGATCAGGAGGGACCACAGTGGCCACCACACAATCGGCAATATTCAAGGTGATTTCGGGCACCGCCCCCGATGTCATGCGGGACTACGACCTCGCCACGCTCGGGTACGAGGAGACCGAGTTCAGCATCGAAGGGACTGCGGCCTCTTACGAACTGCAGGGCGAGCGGGGGGCGGACGGACGTTGGGATGTGGCTCCCGGCGCCGAGGCCCCTTTCCGGACACGATTCGTGGTGCGGCGTCCCATCGAATCAGCCCGGTTCAGCGGCACGGTCGTGGTGGAGTGGCACAACGTATCGGCCGGCATCGACGCCGCCCCCGACTGGGGGTTCTTCCACCGTCACCTCACCGCGCAGGGCCATGCCTGGGTCGGCGTGTCGGCCCAGAAGGTGGGCATAGACGGTGGAGGCTTCGTCGAGAGCATCCACCTGAAGCTCCTGGCCCCGGAGCGTTATGGCGAACTCGAGCACCCCGGGGACGCGTGGTCCTTCGACATCTTCACCCAGGTCGGGGCGTTGCTCCGGGCGCCAGGGGATGACAACCCACTCGGCGGGCTCGTGCCTACGAGCCTGATCGCGGCCGGCGAGTCGCAGTCCGCGGCGTGCCTGGTGACGTACATCAACGCCATCGATCCCCATGCTCGGCTCTTCAATGGTTTCTTCGTGCACGGGCGGCCCGGCGTAGGCGTGTCGGTTGACGGCGTATTCATTCCCTCGGCGCGAGGTGAGGGAGTTGAGGCGACCCGCCGTGCCATCTCAGCCAAGGGTGAGCGCATCCGCCAAGACGTACGGGTGCCTGTGTTGGTACTGCAGAGCGAGACCGACGTCATCCTCCTCGGGGGCGGGCTCGCCGAACAACCAGACTCCGAGAGCATCAGGGTCTGGGAGATGGCGGGTGCGGCCCACGCCGACACGTACACGATCAGCGCCGGTCGTCACGACGACGGCACTCTCAGCCCAGAGCGTCTGGCGGAGCTACTCCGCCCGACGTGCAACCTCATGATCGGGAATACGGACACGCCAATTAACGCCGGCCCCCAGCAGCACTACGTCTCTCAGGCCGCCCTGTCCCACCTGGCGCGTTGGGGGGCTGGGGGCGAGCCACCACCGCATGCCCCCCGGTTGGACGTCGACGCAAAAGGAACCGGCTTCAGCTTGGACGATGGCGGCCTCGCGATCGGTGGCATTCGCACCCCTTGGGTGGAGGTGCCGACCGCCGTCATGTCGGGCCTCGGGCAGAGCGGAGAGTCCTTCGCGATGCTCTTCGGCCGTACCGAGCCCTTCGACGAGGTGGCGCTGACGGCGCTCTATCCTGGGGGCAGGGTGGAGTATCTGAAGCGATTCGAGGTCTCGCTGGACACCACGATCGCGGCAGGCTTCATCCTCGAGGACGACCGAGCGGAGATCCTCGCTGTCGCCGCTGCCTCCTATCCGCTTCGTCTCGCCGGGGAATAGCCGAAACAGGCGGGCTCAGTCCGACCATCCCATTGAGCAGCCCCATTTCTGGGGTGGACACGGCGAAGCCCAAGACTGCTCTCCCGCCGGTGGGCGGGAGTACCGTTCATCATTCGGTCGGTATTCATTGCCGGCCATTATCAATTGGATGGAGCCGAGAACTCAGGCTGGTCGAGCAATCGCAACCAGGTGCCGTCGGGTTGCTTGCGAGCCACCTGTGCCCGTGCTCCCGCTCCGTCTTTCGGTGCCGTCGAAGTGAGCGCTATTCCGTCGCTGATGAGTGTGGGCAGCGGGTCTTCGGCTTCGAATCGAGGAGCCTTTGCCAAAACTTTCTCCCACAACGCGCGAATCGCCTTACGGCCAACCGTCACTTCCCCGGGCGGGTAAGCCATCACGGCTTCGTCCTCGTAGAGCGCGGCAATGCCATTTGCATCACCGGAATTGGCCCGTTCGACGAATAGGCGTGTGAGGTCTTCGGGGTTGTGTGCGCGCTCATCGGGTGCCAAAAGAATTCCTTTCATTCGTGGTTTCGTTTCAACGGGTTCACCTTGTTCGTTTTGAGTCCGGAAGTCCAACAGATAGTTCTACTAGAAGCTAGAATCTGTGGTTATGGAATTCAGGCAGCTCGAGTACTTCGTCGCCGTGGCCGAGGAAGCAAACTTCACCCGCGCGGCCGAGCGAGTCCACATCAGCCAGTCGGGGATCAGCGCCCAGATCCGCCAACTCGAAGCCGACCTCGGGGCAGCGCTGATCGACCGCTCAACCCGGACAGCGACGTTGACGCCAGCGGGAGCGGCAGCGCTCGACCACGCTCGCGCCACGCTCGCATCCATGGAGTCCCTTCGACGGGGAGTTGATGAAGTGATGGGGCTGATCAGGGGTGAACTCGTGATCGGCATGGTGAGCGGATGCACTCTTTCGGGCTTATTCGATGCCCTGGCTACATTCCACCAACGCCATCCTGGCGTCGAGATCACATTGGTTGAGGACAACTCAGAACGTCTCGCCGAACGGGTGCACAGCGGCGCGGCGGACGTGGCCGTGATCGGTACGGTTGGAAAGGTCCCGCCCGGCTTCGAAGCTCTCTCGATTTCAAGCGAACGACTTGTTGTTGCCGTGCCCCTCGGTCATCCACTCGCCAAAAGAAGCCGATTAGCTCTAGCCCAAATCAGCGCGTACCCGATCATCTGCATGCCCCGAGGAACCGCACCCAGAACTCTGATCGATCAAGCTTGTGCGGCCAACGGCATCTCGATGGACATCGTGCTCCAAGCAGGTGCCCCAGCTGCAGTCGCGGATCTCGCGATTCGCGGATTCGGCATTGCCATCCTGACCCAATCCATGGCCGCCGTGCATGCTGACCGATTGAAGGCCCTATTGATAAGCGACCTCCAAACCTCGGCCGGGCTCGCCATGATCTGGCGGGGGGCCACAACTCCCGCGCTTCGAGAGTTTCTCGTGTGCAGCCGCCAGGCCTTTGCGACCCCTTGAATCTCTTTTCTCGAAAGAGGATGGCTTCATTCGATCAGTCAGCAGGGATGGCATCGAGCTTGGCGGCGCGACGCGCAGGCCAGCTCGCGACTCCGATGACCAACACTGCCGCTACGAGTAGCGCACGACTCCGTTCATCGTTTGGACTCTGGGACCAGGGCGGCACAGATGAACTCAACCACCGTTCGCCGTACGGTCTCGTCTTTGTAGAGGACGGCATCGCGTCCCCCATGGCGGTGCCAGGCGAACCAAGACAACGACTCGGTGACCACCCTGGCCGCCACCTCGGAATCAGGCATGGCTCGCAATAGACCTGATGCTGCTCGACGCTCCAGATAGCTACCGAGCTCTTCGAATGATCCGGCTCGGGCGATGTCGAACCAAGCGGCCTCCAGTTCTGGCATTTCGACCGCACAGCGCTCTATGACCGCGAGGAGGGGCCAATAGCGCTCAATCAGGTCGTAGCGCTCCACGACGATCTCGCGCAGTTCAACAGCGACATCCACCGGATTTTCCTCAACAAGTGCTGCCTGGATACGGGGCATCTGAACCTGGTTCAGTCCCCGCTCGATCGCCCTGATTGTCTCCCCCGGACCCGGCGTGCCGAGCGGCAACTCGTGCACAATCTCTGCGCACATGTCGAAGCCGTAAAGGAGGACCAGATGGAAGAGCGCCTCCTTGGACTCGACGTAGGTGAAGAGGGATCCCGTCGACATGCCCGCCTTCGCCGCGACGTCGGCCGTCTTCGTACCCCGGTAGCCGAGACGACCGAAGACTTCTGTCGCCGCTTCGGCCACTGCCAAGAGACGTTCACCGGGCGATTTGCGTGGCATGGGTAATAATGTATACTGAGTGAGTCAGTCAGTCAATCACCGCAAGGAAAGGTATGGTCCCCATGTCCAGCATCATGGTTCCCCGCCCCAACGTCACCGTCGAAGAGGTGAGCGCCGTACTCCGAGACAAGCTCGGATCTCACTACAAGGTCACGCCAGCCGTCACGGCGCACTTCCATCACGAATCATCCGGCCGAGCAGACTCCATTCTCGTGAAACGGCATTGGTTCGAGCAGGCAAGCATCCGGGTCATCCCGGGAGACAACGACACCGAGATCCACGTCGGCTCCGCGGCCAATTTCACCCCAACTGGCTATCTCATCAATCGCGCCAGCATCGTTCGTAAGGTACATCACGTGTTGGAGCACTCGCCCGACCTTGCCGGGATCTAGCCCCGTCGCGTCGCAGTCAGAGCGAGACTCCGACGCGTCGTGACGCAATCAGTTTCATCCCAGCGCTTCTTGCGCCACGTTGAAATAGTCCTCATATCGCCGGGTCCGGCGCCGCACCTCGCCCACGTCTAGGCCAGTGGCCGAGAAGGTGTAGCGGTGGACACCGTGCTTGTCCGCCGGGTTGTCGGCATAGAAAACGCGCATGGCGTCCTTCGCCTCAGAGTCAAGCGTCATACCCATCTGCTCGTACACGCCCGCAATCGAATCCCATGGATCACGCATGAGCGCACTGAAGTGCAGGTCAACGGCACGCCCCTCCGGAACCGTACCGTCCTCGCGGGCAGTTACCGATCGATTGTTGCCCTCCACGAGATAGTCGACCCATTCCGTTGCCTGGGTCGGAATGGAAGTGTGTTCGCGGGCCATCCTCTGCAAATGCGCCGTCAGAGAGGCGGTCGAGGCAACCACCTTGAGGGGATCACGATGAGTCTGAACGATCGTGGCATTGGGATATTCGGCGAATAGCGCGCCGAGACACCACTGATGGGCCGGAGACTTGAGGAGCCACCGTTCGCCGGCGTGTCGCCATTGAAGGAGTTGCAAGAACTTGCGATGGTATCGATATGCGGAGGCCATGTCGGCCTCCCACACCAACCAGCGGCTGTAGCTCGGCACGTGGAAGGCAGTCGAAAACAACAGACTTCGGAAGTCACCGGCGGTGATGGCCACGCACTCCTGGCCCCGAAGTGGCCCAGACGGGTGGATCGATTGGAAGCCAGGATTCAAAGATTCGGACATGGCTTGTGCGATTGCGGCGTCCCCAATGCGAGGATCGGTGTTGTACGTAGCGGTCTCCGGTGGTGGATGCGGCTGAGCGACCTCCCATGTGAGCGGTACGCGGAACCTCGGGTCTTGGGCCAACAGATCGAAGAGTATCGTCGTGCCGGTTCGCGGCTGCCCGATGACCAACACCGGATCAAGAACGGTCGCTGCGCCGATCTCCGGGTGGCGGTGGTGCCAATCAATGACCCAAAGCCGGCTCTTGAGGAAATCGACGATCATGGACACAGCAACCACCTCGCCCACTTCGGTCAGATCACCTTCGGCATGAAGTGAGTGGACAAGGCGATCTAATCCCTCTTCCCACGAGTCCTCACCAAAGTCCGATAGTCCGGTCTCATCCGTCGCCCGAGCGGACAGCGAAGGCTTGCTTAGCTGAGAATCAGCCCTCACGATTACCCCCAATAAAGTATCCTGACGCCAAAACACCGCATTCTTGTTGATGCAGATCCAATATGTCACGAACGACGGACGTACGTTGAAATGAACCAGGCTCCCAACACCACCGCGGCATTCGATGAGCTGATTGCCACTCTCCAGCTCATTCGGGATGGATACGTCCTCAGCGACGAGCGATTCGCTGACCCCCTAGACGTCGTTGAGGGCTACAGGTATGTTGGCCAACTGCTCTCGGCGGCGTCCGAGTTGTTCTTTGAGGCCGACCCCGACCACCCCAGGTTGGCGTCGATCGTTTCGCCTGCTCGCAAGCTCCAAGGTGATAATCCCGACGCCATCTACCATTACGCCCGAATCTCAGGTAGGCGCTCGTACAGGATCTTCGGGCGCGTCGACACCGAGTGCTATACGTCGTTCACTATCCACGGGAGAGCCCCGGACGGCGCGTTGGCCGGCCCGCTTCTCGGTGACGTCAATGATCGGCAGTTTCAGATCGACCCGGATGGTTCGTACTCTTTGACGCTCAGCGCTACCGAACGGCCGGGTAATTGGCTATGCCTTGATCCTGATGCCTATTGCGTCGTCGTGCGCAGCTATTTCCAGTTGGGCACCTCAGCCCAGAACGACATGGGTGTTTCGGTGCGGATCGAAATCGAGACGATTGACGACCTGGATCCGCCACTGCCGCTAAGCGACGAGGTGTTCTCGGAACGAATGAGCGAGGGCATTGCCTTCCTACGCCAAGCCACGCTCGGACAGTCGCTACCCAATGCCCCGTCATCGGTCCCCTTCGTCTCCCAGGAGCCAAACGTGCTCCCGGTGCCGTTCAGCTTTCGGGATTCCGGTCTGCCGGTGCCGGGTGCAGCCGACATCTTCTACGCCATGGGGCGATGGCAGCTCGAACCCGAAGAGGCACTGGTGATGACCGGGACCCTCCCGTCATGTCCGTTCGCCAATGTCATGCTTTGGAATCGACACATGCAGACGCTTGAGTATCGCTCGCGACGATCGTCCCTCAATCAGTCCCAGATTCGATTAGAACCCGACGGTCGCTATCGCATCGTGATCGCTCACAAGGATCCCGGTGTACCGAATTGGCTGGACTGTGAGGGTCACCGTTCGGGAACGATCTTTTGGCGCTTCCTGCTGCCCGAGACCGACCCGACCCGCACCGAGTGCGAGGTGCTGCCAATCGGTGAAGTCGCCGACAACTGATTCGCGGCAGCTTGGCGGCGATGGAGAGCAGTCCGAACGTGGGCGGCGCTCAACGTAGCGAGGCTGTCTCGGCGTCTCGTCCCGTGTGCGATCACCTCGTCGGCGGAGTGTCAACTACGGCGTGGAGACAACGAGTCAACTCGCCCTCGGTCTCGCGGTCGGGCGTTGCCGGCAACAAGCGCGCGGGATCAGTCGTTGGCTGGCAGCTCGACCGGCGTGGCGATTACGTCGACCAGAGCTTCAGATCGGAGCACGGTCAAGGCCAGGGGCTGACCAATCGCGTCGCCGAGCATTTGTCTCTGCAAAGTCTGGGCGCTGGTGACCGCCTCATTATTGGCATGTAGCAAGATGTCGCCCGGCAACAGTCCGGCGAGTGCAGCAGGTCCTTCCGATACGACCTGCTCGATACGCATGCCGGTCTTCTGGTCGAATCGGGATGACAGCGCCGGAGGCAGTGGGACGGGAGTTCCCCCGATGCCCAGATACGCCCGGCGGACTCGCCCCTCGACCATCAAGGTGACAATGATCTGTCGGGTAAAGGCGTTGATGGGGATGGCCAGGCCGACCCCCACTCCGGCCACCGCGGTGTTGACACCGACAACCTCACCCGAGGCGATGGCCAATGCCCCGCCCGAGTTGCCTGGATTCAGCGCGGCATCCGTTTGGATCACGTCATCGACGATGCGCACGTTGTCCCCGGCTCGAGTTGGTAGCGAGCGACCCAGAGCGCTGACCACCCCGGCCGTAAGAGTGCCGGCCAAACCGAGCGGATTACCGACGGCCACCACCAATTGCCCCACTCTCAGCTGCGATGCCTCACCAAGCCGAGCGGGGGCTGGGGTATCTCCTTCGGCTCGCACGACGGCCAGGTCTGAAAGGGGATCGCTCCCGATCACGCGGAATGGGACGGTAGTGCCGTCGGCAAATGCGGCCTGTCCCGCCTCTGCTCTCCCCACCACGTGTGCGTTGGTCAGCAAGAAGCCATCGTTTGTGAACACGACGGCTGAGCCGGCCCCAGCGGCGAAACTGCCGTCAGGGCGGCGGCGGGACACCTGCACAGCCGCCACACGTGGCGTCAATAGCTCGGCCACCGAGACGACAACCTGGGAATATGCGTCGAGCGCAGCCATTTCCGGTGCGGATGTGCCAGCCAGGGTATCGGTCAAGCCTGCCTCCTCATTACAAAATTACATGATTACGATCCTGTTATAGCGGGAACGGAGGATCTTCGCATCACGTCACGCCTACCGGCTGCTGATCTGCTGGCTCGGAGTCACTTTGAGAGAGCGATCAGGGTCGTCGCTATCGTGCGCTAGGCCTCCCCCACGGGCACGACGTCGACCCGGTATATGTGTGCGGACTCGTGTTGCAAGCCTGCTTCGATACCGCGAACAAGTGACGTGACCTGACTGCTCTTCAGACCCTCGGCCATGTTGATGTGGGCGAGCAAATGCGGCCTCTAAACCGTTTGATCTCGCCCGAACACCGCCACCCCTGCCGCGATCGGAGCCCCTTCGGCGCCCTCATCGATCAGTGTCAGACGCACGAGAACCCGCTCTCCGCACCCGCTCATGGCTTCTGCTTGGGCAAGGAAGGGGCCCCGTTTTCCAGGAGCCATGAAGTGGACATCCCAGTCCTCGACCTGGATCGCCTCCGTTCCGAGTGCGATGACCGCCGACTCCATGGCAGCCGCCTCGAACACGACATGGATGGGACCCAGATGGAGCGAAGCGGACGTGGAGGCATGTGTGGGCGCCAGCACCGGCAGCCGCCACCCATCGGGGTCTCGGGACGCGCCGAAGACCACGTGCAGGGCCGGGAGGTCCTCCGTGTCGGGCATGTCAGGCGGCATATCGACGGGTGAAAACGACGGCGGAGCGTTGCCGAGAGTCACCCCGATGCCCGTTGTGATGGCAATCACTCGCTGTGGATCGGCCGCGTCGACGATCTCCGAGCGACTGAACCCCATTTTCTTGCCCTGTCGGACGGTGAGGCGGGTGACACGGATCTCGCTGACGTCCTTTGCGCTGTCGACAATGTGCAACCCGTAGGCGACGGGGACCGGCACCACGTCCCTGTCGCGCCATCCGCCGGTCTCGGGAGCAGCGATCGCCAAGGGGGCGGCCATTATTCCTCCGCGCTCGTTTCTCATGTCACGTCTTAGTCGCATCGTGTCGGGGTCATCGATCTGGTTGAACGCCCGCCCCAGGTACCAATACGTCATCAGGCCTTCGGCGCCCATCATCGACCGTAGGCGGGCCCAGTATTGCTCGGGGTCTCCCTCCCTGATGTCAGTTACCATTTTGGGGGGTCGGTTTCTGATCCATGCCCCATTCGAGCGTGATCCCGAATTCCGGGATCGCAGAGTGGTTTTCTCGATCTGACATCTCGACCCCTCCCTTCATGCTCGAGAAGCACAATGTCAGTGCAGCCGCCGGCGGCTGGTCCTACCGGTACAGACGACGAGCTTCGTCGAACATCGAAGCGAATTGGACCGTGATGCACCGCACACTCAACGGGCACGGAGCCTCACCGGAAGGTGCTCGTGGCGCCGTACCAGGAGGCTGCTGACCCAGCTCGGTGAAGTCCCCGGCTCGAGAGAAATTTCGGTCGTGCGGTCAAGGAGGACGGTTAGTACATTCCGCGCCTCGATGCGGGCAAGCGGCGCCCCCACACAGTGGTGGATGCCACGTCCGAACGCCACGTGGCGACGCGGAATGTGCCGCTCGAGATCGATCTGCTCGGGTCGTTCAAATTCAGTTGCGTCGCGATTGGCGGCGCCCCAAAACAAAAGCACTGTTGACGTCGCAGGGATGGTCACATCGCCGAGAACGGTGTCCTTCGGCACCGACCGCATCATGTAACGGAACGGAGACTCGAGGCGAAGAGCCTCTTCGACGAACGTTGGGACCAGATCGAGGTTCTTTCGGATGTGCTCTTGCAGTTCCGGATCCTCAGCCAGAATTCGGACTGCGTTGCCCAGCAGACTCGTGGTCGTCTCCCCTCCTGCGCTCAACAATATGGTGAGGACGCCGTTGGCTTCGGCATCACTCAGCACTCCATCCGTCGTCGCTCGGGCCACTGCGCCCAGAATCTCCTCTGTCGGCTCTTCCTTCGCCACGGACAACTGATCACCGATCCACGCCTGGACCCGGTCGCCTCTGCTCGCAGTCTCCATCAGTTTCTCCAGCGAGAGCGTCCCACCCACCAAGCGCGTCCCGTTGACCGCCGAGGACCAAAGGTCGTCCAGATTGCTATTCCGAAAGCCGATCAGACGGCTGATCATGGTGATCGGAACGATGTTTCCGACTGCCGTCATGAACTCAACGGTCCCGTGCTCTAGCGCTTTGGACACCAACGCGGCGGCAAGCTCGAAGATGTCGGGTTCGAGTTCCGCCATCCGTTTTGCCACCAACTCGGGAAAGACGGCGTTCCGGTGTATGGCATGCAAAGGCGGGTCGGCGGTAGCCAGTGCCTGTCCCCCCACGTCCCCGAAAACGAAGCGCCCGGGTAGACCGTTCTCGTCGCGATAAAGGAGGCATCTCATGTTCGACGAAAAGTCCTCGACCCGCGCCGCCGCCTCGGCCACCAGATCAAACGTGCTTACGATGAACACTCCGGTGCCTCGGACTTCCCAGATGGGCGCCAGCGAGTGAAGTTGCCGGTAGAAGGGATACGGATCATCGAGAACTTTTGGGTCCAGCAGCATCGTCCCGCTGATCTCTGTGGACATCATGCTCGTCCTCTCCCAAAACTCGTTTAAGGATCACGTCGCCGGACAGCAGCGTATCGACCCTTCCATCGATCGGATACATCGGATCACCTTGTCCCGCTGGAAGGAACTCACGATGCCGTCGCCGTACCAGGAATATCCTTGCCGCAAAGCGGCTGGGGCGAGGTCGGCACGAAACCCTTCGGCTTGGCCTCCATGTACCACGCGCACTCCTTGGGAAGGTCGTGGCCAAAGATTGTTGCGTAGTCGATGTGGTACGGCAAGATTCCCCCACCCGTGTAATTCTTGATACCTCGGAGCGCCGCGATCACGCTGGCGTGCGTCGGATTCTTCCCCGCCCTTTCGATTCCTTCAATCATGAGGGTGGCACCAAGCCAGGACTCATATTGACCGAATGTCGGAAACTGCGATTTCGTGAAGTGTTGATACTTCCCGAGTGCGGCCGCCATCTGCTCGGTCCCGGCATCAGGTAAAGAAAAGGGTCGGAACTCAGTCACAAAGTAATCGTCCTGGATGGTTCCCCACACGGTCGATTTGATCACACCCGGCTCGTAACCGGTTGGGAATACGACAACCTTGGGTTTGACTCCAGCTTGTTGAAGCGAGGTCGCCAATGCGAAGTTGGAATTATTATCGAGGTCTGCCGTGACCGCGTTTACCCCCGCCTTCTTTGCCGCGAGGGCTGCTGTAGTGAACGCCACCCCGCCAAAGGGGATCGACGTGTCAAGCACCCCGACCTTGCCGCCACTGTGCGTAAATGCTTCTGCTGTGCCGTCCGCGGCACGAGTGGAGGAGGGTGAGATTCCGTATCCATATGCCCCAAGCACCGTGCCACCGTGTTGTCTCATGAAGACGGCGGTTCCCGAGTTGGCGGGGTATTTGGGATCAACGCTGCCGTTGTCCGAGGCGAACATGTTTGTGTAGGGCTGCTCTCCCCATTCGGGTCCGTCGGAGAAGCTTCCAGTGACGGGAACCCCGGCTTCTTGCGGATATTTTGCAGCAGCAAAAAAGACGGGGCTCACAGCCACGATTCCCAAGGCCTTCTTTGAAATGGCGTCCTGAGTAGCTGTGACCACCGAACTGAGACTTGTTTGGTCGTCAATGACGAGTGGAACGATTTTGTGCCCGTCGATGCCACCATTCGAGTTTTGCAACGCGATCCGAGCAAGGAATCCCGCGGGGGCGGTTGAGTACTCCGCTGCTGCCACGCCGGTTCGCGACGTGATCAATACGATCGTTATCGGTGTGCTGACGGCACCGACGTCTGTGGTTCCGAATGTGACCAGCACACCGAGCACCATCGCGATGGCCATCGGCAGCTCTGTCAATCTCGAATGCACGGCCCCCCTTCGGTATCGACCTGCCCCCACGAGTTGATTGTAGTGCTTGGCTGCCCATGCGCAACTCTGATTCTCCCATAAGAAAAGTATTCATCTACCCATCGACCGCTGTCGGGCTACCTACCCCGACGTGAGGATTTCTTCTGGTTCTACAGCTCCTATTCCGCGGCAAGCTCCGTATCTCCTTCCGAATTGCCGAGCAGCCCATCCGCTAACTGACCTTCGTAAGCTGCAATGATAGGAGTACTGCTTTCCCTATAGTAGAATTAGATTCTACCCATCGGTCATTGGCTTCGAGCCGGAGGAATCAGATGAGACGAACCGATTCGCGGCTGAGACAACCTGCGAGCAGGAGAGCATGACGGGAAGCGAGGCCAACCGACATTCGAGGCCCTGATTCATCTACCGGAACACCTCTGCGTGTGCTACCGGATGGCTATCGCTGCATCAACTGGCATGCCATGCCAGTTCAGCAGAAATCGGAACCCCCATCCACGTTGAGCTGAGCTCCGGTCATATAGGTATTCGCCTTGGAGGCACAGAACGCCACGACTTCAGCCACCTCGGTCGGATCGGCCACGCGCCGCAGATCGGCCGATAAGCCGTACTGCGTCGACATGACGCGGTATGCATCTCGAGGATCACTGGCGTCACCTCCCGCGGCCGCAACGGCAGCCTGAATGGCACTCGTCAGGACGGCCCCCGGCGCCACTGCATTAACCAGGATCTCTTCAGCCGCCAGACTGCGGGCGAGGTTTTTTGTGACGCTGGCCAGTGCCGCTTTTGCCGCTGTGTAGCCAATCAACCCCGGGCTCTGATGCTTTACCGAAAGGGCCGTGATGTTGACGATGCGACCCCATGCAGCCTTTCGCATAAGCGGCAGAGCATGGCGAACGCATCGGATTGTCGTAAGGACACCTTGATCAAATGCGTCATGCCATGCTTCATCCGACAGATCGTCAAATCGTCCCGCACCGGCCGGCCCAACCGCGTTGACGAGAGCATTGACCTCACTCCAGCGGCTGCCAATGATCGCAAAGGCGTTTTTCACCTGCACATCGTCCGTCGCGTCTGTCGCGATAGCCAGTGCGTCGGCGGCTCCTGCATTGCGTATCTCGTCGAGTGCAGAATCGAGTTCCGCTGAACGGCGTCCCAAGATGGCTATCCGGCCGCCGTCATGCGCTAGGCGGACGGCGGCCGCCAGACCCATTCCAGAGGATCCACCACTGATAACACTTATCGCTTCATCGGCCATCGTCTCCCCCTGTGGAATTGTCTGCGTTTAGTCGGATATCGTCCGAGTCGTTTCTTTGCTCGGTACGCCTATCGCCGCCGAACAGAAGGTCCATAGTTCCTCGGCACTCACGGCGCCTCGATCCGCAGAACCCATAATTCGGGCGTGCACCGCGGCGAGCACGGTCTGGTGCAGAAGATTCGCCGCTACGTCAATACTGAGTGAGCTGTGCAGCCGTCCAGACTCAGCTGCGTCGCGGATGAGGTCAGCCACCAGATCGACCTGTGGTTTGTACGCTCGCTCCAGGTCAGCGGGCCGAGTCTCCGCCAACCGGTAGCTATACGTCGTCAGCGCTTTAGACGCAGGACCAGGATCTGTGGTCAGTTCGTAAAGCCCCTGGATGTACGCCTCAACTCGGGCAATCGGATCGCTAATTGCTTCGCATCGAGCACGCAAGCGCGGTACGACTTCTTTGGCCAGGATGGTCTCGTGTACAGCAACGAGCAGGTCGTCCTTGCTGGCGAAAAAATTGTAGAAGGTCCGGATCGACATACGCGAGCGGTCCACGACGTCCTGAACCGTGAAATCGACACTGCCATGCTTTTCCATAAGTTGAACCGCTGCAGCGACAAAGCGATCGCTGCGCTCTTGCGCACGCACTCGCGCTCCCTGAAGGGAGCGCTCAATACTGGCGCGCTTCCACTCGGGAATAGAACCATCGACCGGGGGCACCTCGTCGTCCGCTTTGGTTGTCTTCCCGCTTACCATGTCGTGCGTACCCTTCGGATATCCCAGTTCGACATCGAGCCAGCCTCACGCTGCACGAGGCATTCCTTGCTGCAACTTATCGGACACTGATTCCCCGACCATGCAGAGCTCGGAGGCTCAGTCGTTAGCGACCAACCCAGCGGTTCTATAGGCCAGTTTTACGGCCTTGACCATGTCATCGGGCAAAGGAGGCTGCGGAGGACGCGATCTTCGGTAGTCGCCGATAGGCAAGCCGAGCTGAGCGGCCGCAATTTTAAAGGCAGAACCCCAGTGAATGTAAGGGGCCTCGACATTGGATGCGCCGAAGGCGGCGTGAAGTCCGGTGACCAGATCGTCGAGTCCTGAGTCATACCAGTGGTCGATCGCCTCCGACAGCTTGTCGGACACGAGGAGATCCCACTGCGCGCTATAGATCTTGTTGTTCAGCAGTTCATAGAGGTAGGCCGACCCGCCGAGGATCCCCGGTGCGCTGATGCCCCGCCGGAGGAATCCTGCACGGTAGGCCAACATGTCGCATTCCCAGATCACCAGCTCCGGCGCGAGCCGGTGTAG
>Ga0302324_100006617_pt1 | contig 24908 bp, 18 predicted proteins | sample Palsa_T0_1_FD_201949 | JGI IMG/M metagenome (GOLD analysis project Ga0302324, IMG submission 201949) | Peat permafrost microbial communities from Stordalen Mire near Abisko, Sweden - Palsa_T0_1 | ecosystem: Environmental > Terrestrial > Soil > Palsa > Peat permafrost | place: Sweden: Abisko... | reverse complement strand
GACTTCGCGATGGAGGTGACTCTCGACGGCGAAAGGCTGTCCGCGGCCGAGATCAAGCAATTGCTTGCCCACTCCGAGGGCTTGGCGATGATCCGCGGCAGGTGGGTCGAGGTCGATCACGCCCGGCTGAGCCGGACGCTGGAGCAGTTCGAGACGATCGAGCGGCGCGCCTCGGCCGGCGGCTTGTCGTTCGGCGAGGCGATGCGGATGTTGGCGGGAGCCGGCATCACCGGGAACGAGGCGGCCGCATCGGCCGATGTCGCCTGGAGCGAGACGGTGGCGGGTCCGTGGCTCGCGGAGACCCTCGCGGCCCTGCGCGGTCCCGATGGACGTCTCGGCGTCGGTCCGGGCCGGTTGCTGCACGGCACGCTGCGGCCGTATCAGCTCGCCGGCATGCAATGGCTCTACCTCCTGGCTCGGCTCGGACTCGGCGCCTGTCTTGCCGATGACATGGGGCTCGGCAAGACCATCCAGGTCTTGTCGCTGCTGCTGGTGCTCGGGAACGAGGCGAAGGATAAACCCAGCCTGCTGGTCGCGCCGGCTTCGTTGCTCGCCAACTGGGCCGCCGAGCTTGCGCGGTTCGCGCCCAGCCTCAAGGCGGTGGTGGCGCATCCTTCGGCGATGTCCGCCGAAGCTCTGCAGAAGGATGGCGCGCGTGTGCTGGCGGGCGCCGACCTCGCCATCACCAGCTACGGCTACCTCGCGCGCGCGCCATGGCTTTGCGCGACGCGGTGGCGGGTGGTGGTGCTCGACGAGGCGCAGGCGATCAAAAATCCCGGCGCCAAGCAGACCCGGACCGTCAAGCAGCTCGAGGCCGACACCCGCATCGCCCTCACCGGCACGCCGATCGAGAACCGGCTCGGCGACCTGTGGTCGATCTTCGACTTCATCAATCCGGGATTGCTGGGTTCGTCAAAACAGTTCTCTTCGTTCGTCAAAGGCCTCGCCGCGCGGCCGCACAATCCCTACGGCCCGCTCCGCGACCTGGTGCGACCCTATATCCTGCGGCGGCTGAAGACCGACAAGAGCATCATCTCGGACCTGCCCGACAAGACGGAGGTGAAGGCATTCTGCCTGTTGAGCCGCAAGCAGGCGGCGCTCTACCAGCAGGCGGTGCGGGATCTGTCCGGCAAGATCGAGGAACTGGAAGGCATCGAGCGCAGGGGCGTCGTGCTCGCCTTCCTGATGCGGTTCAAACAGATCTGCAACCATCCCAGCCAGTGGCTGGGCGACGGCGGCTGGGCCGAGGAGGACAGCGGCAAGCTCGCGAGGTTGCGCGAGATCGCGGAAGAGATCGCCGCCCGACAGGAGAAGGCTCTGGTATTCACCCAGTTCCGGGAAACGACGGCGCCGCTCGCCGCGTTCCTCGGCACCGTATTCGGCCGTCCCGGCCTCGTCCTCCATGGCGAGACCGAGGTCAGGAAGCGCAAGGATCTGGTGCGGCAATTCCAGGAGGACGAGACCGTGCCGTTCTTCGTGCTGTCCCTGAAGGCCGGCGGCGCCGGGCTGAACCTGACCGCGGCCTCCCACGTCATTCATTTCGACCGCTGGTGGAACCCGGCGGTGGAGAACCAGGCGACCGACCGGGCGTTCCGCATCGGACAGACCAAGAACGTGCTGGTGCACAAATTCGTGTGCCGCGGCACCGTGGAGGACAAGATCGACCAGATGATCGAGGCAAAGCAGAAGCTCGCCGGCGATTTTCTTGGGGGCGGGGCGGAAATGTTGTTGACCGAGATGAACGACGCAGAGCTACTCAAGCTCGTGGCTCTCGATCTCAACGCAGCGATCAAGGAGGGGTGATGAGCTACTTCTCGTGGCGTCCCTACGTGTCGGTGGCCGAGCGGCAGCGGCAAGCGCAGATGGAACTGACCAAGCTTGCCAAGCGCGGGGTCGGCGCCGCCCCGGTGAAGATCGAAGGCCGCACCATTGCCCAGAGCTTCTGGGGCAAGTCGTGGTGCGAGAATCTCGAGCGCTACAGCGACTTCGCAAGCCGGTTGCCGCGCGGCCGCAGCTATGTCCGCAACGGCTCGGTCGTCGATCTCAAGATCGAGAAGGGCGAGATCACGGCGATGGTCGCGGGTTCGGAACTCTACCGGATCAGGATCGAGGTCGCGCCGGTGAAAGCGTCGCGATGGAAGGCGATCTGCCGGGATTGCGCGGGGAGCATCGATTCGCTGGTCGAGCTGCTGCAGGGCCGCCTCGCCAAGGGCGTGATGGAGCGGGTGTGCAGCAAGGGCGACGGCCTGTTTCCGGCCCCGGAAGAAATCAAGCTGTCATGCAGCTGTCCGGATTGGGCGGACATGTGCAAGCACGTGGCCGCCGCGCTCTATGGCGTCGGCGCACGGCTCGACCAGAAACCTGCGCTTCTTTTCGTATTGCGCGACGTCGACGAGAAGGAGCTCTTGGCGGGCACCGGCGGCGATCTCTCGATCGCCCGGGCGCCGCCGGGCGCCAAAGTGCTCGACGATGGCGACGTGGCCGCCCTGTTTGGGCTGGAGATGGCGCAAGCCGACGGCGAGCAGCCGGTCTCGATCGCCCGGGTAAGCTCGAAACCGGGCCGGCCGCCGGGGATCGAAAGCCCCGCTCGCGCCAAGAAGAAGACCGCCGATAAGAGGACGGCCAAAACGGCCAAGATGAAGGCCAAAGCCGAGACGACGGCCAACACGACGGCCAAGGCGAAGGCCAAGGTGAAGGTGGCAAAGAGAGGCGCCGCGCTTCGAAAGGCCCATGCCGTCCGTGAAGCCCGCGTGGTGGGCCGCGCTCCTTGAACCGGGGCAGCCTCGTCTTGCGATGTCCGCGCTGTCGCGTTTGCAATGGCGGGTCCGGCGGACCGAGGCCTGTCGCGCAGTGCACCGATGGCCCGAGGCCGGGGCCGGTCCCTTCCCCTTACACGGCGGAGTAGTCTAGGATTCCGAAGGCCTGTCGCAGTATCTGCCGGAGGGCCCCCTGCAGGGCAGCGCCGGCAAAGGTCCGCATGCTGTAGCAATCATCGAGGGCGACATCATGGAGATTCCGCGTCGCCGTCTGCTGCATCCGGCCGCGGCCGCTCTCTGCGTCATTGCTGGCGTCCTGATCCTGCCGGCCGGCCACGGTGCTTGGTCTCAGACGCCGAAAGCCATCAAGATCGTGGTTCCGGTCCCGCCGGGCGGCGGCATGGACTTCCTCGCCCGCCTGCTCGCGGACCAGATCAGCCGAACCCAGGGCGTGACGATCTTGATCGAGAGCCGCCCCGGGGCCGGCGCGATGATCGCGACCGAAGCGGTGTCGCGGGCTGCGCCCGATGGTGCGACCCTGCTCATCCAAAGTCCTTCGTTCGTCATCGACCCGTATGTGCGAAAGCTGAGCTACGATCCGCTCACCAGCTTCGAGCCGGTTTGCGATCTCGTCGCGGCGCCCAACGTCATCGTGGTCAACGCCGCGTCACCCTACCGCACGCTCGCCGACCTGGTGGATGCGGCACGCGCCAAGCCCGGCGAGCTGACGATTGCGAGCATCGGCCCCGCCAGCCAACAGCACATGGCGATCGAGACCCTCAAGCGCATGGCCGGCATCGATCTGACCTATGTCCCCTATTCCGGTTCCGCTCCCACCGTCACCGCGGTGTTGGGAGGCCATGTGACGGCGCTGATGGCCTCCTACGCGAACCTCGCAGAGCAGGTGGAGACCGGCAAACTGCGCGCGCTCGCCACCGCCTCGCGCGCGCGGATCGAGCAGTTGCCGGACGTGCCGACGGTCGCCCAGTCCGGCTATGAGGACTTCGAGGTGGACAGCTGGTTCGGAGTGCTCGCGCCGGCGAAGACGCCGAAGGAAACGGTCGCCCAATTCGCCAGCTGGTTCACCGCCGCGATGCAGGTCCCCGAGGTCAGGGCGAAGCTCGTCGGCCAGGGACTCTATCCGGCCGCGGTGTGCGGGGCGGATTTTGGGGCGCTGCTGCGCAAGCAATCCGACGAATACGGCCGCCTCGTTCGCGAGACCAACGTCAAGGCGCAGTGATCTGCCCCTACGTCTCCACCGGCTGCACGTCCGCCCGGGGCACCTGCGTCTCCATCGTCATGAACTGCGCCCTCGCGAGCGCCGCGAAGCGGCCGCCGACGCGGACCAGCTCGTCGAAGGTGCCGGTCTCGACGATGCGGCCGTGCTCGAACACCAGGATGCGGGTGGCGTTGCGCACGGTCGAGAGCCGGTGGGCGATCACGAAGGTGGTGCGGTTCTTCATCACCTCATCGAGCGCCGCCTGCACCTTGCGTTCGGTTTCGGCGTCCAGGGCGCTGGTGGCTTCGTCGAGAATGAGGATGGGCGGGTCCTTGAGGATGGCGCGGGCGATCGAGAGGCGCTGGCGCTCGCCGCCCGACAGCGCGCGGCCGCGCTCGCCCACCGGCGTGCTGAAGGTGTCGGGGGCGCGCTCGATGAAATCGAGCGCCTGGGCGCGGGCGGCGGCATCGCGCATCTCCGCCTCGGTGGCGTCGGACTTGCCGACCCGCAGGTTCTCGGCGACCGAGCGGTTGAGCAGCAGCGATTCCTGGTAGACCACGCCGATATTGCGGCGAAGCGCGGCGAGCTTGACGGCGCGGATGTTCGTTCCGTCGATCAGGATGTCGCCGGTCTGCGGGTCGAAGGCGCGATGCAGCAGCGCCAGCGCGGTCGACTTGCCGGCCCCGGTGCCGCCGACCAGCGCGATGGTTTCCCCGGGAAGCGCGGTGAAAGTAAGATCGAGCACCGCCGGGCGCTTGCCGTCGTAGGAAAACGACACGTTCTTGAATTCGACCAGGCCGTGCATGTGGCCGGGATCGATGGCATCCGGCGCCTCGCGCACGATCGACTCGGTGTCGAGCACGTTGAAGAATTCCCGCAGCCGCGGCGCGTCCATGAACACCTTGTTGATGAAGCGGACGAATTTTTCCAACTGGCCGATCAGCAGGCCGGCGAAATTCATGAACATCACGATGTCGCCGATGGTGGCGCGGCCATCGAAATGCAGTGTCACGCCGACCACGAAGATGCCCAGCAGGGTCAGCGTGGTGGAAGCCCGGGTCAGCACCGCGACCACCGCCCACCACGACAGCACCGGGATCTGCGCCGCCAGCAGGTCGTCGGCGATGGTGCGCAGCCCCGTGACTTCGGCCTCGATGCGGGCGAAGCCCTGCACCAAAGCGACGTTGCCGAGCGTGTCGGAGGCGCGCTCGGCGAGGTCGGAATAGTGCCGCTCGACGGTGCGCTGCAGCACTTCGGTCCTGTTGATGACGAGGGTGGTCAGGGCCCCGAACACGGCGGCGATGGCAAGCATTATCAGCCCGAGCGGCCAATTCAGGTAGATCGCAAATGGCAGCAGCACGATCAGGGAAGCGGCCGCCGCGAACGAGTCGCGGAAGAAGTCGAGCCACAGGCTCCACAGCGCGTCGGTCCCCGTCAGCATCACCTTCATCAGGCGGCCGGAATGCGATTCGCCGTGAAACACCAGCGGCAATTGCAGCACGTGGTCGAAGAAATCGGTCAGCACCGCCTGCCGGCGGCGATGGGCGAGACGATCCGCGTAGAGCGCCACGGTCACCCCCACCACGATGGTGAACAGCCCGAAGCCGACCCAGGCCGCGATCAGCCTGACCAGGTCCGGCCACGCCGCGGTGGTGCCCTTGGCCTGGGCGCCGGCGAGGGCATCGATGATCCGCCCGAACAGCACCGGCTCGGCGAACATGGCGCCGGCGAGCGCGAAATTGGCCACGGCCAGATAGATGCCGAGCTTCTTTTCCGGGCCGAGCAGGGCGAGCACCCGGGCGTAGAGGTGCAGAAGGCTCATGTGCATCGGTGGTCGGCTCGGGTTTGCGCGAAGCCGGGGCGTCGCGCCCGGCGGTGTTCGAGTAGCGCCATTCGCCCCACGACTTCAATAGGCGTTGCCGGCGCGGACGAACGGCATCCCGAATCGGGCCGGCGCCGTCAACGGCGCGCCCTCACGATGTGCTCGCGCAACTCATGGACCACGGCCTGGAATGCGGCGGTGAACGTCACCTCGAGGTCGCGGGGCCGCGGGAACTCGACCTTGCGCTCGGCGATGATGCGGCCGGGGCGCGCCGACATCACGAATACGCGGTCGGCCAGGAAGACCGCCTCGCGCAGGTCGTGGGTCACCAGGATCACGGTGATCTTGCGGACCGCGTGGAGGTCGCGGATCACCGCCCACAATTCCTCGCGGGTGAAGGCGTCGAGCGCGGCGAACGGTTCGTCCAGCACCAACAGCTGCGGCTCGTGGATCAGCGCGCGGCACAGCGAGGCGCGCTGCTGCATGCCGCCGGACAGTTCCCACGGAAATTTCGCGCCCTGGCCGGCGAGGCCGACCGAGTCGAGCAGGGCTTCGGCACGGCCCACATATTCCGCCTTCTTGCGCCTCAGCGCGCTGCGGTGCGGCTCGACGATCTCGAGCGGCAGCAGCAGGTTTTGCAGCGTGCTGCGCCACGGCAGCAGGGTCGGCGCCTGGAACGCCATGCCGGCGATCTTTACGGGCTGGTGGACCGGCTTGCCGGCGACCCGGACCACGCCCGCATAGGGGAACTGTAGCCCGGTGGCGAGCTTCATGAGGGTCGACTTGCCGCAGCCGGACGGGCCGACCACAGCCGCGAACTCGCCTTCATCGACGCTGAGCGACAGGCCCTCGACCGCGGGCGTGCCACCCGGCTCGCCATAGGAATGGCTGACGCCTTCAAGCGCTACGAAAGCGGCCACCATGCGGCTCCCGTCGTTTCCTCGATCCGCATTGCGGTCACCGGCCCGGCCCTGCCCGAGCCGGAAGGCAGCAAAGAACATGCCGGAACTGTGTGCAAGTTTTGCAGGCGGTTTGGCGGATGACGCTGGAAGTTGCAGGATTGCGGGACGGTTCGTTGCGCAAGACCGGTGAGATCGGAGCGCAATTCGATACAATCCAACCCACAGCGCACCGACGATTCGGGGCCGATCGGCTCTCATAGGCCTGTCCCAACGTCATGACGGAGATGAACCCGATGGAAGGTCGCGTCCCGCCGTTCCGTGCAACCTATGCGCCTCCGGATGAAGAGTTCGCCGCGCGGTTTCTCGGCTCCGTTCCGGCGCGGCCGGACGCGGAGGCCCGCATCGATGCGCGCGCGGGCGCGCTGGTCGCGGCGATCCGCGCGCGGGCCGGCGGCGTCGGCGGCATCGAGGATTTCCTGCACGAGTACTCGCTCTCGACCAAGGAGGGGCTTGCCCTGATGGTGTTGGCCGAATCCCTGTTGCGGGTGCCCGACAGCGCCACCGCGGACCGCCTCATCGAGGACAAGCTGTCGGCGGGGGATTTCGCCGGGCACGAGGTGCGCTCGCCCGCCCTGCTGGTGTCGGCTTCGGCCTGGGCGCTCGGCATTTCGGCGCGCGTGGTCGCCTCCCACGAGACCCCGGAAGGCATTCTCCACGGCCTGGTCAGCCGGCTCGGACGCCCGGCGGTGCGCACCGCCACCCGGCAGGCGATGCGGCTCATGGGATCGCATTTCGTGCTCGGCCAAACCATCGGCGAGGCGTTGGCGCGAGGCGGGGCGCACCCGCAATTCCGCTACTCCTTCGACATGCTCGGCGAGGGCGCGCGCACCGCCGCGGACGCCGCGCGCTATTTCGACGCCTATGCCGAGGCGATCGCCGCGATCGGCGCCGCGGCGGGGGCGGCGCGCCTGCCGCAGCGTCCCGGCATTTCGGTGAAGCTGTCGGCGCTGCATCCGCGCTACGAGGCGGTTTCGCGCGTGCGGGTGGTGGCGGAGTTGACGCCGCGCGTGATCGAGCTGGCGCGCGCCGCCAAGGCCCATGACCTCAACCTCACCATCGATGCCGAAGAGGCCGACCGGCTCGAATTGTCGCTCGACATCATCGGCCGCACCCTCTCCGATCCCGGCCTCGCCGGATGGGACGGCTTCGGCCTCGCGGTGCAAGCCTACCAGAAGCGCGCGCCCGCCGTGATCGACTGGGTGGCCGGCGCTGCGCAGGCGCTGGGGCGCCGGGTCATGGTGCGCCTCGTCAAGGGCGCCTACTGGGACACTGAGGTCAAGCGTGCCCAGGAGCGCGGACTTGCCGACTATCCCGTGTTCTCGCGCAAGGCGATGACCGACCTCTCCTACATGGCCTGCGCGCACAAGCTGCTGGCGGCCCGGCCGCTTCTCTATCCGCAGATCGCCACCCACAACGCGCTCACCGTCGCGAGCGTCGTCGAAGCGGCCGGCGGCGTCGAGGGCTACGAGTTCCAACGGCTCTACGGCATGGGCGACGCGCTCTATGAGGCCCTGCTGCGCGATACCCCTGGCGCAGCGTGCCGCGTCTACGCGCCGGTCGGCGGTCATCGCGACCTGCTTGCCTATCTGGTGCGGCGGCTCCTGGAGAACGGCGCGAACTCCTCCTTCGTCTATGCGGCCGCCGATCCCAAGGTGCCGGTGTCGGCCATTCTCGAACGCCCTGCGGCGGCGATCGGGACGCCGGCCCGCGCCCGCCATCCCAGGATTCCGCGACCGCCGGATCTCTACGAGCCGGGCCGCCGCAATTCGTCTGGGGTCGAATTCGGCGACGCCGCGAGCCTCGAAGCACTCCTCGCCGAAGTGCGCGCCGGCCTGCCGCCGGATCGCCATGCCATGCCACTGGTCGATGGCGTCGCCATTCCGGGCCGTGTGAGATCGGTGCGCTCGCCGATCGACAGCGCCACCATAGGCCTGGTCACCGAAGGCGACGAAGCGATCGTGGTTTCGGCGATGGCGGCGGCGGTCGACGGCTTTGCGGCCTGGGACGCCACCCCGGTCGAAACCCGGGCCGCGACGCTCGCCCGCGCCGCCGATGCGATCGAGGAAAGCCGCGGCCGTCTCATTGCGCTGCTGCAAGCCGAAGGCGGCAAGACCTTGGACGACGCGCTCGCCGAGGTGCGGGAGGCCGCCGACTATTGCCGCTACTATGCCCGGGAGGCGCGGCGCCGGCTGGCGCCGGAGCTGATGCCGGGGCCGACCGGGGAAACCGACACGCTGCGCTATCGCGGCCGTGGCGTCTTCGTCTGCATCAGCCCGTGGAATTTTCCGCTCGCGATCTTCACCGGCCAGGTGATGGCGGCGCTCGCCGCCGGCAATGCGGTGGTGGCGAAGCCCGCGGAGCAGACCCCGTTGATTGCCGCCGAGGCGGTGCGCCTGTTCCACCGCGCCGGCATCCCTGAGACCGCGCTGCATCTCGTCCCCGGCGACGGCGACGTCGGCGGCCTCCTGGTCGCCCATCCGGACGTGGCCGGCGTCGCCTTCACCGGTTCGACCGAAGTGGCGCGGATCATCAACCGTACGCTCGCCGCAAAGGACACGCCGATCGTCCCGCTGATCGCGGAGACCGGCGGCATCAATGCCATGATCGTCGATGCCACCGCGCTGCCGGAGCAGGTGACCGACGACGTGATCGCCTCGGCGTTCCGCTCCGCCGGCCAGCGCTGCTCGGCGCTGCGCCTCTTGTGCCTGCAGGAGGAGATCGCCGACGGCGTCATCGAGATGGTGGCCGGCGCGGCGCAGCAACTCAGTGTCGGCGATCCCCGCGCCATCGCCACCCATATCGGGCCGGTGATCGATGCCGAGGCCAAGGACAAGCTCGACAAATGGGTGGCCGGCATGGCGGCGCAGGGCCGGCTTTTGTTCCGCTCGGACCGCGGCGACGCCGCGCCAGCTTCGGGCACGTACGTCGCGCCGGCGATCGTCGAGCTCGACCGCGCCCGAGACCTCAAGCAGGAGGTGTTCGGCCCGGTGCTCCATGTGGTGCGCTACCGCGCCGAGGTGCTCGATCGTCTCCTCGACGACATCGCGGCGAGCGGCTATGGCCTCACCCTCGGCGTCCAATCGCGCATCGATGCGACGGTCCGTCAGGTGGCCGCGAGACTCACCGCCGGCAACGTCTACGTAAACCGCAACATGATCGGAGCGGTGGTCGGCACCCAGCCGTTCGGCGGCTCCGGCCTGTCTGGCACCGGGCCCAAGGCCGGCGGCCCGAATTACCTGCGCCGCTTCGCGCTGGAGCAGGTCGTGAGCGTGAACACCGCCGCGGTCGGCGGCAATGCCAGCCTGCTGGCGGAAAGTTCGTGAGGCGGGCGGTTTTGTGCGAGCGGCGCGGTTGCATGATACCGAAAGTGGGCCGGATGTGCGATCGACGCCAACGCAACGACGCGTTCGACTCCGACGATGCGTTCCTGGTACGCGCTTGACGATGCCTTGCCGATCGTGGCGATGCCGCTAATCTGATCGAATGACTGATTCGGTCGAGCGACTCTATGACGCGGTGCTCGCGGCCAGGGATTCCGATCCGGTGGTTTCGCGCACCGCGCGGCTGTTTCGCGCCGGCCGTTCCAAGATTGCCAAGAAGCTCGCCGAGGAGGCGATCGAGGTCGTTATCGACGCCGTGAACGGCGATCGCAATGCCGTGGTGCGCGAAAGCGCCGACCTCCTCTACAATCTCGTGGTGGTGTGGGCGGCCTCCGGCGTCCGCCCCAGCGAAGTCTGGAAAGAGATGGAGCGGCGCGAGGACCTGTTCGGCATCGCCGAAAAGCTCCTGAAGCGCAACTTCATGCCCAAGGGGCGGGCAAAGGCGCAAGCCGCGTCGGCGCGCCGGGTGCGTCCCCGGCAATGAACCAGAACCGCACCAATTCTCCTTGATGGACAACCGGGGGCGCGGCCTATATGCAGGCGCGCCATGCTGAGAAGCGCGTATGACTGGTGCATCGCCGCCGCCCACAAGCCCTACGCGCTTTGGCTGATGGGGCTGGTGTCGTTTCTGGAAAGCTCGGTGTTTCCGATTCCGCCGGACGCCATGCTGATCCCGATGTCGCTGGCGCGGCCGGAGAAGGCGTGGACCTACGCCGCTCTCTGCACCGTCACGTCGGTCTGCGGCGGCGTGCTCGGCTATTTCATCGGCGCCTATCTCTACGACAGCGTCGGCCACTGGCTCATCTCCCTTTACGGCTATGGCGACAAGGTCGAGGCGTTTCGTGAAGCCTATGCACGGTGGGGAACCTGGATCATCCTGCTCAAGGGCGTGACCCCGATCCCCTACAAGATCGTCACCATCACCTCCGGATTTGCCGGCTACAGCCTCGGGCTGTTCGTCCTGTTCTCGATCATCTCGCGAGGCACGCGGTTCTTCCTCACGGCATTCCTGCTCAACCGCTACGGTCCGCAGGCCCGTGAAATCATCGAAAAGCGCCTGGGATTCTGGTTCGCCATCAGCGTCGCCGTGCTGCTCGTCGGGATCATCGCCGCGGTCTACCTGTTCTGATCCGGGCCCGCGTGCCGCAATTTCTGCTTAAAGGGGGTGTTTGGGAGGGTAAGGACGTCAGTGCTGGAGCAGGTGATGGCTAAAGCAGTGAAACCGCAGAATTTGTCGCGCCGACGCCGCGGGCAGCGCAATTGGATGGGCGCGGCGCTCGGCGCCGCCGCGATCCTCCTCGTGGCCGGGATCGCAGCCGCGCAGACCCGCTCCGAGCCGCCCAATCCGGCGAGCGATCCGCCCGCCGCCGCGCCGGCTCCGGCGCCGCCGCCCGCAGCGGAAAGTCCGGGCTTCGTCGGCACTGTCGGCAACTGGATGCAGCAGGGCGTGACCTCCATGAGCACCGGGTTCAACGCGATGGTCGGCGCCGCCAAAGGCGCCGCGGATGCGGCTTCGACGGTCGCCAAAGGGGCCGCCGACGTCGCCGTGGACGGCGTCACCAAGTTGCCGGTGGCGGGCATCGCCAGCGGCCGCGAGCAGTGCACTCTCGCCAGCAATGGCGCTCCCGACTGCCGGGTGGCCGCCGAGGCATTGTGCCGCGCCCGCGGCTTCGGCACTGGGACGAGCGTCGATTTCGAAACCTCGGAGAAGTGCCCGCCGCCCTATCGGGCCTCCGGCCGCGACACGCCCTATCGGCTCTCGAGCCAGGATAGGCCCGAGGGCGTCTGCACCATGGAACACTTCGTGACCCGCGCGCTGTGCAAATAGCCGCGCCGCAGTCACGCATTCGGTGCGGGTGAATCGGCGGCGCCCGCATCAGCCGCCACACGCCGTTTGACCTCGACGGCGTAGACGGGCCCGGCCGGCCCGGGCTGCCGTGACACCATGATCTCGTCGTCGGCCTCGACGCGGCCGAGATCGACTTCGCGGTCGGGCAAGAGCGCGATCATGCGCATCCCGATACGCACGAACACGAACTGTCCCTTCGCGGCGCCGTCGTCCGCCCATTTCTTGATCCGGGCGTAGAACGGCGGCCGGGTCCAGGCGTTGGGAAAGCTGGGATCGACGGCCACCTGCAGGTTGGCGCGGTTCTGCTGGAGGTAGACCACGAACTTCGCCTTTTCCGGCTTCCACTCCGGGCCGAAGCTCTCGTCCTGCATCCACGAGCAATAGAAGGCACGGCAGGAGCCCGGCCGGTCGGCGTAGATGTCACAGCCCTTGCCTGAAACCGCGTGCCGGCACCATACCCCCGGGGGCTTGGCGAATTCCTCGATCGCCGGCACTTTGCAGCACATCATGCAGGTGCCGCAGGTGCGGCCGGCGACGAGGCGGGGCGCCTGGTCCATTGGCATCGCGCGGGGCTCTGCGCTCACTGTCCGTGTTCCGGCGCCACGCGCTCAAAGGGCCCGCAGCCTCGGCACGCCGGATGCCGGCACGCGCGGTCTCGCCGGAACTGACCCCGCCTCGCGAGCATGTGCTCAGCCGCGCGCCCGCGACCGGATCATGAAGCTGTCATAGGAGTACTCGGCGATCTGCCACCACAGATACTCCTCGTTCTTGAATGCCATGAGGTTGTCATAGATTTTCTTGAAATCCGGATTGGTGGCCGCGGTTTCCGCGTTCACCTCGTTGGAGGTCTTCAGGAACACCTCCATCAAAGGCTGGCTGAATGCCCGCAGCTGGGTTCCGCCCGCGACCAGCTTGCGCAGCGCCGCGGGATTGCGGGCATCGTAGCGCGCCAGCACATCGGAATTGGCATAGGCGGCGGCGGTGGTGAGGATCGCCTTGTAATTATTCGGCAGCGCCTCCCACTGTCCGAGGTTGATCAGGAAGTGCTGCGCGGTCGCGCCCTCCCACCAGCCCGGATAATAGTAGAATTTAGCCACCTTCTGGATGCCGAGCTTCTCGTCGTCATAGGGGCCGACCCATTCGGCGGCGTCGATCGCGCCTTTCTCCAGCGCGGGATAGATGTCGCCAGCCGCGATCTGCTGCGGCACCGCGCCGAGCTTCTGCATGGTCCGGCCGGCCCAGCCGCCGATCCGGAATTTTAGGCCCTTGAGATCGTCGAGCGTGTTGATCTCCTTGCGGAACCAACCGCCCATCTGGGTGCCGGAATTGCCGCCCGGCATGGCGTAGAGATTGAACTTCTTGACGAAGTCGTTGACCAACTGGTTGCCGCCGCCGTCATAGAACCAGGCGTTCTGCTGGCGCGCATTGGGGCCGAATGGAACCGAGCACATCAGCGCGAAGGTTGGGTCCTTGCCGATGAAATAATAGGCCGCCGTGTGGCACATCTCCACCGTGCCGTTCTGCACGGCATCGAGGTTCTGCAGGCCCGGCACGATTTCGCCGGCCGCGAAATTCTGGATTTGGAAACGGTTGTCGGTCGCCTCGGCGACGAACTTCGCCAAGGTCTCGCCCGAAGAATAGAGGGTATCGAGCGATTTCGGGAAGCTCGAAGCCAGCCGCCATTTGAGTTCCGGCGACGACTGCGCGATAGCCGGCTTCGCGATGACGGCAGCGCCGGTGCCGGCACCGATGGCAGCAAGGAATTGGCGGCGTTTCATCACGGCGTCTCCCGGTTTTGCGAAAGAAGTTTATGCTGCGACTATAATCGGGTCCGCGTGCCGCCGCACGCGCAAAGATTGATGGGAACGCAACCCCGGGCCGCTGAGATGGGCACTGCGAGGCGACGCACTCCCGTGCTATTCTGGGCCGACCCAAACGCGAGTTTCAGCCCGTGAAAAACCGAGCCTGTCTGACGAGCATCGGCGCAGCTATCGTCATCAGCGCGGCACTCTGCGCGCCGGTGCCGTCGCGAGCGCAGGACACGTCCCAGCTTCTCGAAGGAAAAGCCGCGTTCACGGATTGGCGGGCCGACCGTCCCGGTCTGCGCCGGCACATCCGGCCGGCCGATCTGCCGCCAGCCAACCTCGCGGGGTCCAGCGCCAACGGGGTGCGGGTCGCGACGCGTACCGGTACCGAAAAGCCGCTGGTGCCGCCGGGATTCCAGGCGGGCCTGTTCGCGGCGGGGCTCGATCACCCGCGCCAGATGCGGGTCGCTCCCAACGGCGACGTGTTCGTCGCCGAAAGCGGTTCCGGCCGCATCCGCGTGCTGCGGCCATTGCAGGACGGCGAGCCGCGCAAGGAGGTGTACGCATCGGGATTGAACGAGCCGTTCGGCATTTCCTTCTACCCGCCGGGCTCAGACCCGCAATGGGTTTACATCGCCAACACCAATTCGGTGGTGCGTTTTGCCTATGTGAGCGGCGACCTCAAGGCGCGCGCCCAGGCCGAAACCGTGGTCGCGCGGCTTCCCAGCGGCTCGAACCACTGGACGCGCGACGTGGTGTTCTCCGCCGACGGATCGAAAATGTTCGTCTCGGTCGGGTCCGCCACCAACGTCGCCGAGGGGCTCGAAAAGCTCGATCCGTCCGCGCTCGCAAAATGGAACGCGCAGCACCCGCCCGGCGCCGCCTGGGGCATCGAGACCGACCGCGCCGACGTCCTGGAGTTTTCCCCCGACGGCAAGAACGGCCGCATCTTCGCGACGGGTATCCGCAATTGCGTCGGCCTCGGCGTCGGCCCCAACGGCGATCTCTGGTGCTCGACCAATGAGCGCGACGGCCTGGGCGACGATGTCCCCAGCGACTACGTCACCCGCGTCCGGGAAGGCACGTATTACGGCTGGCCCTGGTACTATATCGGCGCCAACGAAGATCCGCGCCACCGCGGCGAACGGCCCGATCTCAAGGACAAGATCACCGTTCCCGACGTCCTGCTGCAGGCCCATTCGGCTTCGCTCGGCATCACGTTCTACACCGGGCAGATGTTCCCGCCGGAATACCGCGGCAACGTCTTCGCCGCCGAGCACGGCTCATGGAACCGCAGCAAGCGGACCGGATACAAGGTGATCCGCGTGATCATGAAGGACGGTGTGCCCACCGGCGAATACGAGGATTTCGCCACCGGCTTCGTCGTCAGCGATTCCACCGTGTGGGGGCGTCCGGTGGGCGTCGCCGTCGCCAAGGACGGCGCCCTCCTGGTGTCCGAGGACGCCAACGGCACGATCTGGCGCATCGCCGCGACCACTCCGGGTCAAAACTAGCATCGCCGGCAACTCATTGGCGCGTCGGGTTTACCCCAAAAAGCTGCCGCCGCGGCTCCGGGCGCAGAAATTCGTGGTGCTCGGAGCTGACGATCGCATTCGCCGCCACCAGCGCCGGCAAGAGCGAACGATCAATCGCCGATCACTCGGGCAGCCCCGCTTTTCGCAAACCAATTTCAATCTTTGCCAAGTCTTGCGCTCGTTTAAGTCTCGTCAGATCCTTGAGATCGGAAACGCGCAGCAAGGGATCGACTTCGCGTAAGCGGGCCATGGCGCTCTGCGCGTCCGGCGTCCTGCCGGCAAGCGCATGGCTTGCGGCAGCCACACGCAGCCCGAGATGCAAATCCGGCCTGTCTCGCAACACCTGATCTGCCAACGAGGATGCCTTGTCATAATGGCCAATCAAGAAATGTGCGAAGGACATCGCCGCGCGGACGCTAGGCATCAGGGGATCAATGGGGCTCAGGCGCATGACACGAGAAAAATGCTCCATCGCAATCTCCGGCTCGCCAAGAAACATCTTAAGCCAAGCGATGGCGAACCAAGCAAATGCAAGGTTCGGATTGAGTATGAGCGCTCGATTAATGATGAGCTCGGCGGCTTCAAGATCACCCGTCACATAGCTGAGCGCATGCCCGCCCCTGGAAAGCGCGACCGCGTCATCCCAGCCTAAGTCCGCTGCCTTTCGGGCTAGCCGTGAAGTCTCGAAAACTTCTCGCGAGCGGTCAGCCATCCAGCGGTTGTGCTTGCGCTGAACGTAGCACCACGCCGCCATGCCGTAGGCCGATGCGAAATCCGGGTCGATCTCAATCGCTTTATGAAACGATTGCAGCGCCTCGCTGATGGCGGCCTTTCTGGTCAACACATGAGCGCTCGCCATGCCGTGCAGAAAATAGTCGTAGGCGTCCAAGCTCTCGGTCGGCTTTCGCTTCGAACGCATGATCTCGACTTGCTCCACTTTGGGAGAGATCGCCCGCACCACACTGGCCGCAACCTGATCCTGCAGATCAAAAATGTCGTCGAGAGTGCCGTCGAAGCGATCGGCCCAGAGGTGCGCTCCGGTTGATGCATCGATCAGTTGTCCAGTGATCCGTAATCGGTTCGCGGACTTGCGCACGCTCCCTTCGAGGACGTAGCGCACCCCAAGTTCGCGACCCACTTGCTTCACGTCTACGGCCCGGCCCTTGTACGTAAAGCTCGAGTTACGCGCGATCACAAACAACCAGCTGAGGCGCGATAACGCGGTGGTGATTTCCTCCACCATGCCGTCCGCGAAGTAGTCTTGCTCCTGATCGCCGCTCATATTCGTGAAGGGAAGGACTGCAATCGACGGTCGGTCGGGAAAAGTTAGCGGTGGCTGTTCTGCTGCCGCGATCACGGCGATGGTCGCGTCAGCGTTTAGGACTTCGTGGATAATGCCCACGAAGCGGACGCCTTTGCGCAAAACGGTGCGGATGAGCCGTTGTTCCCCTCCATTATCACCTATTGCGGTTCGCGCGGCATTGATACGGCTCGCCAATGTGGCCTCCGAAACGATACGTCCATTCCAAACGGCCGCCAGCAAGTCGTCCCTGCTCACCACGCGGTCGCGGTTTCGCATGAGGAATTCCAGGAGATCGAAGACCTGAGGCTCGACGGAGCGGAGTTGGCCGTCGCGCCGCAGCTCGCGCCTGTCTGTATCGAGAGAACAATTATCAAATGAAAACAGCAGTTTACTACCCCTCTCTCTTCCTTCTGCGCGTGTGGAAGGTCTTCGACACCGTCGCCCGAGATGATAGCAAAAATCAAGCCGAACTGAATGCAAATCCACGTCCCCTCAAAGTAGTCTCAAAGCGCCGGCCCCTGCACTCTGGCATTCTCGTGGTCACGGCCCCGGCGCCTATTGCCACGGATCGCGCCGACGGGCTTTTGGAGGAGAACCGTCATGAAGCTTCCACGTCGTCAATTCTTGCAACTGGCAGCGAGCGCCGTCGTGCTCCCGGCCGTGCCGCGAATCGCCAGAGCGCAGACGTATCCTACGCGGCCGGTGCGCATCGTCGTCGGCTATCCTGCTGGGGGCGTTTCCGACATTTATGCGCGCCTCATAGGGCAATGGCTTTCAGAACGGATGGGACAGTCGTTCGTCATCGAGAACCGGCCAGGGGCCGCCGGCACAATTGGCGTGGAATCGGTCGTGCGCGCGCCGCCAGACGGATATACCCTTCTTCTCACCAGTGCGAATGACGCCTATAATCAGTACATATATTCTGATGTTAAGTTCAACTATATCCGGGACATTGCACCGGTTGCCAACATTGCCCTCTCTGCCGGCATAATGGCGGTGAACCCCTCCTTCCCGGCGAACTCGGTATCGGAGTTCATCGCCTACGCCAAAGCGAACCCTGGCACGGTCAATTTTGCCTCCGCTGGCGCAGGCTCGTTCCAACACGTCAGCGGCGAGCTGTTCAAGATGATGACCGGCGTCAATATGGTTCACGTGCCGTACCGCGGCGGCGCTCCAGCCGTTGCCGACCTGCTCGCGGGGCAGGTGCAGGTCATGTTCGAATTCGTGGCCACCACTATCGAACACGTTCGCAATGGAGGGCTGCGCGCGCTGGGCGTGACGAGCGCAAGGCGTTTGCGGGCGCTCCCCGAGGTGCCGACAGTGGGAGAGCTTCTGCCTGGGTTTGAGGCTAGTTCCTGGCTTGGGGTCGCAGCGCCCAAGCAAACGCCGGCCGATATCGTTGAACGGCTCAACCGGGAGATCAATGCCACGCTCGACGATCCAAAGATGAAAGCACGGATTGCGGAGTTAGGGGCGGAGGTTATTCCCGGTTCGGCCGCTGCATTCGCCAGGATCATCGCTGAGGATACCGAAAAGTGGGGCAAGGTTATTCGGGTAGCAGGGATCAGGGCCGGGTGACGGCCTGTGCATCCCCTAATTGCCCATGTTACCGAATGTCTGGAGCGGGTCAGTCAGAGCCGCCGACGTTCACGACCGGCGCGGCGGAACTTGCTTCGATAGTGGGCGGCAGATGGGACCATCCGCTGCACCACGGCCGGCTCAGCCCGGCTCGCCGGTCAGTCCGGCCGCGTCGAGGGCGGCCCGCTGACGTGCCGCCACGCGGTCGATCGAGAAGCGCTCGATCGCCTCGTTGAACAGCCGGTGGTAGTTGAGCTTCGCATCGAGATGCAGGAACACGCCGCCGAGCCCGATCGCCGCCCTATCCATGAAGACGAATTCGCGCGGCACCCGCACCGGGCCCTTTTCCTTCAAGGCGCGGTGCACGGTGAAGGCCTCGCGACGACCATAATGGGAGGGCTTCACCCCGTCGGCGATGGTGCGCTCGCGGTCGTCGATGAGCGGCCCGTAGATGAAACGCGCCCAGATGTTGAGGATGTCGACCATTTCCCGCGACAGGCGCTTGAATCCCCAGGTCTCGTAGGCATGGACGACGAGGTCGCGGTTGCCGGTCAGCAGGCCGTTATAGAGGTCGACGACGCCGCCGACGAATTTCGGCGGGAAGATGCGGATGCAGCCGTAATCGAGCAGGTTGATGCCTTGCGGGCTGCCGTCCTCCAGGAAGGCGGTGTAGTTGCCGAGGTGCGGGTCGCCATGGATCACGCCATAGCGGCTGAACGGCTGCCACCAGGCCTTGAACATGGCGATCGCCAGCCGGTTGCGGGCGGCGAGATCGTCGCCCTTGTGGACCAAGAGCTTGTTGCCCTCGAGCCAGTCGAGGGTGAGCAGGCGGCGGGTCGAGAGCTCCGGCCAGGCGCGCGGCACCCGCACCTGCGGCGTATCGGCGAGGATCGCCCGGTACAAGGCCACATGCTTGGCTTCGCGCTCATAGTCGAGCTCTTCGCGGATGCGGGCGCCGATCTCGCCGGCCATTTCGGTCGTATCGATGGCGGGCTCCATGCGGCGGTGGATGGCGAACAGCCATTCGAGCTGCTTGAGGTCGGCCTCCACAGCCGACTGCATGTCCGGATACTGCAGCTTGCAGGCCAGCGCCGCACCGTCCAGCGAGGTCGCCCGATGCACCTGGCCGAGCGAGGCGGCCGCCGCCGGCCGGTGCTCGAAGCTCGCAAACCTCCCCTGCCAGTCCGCGCCGAGCTCCGCCATCATGCGCCGCTTGACGAAGGCCCAGCCCATCGGCGGGGCGTCGCTTTGCAGCTTGGCGAGTTCCTCGGCGTATTCCGGCGGCAACGCGTCGGGAATGGTCGCCATCAGCTGGGCGACCTTCATGATCGGGCCTTTGAGACCGCCGAGCGCGGCAGCAAGCTCCACCGCACCGCGGGCGCGATTGTGTTCGCCGCCCATCAGCCGGGTCGCGGCAATGCGGGCGGCGACCCCGCCGACATTGGCGCCGACCCGCGCATAGCGGGCGGCGCGTGCCGAGAACCGGTTCCTTTCGAGATCGGACAACGAGAACCTCCAAACGGACGGGCGTCCCGATTCCGATGTCCGCCACGGGGGCGGCGTCGGAACCCCGGCTTTTTTGCTTGCAGCAGGCTTCTTTCGGGCGCCGCCCGAGCTTTGATCTTGAGCATCATCCTTGTCCGAAAAGTCTGCAACTTTTCGGGATCATGCTCTAAGCAATCTATTGGCAAATCGCGTGAATTGAAGGGCCGCGTCAAGCCTTCGGCCAATTGTCCCGGATCCAGCGCGCGAGGTTCTCCTCGCTCACCTCGCCGGCGGCGAGGGCGAGGATCATGATCGCGGCATCCGCCTCCGGCACGATGAAGTCGAGATCGTTGACGCCGAGAAAAGTATAGATCGCCAGCAACGCGGTTCGCTTGTTGCCGTCGATGAAAGGATGGTTACGAGCAATTCCATAGCCATAGGCGGCGGCCAGCTCGGGAAGCTCTGCCTGTTCATAGGCCCATTTGTTGCGCGGGCGATCGAGCGCAGATTCCAGCAAAGCATGGTCGCGAAGCCCCGCCGAACCACCATGGGTGGCCAGTTGCTCGTCGTGAATGGCGACGATCATCGCTACCGTCAGCCAGAACGGCTCGTTCATTTGGCAAGTTCACTTGCTGGAAACGTGTTGGTTTACTTGGCCAGTTCGGCAAGTGCGTTGCGATAGACCTTCATCCCGCGCCGCGCGACTTCCATCGCCTTTTCGAACTGGGGGTCATACGGGGTGAAGTGGAGGCCGCCGTCCGCAGCAACGGTGACGTAAAACTGGTCGCCGGTGCTGAGGTTGAGCCGCGCCATGATCTCCTTGGGGAGGATCATGCCGGTCGAATTTCCGATCTTCGTCAAACGCACCGTGCCGACGGAAGTGGCGGCTGGCTCGATCTTCTTGTGCGCGGTCATCGCCCGGCTCCTACGTTATACATCTCGTATAACACTAACACAACATGCCCGGACGTTCAACAAAATGTACAACGCTTACCCCATCCCCTCCAACTCCGCGATCATCCGTTCGATCATGCCGAGCCCGCCCTGCCAGAAGGCAGGGTCGCGGGCGTCGAGTCCGAACGGCTCGAGAAGCTCCGAATGATGCCTGGTGCCGCCGGCGGCCAGCATGGCGACATAGCGCTCGGCAAAGCCTCGGTGGGATTTTTCGTAGACCGCATAGAGCGAGTTCACCAGGCAATCGCCGAACGCATAGGCGTAGACGTAGAACGGCGCATGGATGAAATGGCCGATATAGGCCCAGAAGGTCTCGTAACCCGGCTTGATGTCGATCGCCGGGCCGAGGCTCTCGCGCTGCACCGAGAGCCAGATCTCGCACAGGCGGTCGGCGGTCAGTTCGCCGTTCTTGCGCTCGCCATGGACCTCGCGCTCGAACGTGTAGAACGCAACCTGCCGGACCACGGTGTTGATCATATCCTCGACCTTGCCGGCCAGCATCGCCTTGCGCTGCTTGGGATCGGTGGTGGCGTCGAGCAGGCGGCGGAATGTCAGCATCTCCCCGAACACGCTGGCGGTCTCGGCGACCGTCAGCGGGGTCGGCGCCATCAGCGCGCCGTTGGGCGCCGCCAGCACCTGGTGCACGCCGTGGCCCAGTTCATGGGCGAGCGTCATCACATCGCGTGTCTTCCCCTGATAGTTCAGGAGGATATAGGGATGCGCCGAAGGCACGGTGGGGTGCGAGAAGGCGCCCGGCGCCTTGCCGGGCCGCACCGGCGCGTCGATCCAGCGTTCGGCGAAGAACCGCTCGGCGATGTTCGCCATCCGCGGCGAGAAGGCACCATAGGCCGACAGCACCGTGTCCTTCGCCTCCAGCCACGGGATGGTCCGCATGGGCACGTCGGGCAGCGGCGCATTGCGGTCCCAATGAGCGAGGCGCTTGCGGCCGAACCAGCGCGCCTTGAGCGCATAATAGCGGTGCGACAGCCGCGGATAGGCGTCGCGCACGGCGGACACCAGCGCCTCCACCACCTCGCGCTCGACCCGGTTGGCGAGATGGCGCGCATCGGCGATGTCGGAAAAGCCGCGCCAGCGATCGGAAATCTCCTTGTCTTTGGCGAGGGTATTGGTGATCAGCGTGAAGGTGCGCAGGTTTTCCTTGAACGTCTTGGCCAGCGCCTCGGCGGCGGTCCGGCGGGTCTTTTCGGCTCGGTCCTGCAGCAGGTTGAGCGTCGGCTCGATCGCCAGCGTCTTGGCGCCGACCTTGAAGCGCAGGCCGGCGATGGTGTCGTCGAACAGCCGGTTCCAGGCGGCCTGCCCGGTCACCGACTTCTCGTGAAAGAGCTGCTCGATGCGGTCCTCGAGCTGATAGGGCTTTTCCTTGCGGACATCCTCGATCCACGGCCGGTAATGGCCGAGCGCGGGATCCGCCATCGCCCGCTCCAGTACCTCGTTCGCGATCTTGTTGAGTTCGAGCGAAAAGAACAAGAGATGCGAGGATGAGGTCGTGATCTGATCCTGGACGTCGCCGAAGAACTTGGCGCGGGCCGGGTCGGTGGTGTTGCCGGTGTAGACGAGCTGGGCGAACGAGGCGATCCGACCCATGAGGTCGTCGATCGCTTCCAGTTCCTTGAGGGCAGCGGCAAGGGCCCGCCCGCCGTCCGGGCCGCCCGCCAGCGCTGCGAGCTTGCCCTTGTAGCGCTCCTCGAAGGCATTGCAGTCGGCATCCGCGCGGGCGAGGTCGCGCTTGATCTCCGGCGCGCCGATCCCGGCATAGAGCGCGGAGAGGTCCCATTCCGGTAACGCCCCGAGCGCGGCCGGCTTCGCAGGTTTGGTGCGGTTGGCGGAACGCTTGGCGGACGCCTTCTTTGCGGGGGTCTTTTTTGCCGGTGCTTTGGCGAAATTCTTAGGTCTTGGAGCAGCGGTTTTTGTCAACATGAAAGGACAAGCTCATGGGTCGGGTCACCGGAATCATAACGCATAGCTAAGACCGCGGTTGCGGCAAAGCCATGGCCTTGGCGCACCCATTGTGGATGGCGGCGTTGCCGGTACACCAGCCGCGCGCTTAATGGCCCGTTAAGCCCGATCGAAGACAGTGAGCGAAATCCAAAGCGTTTTTGTTCCCATCAGGAATCCCGATGGCCGAGTGCGTCCTCATCGTCGACGACGACCCCGTGCAGCGCCGCCTCCTGCAGAACATGGTGGAAAAGTCCGGCTATGCCGCGGTCACTGCCGACGGCGGCGAGGCCGCGATGCGGCTGATGACGGCGCCCGAGGCGCCGCCCTTCGAATGCGTCGTGCTCGATCTCGTGATGCCCGATCTCGACGGCCTCGGCGTTCTCGGCCGGATGCGCGACGCCGGGCTCACCATTCCGGTCATCGTCCAGACCGCCCATGGCGGCATCGATACCGTGGTCTCCGCGATGCGGGCGGGCGCCGTGGATTTCGTCGTCAAGCCGGCGGGCGCCGAGCGCATGCTGGTGTCGCTGCGCAACGCCATCGCCACACGGGCGCTGGAGGGGGAATTCGCCCGTCTCAAGCGTAGCCGCGGCGGCACCTTGACCTTCAAGGACATCATCACCCGCAGCGCCCGGATGCAGGGGGTGCTGCACGCGGCGCAAAAGACCGTGAATTCGGCAATTCCGGTGCTGATCGAGGGCGAGTCCGGCGTCGGCAAGGAGCTGATCGCACGGGCGATCCACGGCTCGGGCGACCGCAAGGCCAAGCCCTTCGTCGCCGTGAACTGCGGCGCGCTGCCGGAAAACCTGGTGGAATCGATCCTGTTCGGCCATGAGAAGGGCGCCTTCACCGGCGCCACCGAGCGCCATGACGGCAAGTTCCAGGAGGCCTCCGGGGGCACGCTGTTCCTCGATGAAGTCGGCGAGTTGCCCCCTGCGGTCCAGGTCAAGCTGCTGCGGGCGATCCAGGGCGGCGAGGTCGAGCCGGTCGGCGGCAAGCGCCCGATCCAGGTCAATGTCCGGCTGATCTCGGCGACCAACCGCAACCTCCTCACCGACGTGAAATCCGGCCGGTTCCGCGAGGACCTGTTCTACCGTCTCCACGTGTTCCCGATCACCGTCCCACCGCTGCGCGACCGCGCCGAGGACATCCCCGAACTGACCCGCCATTTCATGGTCCGGTTCGCGGCCGAAGAGGGCAAACGAGTCCGCTCGATGCCGGCCGAGGCGCTGCGCCTGCTCACGTCCTATCACTGGCCCGGCAACGTGCGTCAGCTGGAAAATGCCATATTTCGCGCCGTCGTGCTCGCCGAAGGCGAGGAAATCGGTCTCAACGAGTTCCCGCAGATCGCTGCCCAGGCATGCGATCGTGACAGGCCGGGCGAGCCGCCGCGACCGCGTCCGCAGCCGGGAATTCTGACCGACCTCGTTACGGTGCCCGGGCCCGCCATCCTGCTCGATGACGATGCCGGGGAAGCCTCGCCCGCCAGCCTTGCGGGTGACCTCGAGGCTGCACCGAACCTCTTGAATTTGGTCGATGATTCCGGCCACACCCGCCCCCTCGACGAGATCGAGGCGGAGGTGATCAAGTTCGCCCTGTCGCACTATCGCAACCAGATGTCGGAGGTGGCGCGCCGGCTGCGGATCGGCCGCTCCACTCTCTACCGAAAGCTCGATGCGCTCGGCCTCGCGGTGGCCGACGACGCGAGCGCCTGAGTGGCTTTGGGGTGACAGTCCGGCAAAATAACATGATTGGGGTATTTATCTCGGTGCTCGGTGGAACCTGCGTGGGGTACATTCCGGAAAATTTGCGTCGACACTGAACTTCGGCGGGGGCTGCGGCGACTAACCTGTGCTGTAGCCTTTGTGTGGATGGGGGATATTAACAACATGAGCGGATCTCGATTCAACCTCTTGCTGGCCACCACAGCGATTGTGATGGTTCTGGCCGGTCCGAGCCATCAGGCCTTCGCCGGCCCCACCACCGATGCAGACATATCTGCCGCCGTGCCGATGCCCGAGTCGGCAAATCTCGCCCCGCCAACGGTCGAGGATCTCGCACCCGTGACGGCCGAGCCGCCGACTGGGGCTATGTCGCCGATTCCGTCCTTCCCCGCCGATGTCGTCAAATCGCCTGCTGCGCCGGAAACCACCGCGCCGGTTGTTGCCGCGCCCGCCGTGGTGGCGCCTGCAAAGGTAGCGTCACCGGCTCCGATGGTGCCTGCCGCGTCGCCTGCTGTGACGGCGCCCGCCGCCGAGGCCGCGCCGGCCCAGGTCGCGCCGGCCCAGGTCGCGCCGGCCC
>Ga0302324_100006613_pt1 | contig 24915 bp, 25 predicted proteins | sample Palsa_T0_1_FD_201949 | JGI IMG/M metagenome (GOLD analysis project Ga0302324, IMG submission 201949) | Peat permafrost microbial communities from Stordalen Mire near Abisko, Sweden - Palsa_T0_1 | ecosystem: Environmental > Terrestrial > Soil > Palsa > Peat permafrost | place: Sweden: Abisko... | reverse complement strand
AGGACTCCACGATCCCGGTGTCGCCGCGGAAGTCGTAGTCCCAGACGTGGTCGAGGATCTGCATCTTGGACAGCACCCGGTTGGCGTTGCCCATGAAGTACCTGAGCAGCTTGAACTCCGTCGGCGAGAGCTGGATCTGGGCGCCCGCCCGCCATACCTCGTGACTGTCCTCGTCGAGTTCCAGGTCGGCGAACTTCAGCCGCGGCGGCGGCTCTGTCCCGTCGCCCCTGGTGCGGCGCAGCACGGCGCGAATCCGCGCGATGACCTCCTCCAGGGAGAAGGGCTTCGTCACGTAGTCGTCGCCGCCGAGCGTGAGGCCGTGAATCTTGTCCTCAGTGGAGTCCCGCGCGGTCAGGAACACCACCGGGATCCTGGCCCCGCCGCCGCGCAGGCGCCTGATCACGTCGAAGCCGTCCATGTCCGGCAGCATGACGTCGAGCACGATGAGGTCGGGCCGGTGCCGCTGAGCGGCCTGCACGGCCTCGCCGCCTGCCGCGGCCGTGATGACCTCGAACCCGGCGTAGCGCAGGCTGGCGGACAGCAGCTCCAGGATGTTCGGCTCGTCCTCGACCACGAGCAGCCTGGCGTCGGTCCGCTTGCGGACGTCGTTTGCCATGCTCGTCATGGCCTCCATGCTGCCGTTTCTTCCTGAACGTTACCTGAAGGCGCCCTGCAGTAGCCCTGGATGACGGCAGAGCCGGCCGGTCAGGGGCCTGACGTGCTGGAAGGTCGGCCTGCTAGTCGGGCGTGACCTCGGTCGCCACTGCCGACACCGGTCCCCACTGGGAGATCGCCGCCGACCGCGAGCCGACGCCCAGCTTGGCGTAGATGCGGTTCACATGATTCTTCACGGTCTTCTCCGCGAGGACGAGGCTTGCCGCGATCTCGCCGTTCGAGTGCCCTGCCGCGATGAGCGTCATGATCTGGGACTCGCGCGAGGAAAGGCGGGAGGCGCGCGCGACGTCGGGGAGACTGTAGGTCCTCATCTGACCTCCGGCTGCAGTGATGAGCCACGGGGAGCGGTTGGCATCGTACCGGAGAAATATTCCTGGCGTACGGATGTTCGCATTGTGCGTGACGCGTGTTTGGCGCGAATACTGCCGTCAGGCGGCCGCCTGCCTCGAGCCGGTGATCAGGCTCTTCGGCACGGCACGGTCGTACTTCAGGTCGTCGAACAGCTGCGTCGCCGCGGCGCTGTTCCACTGCACCGCGTCCCCGGCGTTTGGCGTGTAGTAGTTCGCGTTGGCGATCGGGACCGTCGTGGTTTCCGGGTGCCGCAGCGCGAATGCGACCTCGATCAGCTGGTACAGGCTCGTGCCCTGGTCAACGGTAACGGTGTCGGCCACTCCGATGGCGGCCGGGATGGCAGCGAAGGGGTTGAGGATGACGCCAGGGCTCGTCACCTTGCTGAGCAGCGCCCGCAGGAGCAGCCGCTGGTCCTGAACGCGCTGCAGGTCCTGATCGGAGAAATTGTGCCGGGTCCGCACGTAGGCGAGCGCCTGGCCGCCGTTAAGGGTCTGGCAGCCCTTCTTCAGCCGGGCCCCGGACGCCCGGTCGTACAGCGGCGCCCTGAGGCACATGCGCACGCCGCCGACGGCGTTGACCACGCCGACGAAGCCGCCGAAGCCGATCCCCATGTAGTGGTCGATGCGAAGTCCGGTCACGTGCTGCACGGTCTCGGCGAGCAGCCTGGGGCCGCCGAACGAGTACGCGGCGTTGATCTTGTTATACCCGTAGCCGGGAATCGAGACGTAGGAGTCACGGGGGAGGCTGACCAGGACGGAGGGGCCGCCGTTCGAGGGGATATGCAAGATCATGATCGTGTCGGAGCGCCCGCCGCCGATGTCGAAGCCGGTGGCCAGCCGGCGTTCCTGCTTGCGGGTCAGGCCCTGCCGGCTATCCGACCCGGCGATCAGCCAGTTCTGCCCGGCCGAGATGGCGGGCCGGCCGGCGTAGTTCAGCAGCACGTTCTTCCTGATCAGCTGGGAATTCAGGTAGAAGTACCCGCCCGAGGCCGCGACGAGGAGCAGCGCCACGAGCGCGCAGAGGACCGCCGCGATCCGCCTCGGGCGCAGCCACCGGCGGCCCGTGCCGCCGCCAGTGCCGCCGCGCGCACCGGCCGGCGGCGCGCCGCCGGCTGCGCTGCCGGAGCGCGGGCTGCCGGACCGCCGGCTGCGGGCCGGCTTATCAGGCCCGCCGCCGGCTGGCGCGCTCCGCGCGGGCGGCTGCGCGGGCCAGGCTGCGGCCGTGGCGCCCGGCTGCGGCGATCCGCCGGCAGCCGGCCCGCCGCGCGGCTGCTGCCCGTGCTGATAATCACCGGCCGGGCCAGCCTGGCCGGTGCCAGCCGGAAGCTTCACAGTGGGGTCTGACGGGCCGGGCCCGCCCGGCGGCCCGCCCGGCGATCCGCCCGGCGATCCGGCCGCAGGAGAACCCTCCCTGAACCAGCCTTCCGGCCACTCGCTCATGCCTGCCGTCCCGTCCTTACCTTCTAATGTCACGATCGTCCTTACATCCCTAGACGTTCGTCATATCCCTAGACGTTCCTGTGGCCGATGTGGCGATGTCAGATTCATCACGCGCCGCCTGCCCACCAGATCGTGACCACCTCACGGCCGGATGAGCCGAGGTCCGCCGGGTGCCCGGGATCGATCCCGGCCTCGGCGAGCGCGTCGCCGACCTCGTCGGCCCGCTCCGGCGGAAGGCACAGCCGCCGCCTGGTGACGTCGACGAGCTCACCGAAGCTGGCGTAGTCTGGCCCGCCCGGCCTGGTCCAGCGCTCGGACCGGGGCCCCAGGCCCATGGCGGCCAGGATCTCCAGGAGATCCGCCGCCGCAGGCGATTCCGGTCGCCGGAGGCCGTGGAATTTCAGCCAGAACGGATTGAGGGCGGTCAGTGGATGCACCGCGGCTGTCTCGATCACAACCCGGCGATGTGCGTGTGCGGTGAGCTCCGCCAGGAAAGGCACCGGCTCCGGCACGTTGTAGACGACATGATGGCAGGTGACCACGTCGGCCGGCGGCGTCCGCGCGGCGATGTCAGGCCAGCTCCCGGCCATCCGGCACGCCTCGGTGCCCAGGGCCGCGGCCCGCCGCGCGAGCAGCTCGAGCATGCCAGGATCGGCGTCGACGGCCGTCAGCGCGCTGGCCCGGGGCAGCAGCGGCAGGCACGCGGCACCGGCGCCGGAGCCGATGTCAAGTACGCTTCCCGGCGGATCGAGCGCCGCCCAGGCCCGCTCGTAGGACGGGCCGGAGGGGGCGCCGGCCAGCCGGTCCGCGCGGCGGGCGAAGACCTGCCGGGGAAGCACCCAGGGAGACTCGCTGACCGCCGCGGTGATGTGCTCGGGGATCGCCCAGGCGGCGAGGTCAGCTTGCCAGCGCCGGGCCAGCTCGGTCAGGTCAGGCATGAGCCGGAGCCTAATCGGCCCGCCGGACTGGCCAGGCCGCGTCCGCTGGCCCGCGTCAGCCGGGAGCGGCGCGCTCGTTCTCCGGGTTCCCGGCATCATTCTCGCGCCGCGGGAAGACGGGCGGATCTGATTCGCACCCGCGGAGTGAGCGCGGCGGAGGCCCGCTGCGCACCGCGGCGCGGTCCCGCCGTGCGAAGATGTCCACCGTTGTGGGGGGGATCCGGCGCCGGGAGACGGGGAAGCCAGTGCGCATGCGACCGCACGATCCCGCCGGCCCGCGGGACCCCGCGGCCTGTCGATGGTTGTCAAGGACACTTTCTTCATCAAGGTGCCAGGGAAGGGGACCGTCCTCACCGGTTACCTCGAGGGAGATGGCCTGCTGCGGGTCGGCGACAGCCCACGTCGCCGTGCTGGTCGGTTGCTCAGACAGGCGCGCGGTGCCGCGTGCCCGCATCGCCGCGCTCGTCCTCGACGGGCTGACGGTCACGCTGCATGACCAGGACGACTCGACTCTTTTCAGCGCCGCAGGCGCGGCGCTGAGGGTGGAGGCGATCGGCAGCACGCGGCTGGGCGTGGCCGCCCCTGGTCAGGTAACCCGCTACCTCGTCGGGCCCGAGGCGAGGTGGGCTGCCTCGCCGCGGGCCGCCGCCCTGATCGAGAAGTACCGTGCCGATGTGTTCCCGGATCTGCGCCTGGCCGCGCCGCCGCGGTGGTGGCAGCGACTCATGGTCACTCCCGCGACCAGGGCACTTAACCACAAGATCATCTGGCAGGGCGTGCTCCTCGCGATGCTCCGCAGCAGGAACGCCGACGGCCCTGCCCGCCCCGAAGGCTAGCCGCCGAGCGCATGCCGTGCCGCGTCGCCGAGCGGGAGCAGGCCGGTTTTAACGTTGTTCGTCGCTACCGATGGACACGGGATCTACGACTTCGTGCCCTGATTTCGCCGCCGAAGCTGCCTGAGGGCCTTCCGGATGAGCGCGGCGGCGTGGTAGGCGACGACGACGGCGATAGCCAGCGCCACTGCGGGGTCGAGCCAGTACCATCCGCGCGTCGCCAGGATGATCCCGCCCGTCACGGCCACGCCCGCGGCCGCGGCGGCATCGGCGATGGTGTCGAGGAGGACCGCCGCGGCGGACAGGTCCTGCTCCCCGGCCTGGCGCTCCCCATCGTCTCCGCTGCCCAGCAGGACGAGCGCGCCGACGGCCATCCCGAGTGCGGCGATAGCGCTCACCACGAGCACCGGGAGGCCGTCCACCGCAGGCGTGCGCGTGATCAGCCGATCCGCCGCCGCGCCGATCACGAGCAGCTCGAGCACCAGTAGCCATCCGCCGTTGAACAGCGCGGCAAGTTTCGTCGCGTTCGGGTAGCCCTCGGGCCTGCCGCGGCTCGCCGGGCGCGCTGACAGTCGGATCGCCAGCAACGCCAGGCCCACGCCTGCGGCGTCGAGCAGGTAGTCGCCGCCCGCCGCGAGCACCCCGAGCGAATGGGCCGTCGCGCCCACGGTCACCAGGCCTGCCACGAGCGCGAGGTTGAGCCCCAGGACGACGGCCAGGCGCTGCGTCCGGGACAACGGCGGCGGTCCTATGAGCTGCCCGCGCGGGCGGCGGCCTGCTGATCAGCCGCAGCGCCTGGCAGGCGCATCAGGCGGCTTCCACGGGCGGCCCGGGCGCCGGCTCCGGGGCATCGATGAAGATCACTTCATCAGCCGCCAGCGCGAGCTTGGCTGACAGGCCGTGCCGGCGGCTGACCACCGTTACCCTGGCGCCGGCGGCGGCCAGGCCTGCTGCTGCCGTCGCGAACGCGCCGTCGCCCGACCCGATCACGATGTGGGTGAAACGCCCGGCGACGTTCTCGTAATAGAGCACGTCGAGCAGCTCGAGATCGGCGCCGTCCGGCCCGGAGCGAACCCGGTAGCGAGCATCCGGCCAGCCGAGGGCAGCGTTCAGCCAGGCCAGGTGGCTGGAGGCGACCACGACCTGATCGATGTCACCGACGCCGGGGCGCCCGGCATACAGGCAGCGCACCTCGCGGATCCTGCCGAGGCTCGGCAATGCGGCTCCGGCCAGGTTCTCGATGTCGACGAGATGCAGCGTGCGGGCCGGATAACGTCCCCGCCTGCCCGCCGGCCGCCGCGGCCGGCGGTCCCTGCCGCCACTGATCATCGTCAGCACCACGGAGCCTCCTTCGTGACGGCGCGGCGCCCTCGCGCGATACCCACTTTGTCCATGCACAGGATACATGGATCATCCATGCGCTGTCAACATGGAATATCTCGCCCCGCCCCATCGCAACCATGCTGGCATTGCATGGAAACGTGGGTACTATGGGCAGGTGAACTCACCCGCCGTGCGCGAGGAGCTCGTCGCGACGCTGGAGGAAGCCCTGCGCCTCCAGCAGCGGCTGGTGACCGACGCCCGCGACGCTGGAGTGCCCGTTCCCGAGCTGGTGGCTCAGGTATCGGTGCTGGAGCGGCTGGATGACCGGCGCGATGAGCTGATCGGCGAGCTCCGGCGCACGGCCAGCGCCGGAATTCGTGCCGCCCGGCCCGGCCCGTCGATCCGCGAGGTCGTCCTGGCGGCGCTTGCCGAGCTGCGCTGGCCGCAGAACGCCGGATTCCTTGAGGGGTACCTGTGGGCGACGCGCCAGCTGCAGCTGGACAGCCGCGCGTTCGCGCCGCTGCGGCGGGACGAGCAGCGCGCGTGGCAGCGCGCGCCGGGCGCCCGCGATGCCTACATCGCGCCGGCGCTGAACGCGGACGGCTCGCCGAACCCGCGCTGGATCACCAGCTCCGCCTGGGATCTCGGACGGCGGGTCGTGGCGTCAGCGGAGACGGAGCACCTGTTCGACCTGCAGAAGATACTCGCCCTGGCAGGCCGCCCGGGGACAGCCGCAGCGCACGACGCCCGCCCGCGGCGGCCGACGGATGCCATGCTCGAGCGCTACGCGGAGCAGATACTCAAGATCGAGCCGCCGCCGGCGTCCGACGGCCCCGATCAGGCCAGCACATGGCGCACCCTGGTCCGCACCCGCGCCAGCGAGCTCATCGGGGAAATCCGCAGCCACGACGAGCCCCGCCGGAAGCAGATCGCAGCCCGGCTGGCCGGCCGGCCGGAGCGTGATCGCATCTGGGGCCGCGGAGTCAGCCAGGGCGGGGCGTGATGGTCCTGAATCCCCGGAAGTGGCCGTTGAGCACCTGTGCGGCCTTGGCCATCAGGTCGGCCTCGGAGAACGGCTTCTCCACCAGGGCCACGCCGGGTTCAAGCCTGCCCTGGGATGCGAGGACGGGCCGGGCGTAGCCGGACATGAAGAGCACCTCGATGCCGGGCTTGATCTCCAGCATTTTCTCCGCGACTTCCTTGCCGAGCATGAGCGGCATCACGACGTCGGTGACCAGCAGGTGGATTTCACCCGCGTGCTCGCGGGCGATGCTGATGGCTTCCGGGCCATCCCCGGCGGTGATCACCCGGTAGCCATTACGGGCGAAGATCCGCCTTGTCACCTCACGCAGGGCCGGCTCGTCCTCGACGAGCAGGACCGTCTCCCCGGTGGGGGTTCGCGTATACGGCACGGGTTCCTCTGCCGGGGTGGTGTCCGCCAGGTCCGTCACCGGGAGCGTGATGGTGAAGGTAGTGCCGGCGCCGACCTCGGAATGTACCTGGATCTGGCCCTCGGCCTGGGTGACGATGCCGTAGACGGTGGCAAGGCCGAGTCCGGTCCCGGTGCCGTCCAGCTTGGTGGTGTAGAAGGGCTCGAAGGCGTGCTCGATTACCTGCTGCGGCATTCCGGTGCCAGTGTCGCTGACCCGCAGCCGTACGTTCAGGCCCTGCCGTGACTTCGATCCGCCGGCAACGGAGTCGCCGTCCACCGTGATGTTGCCGGTGTCAATGGTCAGTGTGCCGCCCGCGGGCATGGCGTCGCGGGCGTTGAGCGCAAGGTTTACCAGGATCTGCTCGACCTGGCCGGGGTCGGCCAGCACCGGATTCAGGTCACTGGCGAGCACAGTGACGAGCTCGACATGCTCGCCGATGGTCCGGTGCAGCATCTCCTCAATTCCGGTGATGGCGGTGTTGAGGTCGAGGACCTGGGGCTGGATGACCTCGCGCCGCGCGAAGGCGAGCAGCTGGCGGGTCAGGCTGGCGGCCCGCTCCCCGGCCCGCTCGATCTGCGCGAGGTCACTGCTCGCCGACGCGCATTGACCGGCCCAGTTCCCCTCGGTGGCGGCGGCGAGTTCCTCCCTGGCGAAGGCCACGTAGTTCAGGATCACGGCGAGGAGGTTGTTGAAGTCGTGCGCGACCCCGCCGGCGAGCTGGCCCAGGTTCTCCAGGCGCTGCGCCTGGAGCAGCTGCGCCTGGGACTTTTCCCGCTGTTCCGGCAGGGTCTGGTGATCCGCCGGCTCCCGCAGGGTCTGGTGATCCGCCGGCGCGTCCTGGGCATGGGCATCCCGCTGTCCCGTGCTGCTGGGCATGCCGTCCTCCTCACCAATGCCGACCGAAGGCACGAGTGCGCTATCGCGCGCCGAGCAGCACTCCTCGCTGCATATATTACCTGGGGTTAAACTTGATAGCCTTCAGTAGTCATCAATCGGGCTCAGCGCTCCTGTTCTCTTGTTTGCCTTCGACGCGCATGGGGGTATCGCCACGGGCTACCTTGACGAAATTGCATGGCGCCGGCTGGCGGGATCCAGCCTGCTTTCGGCGATCGTGGACTCATCCGATGACGCCATCGTGGGTAAGACCGTCGACGGGGTGGTCACGAGCTGGAACCCGGCTGCCGAGCGCATGTACGGGTACTCGGCGGACGAGATCGTGGGCAAGCCGATTACGGTCCTGTCGCCGCCCGAGCGGGTCGGGGAGATCAGGGAGATCCTCGACAAGATCGGCAGGGGCGAGCGCGTCCTTCACTTCGAGACCGTGCGGCGGCGCAAGGACGGCAGCACGTTGCCCGTCTCGGTGACGGTCTCGCCGATCCACGACGAAAAGGGTGTGCTGGTCGGGGCGTCATCCATCGCCAGGGACATTTCCGAGCAGCGCAACCACGCTGCGGAACTCCGCCGCCGCGCGCGGGAGCTTGAGCTGGCGAACGAGGCCGACCAGAAAGCTCAGCGCGCGCGGCTTGAAGCCCAGCTCATCCAGTCGCAGCGGCTGGAAAGCGTCGGCCGGCTGGCCGGCGGCATCGCTCACGATTTCAACAACATGGTGGGCGCCATGCTCAACTACGCGGAGTTCATCAAGGGCCAGGCGGCGGAAAGAGCCGGGCGGGGCATCGACAAGGAAGCATGGGAGGACACCCGCCGGGATGCGGAGCAGATCGAGAGCCTGGGCCAGCGGGTGATCCAGCGGGTCCGTCAGCTGCTCGCCGCCGGCGGCCAGGAACTGGTCAGCCCTGAACTCATTGACCTCAGTCAGCTCCTCGGCCGGAGCGAAGAGCTGCTGCGCGGCACACTCGGCTCGAGCATCGAGCTTCATGTTGCGCTCGCCACGCGGCCCTGCCTCGTGGCCGCCGACCGCGGGCAGCTCGACCAGGTGCTCATGGAACTCGCGGCGAACGCCCGCGACGCGATGCCGGCCGGCGGAACCTGCTCGGCTGAGACGCGCAACACCACGATCGGCCCCGATGAACCGGAACTGCATCCGGGACTCACTCCGGGGAATTACGCGTGCCTGATCGTCCGCGACAGCGGCCCCGGCATGGAGCCGCAGGTCCTCGAGCACGCCTTCGAGCCGTTCACGACCAAGCCCCAGGTAACGGGCAGTGGCCTAGGCCTCGCTGGCGTCTACGGCATCATCAGCCAGATTGGCGGGACGGTCGGCATCTCCTCAGCGCCCGGCAGCACGACCATCACCGTCTGGCTGCCCGCCCGCCCCGCTCCTGAACAGGGGTAATACCTGGGAGCGAGCGATTGTGCCTACCATGCATACGATGCCGCATGGATCGAGGATCTGCATGAGGCTGCCGAGCGCAACGCACGAATCCCGCCCCTGGCGCATCCGCGAAATCGCGCCGGACTTCACGGTGGAGGATGTCTGGGCCCTTCCCGTGAGCGGCGGCGCCGAGGATTTCCCGGCCCTGCTCGAGCTGATGACCTCCGGCGATCCGGCCAGCTCGGGTTCCCTCGCGGCTCGCTTCCTCTGGCGTGCCCGCGATCGCCTCGGTAGCTGGTTCGGGCTCGGCAGGGTCGTGGCCCCGGCCGACGGCGGCCGGGATGACGCCGCGGGCAGGCTGCCGATTCCGGGCACGAGCGAGACGTCACTGGCCAGCCGGCTGCCGGACGACCTGCGTGGCACGGCGGCGGACCTGGAATTCGGCTCCCTGCCTTTCACGCCCCTCTATCGCACCGATGTCGAATTCGCCGCTGAATTGTCGAACCAGACCGTGCACGGCGTAATGCACCTGGCCTGGGTCGATCAGGGCGACGGCCGCTACCAGGGGCAGCTGGCCGTCTACGTCAAGCCGCGCGGTCGGCTCGGGCAGGGATATATGGCGCTCATCAGGCCGTTCCGGCACCGGGTTGTCTACCCGGCACTCATGCGGCAGATCGGACAAGCATGGGATAAACGCGGTCCGGGTAGCACGCGTACCCGGCACGACGACGGCTAGCTTCGATGGGCGCCCCCGAGCCTGCTGGGGCATAGCTCCCGCCATTCGCGGGGCGACATTTGGTATGCCTCACGGAAGCGGCGGGAGAAGTGCGTGGTATCGGCAAAGCCCCAACGGTGGGCGATGGCCGAGATCGTCATGCGGTTACTGGCGGGGCCTTCGAGGTCACGTCGGGCGCCGTCGAGTCGCTGGCTGATGATCCACTGGGTGAGAGTGAGCTGGTTGCCTGACCACAGCTTGTAGAGCTGCCTGACTGAGATGTGGTGGGCTCGGGCTAGCTGCTCGGCGCACAAGTCGGGATCGGTCAGGTGCTGACCGATATAGGTGGTGAGCCGTGTCTGCAGCGTCTGGTGCCAGATGTCGCTGGTGCGGGGGTCATCGCCGGTCGCGCCAGCGAGCAGCGCGCGCAGCAGTTCGGTGGTCGCTCGGCCGACCATCGCGGCCTGGCGGGGATCGGTGATCTTGTCGGCCTCCCGGGGCAGCCGCACCAGGTGGCCGCGCACAAGGTCATAGGCAGGGCTAGCGACTAGTTGACCAGCGGCTCGCCGAATTACGTCTGTGGACAGGCCCAGGTCGCCGGCCGGGACGATAACGGTGCCGGTGACCGCGGACTCGCTTAACCCGGTCTCGAACGGCAGCGTGAAGTCGAGCACGGACGGAGGAGTTCGACCGGGCCGGATACCAGAACCTGAATTTCCGGTGGCCGGGCGAGCCGGCCAGCGCAGCAGCCTGGCGGGGCGCCCGCACGGCGCTGCCTGTCAGCATCGGCGGGCTCCAACGCGAGATATCCGGCCTCATCGGCGCTGGTGCCGGTAAGCCGATCGTCATCGGCCATGGTGCCGGCGGCCTGCTCGCCGAGATCCTGCTCGAAAGCGGCGCCGCGCGCGCTGCGATATCGATCGCGCCGCTGCCTGCCGGGCTGCCCGCGGCCGTATCCGCGTTCCATCTCGGCCGCACCCCGCGAACCATGTCCTGGTTCACGCCCAGCCTGGGCAGTGTTACGCCCACGCCCGCCCAGTTCCGCCAAGTCATGGCTAACACCATTCCCGGCGATGAAGCCGCTCGACTTTACGAACAGCACGTCACGCCCGGCCAACCATGGCCGCTGCTCAGATCACTGCTCTGCACCCGGCGCAGCGGAGACGGCCGCCGCCTGACGTCCGCGAACCGCGGACCCCTGCTCCTCATCGGCGCAGCCCAAGATCGCCTTATCCGGGAGTCCAGCGTCAGCGTGCTGCACCAGCGATACCGCAGCCGGCATCCCGTGCCGTCACCGACTACCAGATCTTCCTGGACCAGGCGCATGCCCTCACTATTGACGCCCGCTGGCGATCGGTGGCGTTTTACTGCCTCGACTGGCTCACCCGGCAAGATCTCTGAGCAGGCCGAAGGCCTTACCGCATGACGCAACCTCACCTCATGACGCAACCTCCAGCGACCCGCGAGGGCCGCCTGCTGGCATGTATCTGCCGCCATTCACGCGGAGACATGCCGTACGCCTCGCGGAAACGGCGGGAGAAAAAGGTCGTTTCGGTGAACCCCCACTTGTGCGCAACGGCCGCAATCGTCATGCGGCTGATGCCGGCGGCGCTAAGGTCGGCGCGGGCCCCTTCGAGCCGCTCATGAATGATCCACTGGGAGAGGCTGACCTCGCGTCGTGACCACAGCTTGTAGATCTGCCGTTTCGAGACGTGATGCACGCGGGCTAGCTCGTCAGCACACAGGCCCGGGTCCTTCAGGTGCTGCTCGACATAGGTGACCAGCCGTGTTTCCAGCGTCTGGTGCCAGCTGTCGTTACCGCCCAGGTCCGCGCGGCCTGCGCTCACGACCAGCGCGCGCGTCAGCTCGATGGCGGCCCTGCCTATCATGGCCGCGGCCGCCGGGTCAGTAATTTCGTCTGCACGGCGGACCAGCCGTGCGATGTGGTCGCTCACCAGGTCATAAACCGGGCTGCTGGGAAGCAGCCGCTGGGCCTGGTGGATCACCTCGGGCGGCAGTCCGAGGTCGCCAGCCGGGATGATGAGGTTGCCGGCAACACCGGAGTCACTCATGCCGCACTCAAAGGGCAGCGTGAAATCAAGCACCGACAGGCCGCCAGGTGCTTTGTTCTGGATATGGCCGTCCTGGACGTGAAAGCCGCTGCCCCGCAGCTGGAAGCCAACAGCGACGAACTCGAGAACGTTCTGCCGGGCTACGCGCGGGGAGCGTACCAAGCGCATGCCGCCGAAGCCGCTAGAGCAGATCAGCCGGGCTCTGCCGAGCTGCCAGAACTCGACACGGTAACTCACCTCCTCCGGAGCGCACCGGAAACGGACCTGCACCGGGGTCGCTGCTGCGGTCAGGCTGTCCCGGACCAAGTCCCCGCGTTGAGCTGCAGGCAACTTCGCTGTATCCAGCACCACGGTCACGGGATCCTCCCGGCGGCGTCCGGCAACCGGAGGCTGGCGGACGGTCGCGGCGGATTTCGCGAGGACCCCTATATATGACGGGGACCTCTCCAGTGCAGGCTAGGCGGGTTCGGTCGCCCGCTACAGTGCTGGCCGTGCATGCGACAGTGCTGGCCGTGCACGCAACGATGGCACCCCCAGCGTCAGGCTGCCGCGCAGATCGAGGCGGTTCACGCAGCTACCGTTGCTCACGTGGACGCGAACGGCACCTGCCATCAACCACCGCCGTGCCCTGCGGGGCGGCGAGTCAGGGTGCCAGCGCGGCTGTGACCTGGGCGGTGTCTTCGGAGCTGCGGACGTAGCAAGCTTTCCCGTCGCGGAATTTCCAGTAGTGGTGCATGTTCATGGCTGCGCTTTTGCCGGTGGCGGTGACGGTGAACGCGTAGCGGATGAATACCATGACGTCTCCGTCGTCGTTGCTGGTGAAGCTGAGTGGCGTGAACTCGGTGATGGGGCCGGTCGTGACGATGGCCTCGAAGAAGCTGCGGACCTCGTCTTTTCCATGCCGGGGGCCGTACCAGGGCGCCGAGGTGATCGCGGCGTCGGTTGACCAGTCGATGTCGCCGGTGACGCGGTCGAGGATGGCCTGGACGTCTCCGCGGCCGAGGGCCTCGTACATCTCCTGGGTTGTCTTGATGTTCTGTCCGGCGTTCATGTCGTGCTCCGTTTCTGGCGGTCAGGCCGCCGGCGCGGGCGGCATCTTTGCTGATTGCCTGCAAGGAACCGTAGGCCGGGGCGTGCCGCTGCCGCTATCGACTGTTCAGTCGATTCTGGCGCCGGCAGCTGGCCCGGTCCTGGCTGCCAGCCCGTGCCGCATCGCGAACATCGCCAGGCCCGCCCGCGTCGAGACGCCGCACTTGGCGTAGATGTGAACCGTGTGCGTGTGCACGGTTGATGGCGAGATCACCAGCTCCGAGGCGATCTGCCGTTTCGTGTAGCCTGCGGCGAGCCGGCGCAGGATCTGGAGTTCACGCTCGGTCAGGTCAGCCGGCGGCCGGGGCAGCGCCGCGGGCGGCGCGCCGGCCGCGGCGAGCACGGCGCGGATCGCGTCACGGTCAAGCGGAAGGCCGGCCAGGACGCGCGACGCGGCGGCGGGATCCAGGGCAGCGCGATGCGGCCGCGGCTCGCCGAGAGCGTGGAACGCGTCGGCTGCGGCCAGCAGGCAGGCCGCGGCGTCCAGCCCGGACCCGCGCACGCCAGCGGGGTAACCCGATCCGTCGGTGCGTTCGTGGTGACGGCTCGCGATCAGGCCCAGCGGCGCGAGCACCGGCGATCGCGCCAGCACCCGGCCCGTGTGGTACGGGTGCAAGCGGACCAGCTCCCATTCCTCGGGCCGCAGCGGCCCCGGCCGCTCCCAGATGCCGGCCGGGACCGCTACCCGGCCGAGGTCATGAACAAGCCCGGCGCGGTAGACGGCTGCGGCGTCCGGCGGCGAAAGCCGCTGCGCCGCGGCCCTTGCCAGCCCGGCGACGCCGCGCGAGTGGCCGGTGAACCACGGGCTTTTCAGGTCGGCGGCGTCACCGAACCCCGCGAGAGCCTCCTCCAGGGCGGCCTCGTCGCCGAACGCGCGCCGCGGCGGCGGCTCGGCATCGACCACCGCCGCCCAGAGGTCATGCGGGCTGCAGATCCGCAGCAGCTCCGCCGGCGCGTCCTGGAAGACCGCCACGATCTTCGGATCCAGGGCCCGCCCGGACCAGCGGGCAACCGCCCCGGCCGCGGCACCGGCACCGCCGGCGGCGTCGAACATCACCGCGGCATAACCCACAGCGCCGAACCGGGACGCCTCGGCCACCTCCGCGCCCGCCCGCCCAGCCGGGACACCGCAGCCGTCGAAGCGCTCGAAGCTGTCCAGGACGGCCTGCCGCACTCCCTCCGGCAGCCGCAAGCGAGCCACGAGGTCAGCGCCGACCTCACAATCCGCCCGCGCCCCCTCAGCCTTCAGCCGCGCGACACCCGCAGGGCCCCCCAGCAGCCGCAGCCGGGCCGCGTCCACGCCCAGGCCCGCCAAAAACCCCATCGCCTCCGCCGGCTCGGCCACGTCGACCAGATCCCCCCGGGCACGCACCACGATGTCGTCCCCGCCAAACGCGGCAGCGATCTCATGCGACGTCGCGGCACACCCCGCGAAACGCATCAGCGTCGCGTAATAAACCTCACCCTGACCAGCCCCATCACACCCGGCACGCCGCGCCAGCTCCGTCGCTAGCAAACACGCCCGCATCGCCTCCCCCGGCGGATGCCCCCGCGTCAGGTCACTCGCCACTGACAGCGCCGCAACAACCCCGGCGACACCGGCCATATCCCGCACGCCCGCAAGTCTAGGGATCAAGACCGTGACCAGCCCGCGGGATCTCGGCTTCCACCAGGTCCTTAAGCCGGCCGAGGTCGGAGGCGATCAGCTTCTGAAGCTGGCGGCGCAGCAGGCCCGGGGCCAGCCGGAACGGGCCGCGGGGGGTAGCCCGGATCGACTGGGTGAGAATCGTCGCCGTCCCGTCCCCGGTAAGGCGGTACTCCTCCTGGAAGCGCACCGGCCCGGCGACGCCGCGGCCGGCCAGGCGGCCGGGCGGGTCATACCCGGTCACCTCATACGGTGACCGCACCTTGGCCGGCCCGGCCCGGGCCGTGATCATGTAGCGGCTGCCGGCTCCGCCGTCGCCGTCCGTCCTGACCGCTGCAACGGGTCCCTTCGCCCAGCGGGCCAGGTAGGTCCCGAAGTCAGCCAGCACGCAGAACACCTGTCCGGGAGTCCGGCCGATGCGGACAGTGGTATCGAACTCGATCATCGCGGCTCCCACCGGGATCGGCAGGACAGACCGCCATCGTCCCCCGGCTGGCAGGCTTTCACGTTCCTCACTCGGGTGCTGGCTGCAGTTCGGCCATGCGCGACCACCCGTCGGCCGGGACATCGGCATGGACGATCTCGGGTGGCTCTGCAAGAAGGCCTGGCAGCTGGGCGATTGCCGTCTTGAAGTGGCCGGAGCTGACGTGGGCTTCGCCGGCCGCCGCGTCCCGGAATGCCTCCACCAGGAAGTACACAGCCGGGTCGTCGGTGCTGCGGGACCACTCGAAACTGATGGTGCCCGGCTCCGACCGGGTGGCGGCAGTGAAATCCTCGACCAGGCGCGGGAAGTCATCGGCGTGCTCCTGCCGCACTCGGTGCCTGACCACGATGAAGATCACGCTAGGCCACCACGGTCAGCTCGTAGGCCTCCCGTACGGGAGGCGATGCCAGCACCGCGCCGAGCTTGGCGATCTGCGCCTGGTAATGGCCGCTGGACTCGCTCACGGCCAGCGCGGCCTCGCTCTCCCACATGCTGTAGCCAATGGTCTTGCCGCACTCGCGGTCGACCAGGGCAACGAACCCCAGGAACCCGTCATGCTCCTTAAGCGCGGGCACGATGGAATCGCGGATCAGCGCCAGCCACTCATCGATCTTGCCTGGCTGAATCTGGTTGGTCACCACACGCGCATACACCGGCTCCTCCTACGGGCCACGCGAACTGGACTGCGCTGCCTGGGACGTCATCCCGCAAGGCGTCTAACGGCACCCAGGCGGGCCTCGCCGGCGATATGCCCGACGAGAGACTCACCGGCAGTGGCTAGCGGACCCTTCCGCGGGTAGACCTTCCCGTCCCCGGTACGTCACCACATGGACAGACGGATCACCCGGCCGTCCAGGAATGCTGATCTTCGATGAGGATTGGGCAGCTGACTCGCCGATCGCGTTGCCGACTTCGGCGGGCAGCCTGCGAGATCTGCTCATGCCCTGCTCCTGTCATGCCCTGCTCCCACTCCGCTCCCGGAATCGGATATCTGAAAGCCGGGAGCCCCGGCTGATATCACCGCCGGGGCTCCTGAGCTGGGAATGCTTGGGGGTGAGCGAGGGGATTCGAACCCCCGACATCCAGGACCACAACCTGGCGCTCTAACCAGCTGAGCTACGCCCACCACGGCCACCTGGCTTAATTCTCGCCCGGCGGCTTCTGGAAGCATACCGGGACGCGCTTACCGCGAGGAACTAGATACGCCCCCCAGTGCCTCGCCGCCCGCTTGCCCCGCCGCATCCTCGCCGGCCTCGCCCGCCCCGCCTGCCGCGGCCTTGGCCGCCGCGGTCCGGGGCGCGGTGGCCGGATCCGCCCCGCCGTGCCGCGCCGCGATCTGCCGCGCGGTCGCCGAATCGGGCCCTGGCGGGCGGACGAAAATGGCCTCGCGGTAATACCGCAGTTCCTGGATGCTCTCCCGGATGTCGGCCAGCGCACGGTGGCCGCCGTGCTTCTGCGGGCTGGCGAAGTACGCCCGCGGGTACCAGCGCCGCGCCAGCTCCTTGATGCTCGATACGTCCACCATCCGGTAGTGCAGGAACGCGTCAAGCTCCGGCATGTCCCTCGCCAGGAACGAGCGGTCGGTGGCGATCGAGTTTCCGCAGAGCGGCACCTTCCCCGGCTCGGCGACGTGCCCGCGCACGTACGCCAGTACCCGCTCCTGGGCCTCGGCCAGCGTTATCCCCGCGTTCAGCTCGGTCAGCAGCCCCGACCGGGTATGCATCTCGCGAACCACGTCGGGCATCTGGTCGACCGCCTCCGCTGGCGGCTTGATCACCAGGTCGATGCCGTCGTCCAGCATCGTGAGCTCGCCGTCGGTCACCAGGCAGGCGATCTCTACCAGCGCGTCATGCCGCAGGTCAAGGCCGGTCATTTCGCAGTCGATCCAGACGAGCCGGTCAGTCATGCCGCTAGCCTAGGCCCCGGTAGCCCGGCATGATGATTCAGCTACGGAACGCATCGCTGCTGCTTACCCGCCCCGCCAGAGCGATGATGTGGTCCGGGGCGTCCAGCCCGGGCTTGAGCGCGGGGTCGGGCTCGGCCGGCCCGAAGCTGATAGAAGCCGGGACGACGCCCGCCCAGATGTCCAGCTGGTAGTCCTCCGGGTCGTCCTTGGGCGGGCCCGTGCGGACCTTGACCGACGCCTCCTCCAGCGAGAGCGCGAGCACCGCGGTGGCGGCGAGCTCCTTGCGGGTCGGCGGCCGGGCGTGCTCCCACCGGCCGGGCGCGAGTTGCTCGGCCACGGCCCGCAGCGCGGCCAGCTTCTCCGCCTCGCCGGTGACGAGCCGCGGCACGCCGAACACGACGGCGCTGCGGTAGTTCATCGAGTGGTGGAAGATCGCCCGGGCGCACACCAGCCCGTCCAGGTGGGTAACCGTGACGCAGGCCTCCTGCCCGTCGGCGGCGAGCAGCGAGCGGTTCGCCGACGAGCCGTGCAGGTACAGGACCTCGCCGGTCCTGCCGTAGCCGGTGGGCAGCACGACGGGCGAGCCGTCGATGATCACGCCCAGGTGGCAGACGAGGCCGGCGTCCAGTACGGCGTAGAGCTCGGCGCGATCGGTCCTGCCGCGCTCGCGCAGTCGGTGCAGCCGGGTGCGGTCGGTCGGGGAAAGGGAGAGATCCGTGCTCATGGTGCTCTACGGTACAAGCTGGTATCGCCTGGGTTCAGTCCCGCCGGTCCTGCCAGCCTGAGGCCCTGTCCTGCCAGCCTGAGGACCGGCCCTGCCAGCCTGAGGATCAGCCGGTCCGGGTGAGTGCGCGGGCCGGGCCGCCGCGCGCCGGACCCCCGCGCGCCGGTGGCCGGATGCCCGTTGTCGGCGGCGCCGCCCACCCTGTCAGCCGCTCGATCTCGATCTCGCCTGGGCCGGCGGTCGCGGCGTCAGGGACCTGCGATGCGCCGAAATGACCGCCCGCCGCCCACAGCCGGCGGCTGCGGCATCCCGTGTACTCGCAGTTGAACGCCGCGGGCCGCCCGGCGGGCCAGCGCCGCGGCATCCCCCACGAGTCGAGCCAGTCCAGGATGTGCCGCAGGCCGGTCATCGGGCCGCTGGTGAACGGATCCCACGCGAACCCCACCACGCAGATCTGGACGCAGAGCCGTCCTTCGGAATTCACCCCGGCGAGCCGGTTCGCTTCGGCCGGCTCGGATCGGCCTGGCTCGGATCGGCCTGGCCCGTCTGCCGAGTCCTCAGTGCCAGCACGCCCCGGTGGCGCCAGGCCCTCCTGGCCGCCAAGCGACCGCCCAGCGCGCAGGATTGAGACCAGCTGGATGGTCTCGCCGCTGCGCGGATTCCAGGTCAGATGGCTAGCCCGGCCAAGTTCGCAGAGGCGCTCAGCGGCGGATCTGGCCGACACCTCCGCGGGGTCGGCGCCGGCGACCTGCCAGACGGCCCGGGGAGCGCCGCCGTGCAGAGGCCCGCCGTCGGCCGTCTCCCGCAGCTGCCTGGCTCCAGGCATCCATGCATCGCTCACCGCGCTCCTCCCACCGGAAGGGTCCAGGCCATCGGCGTGGCTATACCCTGTCTACCTGCCTACGTCAGGGCGGTGCATTAGTCCAGCCCTGGGCCGGATGGGTGCTTCGCCGGCGGCGATACGCCATTGCCCGCGGCGGCGGGTCATGGCAGCATGCGAACGCGGACCGGGCAGGCGAGGTGGGAATGACGAAGGACATCAGCGTCCCGGGGATCTCCGATGGCGCCCGGCTGGCCAGGTGGATCAGCGCCGCCGGCGGCCCGGCGGCCGGGCAGCAGCTGACGGGCATCGAGCTAATCGCGGGCGGGCGGTCCAACCTGACCTACCGGCTGGACTTCGCCTCCGCGTTGCGGCTGGTCCTGCGCCGGCCGCCGCTCGGTCACGTGCTGCCGACAGCGCACGACATGGCCAGGGAGTACCGCGTGCTGACGGCGCTGCACGGCACCGCGATCCCGGTCCCGGCTCCGGTCGCGTTCTGCCAGGACGCCGAGGTCATCGGCGCGCCGTTCTACCTGATGGAGTACGTGGAGGGCCTGGTCCTGCGGACTCGCGAGGACGGCGAGCAGGTGACGCCCGGCCAGGCCAGCCAGCTATCGGAACGGCTCGCCGAGATGCTCGCCGCGATCCACGGGCTGGACCTGGACGCGGCGGGCCTCGCCGGGTTCGGGCGGCCGGACGGCTACCTGGCCCGCCAGCTGGCCCGCTGGCAGCGGCAGTGGGAGCTGTCAGCGACCAGGGAAGTGCCCGGCTACCAGCGGCTGGTCGAGCGGCTGACGGCGGGATTGCCGGCCACCGGCGACGGCACGCTCGTGCACGGTGACTTCCGGCTCGACAACATGCTGGTAGTCCTCGGCGGCCGGCCGGACATCGCGGCCGTGGTCGACTGGGAGATGTCGACGCTCGGCGATCCGCTGGCCGATCTCGGGCTGACCCTCATGTACTGGGCGGACGCCGCTGACGAGGACTTGCGAATGATCAACGTCGGCGCGGGGGTGACGTCCCTGCCCGGGTTCTTCAGCCGGGCGCAGCTGGCGAGCCGCTACGCGGAGCTGACCGGGCGGGACATTTCCGGGATCGGCTACTACATGGCGTTCGGCTGCTTCAAGCTGGCGGTCGTGCTGGAGGGAATCCACGCGAGGTACCTGCAGCATAAGACCGTCGGCGAGGGATTCGAGCGAGAGGGACCGGCGGTGCCGCTGCTGATCGAGCGGGCGCACCGGATGCTGGACTCCGATCCGCTGGCCAGCTGAACCAAGAAGAGTGGATGAGGCCCGGCGCCCCGCTCTCGCCGGGCCTCATAAAGGATGACGCGCCACGCGGATAGCAGGTTCACAGGGTCCGCCAGGCATCGTCCGGCGCTGGCTTGGCCACGTCTCTCGCGCCTGCCATAGCTGCCGCTGCGGTGCCGCCCACTACGCTGGCCGGGTGGAATTCGACGAGGTCATCAGGAAGCGCCGGATGGTCCGCGCGTTCACCGCGGAGCCGCTGGATCCGGCGGTAACGGGGCGGATCCTGGCCGCCGCCAATCGCGCGCCGTCGGCCGGATTCAGCCAGGGCTACGCGCTGCTGGTGCTGGACGGACCGGATCAGCTCGGGCCGTTCTGGGAGCTGATCCGGTCCGGCGAGGACGACGACGGCGGATCGCCCGGGTCGGCGGCCGGCCCGCTGGCGAACGCGCCGCTGGTGGTCGTCCCGCTCTCCTGCAAGCAGATCTACCTGGACCGCTACGCCCGGCCGGACAAGGGCTGGACGGACCGGGACGAGGTGCACTGGCCGGTGCCCTACTGGGACATCGACACGGGTTTCACCGCGCTACTGATGCTGCTCGCGGCGGTCGACGAGGGTCTCGGCGCGCTGTTCTTCGGCATCGTGCCGGAACTGTTCGGGCGGTTCCGTGCCCAGTACGGCGTGCCCGAGGGTTACGTGCCGATCGGCGCTGTCGCGGTCGGGCACCCCGACCCGGCGGCCGACCTGGGCGGCTCGTCCAGCGTCATCAGCCGCCGCCGCCTCGACGATCTGGTGCATCGCGGCCGCTGGTGACCCCCAAGGGCGGCGCGGTTCCTTGATCACGGAGGATCCGCACGCCCGGGCCGGCCGAATCCTCCGCGCTGATGGAACAACCGGGGCGGGCCGGCCGAATCCTCCGCGCTGATGGAACATCCGGGGCGGGCCGGGCGTTACGGGCCGGGCAAGTAGGCCGCGCGGAGTCGCCGCTGGGCGCTGACCGGCGCCGCCAGATGATCAAGCCCGAGCAGTGCGGCGCCCGCGACGGGCGGGACCGCCACGATGCGGATGACCGCCCCCGGGGCCAGCGCGGCGAGCCTGGCCCTGATGGACTCCGTCAGCAGCGGATCCCTGGCGGTAAGGATGCTGCCGCCCAGCACGACCGGCACCGGCTGGCCGGTAAGGCCGAGCCGGCCGATCGCCGCCAGGGCCATCAGGCAGATCTCCTCCGCCTGGCGGCGCACGAGGTCGCGCGCGACCCGGTCACCGCATCCCGCTGTCTCGAACAGGACGGGGGCGAGTTCCCGCAGCTGATCCCGCGCGATGGTGCCGCGGTGGATCCCGATCGCCACGTCGCTGACCTCGGGCACGCCGAAGTGCTTCGGCACTGCCTCCCGGAGCATGGTCCGGGGCCCGCGCCCGTCCTCGGCGCGGATGGCCCACCAGAGGGCCTGCATTCCCAGGTCGCCTCCGCCGCCCCAGTCGCCGGTCTCCTCGCCGAGGGCGAGGAAGCGCATGGTCCGGCCGTCGGGCGCCACGCCGACGCAGTTGATCCCTGCGCCGCAGGTCACGCCCACGCCCCAGTGCCCGGCGTTGTCGTCAAGCCCGGCCCGCAGCACGGCGAAGGTGTCGTTCACCACGGAGCTGGTCACCGACCAGCCCTGCGCCCGGACCAGCTCGCCGAGCTCTTCCTCCTCCTCCGGCAGATCCGCCCCGGCCAGGCACGCCGAGGTGTGCTCGGCCACCCGGCCACCGTCGCCGGCCGTGCGGCCAGCCTGCCGGGCGGCGGACGAGACGAGCGCGCCCAGCACCCGCATCGCCTGCCCCGCGCCGAGCCCTTGCGGGTTGGTGCCGCCGCCGCGGACCGCGGCCAGCAGCGCGCCATCGGCTCCCACCAGCGCGACGTCGGTCTTGCTGTTCCCGCCGTCGATGGCCAGCACGGCAGCGCGGCCGGTCGTCACCGGCCGGCGGCCCAGGGCAGGTAACCCCTGTTCTCCGCGATCAGCCGGTCGGCGAGCTCACCGGCGATGTCGAACTGGCCGACAAGCGGATGCGCCAGCAGCGCGCCGGCCACCCGGTGCCGCCCGCCGCGCAGCGCCGCGTCCACCGCCAGCTCCTCGTACGCGGAGACGTGCGCGACCAGGCCGCGCATCAGCGGGCTGAGCGCGGCGACCGGCACTGGCTCAGCGCCGCCGGCGCCGATCACGGCCGGCACCTCGATGACCGCGTCGTCGGGCAGGAACGGCATCGTGCCCGCGTTGCGCACGTTCACGACCTGGGTGTCCCCGGTGTCACCGGCCAGGGAGGCGAGCAGCGCCACTGCCGCCTCCGAGTAGTACGCCCCGCCGCGCTCGCCCAGCAGCGCAGGCTTGCGGTCGAGCGCGGGATCGGCGTACATCTCCAGCAGCCGCCGCTCCAGCTCCGCGACCTCCTCGGCGCGCGTCCGGCGGCCGCGCTCCTCGGCGACGACCGCGTCATGCGCATAGAAATACCGCAGGTAATACGACGGAACGGCACCAAGTTCGCGGGTAACGGATAGTGGCAGCCCGGTGTGACCCGCGATCTCCTCACCATGCGCGGCGATGAGGCCGGGCAGCCGGTCGGTCCCGTCCACCAGGGCGGCTCGCTCCCAGGTCAGGTGATTGAGGCCGACATGGTCCAGCATCACCTGCCCCGGCGTGACGCCGAGCAGCGCGGCGAACTGCCGCTGGAAGCCGATCGCGACATTGCACAGCCCGATCGCCCGGTGCCCGGCGTCGAGCAGCGCCCGGGTGACGATCCCGACCGGGTTGGTGAAGTCGATGATCCAGGCGCCTCCGGCAGCACGCCGACGGGCCCGTTCGGCAATATCAAGGACCACCGGGACGGTGCGCAGCGCCTTGGCGAGCCCGCCCGCGCCGGTCGTCTCCTGGCCGACGCAGCCGCAGTCGAGCGGCCAGGTCTCGTCGCGCTGGCGGGCGGCCTGGCCGCCGACCCGCAGCTGCAGCAGGACCCCGCCGGCCCCGTCCAGGCCCTCGTCGAGGCTGGTGGTCCAGCGGACCGCGGCCGGATGCCCGTAAGCGCGCATGATCCGCGCCGAGACCGGGCCGACCACGGCCAGCCGGCCCTCGTCCGGGTCGGTCAGGACCAGCTCGGTGACCTTGACGTCGCCGGCCAGCCGGGCGATCCCGTCGACAAGCTCCGGGGTGTAGGTGGACCCGCCGCCGATGACTGCGAGCTTCATCCGAACGCCCGCACTTCCGCGCCGGAGCGGGCGACGTGGCAAGCGGCGTCGTGGCCGGGCGCCAGCCGGGTGAGCTCGGGCGTGACCTGGTGGCACTCGTCGATCGCCAGCGGGCAGCGCCAGCGGAACCGGCAGCCCGGCGTGGGGTCGATCACCCGGGGCGGCTCGCCGCGGTCGGTATCGGCCCCCACCGCCAGCGGCGCCCGGGGGTCGGGCACGGCCGACAGCAGCAGCTGGGTGTAGGGGTGCCGGGGACTGGCCAGCACCTCCTCGGACGGGCCCTGCTCCGCGATCCGGCCCGCGTACATAATGATCAGCCGGTCCGCCACGTAGCGGGCGCTGGCGATGTCGTGGGTGATGTAGAGGATCGACACCTGCTGCTCGTCGCGCAGCTGCGTCATCAGGTTGAGCAGCCCGATCCGGATCGACACGTCCAGCATGGAGACCGGCTCGTCGGCCAGGATCAGCTTCGGCCGCAGCGCCAGCGCCTGGGCGAAGCCGACCCGCTGCCGCTGGCCGCCGCTCAGCTCGTGCGGGAAACGCTGCAGCGCCTCGGCGGCGGGCGTCAGCCCGACGGCCTCGAACACCTGCTCCGCCGCTGCGCGGCGCTGCTGCGCGGACAGCTCGGGGCGGTGCAGCTTCAGGCAGCGCAGCACGCCGTGCGAGACCCGGAAGACCGGGTTGATCGAGCTGAACGGGTCCTGGAAGACCATCGGGACGTCGCCCCGGTAGCGGAGCACGTCGCGGCGGGAGCGGATGGCCGACAGCGGCCGGTCCTGGAAGTAGATCTCGCCGCCGGTCGGCTTGTAGAGCCGGGCGAGCAGCCGGGCGATCGTGCTCTTGCCGCTGCCGCTCTCCCCGGCCAGGGCGACGATCTGCCGCTCGCCGATGGAGATGCTGACGTCGTCGACGGCATGCAGGGTGTGCCGGGCCAGCGCGCCGCCGATCTTGAAGTGCTTGGTGAGGCCATCGGTCCGCAGCACGGTGCTGGCCCGGGGGGACGACCCCCCGGAACCCCCCGCGATGCCGGCTGGGTCAGTCACGGGCGGCGCCTCCTCCATCGTGCAGGAAGCAGCGGACACTGATGCCGTCCACGCTGTAGAGCTCGGGGGGCTCTTGCTCGCACCGGGACATGACCTTCGGGCAGCGCGGGGCGAACCGGCAGCCGGCCGGCGGCCTGGCCAGGTCCGGCGGGCTGCCGGGGATGCCGGTCAGCGGGACTCGGGGGCCCCTGATCGAGGGGAAGGCGTCCAGCAAGCCGACGCTGTAGGGGTGCAGCGGGGAGTCGAACACGTGCCGGGTGGGGCCGAGCTCCGCGACCTGGCCCGCATACATCACCATCAGCCGGTCGGAGAAATGGCTGACCAGTGACATGTCATGGGTGACGAAGATGACGGCGAAGCCGAGTTCCTGCTGCAGCTGCTTGATCTGGACCATCAGCGAGCGCTGCGCCACGACATCGAGGGCGGACGTGGGCTCGTCCATGATCACCAAGTCGGGGGTGAGCAGCATCGCCATTGCGATCATGGAGCGCTGCCGCATGCCGCCGGACAGCTGGTGCGGGTAGCTCTTGAGGTGCGCCGGGTCGATGCCGACCATCGTGAGCACCTCGGCCGACCGGTCGGCGACGTCGGCCCTGGCGGTCACGCCGTGCGCCCGCATGGCGTCCCTGAACTGCGCCTCGATCGACTTCACCGGGTTGAGCGCGTTCATCGCGCTCTGCATGAC
>Ga0302324_100006612_pt1 | contig 24918 bp, 19 predicted proteins | sample Palsa_T0_1_FD_201949 | JGI IMG/M metagenome (GOLD analysis project Ga0302324, IMG submission 201949) | Peat permafrost microbial communities from Stordalen Mire near Abisko, Sweden - Palsa_T0_1 | ecosystem: Environmental > Terrestrial > Soil > Palsa > Peat permafrost | place: Sweden: Abisko... | reverse complement strand
GGCCCCAGGTGCCGGGCTGGTACGACTCCACCGGCGGCGGCGCGTCCAGCAGGGGCTGGACGATGCGCCAGGTCTCGGCCACGTCGTCCTGCCGAGTGAATTGGGTGGAGTCGCCCTTCATCGCGTCGGAGAGCAGTCGCTCGTAGGGTTCGGGGGCTTCGCCGAGTTCGTCGGCGAAGATCAATGACAGGTCGACTGTGCGGGTGCGGTTGGCGCCGGGCGTTTTTGCCTGAACTACTAGGTCGGTTCCAGGTTTGGGGTCAATGCGCAAAATGAGCTCGTTGGCGTCAGGTATGTGTGTGGTGATGGGCAGTCGGGGTGGCTTTTTGAAGATGACCCGAATCTCGGTGGCCCGCACCGGCAGTGCTTTTCCGGCCCGGATGAAAAACGGCACCCCGCCCCAGCGCCAGTTGTCGATCTCCAGTCGTAGCGCCGCGAACGTCTCGGTCTGCGAGCCTTCTTGCACGCCTTCGATCGCTTGGTAGCCGGCGTATTGGCCGCGCACGTAGTGCCGGGGGTCGACGGAAGGGATGGCCCGAAACACCTCGACGCGTTTGTCCCGCAGCCCGTCGGCGTCGGCCACGCTCGGCGGCTCCGCGGCGAACAGCCCGACGAGCTGCAGCAGATGGTTTTGCACCACGTCGCGCAGCGCCCCGACCGCGTCGTAAAAGCTGCCACGGTCCTCGACCCCGAAGTTTTCCGCCATCGTGATCTGCACACTGGCGATCCGGTCTCGATTCCACAGTGGCTCGAAGATCGTGTTGGCGAACCGCAGGAACATAATGTCCATCGTGGGTTCTTTGCCCAGGAAGTGGTCGATGCGGAGGATCTGCCACTCCTGCAGGTGCTTGCGCAGCTCGTCATTCAAGGCGCGGGCCGAGTCCAGGTCATGGCCGAAGGGTTTCTCGATCACCACCCGGGCACCTGAGGTCAGGTGGGCGCCGGCCAGACCGTCGACCACCAGGCCGAACAGCGAAGGCGGGATCTCCAGGTAGAACACCGGGGTGTGCTTGCCCTGGATCGCTTCGCCAATGCGCTCATAGGTTTTCGCGTCGTCGTAGTTGCCCGACACCATTGACAGCCGCTTGGCGAAGCGGGCGAAGACAGCGTCCTCGAGGGTCTCGCCGCTGGATTGAATTGCCGCGCGCGCATGAGCCTGCAGCTCCTCATCTGACCAGGCGCGGCGGGCGACGCCGACGATCGGGCAGTCCAGGAGCCCGCGACGTTCTAGCCGGTACAGCGAGCGGAACGTCATCTTTCTGGCCAGATCTCCGGTGATGCCGAAGATCACCAGCACATCAGCCGGGGTTGTCGCCGGGTTCGTCATGGCATCCCTTTCTCACCGTGGATGCCGAACCTTAAAGGATTCTCGCCGGATTCGCGCGACGCTTGGAACCCAACAACCGGTTCCGTACGCGCTACCGACGCCGGAAGATAAACAGACGGCCCACGACAAGCGCTAATGCGCAGAAGCCACCGATAATCCGTACGCCCCTCCCACGGCGTGGACTGGAAGAACGGGCCTGGCCGGAGCGGCGAAGCGATCAGTTCCCACCGATCAATGACTGCGCCTCTGCGGGGCCGACGACGAGATCGTGAAGGTCGCCGCCTACCTCGAGTCGGCTCGACTGGTCGAGCCCGCCGACCTTCACCGGCTCGAAGCGCGCCACGCGAATCAACCGCTCGACTTGCTTGCCGGCACGCTCGTCGTCGGTCACGTAGAACAGCACCGCCGGCTCCGGTGACCGGTTGCTAGACGACTCGAAGAGATCCGCCGACATGGTTCCAAACGCCATGGCCAAGCGCGTCCCCGTCGGCAACCACCCGGCTATAACCTCGCCAGAGGATTGCCCTTTCGGCAGGAGGCGAACGACGTTGCCTTCTGCGTCCGTGGCGAGCGGGTTGCTCGGGACGACTACGAGCTTGTCGATCAGCGCGTCGGCGATCTGGTCTATGACGCCCGTCAGCGCGGTAAAGCGCAGCGCGAGGACGACGGCATCAGCGCCCCGCAACGCGTCGCGGTTGTCGACGGCGACGACGGCAGCTCGACCGATCTCTGCAGCCAGCGTTCGTGCCGACTGGCTGGCGCTCGAGAGCCGCAGGATCTCGCCGCCGGAGGCGAGTTGGTTGGCGATGACCGATCCGAGCCCTCCAGTGCCGATGATCGCGGTGGTCATGACGGAAACTTACTCAGCGTTCTGGCATTAACAACGGCGGTCCGCGCCATCGCCGGCGATCTCGGCCCTCACTCATATGCTTCAACGGGCGCACTCGAGGGCCATTGAGCGGGCGCCCAGTCGCCCTTTGGGTCCGTCGTTTGTCCCACTTCGATCAAATGGCCATCAGGATCGCGTATGTAGCAACGGATCTCGTACTGGTGCTGTTTCGGCGGCGTCAGGAATTGAGCACCCCGGGCGCTCCATTCGGCGTAAACAGCCGCAATGTCTTTGACCCGGATATTGAGGAAGCTGCTGACCCGGTCCGGATCACGTGGCGCCTCGAGGGTGACTGTCGGTTTGTCGTCGGTCGGGCCTCCACCGACATTGATGATGATGAAGGTGTTGGACAGCGCGACATAGGTCACGTCTCCGTGGAAGACCACCCTGCCACCGAGGACTTCGGTGTAGAAACGCCGAGAGCGCTCGACATCGTCCGAGACGATGAAGTGGGCCAGCACGATTCCCTCTGGGGGCGGTGGGAGCACGGTCATCTGGTATCTCCATTTCCACTGGTTAGGTCTCAAACCCCGGTTACAACGAGTTTTGCTCGGCACCTGGCCGCCGGGTGCATCAGCGTTCCGCTATGGCAAGGGCTTCAACTCCTGAAGCATCGGCGGCACCACCTCGCTGACGTCGGGTGGATGTGCATCGTGCGTGCCAGCGTCCTGTACTGCTCTCGACGCCGTCAAGACTTGAGAATGAAGCCGCAGGCAACGAGCTGGACTGAATCGGAACGAGACGGAACGAAACCGCAGTTAAGATCGCGTTTTGCCTGGTCAAGGTATGCCGACGGTTACATCTCCAGCAATTTCCTGATGAGGGCCGTGACCGCTTCAGGCCGCTCCATCGACCAGAAGTGGCCGGCATCGACGTACTCGACAGCCACGCTGGCCGCATTGGGAATGTATTCACGTGAGTTTTCGTAGAATTCGCGCGGCTGAGTCTTGCTGTCGTAGCCCTCGATGATCATCACGGGGCATTTCCATGCCGGCAGGAGGTCTCTGCGGCGTCGCAACCATTCCTGTCTGAACGACTGCGAATTGAAGTAACGCGGCACCGCCCGGTTCACATCGGGGTACGAGAACTCCTGAATTGTCCGGCGCATCTCGGCGTCGGGCACGCGGTACTTACAGATCCAGGTGTAGACCCAGGTGACGAAGTGAGCAGGGTCGTCCATCAACCCGGAGTGGGGGGCGTCGGCAAACAAAGCGCCCTGCGGGGCCAGATCGGGGTGGAAGTGGTAGAGGTGTTGCTCGCCCCGTCCGTACCGCAACACCCGGGCCGGGTGTTTGGCGACGATGAAGTCGGCTTGGACGGTACCCCGGTCGTGGGTGACGACGTTGAACTTGTCGACACCAGCGAGATCGATGGCGCGCAGCAGTTGCTCAGCAGCAGCCTCGTGACGGTAGTCGCCGACGGCGGTCCCGGACTGGCCGTAGCCCTTTAGGTCGAACGCGATACAGCGGTGCGTTGCGGACAACGCGGCCATCTGGTGATGCCACTGAAACCACGAGTCGGGAATTCCGTGCAGGAACACGATGGGCTCACCCTGGCCGGCCTCAACGTAGTGAAACCTGATGGTCTCCTCGTCGCCGGGCGCATCGACGAAGTGGTGTGTGAATGTCACTCCATCCAGCACTTCCTGATCGCCGTCGGAGTCGAATGGGCGTGCGGGGACCTGGCCCAATTCGGCGACCCGGGCGGCGATCTTATCTTCGGGAGGCAGGAATCCCTCCAGGACCTTCTTCGCCCGCGCCGGAATCTCGGAGTACTCGATTACTTCACTCGCTGTCGTCATCTCCGCGTGCCTCTCTGTCGCCGGATTGGTGTGTTCTGTCAGTTCTCCGCCGGGGCAGCGGCCGCCGTTCCGATCGCGCGTATACCTTCGACGATGTCGACCGCCGTCGATGTCGCCCGGCCCAACAAAGTTGGCTCCCAGCCTATTTCGGCGAAGTTAGGGATCGAGCGGGTCGGGTTCTTCACGCGCCGACGAGAATCGACATCGGATCGGGCAAGCCGGCTTGCAGCGACCACGCGCGGCCGATGAGTTCCTCGACGCTGGCACCGCCGCGGCGGGCCGCGAGCATCGCTTCGGGATCGAACGCTGGACCGACGGAGTCGTTCGCGTATTCCGGACCGAGCATGTAGTTGGTGGCATCGGCGGGGGTGGCGAAGTTGTCGATCTGCATCTCGACGAAATTGCCGTCGGGATCCTGGTAATAGAACGATGTCGTCACCCCGTGGGCGATGCACACCGCTGGGGTAATCTCCTGGTCGCGAAGTAGCACATAGCGGTCGAGCAGGGCATCGATGTTCTCAAAGGTGTAGGCCACGTGATGAACGCTTGCGGTGGTCGGATGTTTGCGCTTTAACTCGACCGGGGGGCTCATAAACGCCACCCGATGGTGCTCGTCGTCGTAAGTGATGAAACACAGGGCTTGGTCCTGGTAGACGACATGGGCGTCCAGTACGGTGCAGTACCAGTTGCGCATCTGCTCCGGTTGACTGGTCTGAAAGACGACGTGGGCAAATTTCGGACTCGCGGACATGGCTGCTCCTCACATCTGCCGGCGCCCTACACCTCGATACGCGACTGTGGCGTAGGACACAAGCTAACAGCGATATGTGATAACAGCAAGATGCCGCAGCCTGATCGTGCCAGAAGGACAGATATCCGACCTTGATTAGGCATTTACCTGACCGGAGGCACCCCGTCCAGTCGTCTAGACCCGCGACAAATCGATATATAGTTGCTATCGTTCGAACGGTAGCGCTGAGCTCGTGATCAGGAAGTGAGACAGCTGTTGACCTCTTCCAACGCCGATATACGGCCGATCTCGTCGCGCTCGGTCGTCGCCCAGGTCACTGAGGAGCTGCGGCGGGCGATCCTGTCCGGTGTGTTGGCTCCTGGTCAAGAGTTTTCGCTACGGGAGATCGCGACGATGCTGGACGTGAGCTTCATCCCGGTTCGCGAGGCGTTACGAAGTCTTGAGGGAGAAGGACTTGTCGTCATCCGACCAGGACGTAGCGCGCTCGTTGCTCCCCTCGATCTTGACGATCTGCACGCCATCTACCGACTGCGCCGTATTCTCGAGCCCGAGCTCGCCCGCCGGTCCTGCTTGTTGCTGACGGTTGATCAGCTCGATCGCCTGGAAGCGCAGGCAGTTGAGTTTGGCGATGAAAGCCTCGGCATGGACGGCATTTACAGCAGTCATCTCCAGTTTCACCTCGCGCTGCTGGAGCCGGCGGCTAGCAGTTGGGATACCAGAGTGCTCACCACGCTCTGGCGAGCGGGGGAACGATATGTGCGCATCGGGTTCGGCCTGCTCGACCTCGATCCACATGAGCATGAACGACGGGAACAAGCCCACGAGGATCTGATCGCTGCTTTTCGCAAGCGGGATCCCGATCTCGCCGCGCAAGCCATCTACGACCATCTCGCCCGCAACGAAGAGGCTGCGCGAAAGGCGCTGGATGCCTACCGCACCGATGCGACGAATGGGCCGGGGGATCGAAAGGCGCCCGTTAAGAACGGGAGTCGTGCCGTGCTGCCTAGCAGCTCGCGGACCTCGGCACGGTGAAACCGACCCCCAGCACCGACGGGCGCAGACGTACGCCGGTGCTGGTGATCGGTGGGGGCCCCGTCGGCCTGGGCACGGCCATCGAACTGGCTCAACATGGCACCGCCTGTATCGTCATCGAACCACGCGCTGACGTGTCCTGGCTGAGGCCGCGCGCAAAGACGACCTCGACCCGGACGATGGAGCACTTTCGCCGCTGGGGGATCGCGGACACCGTCCGGCGGCGTGCGCCAATACCCCAGTCCTGGTCTGATGAAGTCGTCTTCTGCACAACTCTTTTGGGTCGTGAAGTGACGCGCTTTGACCATTGCCTCGGGCTGGATCTCATCGACGACGACTTGGTGGCCGAAGGCGGCCAGCAGGCTCCGCAGCCGTTGATCGAGTCCATCATGCGCGACCGGGTATGCGAAGTCCCCGAGGCGGAATTGCTCGTGGGCCACCGGTTCGTCGGCCTGACCCAGGATGACAGCGGGGTCGTCGCCACCGTCGTCGACGAGTCCGGCAACCTCATCACGATTCTTTCCGAGTTCCTGATCGGATGCGACGGGTCCCGCAGCGCGGTGCGCGAGGCGATCGGAGCCAAATATGAAGGTAGCGCCGACGAGCGACCGAATTTCAACGTCGTCTTTCGTGCCGAGTCGCTGGCCGCCCGGATGCGTTTGGGCGATGCCGTGCATTACTGGGTGCTCAACCCCGGCCAACCGGGTCTGGTGGGTCGGCTGAATCTGGTCGACGAGTGGTGGTGCGTGATCATGGGGGTTGGCGCCGAAGAAGGCGCGGTCGATCCAGCGCGGTTGGTACACAATCTGATTGGCGACGAGACCGAACCGGTCGCGATCGAGGTGCTCGCCACCGATCCGTGGCGGGCGCGGATGCAGGTATCCGACACGTTCCGATCCGGTCGAGTCTTTCTGGCGGGCGACGCGGCGCACCAGAACCCACCGTGGGGAGGCCACGGATTCAACACGGGAATCGGTGATGCCGTCAACATCGGTTGGAAACTCGGCGCGGTGCTCAACGGGTGGGGCGCGAACGCGCTTTTGGACAGTTATGAGCTCGAGCGCAGGCCGGTCGCAATGGAGACGATATCGGTTGCCACCAGGAACATGTCCACCCTCGGCCCCGAGCTCGCCGACCCGCGCCTGATGGGCAGCGATGATGAATTCGCCAGCGCGCAACCAATAGTGGCCTCTGCTACGCAGCGCGCCAAGCGCGTGGAGTTTCACAGCCTGGACCTGGTGCTCGGAACCTGCTATGCCGATTCGCCAATAGTGGTCGGTGACAACGCCGTGACGGAATTTGGTACCGCGACTCACGAACCCGGCATATACGTTCCGAGCGCCGCGCCCGGAAACAGACTGCCGCACAAATGGCTTGCCGATCATCGCTCGCTCTACGACACGTTGGGCAGTGAGTACAGTCTGATCGGTCAGGTAAACCTCCCGGCTGGACGACAACTCGTCGAAACCGCTGCGAGCCTGCGGATTCCGATGACAGCCGTCGAACTGGACTGTCACTTGACCGAACAGCTGTTCGGGGCGCCGTTGGCGTTGGTCAGACCCGACCAACACGTCGCGTGGCGCGGCACAAGAACATCCGACCCGGAGGCGCTCATGCGAACGGTCTCCGGCCGAGTCTGAGTGGCGAAGCGCCAGCCGCCGGCGCGTTAAGTCGGCAAGCGAAACACGAAAGTAGGTCAAGAGATGCAGTCAGCCGGGTGTCCTTGCTGTGCTTACCAACAGCCCTTGTCAGGTCCACGCCTGTTCACCCGGGCGACGCTGAACTGGGAATGGGCCACGGGCGCAAGCAAACGCAAGGTTGCGCTCGACTCCGGATCGACCCGCACGCTGCTTCTCGACGGCGGCACAATTGTCGATCCCCATGACGGCAGCACCGCCGTAAACGTCAGTGTCCGAATACGAAACGGCCGCATTGTCGAGGTATCGCCCAGCCAAGCTGCCCGCGAGGACCCGGCGACGGAACGCATCGATGCGACGGGAAGATTCATAGTGCCGGGCTACAACGACATGCATTCGCACGCGTTGAACCTCGCTGATCCGTCGGCGAGCCTGACGTTGATGCTCGCCGAGGGCGTCACCGGGTTTCGCCAGATGTCGGGTTCGCCGGCGCTGCTGAAGAAACGCCGCGACAACGCGTTGCCGATCGGGCCGGCGGCGCCGGCTCTGCTTGAGACACCCGGAACCGTTCTCACCCCGCTCAATTCCGGATCGAGTAAGGCTGTTGCCGCCGAGATCCGGCGTCAGCACGACCAGGGGGCCGACTTCGTGAAGATGGTCATGGCGGGCCCCGACGTGTTCATGGCGGCGGTGGAAGAAGCCGTTGCCGTCGGGATTCCGATCCTTGGTCACCTGCAAGAGGGCGTCGACATAGTCGCGGCTTCCCAGGCCGGCTTCCGGTCGGTCGAGCATCTCGGGCCAGGGTCACCGTTGTGGGCGGCGTGTTCCACCATCGACGAGGAGTTGCGCTCGGAGGGCTACGCGAGACCGGTGATCAAGGGGCCCCCCATCAAGATTCCCTTCCTCGAGCGCATCGTCACCTGGCGGATGCAGAGTCTGTTGGTCAATCCCGCCGCTTTCTCCGATCCCATCGACGTCGCCCGGATTCAGCGCGCGTTGGACAGCTACAGCGCGGACAAGGCCGCCGCGGTGGCGGCAGAACTCGCCAAACACGGCACGTGGCAGGTGCCGACGTTGGTTCGGTTGCGCAGTATGCAGTACGCCGGTGCACCGGAGTATGAACGCGACGAATCAATGGCCTATCTGCCGGCCAAGAATATTAAGAGATGGCGCACGGTGACGACGAAGTTCCTGGCGCTCCCCGCAGAGGCGCAAAAGACTTACCGAGATCTCTATCCGCGCCAGCTGAGTCTGGCAAAACTCTTCGCCGACAATGGGGTTCGGATGATGACCGGGACGGATGGCGGATCCATGATGGCGCCCGGCTTGACCCTGCGTCAGGAGTTTGCCGAATTGGCGAAGGCGGGGTTCTCACCGTTGAAGATCCTCCAGATGACGACCATCAACCCCGCGCAATATTTGGGGCGAGAGGACACCATGGGTACGGTCAAGCCCGGGCGCAACGCCGACCTGGTGGTACTGGATGCCAACCCCCTCGATGACGTCGAAAACCTGCATCGGATCAACGCCGTGGTCAGGGCAGGCACTTACTACTCCGCCGCGCAGCTGGCTGCACTCAAGATCCGGGTGAAGGCCAGTGCTTGACGTTACTCAGACGCTGTGAAAGATGTCGTTGAACTCGTGCGTGACGGTCACTTCGTTAGGACGCTGCGCATCGGCGCGGATCTTGGCGCGCTCGACGAGTACCTCGGGTGTGTCGGTGGCGAGCAGGGGCATGACCTCGTCGAGATAGTCCTTGAGCGGCATTGCCCGCGGGTCGGTGCGGTTTCTCTCCATCAAATTGCTCTCGACGTAGGGCGGTGATAGGTCCACCACCGTGACTGAGGAGTCGCGCAGTTGGTAGCGCAGCGACAAGGTGTATGACCGCAGCGCGGCCTTGCTGAGTGAGTAGAGCGCCGTCGTCGCCAATGGTGCATAACCCAACATCGAGGTGACATTGATGATGGTCGCGACTGGTTGCCTGCGCAGGTGAGCGATCAGTGCCGAGTTCAGCCGCAAGGGGCCGAGCAAGTTCGTCGCAATGGTGGAGGTAACCAGCTCTTCGTCGAGCGGCTGGCCGACATCATCGGCGAATTGGACGCCGGCGTTGTTGACGACCACATTCAGCGCCGGATACTTCGCGATCAACTCAGCGGCGACCTTGCGGATGCTCTCCGGCTCGGAGACGTCGAGATGCACCGCGTGCATACCCGGATTGGCGTCCGCCACCTCGTTGAGGGCCGACGCCCGGCGCCCGGCGATGATGACCTGGTTTCCGCGACGATGGAAATGCTCGGCCAGGCCTCGCCCGATACCACTGCTGCCGCCGGTGATCAGGATCGTGTTTCCGTCGAGCTTCATCTGTTTCCTTTCGGTGGATCGGCTAATCGCTTGGTGAACTGAATGGCGCTAGGCCTGCGCGACCCCGCTGAGCGCGTCTCGCTGTTCACTCACGAACTCTGCGAATGTCGTTGGGGCACGACCGAGCAACCATGTCAATACGTTGGCGTTCCCGACAAAGTCGTGGTGGCTGTAGTACGAGGAGATGGCGTGCATGACGTTCCTTTGATGCCGGTACTTCTCGGAGTCGAGGTCCTTGCCGAACCAAGCCTCCATGTAGTCGTCGACATTGACTTGGCGTACCTCGATTGTCCGTCCCAGCACACCGGCGATGATGTCGCCTAAATCGTGGGCGTTGTAGCGACCAGGGCTCACCAGTTCGTAGGTCGCCCCGTCATGCCTTGCGCTGTCGCGGAGCACCGCGCAAGCGACCTCGGTGACATCCCCAAGATCGACCAGGGATTGATAACGGTCCAGCGCCCAGTTCATCTCGAAGATTCCCTCTGTGAACACACGCCGAAGCTTCAGGGGCAGCATGTAATTCGTCGGCTGCAGAATCGTGAATCCCAGCCCGGATGACACCAGATATTCTTCGATATCGCGTTTGATCTCGTGCTGCACCAGGTCGGTCACGATCGCGTGTAGCACCGAACTGAGTACGAAGTGTCGTACCCCCGCTGTCCGGGCAGCATCCACCAGCGAAAGTCCCATCTGGCGCTCGTTGGGATGCGCGGTGGGACCCACGTGGTAAATCTTGTCCACTCCACGCACAGCATCCGACGCCACCGCCGGGTCACAGATATCTCCGACTACCACCTCCGTGACGCCCAGCTGCTGCAGATGGTCCGCGGAGGCCTGCGTCGAAACACATGCTCTCACTGGCAATTCCGCAGCAATCAGCTTAGGAATCAATCGCTTGCCTTGGTTGCCGTTGGCGGCGGTCACGAGGATCACTGTGGGCTCCTGAAGTGTGGTTGCGTCGTGCATAACAATGGCGATGGCCGACACGCTAGGCGTTCACTTCGACCGCGACGTCGGTGACAGCGGGGGTTTGAGTGGGCGATACGCATTCGGGATCGAATCTCCGCTCAATTCACCAGATCCAGCGCGGCCCCCACGATGCTGTCGGTATCGACACCGTGGTAGCGGTACACCGCTTCCAGCGATCCGACCTGCCCGAATCGACTGACGCCCAAAGATTTCGACCGAACATGGTTGATGGTCGCCAAGAAGGCCAAGGCGTGGGGATGACCATCGAGCACAGTGACCATCGGGGCGGCGCGGCTGGCTGGGAAGACTTGATCAAGGATCCAGGACGGCGCATCGCCCAGACCCTGTCGCGCTTGGCCGGCCTCAAACAACAACCCAGGGCTGGTCACGCATATCACTTCCGCAGGAATCCCGATCTGGGCCAGACGATCTGCCGCCTCGAGCGCCTCGGTGACCAGCGCACCGACTGCAACAACGGCGACGGCGGGTTCCGAACAGGACCGCAGAGTGTAAGCCCCGGCCACGACGTGGCGGCGACGGCGTTCCCGCGCTGCGGTGTCCGTGGGAACCGCAGCCAGCTCCTGCTGGACGGGGCGAGTGGATAGCCGAAGATAAGACGATCCTCCGTCGGGCCGGCCGAGTCGCGAGATACAGCTGAGCAGCGTCCATTCAACCTCGATGGCGAAAGCCGGCTCATAGCTTATGCATCCGGGCTGCTCCAGGCCTATCGAGGGAGTCTTGATCGACTGATGTGCGCCGCCCTCGGCGGCCAGGGTCACTCCGGACGGGGTGCCCACCAGAATCGATTGGCCGCCAGCGTAAATTCCGTAAGACCACGGTTCCAGGGCTCTCTCGACGAACGGGTCGTAGAGCACGCCAATCGGATACAGCGGCTGACCCCACCGGCTCCACGTCGCGCCGAGTTCGCCAATGAGTCCCACCAGGTTGGTTTCGGCGATTCCCAGCTCCATGTGCTGGCCGGTTGGCTTTTCCCGCCAATGCATGATGGTCTCGCTGTCGTCATCGAACCAGTTGCGCCGTTCGTCAGGCGACCAGACCCCGACCTTGTTGAGCCAGCCCGCGAGATTGGTGGTAGAGCTGACATCTGGGCTGACGGTCACGACGCGCTTGGCCACCTCCGGTGCTTCGCGGGTGAGATCAAGCAGTGCCCGGCCAAGTGCCGCCTGGGTGGTCGACACAGCTGGTGGCGTGCGGCCCAGATCGATGGGCACGACGGGAGTAGGCGCGCTGGCTTGCTCGACCCGGACCAGGCGCTCGGCGGTGATATGACATAACTTGCCTGGCGCGGTGGAGATGTCGAATCGAGACCAAGGCCGACTCGGGTCCTTGGCCAGGGTGACCGAGAAATCAGCGAACTGTTCGTCCGTCAGCAGGGAGGAGTGGTTCTGCGGATGTCCTTGTGTGGGTAGCCCGTAACCCTTGATGGTGTAGGCGATGATGATCGTCGGGCGGGTGTCGTCAATCTGGGCATACGCCGAGCGCAGACTGTCCAAGTCGTGGCCACCGAGATTGCTGATCGCCCGAACCAGCGTGTGGTCATCCAGTCCGGCGATTAATTGACTGACCGCTCCGGCGTCGGCGCCGTCCCCGGGCAGGCGTGCCCGCAGACCTTCGGCATTGCACCGAAGCAGGCGCTGATACTCGGGGTTGGGCATCTCCAGGATCCGGCGCCGCAGCGCGTCTCCGCCCAGGCGGGCAAACAGCTCCTCGAGAAGTCTTCCGAACCGCACGGTGATCACCTGCCAACCCGCGGCCGAGAACATCGTTTCGAGCCGGCCGGCAGCGATATTGGGCACCACTCGGTCCAGCGACTGGCGGTTCATATCGACGATCCACACGATTTCGCCGAGCTCCTGCACCGATGGGTCCAGGATGGCTTCCCACACTGCGCCTTCGTCCAGCTCGGCGTCACCCAGCAGGGAGTACTGTCGCCCGGTGCCGGTGCTACCGAACGTGGTGTCAACGTAACGCCGGGCGATTGCCCCCCAGATGGGTGCAGTAGCACCAATACCCACCGACCCTGTCGAGTAATCCACCGGGTCGGGATCCTTCGACCGGCTGGGGTAGCTCTGCAGACCGCCGAATTCCCGCAGCGTGGTCAGGTAATTCTCATCGAGCGTGCCCAGCAGGTAGTTGATCGCATGCAGCACCGGTGATGCGTGGGGTTTCACCGAAACGCGGTCGCCTGCTTGAAGTTGTTCAAACCACAGCGACGTCATGATCGAGACCATCGACGCGCAGGAGGCCTGGTGGCCACCGACCTTTAGCCCAGTTAGGTTGGGCCGCACGCGGTTTGCGTGATGAATGATGGCGGTGGAGAGCCACAGCACCTGCTGGGCGACCTCCTCCAGCGCGTCGTGATGTCCGATAGGTGTCGGCGGGGACGCCGCAGGTTGGCGATTCACCACGTGGCGTCGTCTCGCGTCGTGGTCGTGACGATGCTGCCGATCCCCTCGATGGAGCTCACCAGGGTGTCGCCGACGACCAGGTAGCGAGGGGGAGTGCGAGCCATCCCCACTCCCGACGGCGTGCCGGTGAAGATCAGATCGCCGGGACGCAGGGTGACCACCGTGGACAGATACGACACCAAGGCCGCCACATTGAAAATCAGTTTGCTGGTGTTCGATTGCTGCACCAGTTCGCCATTGAGAGAGCAACTAATCGCCAACTTGTCGGGATCGTCGAATTCGTCGGGTGTGACCAGCACGGGTCCGATCGGACCGTATCCGAACTTGGATTTTGCGAGCCCGAACTGGGGGTTGGCGGGATCGGAGAACTGCAGCGCCCGGTCGCTGATGTCTTGGCCCACTGTCAGCCCGGCGACGTAGCTCCACGCGTCCTTTTTGCTGACGCGGCGGGCCGCTCGACCGATGACCACCACCAGCTCGACCTCCCAGTCGACGGTGTCGGCGTCGAGCGGCAGCGGCTGCTCGGGGGAAACAATGCACGATGCGAATTTCGGGAAGACTAGCGGCGCCTTGGGAAGCGCAAAGGCGGCCTCCTGGGCATGATCGGCGTAATTCACGCCGATACCGAACGCTTGTGAAGGCGCTGGCGCCGGCGCGCCCAGTCGCCCCTCGACCGGGGTGAGACCTTTGGGGTCGAAAGCCGATGCGTACCAGTCGATGAGGTCAGGCCAGCTTGCGTACGTTGCCTGCACATCGCCGCTTAAGCGGCCGCCGCTGGCCTCGGCGATATCGAAGTACTGGGCACCTACCGCGATGCAGGCGCGATCGTCGATGTTGGCGAACCTCATTAGCGGGCGGCCTCCGCGAACTGAGCTGTCGACTTCACTGTCAATTCCTTCATTGACCGCTAATTTCCGCCATTCTCGCTACGATATATTCATCGCCGGGCGAAGTCGATCCCGAGGTTTTAAGTTGGTCTAGTTCGTGACGTGGCTAATCTGAACCTGCAACGGGCCTGGCGATGTCAGTCACTCGTGCCCAGTGCCGCCAGCCACTCCAAGCAGGCAACTTCGTTCTCGACCAGATGCTCGGTGATGGCCCGCTTGAGTTCCAGGCCGGATCGTGACCGAGCGGCGTCGATGATGACTCGGTGCGCGACTTCGCGGCGTTTCCGCTCGTCGTCGTCGAGTTCGTAGCTCTCGAACAGCACGCGGGTGTAGCGATCGCTGGCATGCCAGAGTTGATCCAGAATGCGGAGGTCCCAAGATGTCAATGCGGGTCGAAGTAGCGCCAGATGGAACTCGCGGTGCACTTCCCATAGCGTATCGGTATCGCGATCGCCCCGGATGTGCTCAGCGAGTAGACGTTCGGCCTCTTGCAGGTCGTCGTCTGTCAACAGCGGGCATGCCCGGGCCGCAACGCTTGGCTCGATGTCCTGACGGAGGCGGTAAATGGCGCGCAGTTCGTCACGGTCCAGTGGGTTCACCATCGCGCTGCGACCCGGCCGCAATTCGACGAGACCTTGCGCTTCCAGCCGGCGCAGCGACTCGCGAACGGGTATGTGGCTGACTCCCAATTGGGCGCTGAGATCGGCGATCGAGAAACTCGATCCGGCCGCGAGTGTGCCGTTGAGAACACCCCGGCGGATTTCGGCGGTGACCCGGTCCACCGCGGACTCGGGTCCGGCAACCGAACGTAGCCGGCTCCTGGGGGCCAGCACCGTCGTCGGACTCTGTTCAAGGCTCATGAATAATATAGTCTAGCGGATTTGGCTCCCCGGGCATCGAGAAGAGGCGCTGACCAGCGCCAAAGGAGCAGTGTGCTTCGTCAGTGCGACGGGGGCGGGGTCGGGCGGTCGCCAGGCCACGGAATCCCAGCCCACTTGAAAGCGTCGACATGTAGTGCGTCGACCGCGCTCGGGCGATCGTCGCCCGGCAGTTCCTGGCTGATGGTGAAGCCCGCCTTGCCCATCGTCCACGCCACGAACCGATACGGAGCACGCAGGCCGGCCAGCTCCGCATCATCGATGGCGATGCGCGCCCCAGGAGCCAGCGGGCGAAGGTCGTCGCGCTCGTAGACGACCTCTATTGCCGAGACCCTCCACACGCCACCTGCCTTCATTACGCGGTAGAGGAGCCGGCAGTATGCGTTCAACGCGCAGGCCACACCATCGACGCTCGGATAGGTTTCGACGACCGCGGGCAGGATCACCACACCGCGGTCGGAGTGGATGCGGACGGTCGGAGGCCCAAGCCGATGACACGACGACACGCCGCGCTCGGTCATCGCCTTGGACTGCGCAACGAAATCGGCGCCCGAACCCTGAAACCAGCTGATCGTGACAGTGGACTCGTCGTGAAAGCAATCCGCCATTTCGGCCCACCAGCAACGGTCACGCGCTTCGCGCTCCCTAAGCACCACCTGAGTCGCCGCGAACTCGTCGCACATCATCTTCGCAGTATCGCAGGGCCCGCCCAAGGTGCCCACATATTCACCATGTTCAATATGCTGGATCTATTGACACACGACGGCGACCCGCCACAGACTACTGAGACCACGCTGATTGAGCATGGTGAATTAGGTAGGAGGGGTTCGCCACATGCCCGAGTGGGGGTGTTTTTTTGCGGTCGACGGCCTCGGGCACTGGGAGCGATCCGTGACCACCGAGGGGCAGGTGGTATCACGTCAAACTCCAGTCGCGGCTCGCACGGGTGTCCCAGGAAACTCGGCGTGACTGTGTCAGTGCCGGCGTGGAAGCCGGCTGCGGCCGTGGGTGGCCTTTTCGCGATGGGCCTCGATGTCTTGGTCCTGCTGCCACGACGACCGTTCGCCTGGCGCGAGTTCGTGCGCCAGGCCTGGTTCGTGGCGCGGGTGTCGCTGCTGCCGACGGTGATGCTGGCCATCCCGTATTCGGTGTTGGTCGTTTTCACGTTCAACATCCTGCTGCTGGAGTTTGGAGCGGCAGATTTCAGCGGTACGACCGCGGCCTTTGCCACGGTGACCCAGATCGGTCCGATTGTGACGGTGTTGGTAGTCGCCGGTGCGGGCGCGACCGCGATGTGCGCCGACCTCGGGGCAAGGACGATCCGGGAAGAAGTCGACGCCATGCGCGTTATGGGCATCAACCCGATTCAGGCGCTCGTCGTGCCGCGAGTGCTGGCCGCTACGTTGGTCGCAATACTGCTCTCGGCGGTCGTGATCGTGGTCGGGTTGGTGGGTGGCTTCTTCTTTTCGGTGCTCGTGCAGCACGTGACACCAGGGGCGTACGGAGCGGGGATGACCGTACTCACCCACGCGGCTGATGTGGTGGTGGCGGTGATCAAAGCCGCGTTGTTCGGGCTGGTTGATCGCTTGCTACAAGGGGATTTCGGTCGAGGGCGGCCCGGCCGGTGTCGGCAACGCGGTCAACGAAACCGTGGTCTACACCTTCGTGGCGCTGTTCGCGATCAATATCGTTGCCACCGCGGTCGGCGTGAAGGTGGTGGTGTGACTGTCGCGGGGGCGCGGCTGCCTCGCTCGTCGGCTGCGCTGAAACGGTGGGGTACCGGCTGGACCAGGGTCGGCCTCCAAACCCTGTTCTACGCCAAGACCCTGCGCTACATCGGTGATGTGTTCCGGTCGTACAGATCCGAGTTGGTTCGCCTGATTGCGCAAATGGGCCTGGGTACCGGGGCGCTTGCGGTGATCGGCGGGACGGTGGCAATTGTCGGGTTCTTGACCATGACGACTGGGGCACTGGTGTCGGTGGCCGGCTACAACCAATTGTCCGATATCGGCGTCGAGGCACTGACCGGGTTCGCATCGGCGTACTTCAACGTCCGGCTGGCCGCCCCGTTGACGGCGGGGGTAGCGCTGGCCGCCACGATCGGCGCCGGGGCGACCGCGCAATTGGGCGCGATGCGTATCAACGAGGAAATCGACGCCCTGGAAGTGATGGGTATCCGCACGATCGCCTACCTCGCATCGACCAGGGTGGTCGCCGGAGTCCTTGTCGTGGTACCGCTGTACTGCGTTGCGGCGATCTCCGCGTTCCTGTCGGCAAAGCTGTCCACGACTGTCATTTACGGTCAGTCCGCCGGCGTGTACGACCACTACTTCAGCACGTTCTTGTATCCCATGGATCTGGTCTGGTCATTCGTGTTGGCCGTCGCGATGGCCCTCGTCATCATGCTCGTCCATACCTATTACGGGTTCACCGCGGCCGGTGGCCCGGCCGGTGTCGGCGAGGCTGTGGGTCGCGCGGTGCGCACGTCTTTGGTGTCTTCGTCGGCGTTGATTGTGTTTCTGTCCCTTGCCATTTATGGCCAGACCGGCAATTTCCACCTATCCGGCTAGCCTCATGGACTTGACCACAGAGCGCCACCGAATCCACCCGGCGTGGTGGACCGCGGTTCTGGTGGTTGTCGTGGGCGGAGCGATGTGGCTCTGTTCGGCCACATTCGCGGGCACCTTGACGACGTATGTGCCCGTCACAGTCACATCCGAGCGCGCCGGGCTGGTGATGGAATCAGGCGCCAAGGTCAAGATGCGCGGTGTGCAGGTAGGTCGCGTCTCCGGTGTCGACGGCGGCCGTAACGTGGCCCGCCTGCACCTGGAGTTGTTTCCCGACCAGATTGGTTACATCCCCGCCAACGCGGGGGCGCAGATCCGTGCTAGCACCGCCTTCGGCGCCAAGTACGTCGATCTGACCTACCCCGAAGATCCGAGTCCTCAGCACATTTCCGCTGGCGCGGTGCTGGTATCCCGGAACGTCAGCACCGAGGTCAACACGGTCTTTCAGAGCCTTGTTGATGTTCTGCATCAGGTCGACCCGCCCAAATTGAATGCGGTGTTAACGGCTTTCGCTGACTCGGTACGCGGTCGGGGGCAACGGATCGGGGAGGCCACTACCGCCGCCAACGATGTGCTGGCGGCACTGAACCCTCGGATGGGAACCGTTCAGCACGACTGGCGGTCGCTGCAGGGCGCTGGCGACGCTTATAGCGTTGCGGCGCATAGCATTCTGAGCACATTCGACGCGGCCAGCGTGAGCAGCGCGACGGTCACTGCGCACTCCGCCGATCTGGATGCGGTGCTGCTAAACACGATTGGTCTCTCGCAATCCGGGATCGACTTGCTCGTCCCGAGCCGGGCCAATCTGGTCAAGGCGATCAACGTACTTAAGCCGACGACCGATTTGCTGTCGAAATACAATCCGGAATTTACGTGTCTGTTGATGGGTGCGAAATGGTCGCTGGATAACGGCGCCTATGACGCTGCCGGCGGCAATGGCCGAACGATCGTTATCGATGACGCATTTATGTTCGGCGCCGACCTGTATCGGTATCCCGACAACCTGCCGATCGTGGCCGCCAAGGGCGGTCCTGGCGGCAAACCCGGCTGCGGTTCGCTGCCCGATGTCTCCAAGAACTTTCCACTACGCCAATTGGTCACTAACACTGGCTGGGGCACTGGAGTGGACATCCGGACCAACCCCGGCATCGGACACCCCTGGTGGGTGAACTTTCTCCCGGAAACGCGTGGTGTGCCCCAACCCCCGAGCTTCCATGGAGTCGGGCCCCCGGCGATCGGACCGGTTCCTTACCTGGGCGCGCCCCCCTACGGGGCGCCGCTGTACGGCGCGGACGGCACACCGCTCTACCCGCCCCCGCCCTGGGCGCCACCGCCCGCGCCACCCTCAGTCTCGGCCGGGCCCTCGCCATGATTGTCAACAACTATCCAGAGCCGCAGCGCCTATGAGGGACAACACCATTGGCGCGTTGTGGCGCCTGACAATCTTCGTCGTGGTCTGCAGCATCGTGATGTTTGGTCTCTTTGCTGTATTCGGCCAGTTGCGGTTTCAGCCGGAACAGGCCTACAACGCCGAGTTCACTAACATCAGCGGGCTGAAAGCGGGCAACTTCGTACGTATCGCCGGTGTGGAAGTCGGCCAGGTCAAGCACATCTCGATACGGCGCGACAACATCGTGGTCGTGCGGTTCTCCATCGATGACGCGGTGGTGCTGACCGGGGGCAGCAAGGCGCTCATTCGCTACGACAATGTCATCGGCGATCGCTACATGGAGCTCCAAGACGGGCCCGGGGCCACGGCGCGCCTGACTGCGGGCCAAACCATCCCGGTGGACAGAACTGCGCCGGCGCTGGACCTTGATGCTTTGATCGGCGGCTTCCGGCCGCTGTTTCGGGCGCTGGACCCCTTGCAGGTCAACGCTTTAACCGGGCAGCTCATTGCGGCGTTTCAGGGTCAGGGCGCGGCGGTCAGCTCCTTTCTGGCGCAGACAGCCGCGGTGACCGACACCCTCGCCGACCGCGAGGCGGTGATCGGGCAGGTGATCGTCAACCTCAATAAGGTGTTGGGCTCACTCGGCAAGCAAAGCAGCCAGGTGGATAAGACGGTCGCATCGTTGGCCGAACTCACGCGGCGCCTGGCCGCCCACAAAAGCGACATCAGCAATGCCGTCGCGTACGGCGATGCCGCAGCGCGCACCGTGGCCGACCTACTGAAGCAGGCCCGGCCGCCGTTTGCGAACACCGTCGCCCAATCCGATCGCACCAACAGCATCGTGTTGGCCGACCACGACTACGTCGACGACCTGCTCAACACGCTGCCTGACGCGTATCAGGCGTTGTCCCGGCAAGGGATGTACGGCGACTTCTTCACCTTCTATCTGTGCGATGCGGTGCTGAAACTCAACGGCAAGGGTGGCCAACCGGTCTATGTGAAGCTCGCCGGCCAGAGCACGGGGCGGTGTACGCCCAGATGAAGCCGTTCTCCGAACGCAACCTCACCGTCATCGGCGTGATCGGGATGGTTGCCACCGCCGGGATTGTGCTGGCCGCACTGCAATACCAGAAGCTGCCGATCTTCACGGCGCACAAGCATGAGTATTCCGCTTACTTCGTCGAGTCCAGCGGGCTGGATTCCGGTGCGCGGGTACAGGTGTCGGGTTTTCAGGTCGGCGCGGTGAGCGCAGTGGAACTCGACGGCGACCGCGTGCTGGTCAAGTTTGACGTCAGCAAGGACGTGCACCTCGGTGATCGCACGGAGGCCGCAATCAAGGCGAAAAGCCTGCTCGGCGTGAAGGTACTGGAGATCACGCCGCGCGGCGACGGTGAACTCCGGGGCCCCATTCCGGTGGACCGCACCACTCCGGCCTACCAGTTGCCCGACGCTTTGGGCGATCTGGCCGAAACCATTCACGGACTCAACACCGATCAGGTGAACCAGTCACTGTCGACGCTCGCGCAGACATTTCAGGACACCCCACCGGATTTCAAGTTGGCTGTCGAAGGGGTGGCCCGGTTCTCGCAAATACTCAACGACCGCGACGCCGAGTTGCGCAATTTGCTTGCCAACACCAAAAAGGTCACCGGCGTGCTGGCCCAGCGCAGCGATCAGATTGTCGACCTGGTCGTCAATACCAACGCATTTCTGGCGCAACTGCGAACCCAGAGCGCGGCGTTGGATGATGTCTCCGGCGGCATCTCCGCGTTGTCCAAACAGCTATCCGGATTCGTCGCTGACAATCGTGCGCAGTTGCGACCAGCGCTGGACAAGCTGAACGGGGTCCTGACGATCGTCGACAACCGTAAGGAGCGCATCCAGAAGTCGATCAAACTGCTCAACTCATACGCAATCTCACTGGGTGAGTCGGTGTCGTCGGGCCCGTTCTTCCAGGCCTACGTTCCTAACCTGTTGCCCGGCCAATTCTTGCAACCGTTCGTCGATGCGGCGTTTTCCGATCTGGGTCTGGACCCGAATGTGCTGTTGCCGTCGCAGCGCACCGATCCGCAGACCGGCCAGCCGGGTACCCCCCCGTTGCCGGTGCCGTATCCGCGGACCGGGCAGGGTGGCCAGCCGAAGCTCAATCTGCCGGACGCGATCACCGGAGTGCCGGGTGATCCGCGCTACCCGCTCCGCCCGCCGTTGCCGGCGCCGCCGCCGGGCGGCCCACCCCCAGGCCCGCCGCTGCCCGGGCCGCCCGCCACACCCACACCCACACCGGTAAACGTGCCCGCACCGGGCGAGGTGCCTGAGGGGCGGGGCCGGTGACTCCGCGCAGGGCTAGGTCTGTGCTGGCGATCGGGCTGGTGCTCGTGCTGCTGGGCGGCGGCGCAGCGCTAGCGCAGTCCCAATCGAGGATCAACAAGATCTCTGTCGTCGCCTACTTCGACAACAGCAACGCGATCTACGCCGGGGACGATGTCGTCATCCTCGGCGTGAAGGTGGGGCGGATCGACACGATCGAGCCCCAGCCGCAGCGGGCTAAAGTCACCTTCTCCGTCAACGCCAAATACCGGGTGCCCGCGAACGTCAACGCGGTCATCGTGTCCCCTAAGTTGATTACATCGCGGGCCGTGCAGCTGACCCCTGCCTATACCGGCGGTCCGACGCTGGCGAACGGAGCGGTGATCCCGGAGAGTCGCACCGCGGTGCCGGTGGAGTTCGACGACTTCCGCAAGCAGCTGGAGAAACTCACCGAAAGCCTGCAGCCGACTCAACCCGGTGAAGTCAGCCCGCTGGGCGCCACCATCAATACCGCCGCCGATAATCTGCGCGGACAGGGCGCCAAGATCCGTGACACGGTCATCAAGTTGTCTCAGGCGGTATCGGCCCTCGGCGATCACAGCACGGACATCTTCGCCTCGGTCAAGAACCTATCGACTCTGGTTGCGGCCCTTCATGACAGCGCCGATCTGATGGCGCAACTCAACACCAATCTCGCCGCGGCGACGTCGCTGTTGGCCAACGATCCCGACGAGGTTGCGCACGCGGTGGAGGATTTCAATGCTGCCGTCAAGGACGTGACCGGATTCGTCGCTGACAACCGCGACGCTCTGGGCGCCACGTCGGACAGATTGACGTCGTTCTCAAAGGCGCTCGTTGACAGCCTCGACGACATCAAGCAGACCCTGCATGTGATGCCCAACGCGTTACAGAACTTTGTCAACATCTATGAGCCGGCCCACGGCTCGATCACCGGGATGCTCGGGGTGAACAACTTCGCCAATCCGATCACGTTCCTGTGCGGTGCAATTCAGGCCGCTTCACGGCTCAACAGCCAGCAAGCAGCAAAGCTTTGCGTGCAGTATTTGGCGCCGATCATGAAGAACCGCCAGTACAACGCCCTTCCGATAGGGGTCAATCCGTTCGTGAACGCTGCGGCTCGACCCAACGAGGTCACCTACAGCGAGGACTGGATGCGACCGGACTACCGCCCGGCGCCGCCGAGTGCGCCGCCACCCGACTCGCCCCCGGCGCCGGTGAGCGCCCCGTCGCCCGCGGCTGAAGCGCCGGTCGCGACAAATCCGGCCGCGGGTCTGTCGGGCATGATGATGCCCCCGCGCGGTGGCCAATGATGCGAAACATACTGCGCCGCAGTGGCACCGGCCTGGTACTTGCGGTAGCGCTGGCCGGCCTCACCGGATGTGAATGGCGTGGCGTGAACTCGTTACCGCTGCCGGGCACCGAAGGCAACGGGCCGGGGTCCTACCAGGTGCAGGCACAGCTACCGGATGTCACCAACATCGAACCCAACTCGCGAGTGCGGGTCGGGGATGTGACAGTCGGCGCGGTTACAAAAATCGAGCGGCAGGCCTGGCACGCGCTGATCACCATGCGGCTCAACGGCGATGTCGATCTTCCCGCCAATGCCAGCGTTAAGATCGGGCAAACCAGTCTGCTGGGAACCCTGCACGTCGAGTTGGCGCCGCCCACCGATCAGCCGCCGCACGGGCGTCTGCAGAACGGGTCGTTGATTCCACTGTCGCGGGCGGGCGCCTACCCCACCACGGAGCAGACTTTGTCGGTCGCGTCGATGGTGCTCAACGGCGCTGGCCTGGGCCAGATTCAGGACATCACCAAGGCGTTCAGCACGGCGTTCGCCGGGCGGGAAAACGACCTGCGCAACCTGATTAAGCGGCTCGACGAATTCATCGGCCACCTCAACGAACAAAAAGAAGGCCTGCTCGCGGCGACCCAGAGCATCAATGACCTCGCCGGTCAATTCGCCCAACAGACCCCGGTGCTGGATACCGCCTTGCGCACCATCCCCGATGCGCTGGCCGTGCTCACGGAGCAACGAGACAATCTCGTCACCGCGTTCGACAGACTCGGCAAGTTCAGCGCGCTTGCCGCCGACTCGGCCAACCAAACCAAGGAAGCTCTGGTTCAGGAGCTCAAAAACATTGGGCCCGTGTTTGATTCCCTCGCTAACGCCGGGCCGGCCCTGACCCGCTCGCTGAGCTTGCTGGCGACCTACCCCTTCCCGAAGGAGAACATCACCAAATTCGTCCGCGGCGACGCGGTGAACATCACCCTGGTCCTCGACTTGACGTTGAGCCGCCTCGACACGGCGTTCTTCACCGGGACCAGGTGGGAAGGCAACTTGACCGAGCTGGAGTTGCAGTGGGGCCGCACCATCGGTCAATTGCCCAGCCCCGTCACATCCGGGAACCCACTGGCGATCCCGTACCACACAGATCAGGGACGTTGACGTGCGGCTGGACCGGCGCATCAAGGTGCAGTTGGCGCTGTTCATGGTGATCGCGGTGACGGCCGGCGCCGTGATGATCTTCCGCTACATCGACGCGCCGGTATTGCTGTTCGGCATCGGCCGATACACCGTCACCCTTGAGTTGCACCAGGCCGCCGGACTGTATCCAAAGGCCAATGTCACTTATCGCGGCACACAGGTCGGTGAGGTCGAAAGCGTGGACCTGACCCGAACCGGGGCGCGGGCGGTGCTTTCCCTGCGGTCGGAGTTCAGCATTCCCTCGGATCTGCGCGCCGAGATCCACAGCCAATCGGCGATCGGCGAGCAATTTGTCGAGCTGTTGCCACGCACCGGCAGTGCGGCGCCGCTGAAGGATGGTGACGTCATCGCCGTCGGCGACACCTCGGCCCCACCGGATTTCGACTCGCTGCTCAACGCCACCAACCGCGGTCTGGCGGCCATCCCCCGGGGCAATTTGAAGACGGCCATCGACGAAAGCTACACCGCTGTCGGTGGTTTGGGCTCCGACCTGTCGCGGCTGGTGAAGGGAGCCACCCAAATTGCCGTGGACGCCGATACCAACCTCGACTCGCTGGTGACACTGATCGACAGATCGGCGCCGGTGCTGGACTCACAAGCAACGACCCGGGATGCCATCCAGGCGTGGGCGGCGCACCTGGCCACCATCACCGGCCAGCTGCGATCCCACGATGCTGCGGTTGCCGGGATTCTGCACAACGGCGCCGCCGCCGCAGACCAGGGCCGCCAACTGTTCGAGCGGCTGCAGCCCACTCTGCCGCTGCTGCTGGCCAACCTGGCCAGCATCGGCCAAGTTGCCCTCACCTACCAGCCCGCCCTTGAGCAACTGCTGGTGTTGCTTCCGCAGGCCGTCGCCGTCGAGCAGGGCACCCAGATGGGCAACCTGAACAGCAAACAGAGTTACCGAGGTTTGTACCTGGATTTCCACCTCAACTTGAACCTACCGCCGACGTGCGCCACCGGGTTTCTGCCTCCTCAGCAGCGGCGCGCGGTCTCCTTTGAGGACTACCCCGACCGGCCGCCCGGCGACCTATATTGCCGGGTGCCACAGGATTCGCCGTTCAACATTCGGGGTGCCCGCAACTACCCGTGTCTGACCGTTCCCGGCAAGCGCGCCCCGACGGTGAAGATGTGCGAGAGCAATGAGAAGTATGTGCCCCTTAACGACGGCTACGCCTGGAAGGGCG
>Ga0302324_100006611_pt1 | contig 24919 bp, 23 predicted proteins | sample Palsa_T0_1_FD_201949 | JGI IMG/M metagenome (GOLD analysis project Ga0302324, IMG submission 201949) | Peat permafrost microbial communities from Stordalen Mire near Abisko, Sweden - Palsa_T0_1 | ecosystem: Environmental > Terrestrial > Soil > Palsa > Peat permafrost | place: Sweden: Abisko... | reverse complement strand
ATGCTCGAGCGCGCGCCCGGCCGACGCGATCTGTACGCGATGGTCGAAGCGTACTTCGACTCGTCGTTCGTGACCGACAACGCGCTGATCACCGAGGCGATCCGGCGCATGCTGGCCGCGGGCGGTAAACGGCTGCGCCCGCGCTTCACGCTGCTGGCGGCGGAGTCGGCCGGCGGCCGCGCCGACGAGCACCTGCGGCTGGCCGCGTTCATGGAGTTGATCCACGTCGCGACGCTGATCCACGACGACGTGGTCGACGGCGCGCAGACGCGGCGCGGCGTCAACGCGACCGCGGTCGACTTCGGCAACCGGGTCAGCGTGCTCGCCGGCGACTATCTGTTCGCCTGGATCTTCAAGAACGTCACCGCAGTCTACCAGCACCCGATCCCGCACGTGCTCAGCTCGACGCTGGCCGACATCACCGACGGCGAGGTGCTGCAGCTGCGCGCGCTGGCCGACCTCGACACGTCGCTCGCCGCCTACGTCGAGATCGCGACCAAGAAGACCGCATCGCTATTCGCCGCGTCGGCCGAATGCGGCGCGCTGGCGGCGGGCGGCTCGCCGTTTGCGGTCAAGGCGCTGCGCGACTTCGGGACTTCGTTCGGCGTGGCGTTCCAGATGCGCGACGACCTGCTCGACCTCACCGCCGACGAGGCGACGCTGGGCAAGCCGGTCGGCAACGACCTGCGCGAGCGCAAGATGACCGTTCCGCTGATCCTGGCCCTCGAGGCCGGGGATCGGGAATTCCGTTCGGACGTCGAACGTTGCTTCGCGCGGGACGACGACACGCCGGAGCAGATCGCGGCGGTCGTCGCCGGGATCGCGGCACAGGGCGGCCTCGAGCGAACCGAAGCCGTCCTGGCGGGGTACGTCGAACGGGCGAAGCAATCGCTCGCGCCGCTCGGTAATGCTCCTGCACGCTCCGAGCTCGCCGCCCTCGCGGACGCCCTACTTTGAACCGGAGACCCATATGTTCTCACCCATAGAAATCGCCGCCGTCGTGGGCGTCGCGATCCTCGTCTTCGGCGCCGACAAGCTGCCCAAGCTCGCCCGTAGCGCCGGCCAAGCCAAGAAAGAGTTTCTGCAAGGACAGGCCGAGGCCGACATCGCCGCCGAGCGCGCGCGCGAAGAAGCGCGCAAGCGCGCCGAAGCCGAGGCGGTCGCCGCCACCGAGGTCAGCACCGTCAACGGCGTCGGCGCGGCGCCGATCACGCCCGACCCGTTGACGGGAACGGCTGGTCCGACGACCATCGCCCCGCCCCGACAGTAAGTAACGAAGCGTGCTCGCGGAGCGGCCGCCGCTCGACGAGGAGAAGCGCGAGCGCGAGATCGACTGGGATCAAAAGGAGATGCCCTTCACGGAGCACCTGCGGGAGCTTCGTAACCGCCTCTTCGTCTGCGTCGTCACGATCGCCGCGCTGGCCGTCGCGCTGCTCTACCCGGCGCAGCTTGCGATCCCGTGGATAACGCGCATCTACTTCGGCACCATCCAACTCCACGCGTTCGGACCGGCCGACGCGATCTGGGCGATCTTCAAGATCGCATTGTACGGCGCCGTCGTCCTGGGCTTGCCGGTGATTCTGTTCCAGGTCTGGATGTTCGTGGTACCCGCGGTGCATCCCAGAACGCGGCGCGCCGTGTACTCGTACATCTTTCCGTCGTTCCTGCTCGCGCTGGCCGGTATCGCGTTCGCGCACTTTCTGGTGCTGCCACGGGCCATCAAGGGACTGGACTACTTCACCGAGCAGATCGCCGTTCCGACGTACGGCATCGAGTCGACGCTGAATCTCGTCCTGCTCATCCTGCTCGCGTTCGCGATCGTCTTCCAGACGCCGATCGTCATGTTGCTGCTGGCGCGCATCGGGCTGATCGGCAGCAAGCTGCTGCGGAGGTATCGCCGTTACATCGGCTTCGGCATGCTCGTCGTCGGCGGGTTCCTGGCGCCGGACGGTAACCCCGTCACGATGTGTCTGATCGCCGGCCCGATGTACGTGCTCTTCGAGGTCTCGATCTGGATCATCGTCTTCATGGAGAAGCGATGGAAGCGCGAAGCGGCAACGGTCTAGCCGGCACAGCCCCGGCGGTGCCGCCGCTGCGCGTCGCCTGGGACGATCTCGTGCGGCTGTTCGCGCACGTGCCGTTCGGCGTCTCGCTGCTGGCGACGTGGGGACTGCTGACGCTGATCGGCGTCATCGTCGAACAAGGAAAAGACCCGTCGTTCTACGGCGGCGCGTACGCGCCGCCGATCGCGCGCCTCATCCTGCGGCTCGATCTCGACAACATCTATCACAGCGCGGCCTACATCGGCATCATCGGTTTGATCCTGTGCTCGATGGCGGCCGCGACGTTCACCAAGGTGATCCCGCGCCGCATCCCGCGCCTCAACCCCGTCAAGATCGACGCGATCCCGCTGCACGCGACGGTGCACGTCGCCGGCGACGCGCAGACCGCGCGCGAACGGATCGCGGCGTTCTTCGCGGCGCGCGGCTGGCAGGTGCGCAAGCGCGAGTTCGGCGGCACCGAGTGGACTTTCGCCGACAAGAACAACTGGGCCCGGCGCGGCGTGCTCGTCGCGCACCTCGGCTTCGTGCTGATCGCCGCCGGCACGACGATCTATTGGGCCAAGGGCTACAGCGGACAGTTCGCGGTGCTCAGCGGTCAGACGGCGACGATCCCCGAGAACGGTACCACCGTCGCGCTGAAACGCTTCGCGTACCGCATCGATCCAGTGCAGACCAAAGCCGGCACCGTCTACCAGCCGATCGACTACGTCTCCGATGCGACGGTCACCGGACGCGACGGCGTCGCGCACGACGCGGTCATTCGCGTCAACCACCCGTACGACGCGAACGGCACGTTGATCTATCAGGCGACGTACGGCTTCGCGATTGACTTCGGGCTGACCAAAGACGGCCGGCCCATACCCGGTCCCGATCATCCGCTCAAGGAAGGCGAAGGCTTCGCGATCGACGGTACGTCGAGAGCGATCCAGTACCAGCGCTTCGTCGGGACGATCGACCGCGCGACCGGTCAGCCCGGTGCGGATCCGCGGCCCAACGATCCGGGCGTCGTGATCCAGGCCTTCGACGGCGATCGCCCGGTGGGCGGCGCGCTGATCCCGCTCGGCCAGCCGGTCGATCTCGGCGCCGGCTACAAGCTCGACGCTGCGCGTTACGTGCTGTACTCGGGCTTTCAGTATCGCTACGATCCCGGCATCCCAGTAGTGGGGCTCGGCGCGCTGGTGCTGCTGGCGGGCCTGTGCATCTCGTTCTACTTCCTGCCCGCGCGGCTGTTCGTGCAGGTCCGCGACGCGGCCGGCGGCGGCGCCGAGGTCGGCATCGCGGCGACGACCGTCCGCGGTTACGAGGTGTTCGAGGAACGCTTCGCCGAGATCATCGAAGCCGTGCGCCTCACCGAACCTGCCGCGCCGCAGACCGAAGTCACCACCACTCCCGCGCTCGGAAGCGTAGTGTAGGAGACCGTATGGATCCGACTAGACAGCTGCTCGATCAAATCCTGTTGGAGGTCGGGATCGCTGCGTACGTCACGGGCGCGCTCGTCCTGTTCGGGTACTTCCTGACGCGCCGTCCGCTGCTGCGCGCGATCGGAATGCCGCTGGCGATCGTCGGCGCGGTATCGCAATTCGCGGAGCTGGGCGCCCGCTGGTGGATGACCGGCGTCTGGCCGCTGACCAACCTGTACGGCTCGCTGTCGCTGTTCAGCGCCTGCGCGGTGACGATCTTCGTCGTGTTCGCCTATCGCTACCAGATCGATTTCATCGGCGGCCCGGTGCTGGCGCTTGCGGCGATCGCGCTCGGCTACGCTACGACCTGGAACGAAGGCTACATGCCGGCGGTCCCCGCGCTCCAGTCGTACTGGATCAAGATCCACGTCCCGATCGTCATCACCGCCTATGCGTCGTTCATGGTCGCCTTCTGTCTGTCGCTGATCTTTCTCGTCAAGGCGGCAGCGGAGAACCACTATCGCCGGCCGTCCGCCGGAATGCGCGCGGTCGCTGCCGGCGCGGCGAGCGGCGCGAACTTCGACGTCGCGCTGAGCGCATACGTGGCGCCTCCGACGTTCGGCAACATCCGCACCGATACGCCGGCGCTGGAGGCCGCGGCAGCCGATGGCGACGCGACCGCGCGATGGTTCGCCAGCCTCCCGTCGCTCGCCAAGCTCGACGTGATGCAATATCGCGTGATCGCGGTCGGCCTGCCGCTGCTGTCGCTCGGTATCATCACCGGCGCGATGTGGGCGAAGGAGGCCTGGGGCGCGTACTGGCAGTGGGATCCGAAGGAGACCGCCGCGCTCCTATCGTGGATCGTGTACGCCGCCTACATGCACCTTCACACGCGTCCCGAATGGCGTGGGACACGCACATCCGTGATCAGCGTGATCGGCTTCGCGTCGATCGTCTTTTGCTACCTCGGCGTCAACATCTGGATCAGCGGACTGCACTCATATAAAATGTAGCCTAGACTCAGTGGCGGACGGCGTTGACTAGGCCTGCCTCGCAGATGGTGGTGGGTGGCGATGTGCGGGCGAAGTTCTGGGGTGGCGCGACTTTTCGGATTGCCGCGCAGCGGGCGGCGGCTTGGGCGGAGATCGTTGCTAGGGCTTCGTGACGCGATGCTGCGCGGCGTGCGACCGCGGCTGCGGCGCGTTGCGTCGGGATCGATTGCGCAGCGGCCGCGGGCGGATCGCCCGGTCCGATTGCCATGAACTGGTAGCCTGAAGACGAGTCGGGTCCCTCGGTACCGACGGTGCGCTGCGGCGCCACGTCGCCGCTTTGCGTCGGCCCGAAGATGGCGAGCGTGGTGCCGTATTGATTGCCGAGGTAAACGTTGTCCGAACTGTCGACCGCGATCCCTTGCGGGTGCAGGATCCGCGTGTGCCCTCCGTAGATGGTGCGCAGCACGGTTGACGTCCCGGCGGCAAACTCGGTGATCGTCGCTCCGCTGAAGCTCGCTACGTAGACGTTGCCCGCCGGATCGGTCGCCACCGAACGCAGGAAATACGTCGAAGGCGCGAAGTCTTGATACGAGCTGGTCGGTGAAACCGGGCTGCCGGACGTGCCCGCGTGGTAGAGGTAGACGACGTTACCGGCGTTGTTGCCGACGAGCACGTCGCCCGACGGATCCAGCCCGATCCCACCCAGCGTCAGCGCGGTGATATCCATGTTGGCCGGATCGTAGAACGTCGAAACCGGCGTGGCGTTGCCGGACGCTGCGGCGGCGAATTCCGCGACCGTGTACGTCCACGAGTCGCCGAGGGGCGAGGGGTTGTCGCCGATGAGCGCGCCGTTCTCGCCGCCGAGCTCGTAGACGTTGCCCGAGCCGTCGACCGCGATCGGCGCCGGGTAGTCATAGCTGCCGAGGTTGACGACCTTCGTCGGCACCGGCGTCGCCGCACCCGTCGTGCCCGTCCCGGCCGGGTAGAACCGCAGTTGTGCGCTGCCGTACGTCGTGCTGCCGTTGGCGAGCGGCCCCGACTGGACCACGAAGCTACCGTTGGCGTTGAACGCGATCCCGTACGCGGCGCCGAGCCCGCCGACGCTGGGCGAGATCTGACCGAGGTAGTTTCCCACGCTGTTGAAGACGATGACACCGTAACCGGCCGAATCGCAGATGTAGATATTCGCGGTCGTGGGATCGATCGCCATTTGCTGCAAAACCAGCGAGGTAGTGCTGCCGAGCGGCGAGGTCTCACCGATCATCTCGAAGCGCGTGGTCGGACTGGCGTTGCCGGTGGCGGTCGAGTTAAACGACTCGATCTGCGGGTAGAAGCCGGTTTCACCGACGTACTCGACGGTGCTACTGACCCACACGTTGCCGACGCCATCCACGGCGATCCCGATCGCGTCACCCATGTCGGTGTTCGTTCCGGAGATCACGCGGCTGACCGCACCCTGCGGCGTGTACTCGGCGATCGCCGGCAGCGTGATGTACAGCGGGTTGTACGTCGTGGCGGCCGGCTGCGGCACGAGATAATCCGTCTGGTAGAGGACGTAGACGTTCCCCGACTTGTCGACCGCGACCGATTCGGGGTTGAGCAATCCTGGTGCCGTGTCGGCGATCACGGTCGGCGCGACGTTTCCGCTCTGTGCCGAACTGAAGCTGAGCAGTTCGTTGTAGGCATTGAAATAGAAGTTGCTGTTGGTTGCGGCGTACCCGCTGATGCCCGCGTTGGGGATCTGCGTGTTGCTGCCGGAGATCGTCCTGATCGGCGCCGTCGTCGGTGCCGTGCTCGGCACGAAGCCTGGTGTCCCGGCGTCGGGCGCGAATTCGGACAGCGAGCCGGAACCGCCCTGATACAGAACGTAGAGATGACGCGCAGGGTCCACCGCGATGGCGCCGGTGGCGACGATCGAGCGGTACGGCACTGCTGCGATCCCGGTCGCCTGCGGACAGAACTCTTCGATCGATGCGCCGGCCTGCGGGATTCCGTCGCTCGCGACGCTGCCCGAACGCGTGTAGGCGCGTCCGTCGGCGTCGACCGCGATCGGGTAGCCGAGGATGCCCGGCGGATCGACGACGTTGGACGGCGGCGGCGACGCTCCGGCGAGCGAGAGCGGATACAACCCGAAGCCGGGGTTGGTAAAAACCCCATCGACGTAGAGCGCGCTGGTCGCCGGTGTCGGATTGCAGGTGAACGCGATCGAAGCGGCCGCCGACGTGACGCCGGGTGCCGACGCCGTCACCGTATCGCCGTTGAGCGGACCACCGGTGTAGGTGAAACCGTCGGCGCCAGCGGGTTGCGTCAGGCTCGAGTGGGCGAGCGACGTCGCGCCGCTGCCGTCGGCGTTGGTCAGCGTGACGGTGAGGGCGACGCCGGACGACGTCGCAAAGTTGCCCGGCCCGACGATGATGTTGCCCGAGGCGTCTTTCGCGTTGACGGTCAGCGTCGTGTTGCCGGCCAAACCGTAGGGCAACGACGGCACGGCGAATGCCGCGGTCAGCGATGCGACCACACCGTTGAGCACGAAGGTCAACGGGTTCGACGTGTTCGCAACGATCGTCGCGACGATCGTCTGCACCGAGAGCGGCGTCCCCGTCCCGTTGCTGCTGGCGAAGGTCTTGACGGTGAAGCTCTGATTCTGTCCCGCGGTCGCATTCACGTTCACCGTGCACGTCCGAACGCCGCCGATGCCGGTGGTGCAATCCGGCGAGCTCGGCGTCAGCGCGACCACGGTGGTGACACTGCCGTTCTGCGCGAACGACAACGAGTTCGTGGACGGCGAGACGTAGCGCGGTCGCCGCGTTACGGCCGAAGATGTGCTCGCGGCCGGGATGACGATGCTCAGCGCGACCGTCGCCTTTCCTTGCGGCACGACCGGCGTCGAGGTGGCCAACGGCGGTAATGCTTGCGACGGCGTGCTCGCCGTTTGGCCACCGCCGCCGCAGCCGGCGGCGAGCGACGCGGCCGTCGCGGCGAGGGCGCAAAAAGCGATACCGAAAGCGCGAGCGACGTTCATTTGCCGCCATCCTTCGAGACGGTGATGGGCGTAGTGGTCACCCCGACGGAGACGGTGGCAAATGCCCCGCCCGTACCGGTGATCGTGATCGTTGCGCTTCCCGCCCCCTGCGGCGTCACGACGAAGACGTTCGGACTCGAACCCTGCGGCGCGACGGTGGCGACGCCGGCGTTGTTGGTCGCCGCTGTGAACGGCCCGGCTGACGACCCGCTCTGCGTCGCGGTGACCGTTTTCGCGTACGCGGCGCCGGTGTTCGAGAAGCTCAGCGTGGTCGGGTTGACCTTGACCGAGCTCGGCGCCGTCGATGTCGAGGGCGTCGGGCTGGGAGTCGGCGTCGGGCTGGGAGTCGGCGTCGGGCTCGCCGTCGGAGTCGGCGTCGGACTCGGGGTGCGCGTCGGAGTCGGCGTCGGGGTCGCCCCGGCCGACGGGCTCCCCGTCGGCATCGGACTCGCCGTAGGCGTCGGCGTTGGTCTCGGCGTGGTCGACCCGGTGCCGCCCGATCCGCTGCAAGCGGCGACCGCGGCGAGCACGATGGCGACGCACACGCAGCCGATGGGCTTGAGCAGAAATCGCAACGCAAACCTCCAGAGCCAGGGGCAAAGCCCGCGCCGGGGCTGTGCCGGGTATTTGCCTATCGTACGGTCAGGTCTCCGCCTCTAACATGGGGGGCATCCCTACCTTCGACGCACGCTGCAATGCTTGCCGCAGCCGATACGGCGACGAGCACCAGGCAATCATGAAAGGCCGACGCAGCATGAATCTCCCCGTCTTTCAGAGACACCATCCAGGTCGAACCGTCGAGACGCGACCGATAACGACGGGACGCGCGCATTCGCCACGAAATGCATAAAGCATCCCGCCGGCGCCGTCATCGCTTGCGACCGGAACGCGGTCGTTCCGGGAGCGCCGGCATCGGGGTCGGCGGCGCCACTTGGGCCGGATTCTCCCAGATCGACTTGGCCGCGGCCGGCAGACTGTCGGGGACGCGCTTCATGAAATAGGTGATCTGCCAGATCGCCTTCTCGTCGAGCGACTTGCCGAACGCGGGCATTCCGGTGTAGCGAATGCCGTGCTCGACCTTCCAGTATGTCTCGCCTTCGGGATCATCGCTGACGTCGTTCTTGTTGAACTGCGGCGGCCGCACCGGACCCAGCCCGCGCGCGATCGCGTTGGGCGTCGTGTTGGCGGTACCGTGACAGACCGCGCAGTTCTGCACGTACAGCGTCGCGCCGCGCGCGATGTCGGCGTCGCTTTGCATGAACGGGTAGGGCGGCTTGGGCTCCTCGCGACGGATCGTCGCCCCGAGCGAGGTGCGCGCGGCCCAGCGCTCGCCCGGCAGCGGCGGCGCGTCGGCGCGCGCCGGAACCATACCGGTCTCGATCGCGGTGAAGCCGACCAGGGCCAGCACGATGAGCGCGGCGATGAAGCCGCCGATGAATCCACGCATACGGCTCATCTTCGCCACGAGAGCCGCAAACCAACCGCAACGCGAGCCGACCTTCGAGGGGTTCGTTGGTGACGATGGCCATCGCCCCGCCCCGGTCGCTCGCGCTCGAAGAGCTTCGCTTCTCCAACTCGTTCGCGGCGCTGGGCGACACGTTCTCCGAACACCGCTCGCCGGTCGGCATCCCCGGCGCGCGGCTGGTCGCGTTCAGCCCGGACGCGGCCGCGCTGATCGATCTGCGCGCCGGCGAAGAAACGCGCCCGATCTTCGCGGCGCTGGTGAGCGGCAACGCCGTGCTCGACGGGATGGAACCGGTCGCGGCGATCTACGGCGGTCACCAGTTCGGCGTTTGGGCCGGCCAGCTCGGCGACGGGCGCGCCATCCTGTTGGGTGAGGTCGCGCAACCCACGCCGATCGAGCTGCAAATCAAGGGCGGCGGGATGACGGCCTTCTCGCGCTTCGCCGACGGGCGCGCGGTCGTGCGCTCGACGGTGCGCGAGTTCCTGGCCAGCGAGGCGATGCATCACCTCGGCATCCCGACCACGCGCGCGCTCGCGATGGCCGCCGGAGAGGAGCCGGTGCGGCGCGAGCACATCGAACGCGCCGCGACGCTGATCCGCATGGCGCCCTCGTTCGTGCGCTTCGGGTCGTTCGAGATCTTCCATTACCGCAAGCTCCATGCCGAACTCAAAATCCTGGCCGACTACGTGATCGACCGCTTCTACCCCGAGTGCGCGAGCGGCGACGACCGGTACGTGCGCTTCTTCGCGACCGTCGTCGAACGCACCGCGGCGCTGATGGCGCACTGGCAAGCCGTCGGCTTCGCGCACGGCGTGATGAACACCGACAACTTCTCGATCCTCGGGCTCACGCTCGACTACGGTCCATACGGCTTCGTCGAAGAGTACGATCCCGGCTTCATCTGCAACCACACCGACGAGACCGGCCGCTATGCGTTCGACCGCCAGCCCACGATCGGGCTGTGGAACTGCTACGCGCTGGCCGAGGCGCTGTCGTCGCTGATCGGCCGCAAAGACCTCGACGACGCGCTCGCGCGCTACCAGGACGCCTACCGCGCGACGTTCCTCGCGCTGATGCGCGCCAAGCTCGGCCTGCTCGACGTGCGCGACGACGACGCCGACCTGATCCTCGAGCTGTTCGGCCTGCTGCACGCGCGCCGCACCGACTGGACGAACTTCTGGCGCGCGCTCTCGCACGGCGATGCCGGCGCGCTGTCGCTGCTCGGCGAAGACGCGACCTCACGCGCCTGGTTCGAACGCTACGCCGCGCGCCGCGCGGGAGACGCGCGCGACGACGACGCGCGCCACGCCACGATGCGCGCCGTCAACCCGAAGTACGTGCTGCGCAACTGGGTCGCGCAGCAGGCGATCGAAGCCTGCGAGCGTGGCGATGATTCGGTCGTCGCCGCCGTCTACGACGTGCTGCGCACGCCGTTTCACGAACGTCCGGAGTACGCCGTTTGGGCACGGCCGGCGCCGCCGCAGTACCGCGATCTGTCCGTCAGCTGCTCTTCGTAATTCGCTCGCTGAACGTCAACCGGTTGCCGACCGGATCGATCACGCCGAGGTCGCGCGTTCCCCACTCCGTCTTAACGATGCCGGGATTCATATAGCGGTAGTTCTTCGCGTGGAGCTCGCGATGGAGGTCGTCGACACCGGTCATCTCGATGGTGAAGTGGACGCCCGGACTCCCGTCACCGTGGTGCTCGCTCAGGTGCAGCACCAAGCCGTCACGGGAGATCCCCATGTACAGCGGCGCACCGTCGTGGAAGCGGTGCTCGAAGTCGACCGTAAAGCCGAGGTAGTCGAGATAGAACTCGCGCGCCTTGGCGATATCGAACATGCGCAGCGTCGGCACCACGCGCGTGACGACGAGCTTTGCGCGCGAGCCGCGCGACGCCGATGTCTTCGTCTTCGATCGCGAGGGCGCGTTGCCGGCAGGCCGGATTTTCTTGGTAGCCACGACACCGCAGATGCTTGACAGAGGCACGTATTCCTCGCTAGAATAGTTCGTGACGAACGATCTCGACGAGCTGACCGCCGACGTCGGGCGTCTGTACCCCGCGATCTACCTGCGCTTCCACGTCTCGAAGCAGCGTTTGGCCGGCACCGACATCACGTCGCGCATGCTGTGGGTTCTGCAGCATCTCGAATCGGTCGGCCCGTCGACGCTGGGCGAGCTCGCGCAAGCGTCGGGCGTGAAGAAGTCGACGATGACCGAGCTCATCGACCGGCTCGAAACGAAGGGTTACGTGGGACGGATGCGCGACGAACGCGATGCACGCCGCGTCTTCGTCGGATTGACCTCGTCGGGGGAGCGGCGCGCGCGGCGCACGCCGACCGTTTTGGAGGACGACGCGTTGCGCGACGCACTCGCGCGCATGACGGCGGACGAACGCGCTGCGCTCGTCCGAGGACTTCGCGCGCTCGTGCGCGCGGGTGAGGAGATCGGCGATGACACGGTGTGAGAGCTGCGGCTACGAGATGAACGGCCCCGACGACCACGCGCCGGGCGACGCGCACAGCCGGCACTGCCGCTATTGCAGCAACGCCGACGGCACGCTGCAGGACTTCGAGGAGCGCTTCGAGCGCATGGTGCAATGGTCGCTGCGGCGCGACGGTGTCGACCGCAGCGAGGCCGAGGAACGCACCCGCGCGTACATGCGTACGATGCCGCTGTGGAAGGACCATCCCGCGCTGGCTCGAGCGTAGCGGTGGGCCGCGAGGCGCGTTGCGCGGCGCGCTGGGGTTCGCGCAGCGGCGAGGTGAAGGCGCTGCTCGAGTCGACCGAGATCATCGTGCGCGGCGCGTTCCGTGCCGTCGCGCCGTTGGCCGAGCTGCGCGACGTGCGCGCCGAGGGCGACACGCTGCGCTTCTCGGTGCGCGGCGAGGAGGTCGCGCTGATGCTGGGCGCCGACGCGCCGCGCTGGGCGGCGAAGATCGCGGCGCCGGTCCCCTCGCTCGCCGCCAAGCTCGGTCTGGCCGCGACGACGCGCGTGCTCGTCGCGGGCCGAATCGACGATCCCGAACTCGCGACGGCCCTAGCGGCGGCGAAGCGAACGCGCGCCACCGCGGCAGCCGACGTGATCGTGGCCCGAGTCGATGACGCCGGCGCGTTGGCGCGTACCGTCACCGCGCAGCGCGCGGCGCTCGAACGCGGCGTTCCGATCTGGGTCGTGTACACAAAGGGCAAGAACGCACCGCTCGGCGAGACGACCGTGCGCGCGATGCTGCGGGAACGTGGACTCATCGATCTCAAGGTCGCGTCAGTCTCGCCCGCGCTGACCGCGCTCAAGTTTGCGCGTGCCGCCCGGAAGTGAGACCGGTCGCGCCGTGTCGGCGAGGACGGCGCGCCTTCGGCCGGGAAGGCGACTGGGATGGAACGACCCGGTGAGGTTCGGTTGCTCGTGCGAGGGATCGCGCGCGGCGTCTCGAGCGTCGAGATCGCGGAGCTGTTCGCGCCGTACGGCGTCGATCCCGAGCGGATCGCGCTGCCGCGCGACCGCCGCACGCGGCGCCGCAAGGGCATCGCCTACGTGATGGTCGCCAACGCGCGGCTCGCCGCCGAGGCGATCAAGGCGCTCAACGACACGGTGCTGCAGGACAAGACGATCACGATCGAAGCCGCCGCGGAGCGCCCGCCTCGCCGGCCTCGCCGTTTCAACGCCGCCCCGCCCCGCCGCTTCTAGCGCGCCGGCGCAACGCGCGCCGCGACACTCATTGGAGGTACTTCTCGACCGTCTCGGCGCTGCGCTCGTGCGTGGTGTCCGGGTCTTGGCCGAACTCTTCGCGCGCACGGCGCTGCCGCAGCAGATCCCATAGCCGGTCGAGCTGCACGTTGATCGCGTCCAAGCGCGTGCGCTCGGCGTCCGTCACCTCACCGCCCTTCTCGAGCAGCGCGTGCTCCTCGCCGACGAGGCGTTCGATCTGCTGGTGCAACTCTTGGTCGTTCACACCCTCAAGCTTCCCGCTTCGCGGCCGAACCCCCACGGGCGCCCTGGCGCCCCACCGAGTGGGTACGACCGCAAGGGGAGCTATCCAAGCTCCTACGAAGGTACGCGAGTTTTGCCGGGCCGTCTCCTACACTACGGGTGGCAGGTGGCGGGCGGCGGCCGTCCCGAGATCGTCTTTGAGGAGAGAGAGTGGCGCACGCAGAGGCGTACAAAGACCCCGGAACGCCGGATGAACAGAGCCGGCGCACCTTCATGGCCAACGCGGTGATCGCGCTGGGCGGCGTGATCGGCCTGGGGATCGCCATTCCGGTGGTCGAGTCGCTGCTGCCGGTCGAAGGCGCGACCACCGATCAGTGGTCGAGCCTCACGCCCCAAGAGGCGGCCGCGTTCAAGAAGACGACCGACCAGCCAGTGAAGGTGGCGTTTACCGTGAAGGACGTGAACGGCTACTTCGGCGAGACCGATGAAGCGCAGTCCGTCTGGGCCGTGAAGACGACCGAAGAGCAGCTGCGCGCCGCGCGCCCCGAGCTCTTCACCACCGAGAAGCCGCCCTACGACATCCTCAACATGGGCTTCGTGATCTTCAGCCCGATCTGCCCGCACCTGGGCTGCAAGTACGAGTGGAACGCGCCCGCCAACAGGTTCATTTGCCCATGCCACGGCTCGCAGTACACCGAACTCGGCGAGCACAAGGCCGGCCCCGCGCTGCGCGGGCTCGACCCCTTGCCGCTGCGCGACTATCAAGGCAAAGTGCAGATCACCTGGATCGAATACGAGTCGAACACGCCGCAGCTGATCGTCGAGAAGGTCGGTTGACGCGATGCTGACCTGGCTCGACCAACGCACCGGACTGGTCACGCTCACCAAGGATTTCCTGACCGAAGACGTGCCGGGCGGCGCGTCCTACTGGTATGCGTTCGGCAGCGCGACGCTGTTCGCGATGATCCTGCAGATCGTCACCGGCATCTTCCTGTGCTTCTACTACGCGCCGTCGACCGACACGGCGTGGGAGTCGACCAAGTTCATCATCGAAAAGGTCCCGGCCGGGCATCTCGTCCTGTCGCTGCACTACTGGGGCGCCTCGGCGATGATCGCGTTCGTCGCCATGCACCTGCTGCAAGTGCTGCTGTGGGGCGCGTACAAGAAACCGCGCGAGCTGCAGTGGATTGTCGGCGTGATCCTGTTCATCGTCACGCTCGTGCTCGGCTTGACCGGCTACCTGCTGCCGTGGGACCTCAACGCGCTGCTCGCCTCACGCGTCGCGATCAACATCTCCGGCAACGCGCCCGTCTTCGGACCGCTCGTGCAGCAGTTCTTGCAGGACGGCAACGGGATCACGACCCTCACCATCAACCGCTTCTTCGGCATCCACGTCTGGCTGATGCCGGCGCTGCTCGTGCTGCTGGTCGGCCTGCACCTGATGATCTTCCGCTGGAACGGTCCGGCCGGACCCCCGATCGACGAAGCGCCCAAGCTCAAGCCGGGCCGGTTCTGGCCGGACCAGATGTTCATGGACACCGTGCTGTCGTTCGCCATGTTCGTCATCATCATCGCGCTGGCCGTGTTCGCACCGGTGCCGCTCGACGACAAAGCCGACTTGAACAACTCGCAGTTCGTCCCGTACCCGGCTTGGTATTTCCTCGCCCTGTACGCGCTGCTCGACGTCGTCGGTCAGTTCCCGCCCGCGATCGTGCAGATCGCCACGCTGTTCGCGACGATCGTCGGCCCGACGCTGCTCATCGTCGTGCTCATCGTGCTGCCGTTCGTCGACCGCAACCCGTCGCGCCGCCTCACCCGCCGCCCGTGGGTGCTCGGCATCACCGCGCTGGTGCTGGTCGGCGCGATCGGCTTGAGCTGGGTCGGCCAGCACAACGTCGTCGAGAACCAACTGCTGCACAACATCATCGGCGGGAACGCCCCGGCCGCAGTCGCCGCCAACGGCAGCGGCGCTCTCCAAACCGGCCCGCAAGGAACGGCCGGCTCGACCACCGGCAGCACCGCAGGCGGCACGACGCCGGCAACGGCGGGCAGCGGCGCAACGGTGTACTCGACCAACTGCGCCGGCTGTCACGGCGCCACCGGAACCGGTGTACCAAGCACGTTCCCGCCGCTGGCCGGCAACCCGGTCGTCATCGGCGATCCGAGCAAGGTCATCCCGATCGTGCTGAACGGCCTCAACGGCAGCATCACCGTCAAGGGCGCAACCTACAACGGCACGATGCCGCCGTGGAAAGCCACGCTGAGCAACAAGCAGATCGCGGACGTGCTCACCTACATCCGCAACGCTTGGGGCAACAAAGCCAGCACCGTCACGGAAGCGCAGGTCGCGGCGGTCCGCAAGTAACGATTGGGGCGGGGGAGCGGCCGGTCTACATTGCGTCGGCCGGGACGCTCCCTCCACCGCATCCTGCGATTTCGGTCACTCGGTTCTCCGCTCGCTCTCGCCGTCCCGGCTCCGCTCGCTACGCAACGCCCCGCCGACGCAACGTAGACCGTCCACTCCCCAGGCACGATTGTGTTGCATCGAGACGACGCACGATTGCGCCGAGAAGGGCTACGACGCAGTCTTGTTCGCGCTCTTCGCCTCGAGCGTAGACGGTGAGAGGTTCGATGCGACATCGCGATACAGGTGCCGCATGGCATTGACCATCAGCGAACCGACGCGAAAGACGCCATCTCCAGAAAACTGCACGCCGGTCCAAGGCATCGACTGATGCCGCTGCACGAGAAGATACGTGTCCGCACCAACAGCGTAGATCGCGAACTGCTCCGATTCCGCGATCAGTGCCCCATCCCCGAGCGTGCTCTTGTCAATCTGCTCGATGAAGTTCATGCTTGTCTCCGCCGTCGAATCACTCGCGTAATGGATCGCTGAAGCCTGAGCTCACGCGCTTCGTCTTCCAACCCGCCGAAGGCGTCGGCGGAAAGTGTTTCGACCATGCTCATCCTTTCGCTTGGCGACGTCCCCGCCCACCATTCGCGCTCCGCTGCTTCGACCGACGCGCAATCCCACATATGCAGGATACGCGCCGTCCAAGTCTCTTTACGACGAATTCGTCGAAGCAAAGCGTCGTCCACAAGAGGAAGATTCGCGAGTCCCGGCCCGTTCTCCTGAGGAACCGTCCGCATCGGATTCAGCAAGTAGCGCACCCCTAAATTGCCCGTGTCGAGGTGGGGACGTCGCGATTGGCTCTCTAGCGCTCCTTGGTCAGGTCGGCCTCGACCGCACGCTTACGGCAACCAGCGCGGCCGAGGTGCTGCGGCGAATCGTACAAGAAGGGATAGGGCATCGTAGTGCGCCGGGCACCTACGTTGCGGACGGAACCTCGCGCTCAAGGATAATGAGAACGTGGTTATCGGCGCGTGGGTTTGGGCACATCGAGCGCACGCGCCAGCCGTTCGCAGCGAGCGCTATAAAGTGCTCATGTTGTAATCCAGCGGCCTCGATCGGCCCTCCAAGCGGCGCCCGATCTATCGGCGTCACCCCCAGTGAGACGAACTGATATTCATAACCCGGCATCGGTACCACTCCCCCGAGAATCGTCGTAAGAAAAGTCAAGAATGCGCGTGGAACGTCTTGCGGTGATAGCGGCATTCCGTAGCCTTCGAGCGTTACGCCGTAATCGGCAATCCAGCGTTCCGGAAGAACGACCATCGGTGGAGGCCACGACCTCCCGTCGTTCTTCGCGCGCGCATCAAAGACAGCCTGACAGGCCGCAGCGACCAAAGCCGGCTCAACGCCGGTCCCCGAGAGATACAACACATCGACAACGTGACGCGCGTACGCCAACTGGTAATCCGGCGGATCGCCCATCGTTATGGCGTGAATCTTTTGCGCCATTTGAAACTCCGTCCTCATCGTCCGGACATCGCCGGTAATATCGGGAAACTCGACGATGATCAACGGCAAGTCGTCGGCGAGCACGCCCGACTGCGCTGGTGCGAGATCTACGCTGATGGTGGCCCATGGTCTGCCGACGTAGTGCATAACGACTGCGACGCTTATAGCATCCTCGCGCACTGCCCGTTCCCCCGGACGCAACGCGAACGTGAACTCGCCGCAGCCGACTGCGAGCGCTGAGGCGAAGGCTGTGGTGAGTTCCGTAATGGGTACAGCGATTTCTATGTCGATATCGCGTGTGGCGCGGACTCCAAATCCATGTCGCAATTCAATTGCAGCCCCACCCTTGAGGTGGTAGTCCTCGAGGATTCCCAGACGTTTTGCGCGGTCTAGGGTTGTGAGCAATATTGCGCGATTGAACGCATCGCGGTAGCGGCCGAAGGCGATTCCATTTGCGCGAGCATTTGCATCGAGCGTTGACTCGAGCTGCCGCTTGCGAGCAGAGGGTCCGAGTGGTGCCAATTCCGTCTACTCCAGCGCCGCGCGTAGTCGTTCCACCGCTGCAAGCTCTAGCGCCTCGGGCGTCTCGCCGTCAACGGCCGCGTCGATGACGCGCTCAATGAGGCGGCGATCGACGTGAGCCTCGATACAATCTGATATCGTGCGCTCGAGCGTCGTGACCGGCAGACCACCGATGTTGCTCGTAACCTCGGAATCAGAAAGCTGGCCAACGTGCACGTCGAGCCAATTCGGGCGCGAGCGTCGGACGCGCATCCTGCGCGGGATCGTAATGCTTACTCTTGGCGGCGTGTATTCGAGGAGTGCATAATGTAAATTGAGCGCAGTGAGGTGCGAAAGAACACCAAGTTCGGCGATTCCACGGTGGAGGGTTGGCCAAAGCACGGCTTCCCACAGCTGAGCGCGCTCCTCGCTGGCAGGGTAGTTGACGAGGCGATAGATGCCTCGCGAAAGCCTCCGGACATTGCCGCGCCGTTCGGCTTGAAGGAGCGAATGGGGCGAAACACCGGCTTCCCGAGCTTCACTCGCGGTGAAGACGCCGTCGTGTTCGAGGGCAATGCTATAGAGGGCGGTGGCGTCCCGAGGCATTGGCAATAGTGTAACGAAAAATTACATTATTGCCAATCCGGGCATTCTGCGGTCTTGACAACGTTCTATGTGTCATGGAACACTGTTCCTATGACCGCCCTGGACCTTAGGTCTTCGCTTAGGAAGCTCGGCCTCTCACAGGTTGAGCTCGCTCGCCTGCTTGGCGTGTCGGTTCGCGCGGTGACGCTTTGGCTTGGCGAGTATCGGGCAATCCCCGCGCCAGTCGAGGCGTACCTCAGATTGCTCACTGCAGTGCCGGAGGCGAGTCGTCTTGCGGAACTGCAGCGTTTCCGTGAAAGCGAGACAACTATGCGCGATGGCATGTATGCCGTCGAGTACTATTCGAGCGATACCGGCCAACTGATGGCGGGCTACGGCTTCGCCATTTTCGACGCCGGAAAGGTTTACGGAGGTGACCCCTTCGGTGGCTCCTATAATGGCGAGTGCATCTACAATCCCGCGACGGGCCTCGCCAGTGTGAAAATCAAGCTGACCTTCCCGCCTGATGGCATGGCGGTCTTTGGGGTGTCACTGCCATATGAGTGGTCCGTCGACGCGACGACGGCGTTTGACCCGCTGGCGAATCCGGGAGCCGCAGTCTTGACAACAGTGAACGGCCAGACGGTGAACGTCCGGTTCCGCTTCATCCGCGCGCTACCCGATGCGGCGTAGTTAGGAATCAAGCCCGGCCGACGACGTTCGCTGTACGACGACCGTCCCTCCTCACCAACGACGGCGCGTCAGCCGTGCGCGCAGGTGGGGCCGTCGACGAAAAGGAGCACGGCGCGAGGGCGCTGCAAGTCCGGTGTTTGCATGACGATGCGCGCGGAGCGCTGCAGCGAGTGGGCAAGCTCGACGAGACGCCGTGCATCCTGCGGGCGCACGATGATCCAGTGGTCGCCGGCGACGCAGATCGTCGAGACGAAGCCGGCGTTGTTCTTGATGTCGCGGACCGGCGGCGCGGTGTAGAAGATCAGTCCGTTGCCGCCGCTGACGCCGCCGATCGCTATCGTGTCGCCCGGTCTGCGGGCGGCGTCGATCGTGCGCGCGATCGGCGGCATCGGCTTGAGCGGCTCCGCGACCGGTTCGGCGATCATCGCGACGAACAGCACGAGCGCACCGCTGATGAGCGCGAGCACGTAGGGCGACCATTCGGCGGTGTCGCGCCGGCCGATCGCGACGACGGTCAGCAGCGAGCCGATCAGCATTGCGACGCCTAGCAACAGCAACTGCGTGCTGACGGCGGCCAGGTCGAACTCGAGCCGGTTGCTGCGCGAGAAGACCCAGATCGCGAAGCCGACCAGACCGATGAACACCGGAATCGAGGCGGCCGAGATCATCGCGGCGCGCCGGGCACCCTCGTTGCGCACCCGGCCGAACCACAGCGCGACCAGGATCGCCGGGGCCGGCAGCATCAAGGCGACGTAGTTGGGCAGCTTGGTGCTCGCGAAGCTGAAGAACAGAAACGGCGCGATGGTCCACACGACCGCGAGACGCGCGAACGCTCCCTGGCGCAGCTGTGTGTCGCGCAACGCCGCCGACAGGGCGACCGGCAAAAACGCGATCCACGGGAAGAAGCCGAGGATCATCACCGGGATGTAGTACCAAACCGGCCCGTTCTGGTTCTCGATCACGCCGACGTAGCGCCCGAACGTGTAGTGGCCGATCAGCTCGGCGACGGCGCCGAAGCCGACGCGCAATCCGAGCGCGATGAACCACGGCAGCGTGATCGCGGCGTACGCGACCGCCGCGATCACCAAGGCGCGCTTGCGCGGCGCCGACAGCCGCGAGACGCGGCGCTCCCACAGCAGCCAGACCGCGATGACGAGCACCGTCACGACCGGCGCGACCGGCCCTTTCGCCAGCGTGCCGAGTCCGAGGGCCACTGCGCCGCAGACGAACGCGATGTCGCGCCGGCGCGGCGTCCCCGACGGCTCGAACGCGCGGTACCACCACAGCACGGCGGCGGCGACCGCAAAGTCGAGCAGCGCGTCCATGATCGCCAGCCGGCCGACGATCACTTGCATCAGGCTGGTCGACAGAACGACCGCCGCCAGCGTCCCGGCGCGGCCGCCGGCGATCCGCGCCGTCGCGTAGCCGATTGCGCCGCCCATCGCGATCGTGGCGAGCGCGGACGGGAGCCGCATCGCGAAGGCCGTCGGGCCGAAGAGGTGCGCGGACAGCGCCGCGATCCAGAAGTAGAGCGGCGGCTGCACGTACCAGGTGAAGCCGTTGAGGTGCATCACGACCCAGTCGTGGGTCAGCAGGATCTCGCGCGCCACCTCTCCGTAGGTGGTCTCGCTGTTGTCCCACAGCGTGCCGGTCCCCAGGCCCGGCAGCGTGACGAGCGCAGCGAAGAACGCGCCGAGTAGAGCCGCGCGCACGGGGACGGATGGCATCTCAGGGAAGATAGGGCCTGTGTATCCCGTCGCCCTCTCGATGCGTGGCCGGCGCGCCGTCGTGGTCGGCGGCGGAAACGTCGCCGAGTGGAAGGTCCGCGGTCTGCTGGCTGCCGGTGCGCAGGTGGTGGTGGTGGCCCCGCGCGTGACCGAGCCGCTTGCGGCGCTCGCCGAGGCGGGCGAGATCGTCCGACACCCTCGCCCCTTTGCCGAGGGCGATCTGGCGGGCGCCGTGCTGGCCTTTGCGGCGACCGACGACGAGACGGTGAACGCCGCCGTCGTCGCCGATGCGCGCGCGAACGGCGTCCTGGTCAACGACGCTTCGAGCGCCGGGCGCGGCGACTTCGCGACGCCGGCCGTCCATCGCGCCGGCCCGTTGACGGTCGCGGTCGATTCGGGCGGGTTGTCGCCGTCGTTCACCAAGCGCGTGCGCGACGAGCTGGCGCTGCAGTTCGACGCGCGCTACGCGCGCGCCGCGGCGACGTTGGGCGCGTTGCGCGAACGCGTCGCGGCGGTCGCGCCGCTCGAGCAGCGCGCGGCGCTGATGCGGCACTTCGCCGCGCGCGACATCGACGAGCTGGCCGCAATGCCGGCCGGCGCGATCGAGCACGAGGTCGAGCGCGCCGCCGACACGCTGGCGGGCGTCGTCCCGTCGCGTGCGCAACCGCTGGTCTGCGCGACGCGCGCCAGCAAGCTCGCGCTGATCCAGACGCGCGCGGTGATGGCGGCGCTGGCGACGGCTGGGATTCCCTCGACGGTCCTGGAGATCACGACCCGCGGCGACGCCGTGCAAGACCGCTCGATCGCGGCGATCGGCAGCGACAACGTCTTCGTGACCGAGCTCGAGCTCGCGCTGCGCGAGCGGCGCGCCGACTACGCCGTGCACTCGTGCAAGGATCTGCCCAGCACGCTCGCCGGCGACATGACGCTGGCGGCGATCACCGCGCGCGAGGACGCGCGCGACGCGTACTGCAGCGAGCGTTATCCGACGTTCGACGCTTTGCCGCCGGGCGCGCGGGTAGGAACGTCGTCGCCGCGCCGGCGCGCGCAGCTGCGCGCGCTGCGCGACGATCTGGTGTACGACGACGTTCGCGGCAACGTCGACACGCGGCTGCGCAAGCTGCGCGACGGCGAGTACGCCGCGATCGTCTTGGCCTGCGCCGGGCTCAACCGGCTCGGAGCACGCGCGACGTACACGGTGCCGTTCGCGATCGACGCGCTCACGCCGGCGGTCGGACAGGGGGCGCTGGGGATCGAGGCCCGCGCCGGCGATCCGCTCGTGCGCCGGCTCGACGCGGCGCTGAGCGATCCGGCGACGTCGACGGCGGTGCGGGCCGAGCGCGCGTTCCTGCGCACGCTGCGCGGCGGCTGCCAAGCCCCGATCGGCTGCCACGCGGTGTGGTCCGCCGGCCGGCTGCGGATCGAGGGCGCGGTGGCGGCCGCCGACGGCGGCCGCGTCGTGCGCGGCGCGCGCGAGGCCGCGCTGGAGATCGGGGACATCGCCCTGGCCGAGGCGCTCGGCGCGGCGCTGGCCGGCGATCTGCTCGACGAGGGCGCCGGCGCGCTGCTCGAGGCTGGGCCGCTGGCGGGACGCGTCTTCTTGCTGCCGCGCACCCAGGACCGCCCGAGCCGCATCGCACCGGCGCTGCGCGACGCCGGCGCGGTGGTGGTCGAGGCAACCGACAGCGCGGGCGCGGCCCAGGCCCTCGCCGGCCGGGTCCCGAGCGCGATCCTGTTTCCGTCGTCCGGCTCGGTCAGCGCGATCGCGGGCTATCTGGGAACGCTACGCAGCGACGGGTATCGTCCGGTGGTGGCCGCAATGGGACCGTCGTCGTCGGCCACGGCCGGTGAGCTCGGCTGGCCTCCCGACGTCATTGCACCCTCGGCCGAAGTCGGCGCGTTCGTACAGTCGGTGACCCGTTTCGTGTTGGAGAACGACGGATGAACAGTATCGCCCCGCCCCGGCTTCGCGGTCAGGCGAGCCGGCTGATCGCCCGGCCCCGCCGCCTGCGCGCGAGCGCCGCGATGCGCGCCTTGGTCCGCGAGACGCACCTCAACCCCGACGGCCTGGTCCAGCCGCTGTTCGTCGTCGACGGGACCGGCATCGTCGAGCCGATCGGTTCGATGCCCGGCATCTCGCGCTACTCCGTCGACGCGGTCGTGCGCGAGTGCCGCGAGCTCGACGCGGCCGGCGTCCGTGCGGTGCTGCTGTTCGGCATCCCCGACGAGGCCCAAAAGGACGCCTACGCGACGATCAACTACGATCCCAACGGCGTCGTGCAGCGCGCCGCCGCCGCGATCAAGGACGCGTTGCCGAACCTGCTGGTGATCGCCGACCTGTGCAACTGCGAGTACACCGATCACGGGCACTGCGGCATCCTCGACCCGACCGGCGACGTCGACAACGACCGCACCCTCGAGCTGCTGGCGAAGACGGCGCTGAGCTACGCGCGCGCCGGCGTCGACGTCGTCGCGCCGTCCGACATGATGGACGGGCGCGTCGCCGCGATTCGCGCCGCACTCGACGACGACGGCTTCACCAAGATCGCGATCCTGTCGTACGCGGCGAAGTACGCGTCGGCGTTCTACGGCCCGTTCCGCGAGGCCGCCGAGTCGACGCCCTCGTTCGGCGACCGCCGCACGTATCAGATGGATCCCGCCAACGGCCGCGAGGCGCTCAAAGAGGTCCGGCTCGACGTCGAGGAAGGCGCCGACATCGTGATGGTCAAGCCGGCGATGGCGTACCTCGACGTCGTGCGCGCGGTGCGCGAATCGACCGATCTGCCGGTGGCGGCCTATCACGTCAGCGGCGAGTACTCGATGCTCAAGGGCGCGGCCGAGCGCGGCTGGATCGACGAAGAACGCGCCGTCGACGAGACGCTCACCGCCATCGCGCGCGCCGGTGCCGGCATCATCATCACCTACTTCGCCAAGGACTATCTGCGGCGGATGCAGCGATGAGCGACGTCGCGGTCTGCATCTTGGCGGGCGGCGAAGCGACGCGCCTGCCCGGCAAGCTCGCGCTCGAGGTCGGCGAGCTGCCGATGCTGGCGCGCGTGTATCGCAACGTGTCGCCGGGCCGCGCGACGTGGCTGTCGACCAAAGGACCGCTGGCGCCTGAGCTGGCCGCACACATCGACGCGCCGCAGGTCGTCGACCGCTGGCCGCTGCGCGGCCCGCTGTCGGGCCTGCTGTCGACGTTCAGCGAGATCCGGGCCGAGTGGGTGTTCGCCGTCGCCGGCGACGCGCCGTTCGTCGACGCGGCGTTCATCGACAGCCTCGAGATGTCGATCGCGCCGCAATACGAGGCGATCGTTCCGATGCACGACGACGAGCGCCGGCGCATCGAACCGCTCGCGGCGCTGTACCGGCGCGAAGCGTTCCTGCGCGAGGGGCTGCCGGTGCTGCTCGGCGGCGACGGTGCGCTGCGGCTGGTGATCGACCGGCTGCGCACGCGCTTCGTTCCGGTGCGCGAAGAGCGCGTGTTCGAGAACGTCAACACGCCCGACGACTACGCGAAGCTGCGCGAGGTCCTCGCGTGACGGTTGCTGCGTGAACCGGCAGCGTTCCGAGGCCGCGTTCGCCGCGGCGCAACGCGTGATCCCGGGCGGCGTCAACTCGACGGTGCGCGCGTTTCGCGCGGTCGGCGGCACGCCGGTCTTCGTCCGCGAGGCGAAGGGCGCGTATCTGATCGACGTCGACGGCAACCGCTATCTCGACTACGTGCTGTCGTGGGGACCGATGATCGCCGGCCATGCACATCCGCTGGTCGTCGAAGCGCTGCAGCGCGCCGCCGAGCGCGGAACGTCGTTCGGTACGCCGACCGAGTACGAGACGGAGCTGGCCGAACTGATCGTCGGTGCGGTGCCGTCGGTCGAGAAGGTGCGCTTCTGTTCGTCGGGGACCGAAGCGACGGCGAACGCGATCCGGCTGGCGCGCGGCTTCACCGGTCGCGACAAGATCGTCAAGTTCGAAGGCTGCTACCACGGTTCTGCCGATCCGTTCTTGATCGCGGCCGGCTCGAGCGCGCTCACCATGGGCGTCCCCAACTCGCTCGGCGTGCCGGCGGCGACCGCGCGCGACACCCTTGTCGCGCCGTACAATGACGCCGCGGCCGTGCGCGCCGCGTTCGAACGCAACCCCGGCGAGATCGCGGCGGTGATCGTCGAGCCGTACGTTGGGAACATGGGCCTGGTGATGCCGCTGCCGGGCTTTCTGCACGCGTTGCGAACGCTGACCCGCGAGCACGGTGCGCTGTTGATCTTCGACGAGGTGATGACCGGCTTTCGCGTCGCGCTCGGCGGCGTGCAAGCGCGCGAGGGCGTCCTGCCGGACCTCACCACCCTGGGCAAGGTCATCGGCGGTGGTCTGCCGGTCGGCGCGTTCGGCGGACGCGCCGAGATCATGGACCACCTGACACCCGACGGCGCGGTGTTCCAGGCCGGTACGCTGTCCGGGAACCCGCTGGCGATGGCGGCCGGGATCGCGACGCTGCGACTTTTGGGGAACGACACGTTCGTGCAACTCGAGCGTCTCGGGCAGCGTCTGGTCGACGGGATGGCGGAAGTTTTCGCTCGGCGCGAGGTGCCGCACACGGTCGCCGCGGCAGGCTCGATGTTCGGTCTCTTCTTCGCCGACGGTCCGGTGACCGATCTGGCCGGCGCCAAGCGGTCGGACA
>Ga0302324_100006608_pt1 | contig 24924 bp, 18 predicted proteins | sample Palsa_T0_1_FD_201949 | JGI IMG/M metagenome (GOLD analysis project Ga0302324, IMG submission 201949) | Peat permafrost microbial communities from Stordalen Mire near Abisko, Sweden - Palsa_T0_1 | ecosystem: Environmental > Terrestrial > Soil > Palsa > Peat permafrost | place: Sweden: Abisko... | reverse complement strand
GCCGCGGCCACGTCCTCCGGGTCGACGTCGGCGTGGACCTGGTTGACCACCACCGCTGCGACGTTGAGCCGCTGCTCGCGCAACGAGTGGTGAAACCGGACGGCTTCCTCCCGGCGCTCCGCGGCCGGCCCGGTGACCAGCACGACCACCGTCTCCTGACTGGCGAGCAACGCCCGCACCGCCTGAGCGCGCTCGCGGAAGCCCTCGTTCATCCCGCTCATGGCGAGCAGGAAGGTGGCCAGGTCGGAGAGGGTTTGCCCTCCGACGACACGGGAGAGCGCGCGGCTGATGAGGTTCCCACCGAGGCCGAAGAGGCGGAGTCCGACCTTCGTGCCACGGAGCGCCGGGGTGAGGAGCCACCGCGCCGTGTCCGACCCGAAGAAGTCCATCACCCGCGCTGGCGCGTCGAGGAAGTCCAGGGCCTGGGCGGTGGGGGGAGTGTCCAGGACGAGCAGGTCCTGGGTGCCGGCAGAATGCAGCTCCCAGAGCTTTTCCAGGGCGATGTATTCCTGACTTCCGGCGAGGGCACTGGACAGGGACTGGTAGAAACGGTTGGCGAGAATTCGCTCGCTCTGCTCCGGCGATGCGGAGCGCGCGATGAGCTCGTCCCAGGACTGCTTCATGTCCAGCATCATCGCCTGCACCGGAGCCGCCAGCTGGATGCCGGCGGCTTGCAACTCGGACTCCGAGATGCGCCGGGCGATGTTGCCCAGCTCCGAGAGGCCAAGCGCGCTCGCCAGTCGACGCGCCGGGTCGATGGTGCACACCAGCGATTTGCGTCCGAGGGCGGCCCCTTGGAGCGCCAGCGCGGCGGCGAGCGTCGTCTTGCCTACGCCGCCCGGACCGACGCACACCACCACCCCGCGGCTGCGAAGCGCCTCGGCCAGCGGCTTCACGCCCACCCCTTGAAGCCAGCGAGCAGCGTGGCGCCCAGGGCTTCGATGCTGGCCCGGTCCATCGCTCCCCGGTACAGCCGCGGAAGCTCGAACACCGGCGCGGCCAGCGTGCTGAGGCGTTGGACGGCCTGGCGGGTGCGGTTCGCCTGCTCGACGTGGGCGCGGGCCAGCGCTTCTAAGCGTGGGAGCGGCGCCAGCGCCGCCACGTCCGCTGGAAGAAAGCGCGGCTCGGTGGCCTGGTTGAGCACCACCGCCGTCAGGGCCAGGTGCAGCGCCCTCAGTCCGGCCGCCAGCTCGAGCGACTCGAGGATGGGCAGCTCCTCCGGCAGCGCGACCACCAGTGCCTTGGTGACGGCCGGGTCGACGAGCAGGTCCCGCATCCAGGTGGCCTCCTCGGCCATCGTCCCCGGGGGAAGCGTGTCGAGGAGCACCTGAGGGACGCCGAGGAACGTGAGCGCATGCCCGGTGGCGGGTGCGTCGGCCACCACCACGTCCCACCGCGGCCGAGCCCCGTCAGCGTCGCGCACGTGCCAGAGAATTTTCCCGAGCATCACTGTCTCGGCCAGGGAGGGGATGAAACGCAGAAAGGCGCGCACCAGCGGGTTCTCGAAGAGCGCTCGGTAGACCCGTTCGATGCGAACCCTCTTCATGATGTATTCGCGCATCGCTTCGGCGGGCCGCACGTCCACGCTCCACAATTCGCCCTCCAGCCGGGTGAGCTCGGGGCCAGCCGGGGGGTACCCGAGGAGCGCGGTGGCCCGTCCACCGCTGTTCACCTCGCAGAGCAGGACGCGCTTTCCGGACCGCGCCAGCGCCAGCGCCAGCGCCGCCGAGACGGTGCTTTTCCCGACCCCTCCCTTGCCGGTGATGACGAGCAGCCGTGTCCTTGGGAGCTGTGCCATCGGGGTGCGGGAGCGCGGCACCGTAGGGAAGCCCCTCGCCCGGTGTCAATCGAGCGCGCCTTGACAGGCTGCCGGCGCCGCTGCGAAGAGGGCGCCTCCCGTCGCTCTTCAGGGAAGACACCATGCTCAAGAACAACCCGGTGATGAAGAAGCTGGTGGAGACGGGCGAAGAGCGGGTGGGCAAGCTGGCTTCCACGCTGCTCTCCAACGAGACCTTCGTCTCCACCGTTCAATCGCTGGTGTCGAAGTCTCTGGCCGCCAAAGGCTCCGTGGACAAGAGTCTGCGCAGCGCCCTGGCGGCGATGAATCTGCCTTCCACTGCCGACGTCGAGTCGCTGCGGGCCAAGGTGGAGGACCTGGAGCGGCTGCTCACCTCGGTGGAGAAGAAGGTCGACGCCCTGCTCGCCGGACGCGCGATGCCTTGATGCGGCGCATCGCCTTCGTCAATGAAAAGGGGGGCACCGGAAAGACCACCCTGGCCGTTCATCTAGCGGCCTGGGCCGCAGAAAAGCGGGGGCAGCGGGTGCTGCTGGTGGACATGGACACCCAAGGCCACGCTGGCAAGTCGCTCGGGCTGGACGTCCGCACGCTCATCCCCAACGCCTTTAATTGGCTGACCGACTCCGCTGTCCCCTTCGCCGACGTGGCCCGCCCGACGGCGTTTCCTCGGTTGACGGTGGTCCCGGCCTACAAGCAATTGCAGGGGTTGTCGGCGGCGCTGGCCGGGCAGCACCGCCCATTGCATCGGCTGGCCGACCGGGTGGGCGAGGTGTCCGAAGCGTTCGACCTGGTGGTCTTCGACGCCCCGCCTTCTCTGGGGCCGGCGGTGTCCAACGTCCTGGTCGCGGCAACCGAGGTGGTGCTTCCGGTCGCGCTGACCTACCTCGCACTCGACGGTTGCGCCGAGGTCGCCCAGACGGTGGAGCGTGTCGCGGAGGAGGAAGCCGTGGCGGGACTGCACATCAGCGCAGTCGTCCCCATGCTGGTGCGAAGGACGTCGCTCGCGGCGGCAATCCTCGAGCGGCTGGAAGCCCACTTCCCGGGGAAAGTGACTCCCGGCTTGGGCGTCTACGTGAAGATTGACGAAGCCCAGAGCCACGGACAGACCATCTGGGAGTACGCGCCGAACGGCCAAGGCGCGGAGAGCATGCGGAGGGTGGTGGAAGCGATTTGGGCGCGGACCGACCGCTACTAGTGCTTCTCCAGCTCGTCCAGGCGCTTCTCCAACTCTTCCAGCCGACGGGTGAGCGCCTGCAAGTCGTGCCCCAGCGCTGGCAGGCCACCGAGGACACCCTCCACCGCGGACTTCACCCGCTCGTCGACCTTGTGCTGCCACTCCTCGAGCGTCCGCTGGCTCATGCGCAAGAGGTCATCCTTCAGCGTGCCATCCGAGCCGGCCTCGCGGCCGAGGAGCCGATCGAGGCGGGTCTCGGCTTCGGTCCGGATGGATGCAACCCGAGGAGTGACCTCCCGCTCGATGAATCCAGTCACCACCGCGCCGGGCCGACGGATAATCTCCCGCAGCACCGAAAGCGGCATCTGGTTCTGCTTCTTCTCTTCCTCGAAAATAATCTGCGCCAGCGTGATGGACGTCAGGTCGTCCTTGCTGCGGTTGTCGACGATTCTCACCTCGGCGCCCTGTTTGATCATCTCGGCAATTTCGTCGAGGGTGACGTACCGGCTCTCCACCGTGTCGTAGAGCTTGCGGTTGGTGTACCGCTTGATGATCTTCGGCTCGCGAGGAGGCGGAGCGGGTGGTGGGGCGAGCGGCTCGGCGTCGTTCATCGTCTGCCAGGAGTGCGGCCGGAGTGAGGGGGCTTGAAGGGGCCCCGGTCCGGGAAGGCGCTTATCTGAAACAGTGCCGCGCCGCAGCGTGGACCGCCAGGAAGCTTGGGTTTTCCAATGGATAGCAGCCGTGTCGGGCCCCCGGCAAGCCCGGGGGGAGGTCATGGCGCACCGCGCTGGCGCTGAGACCCGGGGTATGCTCAGCCACCCCCGCGTCCCTGGATGATTGTCACCTGCCCCCAGTGCCAGACGCGCTTCCGGATCCCCGACGAGCGGGTGACGGCCAAGGGCGTGAAGGTGCGCTGCACCCGCTGCCGTCACACGTTCCGGGTGAGCCGACCCGCCGACCAACCCGAGTCGGTGGACGACCCCTTCGCTCAGTTTGCTCCTCAGGATTCACTCTCCGAGGAGGACAAGACGCCGACGCGGGGCATCTCGGTCGCGGACGCCTTGGGTGTGGTGGAGGTCGAGCCGGGCGCACCGCCGGCCGATGACTTCGACGTCGATGTGGAGACGCCCGAGGCGAAGCGAAAGGAGGCGGCGGGCTGGGCGTTCCCACCCCCGCCGCCCCGCGGCCCGGACGCCCCGGTTCCCCCCCCGCCGGCTGCCGAGCCTCCCGAGGCGCACACCCCGCGGGTCGCACTGGCCCGCATTGCGATGGTGCGTCAGCTGACGGTGGTTCCGGCTCAGACGTCGCGTGTCGTCAAGGTCCCGCCGCGGGAGACTCGTCCGGACGACCCGCTCGAGCTCGACACGGGCTCGCCGCACTCGGCCTGGCAGGGTTCCGTGGAGGCTGGTCTGGAGCTGCCCCCTGCATCCGACTCCGCCGAGTTCGACTTTGGTGACCTCAACCTCGAGATGACGTCCGTGCCGCTGCCGCCCGTGCCTGCGCAACCTCCGTCCGCGCCCGAGGCCTCTTCCAGCATGGACTTTGACGAGATGCAGAGTCCCATCTCGCCGATGCCTGTCCGGCCGTCGGCTGCAGCGTCGCCCGAGCTCTCCTTCGGCGAGCTGGATGGGCCCCCCCCGCCCGCGGCGCGCTCGGCAAGGTCCCTGGACGCGAGCGACCTGGAATTCGGGTCGGCGCCTGCACCGACCACGCCCATCCCAACAGCCGACACCAAGACTCCCACCAATGAACTGTTCGGCAAGAGCGCCACGCCACTCGACGAGGAGTCCTTTCCGCTCGGACCCTCTGCCAGTGAGAGCAGGACAGCGGACAGAGCCGCACTCTTCGACATGCCTGGCCGGCCGGCGGCAGAGGAGCAGGCGGCGGAGGCAGTGGTGCCGGCGGCCCCCAGCTCCCTCTTGGCCGATGTCCCCGAAGCGATTCCTGATGCACCGGTGCACCCGGCCAGCGGGCTCCCGGCCGTGCCGCCCACGACGCTCAGTCGAGTCAGCCGGCCGCCCACCGGGACGTCCGTCCTCGGTCTCGAGGAGCCGCGGGAGCTGGGCCGGGCCCGTCGGTTCAGCGGGGCGGTGGTCAACATCGGTGTCGCAGCCTTGCTGGTGGTGGTGCTGGCTGCCGTGGGCAACGTGTACATGAACGAGGGTCGGTTGGACTGGGCGGCGCTTTCGCCGCGGCGCTGGGCGGCTCTCTTCGTCCCGCCGAATGGCATCATCACCCGCGATGTGACCAACGGGCTGTACGAGACGCGCGGGGGTCGGCCGCTGGCCTACGTTCGTGGACAGGTGGAAAACCGCGGCCTGCGGCCCGGTCAGGTGGTGGTGCGCGCCGAGATTTGGGACGGCAGCCAGCTGCTCGGGAAGAGCGAGGGGTTGGCGGGCGTGCTGCCGACGCCCGAGGAGATGGTGGAGGCGAGCACCCGGCGAGATGTGCAGGCACTCCGCGCCCGGCTCCAGCAGGGTGCGCCTGCGGTGCTCCCCGGCAAGGCGACGGACTTCGTCCTGCTCTTTGATGAACCCCCCAAAGCGGAGTCCGGCCTGCGGCTCAAGGTTTCCGCTGCGGCCGTCGACGGACGGTAGCCCAGGTGGGAATTTGCCCGAGCCAGAGCAAGGACGGTCGCTCCTTCGTGCAGAGGATGCACGGGGTTGCCGGAGGGAGGGACTTGAGGACCCGCGCGGTGGCGCGCGCGCTGCGCGGCCTTCCGTCCTTCGACGTTGCACGGCTCCTCTCCGAAGTTCTCGAACTCGAGCGCACCGGAGAGGAAGATGCGGCCTGCGTGCTGGGCAGCATGATGGCCGCGTTGGAGGACCCGGCCCTGGGACGCGAGCTCACCCTGGCGCTGGGCAGCCTTCCAGCCGCTGTCCTTCCTCAAGAGGTCGTTGGCCTCCTCGCCTCTGGGCCCGCCCGGCGAACGCTCGACGAGGACGCCGCTGCGCGCGCCGAGGCCAGGAACTTTCCGGAAACCCTGGGCCTGCTCAAGACGCGGGCGCGCACGGCGCGAGACCCCGACATGCTGGCGCGCCTTGCCCTGGCCTCGGACCCGACGGTGGTGCGGAACCTCCTGCTGAACCCTCGGCTCACCGAGCCCGCCGTGGTGCGCCTCGCGGCACGCCGTCCGGCGCGCGGCGAGCCGCTGGTGGAAGTGTGGCGGTCGAGATGGGGCTCCCGGCACTCCATACGCCGGGCGCTCGTCTTCAATCCCTACCTGCCGCCCGAGCTGGGAGTGAAGCTCGTGCCGCTGCTGCTCCGGACCGACTGGCAGGAGCTTGCCAGGGACGGGTCGCTTCACCCGAGCGTGCGGGCCGAGGCGCACAGCTTGCTCGCGGCACGGTCCAGGGGAGCGCCCGCCGTCTCCACGACGGCGGTGCTGGAACTTGACTCGGAGGCGTGAGCCTCCGCTTCCTCAACCACTAGCGACGGGGGTTGGCTGGCGGGCGAGGCGGCTCCGCCTCGCCTGTCTCCGCCTCGGCCCCGGGCTGGGGAAGTGTCCGGGCGCGCGCGTCGACGAAGCCCTCGCCGCGGGCGGCCTTGCGGAAGGAGTAGACGAATTTTCCCACTGCGTTTCCGAGGGCCGCCATCCGCGAGGCGGAGAGCACCACCAGGAGCACAAAACCAATGACCAGAAGTTCGCCGAACCCGATGCGTGGCATGAGTGGGGTAGAACCCTTGCATCGGCCGCCACTGGGGCGCAAGTGACACCCATCTCCGTGGAGTGACGCCGAAACGCCAGCGGCCCCTGGCACGCTCACAAGGAACGCCATGCGCATTCTCGGCCACCGCGGCGCCAGCGCCGATGCACCGGAGAACACGCTTGCTTCCTTCGAGCTCGCCCTGGCGCAGGGCGCGGACGGCGTCGAGCTCGACGCCCGACTCTGCGCCAGCGGCGAGGTGGTGGTGTTCCACGACGAGACGCTGGAGCGGCTGACAGGACGGCCGGGCCGGGTGGCCAAGACACCCTGGGCGACGCTGCGGACCCTGGAGGTGGCAGGAGCTGGCAGCCGCGCGCGCATCCCGCTCCTCCGGGAGGTGCTCGAGGCGCTGCCCCGGTCGGCCTTCGTCAATGTCGAGTTGAAAGCGGACCTGGGCGGGCTTCTGCTCGCGAGGCGTGTCGCCCGGCTGCTTCTGGAAGGAAACCACCAGGCGCACGTGGTGGTGTCCTCGTTCCAGCCTCTGTGCCTCCTCGCCCTCGCCGGTTATGCCCCCACCCTGCGGCGGGCCTACCTGCTCGAGCCCAAACGCCCGTGGTGGCTGGAGTCCGGGGTGCTCGCCCCGCTGGTGGGACGGGATGGGGTGCACCCAGAGGATAGCCAGCTCACCCTTGCGCGCCTGCGCAGCTGGCACGCCCGTGGCCGGGAAGTGGCGGTGTGGACGGTGGACGACCCGGTCCGTGCACGCACCCTCAAGGGCTGGGGCGTGGACTCTCTCATCACCAACCGCCCGGGGCTGCTCCGGGCGGCGCTGGCAGAAGGCTCGAGCGGCTAAGGCTTGCCTGCGCTGCGGCTCGGCGGAGTGGGAGGGGCCTCGGCCGGCCGGACCCAGCCAGCAGCGGTGGCCTCCTCGGGGGAGCGGGCCAATGCCTGGGCCACGGCCGCCGGCCGTCGCCTGATGACGAGCGCCTTGCGGCTGGCGTAGTCCTGCGTCTGTCTCGCCACCACCAGGACGTAATTCTCTCCCTCCTTGACGGGGAAGTCCGTGGTGAATTTGAGGTGCGTCGGGTCCGGGGTACTGGCGTCGACGGTGCTGAAGTACACCTTCTGGTCGTTGACCAGCACGTACATGTCCAGGAGCCCGAGTGGGTCCGAAACCGTTCCGGAGAGGGTGAAGCGCTCGCCGGAGGCCACCAGCCCGCCCTTTTCTGGCTCGACGTTGACGGTGATTTGGGGCGGTTCGCGAAAGGGGAGGGACTGGAAGTCCTTGGGTGTGGCCGGCTTGCCGGACCTCACCTCGTGGGCGTCCTGACTCTTGACGAAGGCGAAGCGCCCCTTCTCCAGTTCCACCTTGAGCGTACCGTTGACGCGAGCCAGCGCCTGCACCACTGCGCCCCCCTTGGCGACCTTGAACAGCGCCGCGGCCTGAGCGTCCGGGCGGCCGAGGATGGACGTCCCGCCCTCCAGCCGCAGAAGGCCCTTGCGCGCCTCCACCGGGAGCGGGCGGTCGGCGATGGGAATCTGCAGCTTCTCGGTGGCGAACTCCTCGAGCTGGATGTCGCCGACGGCGAACTTGAGGGGGTAGGTCTCGCCGACGTAGCCCTTCTTCACCTCGAGCTCGAAGCGCGCCGTCTTGGTCTCGCCAGGGGCGAGCTCACCGAGCCGGAAGCGGCCCTTCTCGATGAAGACGTTCTGGTCAGCGCCGTTCTTGATTTGGGCAAAGGCGTCGAGCGCTTTTCCGGGTCCGATGTTGGTCACGTCGACCAGAATCTGCACCGACTCGCCGCGCTCGGTGACGCCGTCGCCGTTGCACGCGGCGCAGTCGTCGATGACCTGCCAGCCGATGGCGAAGGCGGGCCGGGCAAGCTCGGCGAAGTTCAACTCGGCGACCAGCGTCTCCGGCAGGGGTCCCGAGTCGTCGAAGAATTTCACGGTGACGTCGTCGCGGCGGCTGGTCATGTCCTTCGGAATCTGCACAGACACCTTCCAGCTCCGCTTTTCCCCTGGCTTGAGAGCGCCGAAGACGAACTCTCGGCGGTCCAGGAGCGGGTTCTCGCTCTCGGTCCAGGCGCGCAGCCGCTTGATGGGTTCGGTGCCGTGGTTGTCCACGGTGAGCTCGAGGTCGAACTTGTCGCCAGCCTGGATGCGTCGCTCGGGTCCAGGCTTGAGCACCGCCTGGAGCTGCGTCACCTTGGGGGTGTGACCTGGGCTCCAGTCGACGCCCAGCGCCGCGATGGCGTCGTTGATGCGGTCCTGCTCCTTCTCCATCCGTTCCTGGATAAAGGGCTTGCCGATGGCCAGCATCCGGTCCCGCTGCGAGGCCGGGGCCTTGAGCACGAAGTCACGGGCGAAGAGGACCTCGAAGTCCTCCTTGACCTCGTCCTGGCTGTCCGCATCGAGCTGATCGTACAGGTCCTCGTCGAGGTGACCCGGGTCGTTGTCCTGGGGTTCGGCCTCCCCGGGCTTCTTCTTTCCGAGGCTCTTGTCCGTCTTGGAAAGCTTCGGGTCCTTGCCCTCTTCCAGCTTCTGCTGCCGGGCGGCGGCGTCCTTCAGCCGGGTGTCCTCTTTCAGGTAGTGCACCGTGGCCACCGGCTTCTCACGTCCCAGCACCTGCTCGCGCTTGGTGGCCGCGGCCTGGCTGGACGGGTTCCCGAAGTGGTGCTCCAGGTCTGCCTCGCCGATGGTCTTCCGCGGGGCGAAGACGTTCACCCGGTCGGCCGTGACGCGGGTGGGGATGAGCTCGATGTCTGGCTCGATGCCCACCTCCTGGATGGAGACGTCCCCCGGGGTGAGGTACTTGGCGATGGTCAGCTTGAGCGCGCTCTCGTCGTTGGGATTGCCCGACGGCGAACCGAACTCGTACAGCACCTGGACCGAGCCTTTGCCAAAGGTTTGCTGGCCGATGATGGTCGCGCGGTTGAGGTTCTTCAGCGCGCCGGCAACAATTTCCGACGCCGAGGCGCTGCCGGGGTTCACCAGCACGGCCAGGGGCACGGTGATGTCGGACTCGTCGGCGTGGGCGCGCTTCTCCTCGCGCACCCGTTCCATCTGAGCCACGGTGGTGACGATGGTGCCCTGGCTGACGAAGAGGTCGGTCACCTGGATGGCTTGCTCGAGGAGCCCGCCTGGGTCTCCGCGCAGGTCGAGGACTAGACCCTTCAGGCCACCGGTGGGCTTGGCCTCCAGGGAGAGCTTGCTCAGCGCCGCCTGCAGGTCGCGGGTGGTGTTGCCTTGAAAGTTCTTCAACCGCACGTAGCCCACGTTGCCGGCCAGCAACTTGGACTGCACCGACTCGATGGAAATCATGTCCCGGGCCAGGCTGAGCACCATCGGCTTGTCGCCCTTGCGGTCGACAGTGATGGTCACCTTGCTACCGACTGGTCCGCGAAGTTTGTTTACCGCTTCGTTGAGGTCCATGTTGACCGTGGACTCCTCACCGATTTTCCGGATGACGTCGTCCTTCTTGATGCCAGCGCGGAAGGCAGGTGTCTGGGCCAGGACGCGGACCACGGTGAGGTTGCTCTCCCGCATCTGGATGACGAAGCCCAGGCCACCGAATTCCCCTTTGGTGGTGAGGCGCATCTCCCGGTACTGCTCGGGCTTGAGCAGAATGGAGTGGGGGTCGAGCGTGCTGAGCATCCCGTTGATGGCCGCGTACTCCACCTCCCGGGTGTCCTCCACAGGCCGCATGTTGGAGACGATGAAGTCGAAGATGTCCTTCATCGTGAAGGACATCTTCCACAGCGAATCCACGTGACTAATGTCGAAGTCCCGCACCTTGCCGTTGACGTTGAGCTGGACGTGGTCCTGGTCCTTGTCCGGCTCCACCAGGACCTCGGGCACGGTGCGCTCCACCGACTCCAGGGCCTGGACGAGCATCTCCTTGGGGCGGATGCGTTTCGGGTCGACGTAGTTGTCCTTCACGTAGAGGACGACCTTGTTGAAGACTTTCAGCGCCGAGAGGTCGTGGCCCGACTTGTCCGCCGGACGGAGGCCCTCCGGAACGCCTTCCAGGTGGGAAGGGCCGGCCGCCGGGCCGGCCACCGCCTCGTTGAAGGTGACGGGGAGGGGTGCGCGGTCGCGACCAACGAAGGCCCAGGCGCCCAGAAGCACAGCTACGAGAAGAGTTCGGCGAAAAATGCGCATAGGGGAGGGGAGGGCCTTCAAGAAGGCGCCCCATGTACGAGAGAACGAGCGGAGGGGGGAAAAGCTTCCTGAACCAACTCTAATCGCCGGACTCTGGGCCCTTCAAGGCAACGGCTGGGGCTGGCGCCGAATGAGGCGCCGAGCCGGGAGGGGGGGGTTATAAGGCTCCCGCCTCCTCAAAGGCTCATGTCCCTCGACCGCACCCCTACGGACGTCCGGACGCTCAGCGGCGTCCAGGACCTTTTGGATACCTTCCGGGCGGCGGAGAAGCACCCGGCCGAGTTCCAAATCGGCCTGGAGCACGAACGCTTCGTTTACCCCCGCGAGTCCTCCCAACCGGTGGGGTACAGCGGAGCCAAGGGCATTGGCGCGCTCTTGACGGCGCTGGAGCCCGCCGGCTACCGGCCCTTTCGCGACAGCCCTGACGGGCCGACCATCGCTTTGACGAAACAGCGTCTCACCGTCTCTCTTGAGCCGGGTGGGCAGGTGGAGCTGTCCGGGTCCCCTTTCCGCACCGCCCGCGAGGCGCACGCCGAGAGCCTCCAGAATGCTGCGGACTTGAGGACGGCGGCGGCTTCCTTGGGCATGGTCGCGGTGTGCTTTGGGTATCGGCCCTGGGGGACGACGGCGGACATGCAGTGGATGCCCAAGGCCCGCTACGCCGCCATGCGACAGACGCTGAGCAGCCGTGGCCGGCTGGCCCGGGACATGATGCTCATGACTTGCACCACCCAGGTGTCGCTCGACTGGGCGGACGAAGCGGACTGTGCGCGGAAGGTGACACTCGCCGCGCGCCTGGCACCCTTGCTGGTGGCCCTCTACGCCAACAGCCCGCTGGTCGACGGCCAGCCCGTGGGTTGGCAGTCCTATAGAAGCCGGGTCTGGAACGAAGTCGACCCGGCCCGCTGCGGCTACTTCCCGGCGCTCGTCGACGGTTCCTTCAGCTACCAGGCGTACGTGGACTGGGCGCTCGATGCGCCGCTCCTCTTCCTGCGTCGCGGCGGCCGCTATGAGAGTCCGGAACTCACCTTCCGGGCCCTGCTGGCCAACGGCTGGGGTGGCTCTCCGGCGCTGGCCTCGGACTGGACCGACCACCTCTCCACCCTCTTCCCAGAAGTGCGCATCAAGTCAGTCCTCGAAGTGCGCTCCGCAGACAGTGGCTCGGTGGCCACCGCGGGCGCGCTGGCCGCGCTGTGGCGGGGGCTTCTCTACGACGCACAGGCGCTGGAGGACGCCGGGCGGCTCGTGCCGAAGCTTTCCTTTGCCGAGCACCTGGCCTTCCACGCCGAGGCCCAGCTGCATGGCCTGCACGGCACACTGCGCGGCACGCCCATCGCCGAGCTGGCCCGAGACATGGTGAGAGTGGCACGGGAGGGTCTCCAGCGTCTGGACCCGGAGGATGCGTCGCTGCTCGAGCCGCTGGAGGAGACGGCCCGCACGGCACGCTCTCCAGCGGATGTGTTGCTGGCCGCCCAGGCCCGCGACCCGAGCCCGGCGAGCTTGCTGGCCGTCGCCGCGCTCTAAAGGTGCTCTAAAAGGGGCCGCATGGGCTCCGGGCTCTCTCGACGGCAGACGGCGGGCGTGCTGGCGGGGCTTTGGCTGCTCTTCTTCGGCGGCCACCTGCTCTCCAGCGGAGTCCCCTACTACCGCGACCATCTCGTCACCAACATCCCGCTGCGGGCCTGGGTGCGCGAGCGGCTCTTGGCCGGGGCGATGCCCCACTGGTACCCGCACGAGGCGCTCGGTGTCCCGGTCATCGGGCAAGTCGCGCTCGCCACCTTCCATCCCTTTACCTTTCTCTTCCTTCCGCTCGTGCCGACCGCCGCGGAGAAGGCGTCGATTCTTGCCGCCTACCTGGTGGCGCTCCTGGGCGCGTACCGGCTGGCGCGTGCGGTGGGCGCTTCGCGGGAGGCATCGGCGGCCGGGGCCGCCGCCTACGCCTTCGGCGGCTACGCGCTCGGCGTGTCCAGCATCCTCGCCTACGCATTGAGCTGCTCGGCCCTGCCCTGGGTGGGCTGGGCGATGCTTCAGGTGGCCCACCGGGGCCGGCTCAAGGATGCGGGCCTCCTCGGGCTGCTCTGGGGAACGGTGTTTCTCTCCGGAGACGCCATCTCGTTTGCGCTGTGCGGGGCCCTGCTCGCCCCGGTGGCGCTCCTGGCGAGTCCGCGCTGGCGAACGGTGGGCCTGCTGGCACTCGGCGGCGCGGTGGCGGCCCTGCTCACGTGCATCGAGCTCCTGCCATCCACCCGAGTGGCCGCGGAGGCCATCCGGGTGGTGGGGACGCCGTCACCCACCATCGGGCTGCACTGGGCCCTGCACCCGTGGCGTCTTCCGGAGCTGGTGCTCCCCGGCTACCTCGTCGTCCGCTACCGGATGGTGGAGGAGCTCTTTCACGACGGCACCGCCGTCTTTGCCACCAGCGTGTTCGCCGGTGGCGTGGCCCTGGTGCTGGCCGTGGCCGGCCTCGTTGCCCGCCGTCGGCTGGGGTGGGCATTCGGTGCGGTGGCGCTGGTGGGGTTGTGGCTCGCGCTGGGAGACCGGGGCGGCCTGCTCGCGCTCTTGCGCCACAGTTGGCTCTTCGGACGCTTCCGGTACCCGGAGCGCTACCTGGTGTTTTTCTGGCTTGGGCTCGTGCCGCTGGTGGCCCTCGGCGTGGACCTGGCGGTGGCGCATGCGCGGCGGTGGGCGCTGGTGTTCCTCTCCGTGGCAGGCGGGTTCGGCGCGCTGGCGGCGGCGGTGGTGAGTTTCGGCGCGGCGTCCCGCCTGTGGGCCCTGGCTGGGCGGCACCTCGAGGGGGAGGACCCCCTCGCCGCGCTGCTCGACAACCGCTGGTGCTCAGGGCTGCTTTGGACGGCCGGCTGCGCAGTCCTCGGCTGGGCAGCCCTGCGGCTCGGTGGGTCGCGGCGCGGCGGCCTTCTTCTGGTGGGGGTGCTCTTCTTCGAGCTCTGGCACGGAAACGGCGGTCAGCTCCCGCTGGTGGCGCCCGGGCTCCTGACCGACCCCACCGCGTTCTCCACGGCGCTCCATTCCTTGGCAACGCCGCCCGAGCCTCTGGGCCGCGTCTTCCACAGCTTCGAGCCGGACTACCCCTCGACGGTGACGGGTCCACTCGAGGAACGAGAGCGCTGGGTGGCTGGGATGCGGCACGTCCTGGGCTGGGACGTGGCCGGGCTCGACCATCTGAGCTCGCTGCATGTGAATTTGGGTGCCACCAGCATTCGGCACACCCTCCTGTTGCGCACCCCCGAGGCACTGGCGCTCCGGGCCCCTGCCCTCAACACCTGCTTCCGTGTCGATGACGTGCGGAAACCCGCTGCCGACGGCGCGCCGCTTCTGGCCAACTCGCCAGACCTCGGGCTTACGCTTTCCTCCATCCCCTGCGCCCCGCGGGCTTTTCTCGCCGGGACGATGCCATTGGCGGGCCGGGAGGCGGTGGCCCGCGCGCTCGGAAATGGGCCCCTGCCCCTGGAGGTGGTGCCCTGGGAAGGCGGCCCGGCACTGGCACGGGCCAAAGGCACAGTCACCTGGGTGCGCGCAGAACCCGAGTACCTCCAACTGGACGTGGTCGCCGAGTCGGGGACGGCACTGGTGGTGACGGACGAGTACGCCGAGGGCTGGACGGCGCGCGTGGACGGGCAGAGCGTCCGCATCCATCCGACCTTGCTCTCCGTCCGCGGGGTGGAAGTCCCGGCCGGGCGGCACCGCGTGGAATTCTTCTACCGGACGCCGCGCTTTGCTGCTGGCCTGGGGTTGACACTCTTCGGCCTGCTGGGCGGCTTGGGGCTGGTGGCCAGCGGCGCCCGGCGCACGCGCCAGGTGTGAGGGGCCCGTCCCCCTTCACTTCTTGCTGAAGAGCCGCTTCAGGCCCCCGAGCAAGCGCGCTCCGGCGTCGACCTCGTCCGGGCTCGCCTCGGCGGCGTCCGACTCGGCCGGAGCCGGAGCGGGCTGGAGCGTGAGCGGTCGACGCTTCCCGCCCGGCGGTGTCACCGCGGCCTGCAACAGCCCATCCGCGCTCAGCCCGAGCTGGAGCGCCCATTCTCCGGCGCGCTCGACGCCTGCGGACTGCAGCAGGCCGAGGAAGCTGCGGGGGTCCGGTGCGCGCACCATCCCCTGGAAGAGTTGCACCTCGAGCGGCTGACCGGCCGGAAGCACCAGGGTGAGCGTCTTCTCCGCTGGCAGACGGGTGTTCCGCTCGAAGGCGCGCTGGTGCCCAAATTCCGGGGCCACCGCCTCGAGCGGGACGCCCAGCACCTCCGCCACGTTGGAGCGGGCGCGCCCGCTGACGGCCGGGGCACTCAGTGCCGCCCCGAGAAGCGCCGCCCCCAGAGCGGCTCCGGCGGCGGCGTCCGTTTCCGGTGCTGCCGTCTTGCCGAAGGCCGTCTCCACCGCACGCCGCAGCTGCGGCAGCTGAGCCATCCCCCCGCACAGCACCAGTGCGTCGATGTTCTCCGGGCTCAAAGAGGCGGCGCGCAGGACATCCTGGGCCAGAAGCACGCTGCGCTCGACGAGGGCTGCGGTGCGGAGCTCCAGGTCGGCGCGCGTGACCTCGATGGCGGGTTCCCCTTGGACTGCAGGGGGGACCAGCCCGCGCTCGCTCGAGCTCAACGTCAGCTTGCACCTCTCCGCCTGGGCCACGCGCATTCGGAGGCGAGCGGGGTCCGTGCGCGCAGCCTTGTCGAAGCCCAGCGCGAGTTGCTCATCGAAGTTGATGCCTCCGAGCGCGCCGTCGCCGCCGGAGGAGACGACGTCCAAGTCATTTCCGGACACCGCCACCACCGCCGCGTCACACGTCGCAGCGCCCATCCGCCACACCAGCACCCTTCTTCGCGCCAGGCCGCGGTCATAGGCGAAGGCCAGCGCCGCCGCCGTCGGGGCGTTGAGCAGCCGCAGGACGGTGAGGCCAGCCCGCTCTGCGGCCTCGCGAAACCGCGCGCGCTGGAGAAGGGTAAAGGACGCCGGCACCACCAGCACCCCTTGGGTGCAGGAGCGGCCGGTGCGACGCTCCGCAGTGGCGCGCAGGCTGCGCAGCAGCGTCGCCACCAATTCCACGGCAGTGACGGTGACGCCCGCCCAGTCGAAGGCCACCTCGCCGCGCTCGTCGGCCACCACCGCGACGGGCCAGCGCCGCACGAGGGTACGGACGGCAGGTGAGTCGGCGCGCGTCCCGAGCAAGGTGACGGGGCTGCCCACCCACAGCGGCTCGTCGGGCTCTCCTGGCTGCAGCACGCGAAGCACTCCGTGCGCGTCGCGTGCCAGACGGCACAGCAGCGCGTCAACGGTGCCGTCCGCGTCGGCCGGCAGCACGTCCACCCGCCCGTCGTGGGCCCAGGCCATCCGCACCGAGTTGGTACCGACGTCCAGTCCCAGGACCGCTGAGGCGAGGCCTTGCTCTGGCCCGCTGCCAGGTGCACCCGCCGCGCTGCTGGCAGCAGGCGGAGGCACCCTTGCCTCGGCGCGCGCTTCGACGGGGGAGCGAGGCGCCTCCCCGGCGGCGGGTGGGGGCGCCACGGTACGCGGCGCAGCGGCGGGTTGGACGGTGGACGGAGCCGGCAGCGGAATGGTGTCCAGCAGGGTGGACGGCCGGAGGGGCAGGGGCGGCTCGGCCGACGCCGCGCTGGGCGCGGCGGCTGCCGCAGCCGGGCCCTCCGGGACGCCAGGAGTTGGCGCTCGCTCGGCGGGGGCCAAGGCGGGTGTCTCTTCCGGACTGCTCGGCCCGGACCGAGGCGCAGACTCGGCCCGAGCCCGGTCCTGGTTGCTGTCCGTTGGGGGGAGCTCCAGGGAAATTGGCGCCGGCGCCGGGGGAGGCTGCGGTTCTTCCAGCGGCTTGGCTTCGGGTTTTGCCGGCGTGTGGCCCGCGAGGAGGGCCACCACCTCGGGGCCGAGCGCGGGAAATCCGCGCACCGGCGTCACCGCGGTATGCACGTGTGTCTCCCCGGGACTCTGCACCCCCGGGATGCCGAGGGCGGGCGTCGGGCGCAGGTGGAAAGGGACGTCGTCGTCGCGTCCGTGTGCATCCGCGCGCGGCTCCGTGGAGGAGTGTGGGCGCCCCGTGGGTGCTGGCCGAGACGGGGTGGCCGCTTCCTTCTTGTCGACGAAGCGCACGACGTCGGGGTGGGGACCTCCTGGCCAGGTCTCTACCTCGTCCGCCCGGACGGCGGGCTCCTTCGCCTTCGGCCCGGCGCGCTCAGGCCGGGGCGGCTCTGTCTGGGCGCGGACGTCCGGCCGGGAGACGCCAGGTCCGCTCAGTCGCGCCACGTCCCGTATCGGTTCCCCGCGCCAGGTGGTGGCCTCAGAGGGCGGCTTGGGGGCGGCTGGCACGGGTCCAGCTCGGGCAGCGAGAATTCGCTCCACCAGGGCAGCCCCGGCCCCGTCCAGTCGAAGGAAGCGAACCACCATTCCCGAGCGCGTCCCGGCCACGGTTTGCGCCACATCGCCTTCCCCGGAGAGCAGCGGAGTCCCGTCGGCGAGCACCAACTCGAAGGCCAGTCGCGTGCCGACGTCTTTCGGGCTGCGGGTGGCAAGGAAGAAACCGTCCCGGCCGACGTGCACGCCGTAGCGCGCGATGAACTCTTCCTCGCTGCCGAAGGGCAAGCGGATGCGGAGCGGCGTGAAGTCCATCGCGGGCGAGCGGTCGTCCAGGCCCACGATGGCCCGGGCGAATGCTTTTGCAAGAACTTACCCCGGGAGGGGGGCGCCAACGCGAGCCACCAGGTGCTCCACCGCGGCCGCGAGGAGCGAAGGGTCGCCTCCGCCAGCCTGCGCCAGGTCCGCTTTCCCCCCCCCGGCTCCGCCCGTCTCGCGTGCCACCTCGCGGACCATGTCCCCCGCGGAGAGGCCCTTGGCCACCAAGTCCTTGGTGGCTGCCACCAGCACCAGGCCCTTGCCGTCCTTTTCGCCCCACACCACCACCACCCCGGACTTGAGCCGGTCCCGGTACTGGTCGGCGAGTCCCCGGTAGCGCTTGGCGTCGGCCGGCTCCACCCGGGTGGCCAGGACCTTGATGCCATTCACTTCGCGCACCTGAGAGAACGCGTCGACGGACCCTGGACCGGTGGTGAGTTCCACCGTCGTCTTGCGCTCCAGCTCCTTCAGCCGCTTCTGGGTGGCTTCCAGTCGCTTCACCAGCTCCTTGGGCGACGTCCGGAGGATTTCAGCCGCCCGGCGCATCTCGTGTTCCAGCTCCCGCACCCAGAGGAGCGCGCCGCTCCCGGTGAGGCCGGTAATTCGTCGCACGCCCGAGGCGATGGAGGACTCGCCCGTCATCTTGAAGAGCCCGATGTCGCCGCTGCGGCGCACGTGCGTCCCGCCGCAGAGCTCAGTGGTCTCCGGGTGGACGCTCACCACGCGTACCTGGTTTCCGTACTTCTCCCCGAAGAGGGCCACGGCGCCGGCCGCCTTGGCCTCGTCGAGCGCCATGACGCGGGTGGTGGCATCGGCATTCTCTCGAATCCACCCATTGACCAGGTCTTCCACCCGCTCCAGCTCGGCGCCGGTGGGCGCCTGGAAGTGGGCATAGTCGAAGCGGAGGTAGTCCGGTGCCACCACCGAGCCCGCCTGCTTCACGTGGTCGCCGAGCACCACCTTCAGCGCGCGGTGCAAAAGGTGGGTGGCGGAGTGGTTCCGGCGGATGGCGTTGCGGCGCTCCCCATCCACCACGAGGTGCACACCATCCCCCACCTTCAACGAGCCCTTCTCCAGCTGCACCTGGTGGACGACCAGACCCGGGACGGGACGCCGGGTGTCGAGCACCTGGGCCCGCGTCGTCCCGTCGGTCCGCTCGAGGCGTCCGGTGTCTCCCACCTGGCCGCCAGACTCGCCGTAGAAGGGAGTCCGGTCGGTCACCACCTCGAGCCGCGCCGGAGCGGTCGCCTCCTGGACCTCGTTTCCTTGAGACACCAGGGCCACCACCCGGCCCTCACCCACCTCGCCTGCCCCTTGGTAGCCGAGAAACTCGGTGTCCTTGCCCAGCTTGGCCCGCAGCTGCGGCCAGAGCTCGGCGATGGCGCGGTCTCCGGAGCCTCCGAAGCTGCCGCGCTCGCGCTCCGTCTCCATCAGTCTCTCGTAGCCCGGAAGGTCGATGTCCAGCCCGCGTTCGCGGGCGATGAGCTGAGTCAAATCCCAAGGAAACCCGTGCGTGCCGTGGAGGAAGAACACCACCTCTCCCGGAAGCGCGCTGCCACCGGCCGAACGCACCTTGGCAATCTCCTCGTCGATGAGACGCAGCCCCCGGTCGAGCGTGCGCCGGAAGGACTCCTCCTCGTGGCGGGTGGCCTGCAGCACGAAGCTCTTGTTCTCAGCCAGCTCGGCGAACGTCGGGGCCATCAGCTCGACCACCGCTTCTACCGTCTTGTCGAAGAATGGCTCGTCCAGACCCAGGCGGGCGCCATGGCGGATGGCCCGTCGCATGATGCGCCGCAGCACATAGCCTCGGCCCTCGTTGGAAGGCTGGACGCCATCCGAGATGAGGAAAGCAGTCGCTCGGCTGTGGTCGGCGATGACGCGCATCGACGCGTCGTCCGCCGCATCGGCTCCGTACCGCTTCCCGCTCAACTCCTCGGCGCGGTGCAGAAGCGGGGTGAAGAGGTCGGTATCATAATTACTGCGGACGCCCTGCACCGCCGCCGCCACGCGCTCCAGCCCCGCGCCAGTATCAATGGAAGGCCGGGGAAGGGGCAGCAGCGGTCCGTCCTTCTCGCGGCGCTCGAACTGCATGAAGACCAGGTTCCAGATTTCCAGCCACCGGTCGCAGTCGCAGGCCACCCCCAGGCAGCGGCGGCCAGCGGCCTCGTCCGCGCAAGGAAAGTCATCCCCCTGGTGAAAGTGAATCTCCGAGCACGGGCCGCAAGGCCCGGTGTCTCCCATCGCCCAGAAATTGTCCTGGTAGCCGAGCCGCTGGATGCGCGCCTCGGGGACACCCAGCTTGCGCCACAGCCCGAACGCCTCCTCATCCCAGGGGATGCCCTTGTCTCCGGCGAAGACGGTGGCGGCGAGCCGCTCGGCGGGTATCGCCAACTCCCGGGTGACCAGGTCCCAGGCGAACGCCACCGCATCCGCCTTGAAGTAGTCGCCAAAAGAAAAGTTGCCCAGCATCTCGAAGAAGGTGTGGTGCCGGGCGGTGAAGCCGACGTTGTCCAGGTCGTTGTGCTTGCCGCCGGCCCGGACGCACTTCTGCGACGAGGTGGCCCGGACGTAGTCCCGCTTTTCGCGGCCGGTGAAGACGTCCTTGAACTGAACCATCCCGGCGTTGGTGAAGAGCAACGTCGGGTCGTTGCTCGGGACGAGCGAGGAGGACGGCACGCGGGTGTGCCCGCGCTGCTCGAAGTAGCGCAGGAAGGCCTCGCGGACCTGTGCGGCGGTGCGGCTTGGGGACATGGCCTGAGTCCATATACCGGACAGGCGCCCTTCTCCTCCACCCGCCCACACGCGGCCCCCAGGAAGGAGAGCGCGTCCTTGGCCCACAGGGCGCAGACGAAGCGCGGCCCTTGCTACATTCCCGGAGGGAAAGCCCCAGTGACATGCCCCCTTCTCGCCTCGGTGACCGCGGTCGCGCACACCACGTTTTCTCCGGCCTCTGGCCCTTTTGGGCGGCGGCCTCAAAAACGCATCTGCCCGAGCGGGGCCCGCTGACGGAGAATGCCGAGGATGATGGGTCCTTTCACACCAAACTCCTTGGGCCCACCGGTGGCGGGAGGTGAGGTTGCGCTGCGCGCGGTGGTTGGGGTTCGCCCTGGTGCTCCTTGTGGCCGGCGGGGCAGCCGCCGAGGGGGACGCCCGCTGGAACTTCCTCGTCCGGCAGCTCACCACCGCCCGCGACCCGCGGGCCCGGGTCCAGGCAGCCCTCAGCCTCGGTACCACCGAGGAGGCCTCGGCACTTGCGCCCCTCTGCGCTGCCCTCGCCGACGCAGACCCACTGGTACGGGCCACGGTAGCGAGGAGCCTGCCCAGCCTTCATGACGCCAGGGCTCTGGACTGTCTGCTCGCCCACGGCGAGGATTTGGACGCGCTGGCCCGGAGCGAGGTGGCCCGCGCCCTGGCGACCCTCCGCGCAGCTCGGGAGCGGCGGCCACGGGTCTACGTCGCGGTGACAGAGGTGGTGGATGACAGCGACCCGCCCGCGGACACTGCGCTGTTGACGCTCGCGCGGACGCGCCTCGTGAGCCGGCTCCTGTGGATGGGTGCCGAGGTCGCCCCGGAGGGTGAGGACCACGCCGCGGCCCGCGCCAGCCTGACCCGAAACCAGCTGCAGGGCTTCCAGATTCGCACCCGGCTGGCCCAGCGTGGCTCGGAGGTGGGGGTGGTGATGGCCTGTCTCAGCTACCCTGACCAGCAGGTCCTCGGCGAGGTAACCGGGAAGGCCAGCGGCGGCCGGGCAGAGGATGCCCTCCGGGCACTCGTGCCGCGACTGCTGAAAGACATCGCCACGACGTTCGAATGGAATCTTGAGTGAGGAGGGTGCCATGGATGAACCCGACGAAGCTCCCGCTGCCCGGACGAGGTCCCAGCGCCATCTGCGCAACTACCTTCTGGACGCACCGCTGCAGCTCCGCTTCACCCTGCTCGCCCTGACCAGCGCCCTGTGCGCCGCGGCACTGCTGGGTGTCTTCCTGGCCCGCGCTGCCTCGGCGCTGTCCGAGCAGGCCCAAGGGGCTGTCGAAGCACGCGAATCCGCGGCTCTCGCCAGCCGGGAGCTGGGGAATACCGCCCTCGGGAAGAATCTCCTCGAGCGCTTCGACGACCCGGCCTTCGCTGCCGCGCTCGAGCGGCAGTCCCAGGCCATCGACGAGGCTTACCAGCGCGAGCACCAGGCGGTCATTGCCCAGCGCTCGGCGCTGGAGCATGAACAGCGTCGAGCCACCTGGGTGCTGCTGGTGGCCCTCTCGGTCTTTATTGTAGGGGTGGTGACCGCCTCCATCGTCGCCACCCACAAGATTGCCGGTCCGGTCTTCCGCGTACGTCGGCTGCTCGAGGCGCTGGCCGAGGGCCGCCGAGACGTCCCCACCAACGCGCTTCGCTCCGGCGATGAGCTTCGCGAGCTCTTCGAGACCGCCGCCGGGTTGATTCAGGCGCTCCGGGCGGACGACGAATCGGCCCTGCGCGCAGTGGCTGCCGCCCTGGGCACGGGTGTCGCCAGCGGCGTGGCACCGGCGTCCCTCGATGACCTCCGCGCCCTCCAATCGCGCCTGCGCATGCGGCTCGGCATGTCCGGGGCCAGCCTGGCTTCGTAAGAGGGAAGCGGCGGTCTGCAGCCCGCCCACCGCGTGGACCGCGGACAGCCGCCGAAGCGGGGCTGGCTAGGGTGCGTCGGTGGCGGCCGCCCAGGAGACGAGCCCATGCAAGGGGACGAGGAGCTCGTCTCCCTCGGTGCCAACGAGCACATCGTAGGGTCCGACGGCCAACAGCGGCCGCTCGATTCCGAGCCCGTTTCGCAGCTCGAGCCGGACCCTCCGCCCGGCGTGCTCCAGGAGCGGCCGAGGGTCGGACACCGGACGTCGGTCCGGTTCGCGGGCCACCGGCGCCGGGCGCTGCGCCAGGCGCGCATCGCGGGACAGCGCTGGTTGGGCTTGCTCCCAAACCTGCGCGGCGGTGAGGAGCACCACCTGAAGCTTCTCCACGCGCCCCCCCCGCTCCAGCAGCAGCGCCAGGGGTTGAACGGCGCTGAGGACGTCGAGCACCGTCCGGTCGGCCAACACCACCGCCAGGGGCGTCTTGTCCTGCACCCTGCTGGCGAGCCAGCCGTCAATGGCCTCCGCCGTCACGCCTTTGCGGGCGTCGCGCAAGTCGGCACGACGGGCGGTCCGCGCTCGGCGGGCCCGCAGCTCCTCGACGCTGAGACCCGACTGGAGGAGGGCGAAGGCATCATCGAGGGCCAGCCCGGGCGTGAGTGCCACCAGCTGGTAGGCCTCGTCGAAGCGGCGAGCCTCCTCCGCGTGCAGCTTGCGCCAGATGCGCGCCTTCATCTTGCCATCCAGCTCCCCGCGGGCGATGCGCGCCGGGACATGCTCCCGAACGGCGAGCGCCTGGACTTGGGCCTCGGTGGGAGGGCGCTGCGGAGGCCGGCGTGAAGGCGGGGGCCGGGCCGGTGCGCCCCGTGGAGCGATGGGGCGGGGTGCCCCGGTCAGCGATGGGCGCCGAATAACCTCCACGGACGGTGCTGGGCGGGTCTTCTTCTCGTTCATCATGTCCCCTCAACAACCTGTCGGCCCGTCGAAGCCTTCCCCAAAGGGTGCCGCGCTACGGCAACCCCAGTCGAATGGCCGGGAGCTCGACCCGCCACTCGGAGCCCTCACGCAGCAGGTTAACCTCGCGCGTCTGCTCTCGCGAGGTGACGGACACCGTGGCCCGGTCCTGCTCTTTTTTCAACAAGTGGACGTCGCTGATGGGTGGGGCCCGCCCACCCCGAAACACCAGGGCCGGGGCGTCCTCGCGCATCGAGCCCCCGCTGGCCGCCGAGACGCCCAGAAGCTGGCCTTTCAGCACTTCCTGGCTGGCGCTGGTGAGCCGGGCGAAGGCGGCTCTTTCCTGTCCTTTGTTGGCCGCCGCGACAAAGCTGCGGTAGGCGCCCTCCGGCGTTTCCTCGCCCGCGGGGCGGCAGGCGGCGAGACAGGCGATGCCGGCGAGGAGGCGGGCTCTCATCGGGGAGGAGGGCTCGATGGTCCGCCGGGGACGGGTGTCGGCACAAGCGCTGGTTTGCGCAGACGGGCCCGGTAGACGGGCTCGCCCGAGGCGAGGTACCTGCGCTCCCGGCTGCTCGTCGGCTCGGCGGGGTCCGGTGGGTGGAAGGCCCCCGGGCCAAGCGGGTTGGTGAAGCCCACACGTTCCAGGGTGGCCAGCATTGCCTTGGCTCGCTCCTCGACGTCGGTGCGCAGGTCGAACAGCGCCCCGGGCCCAAGCAGGCTGAAGAGGACCCGGGTGAAATCCTCCGACAGCAGCTGGCGCTTGTGGTGTGCGCGTTTCCACCATGGGTCCGGGAACTGGAAATGCACGGCGGCCAGCGAAGCTGGCGCGAAGAGGCGGGGCACCACCGCGCGCGCGTCGGCTTCCACCACGCGAAGGTTGGAGAGCCCGTGTGTGCGGGCTCGGTGCTCCAGCTCGCGCGCGTACTTCTTTCGCCACTCGATGGCGACGTAATTCACTGCCGGGTGCAGGGCGCTGTAGTCCATGGCGAAGCCGCCGGCGCCCGAGCCGAGCTCCAGCTCCAATGGGCCCGGCCGGCCAAAGACGGACGCCCAGTCTGGCGGGGTGAGCAGCTCAACGAAGGCCCGGCCGGCAGGCTCGGACCGCAACAGGGGTCCCCGCGTCATGGAAGAGGCCAGGGCGTATACGCTAGACAGGGCGCTCCCATGAAGGTCTTCCACGCGCTCCCCGAGGGCCAAGAGCTAGCTGGCGGTGCGCTCGCGTTGGGCAACTTCGATGGCGTCCACCTCGGCCACCAGGCGCTGTTCGCCGTCGCGGGCTCGCTCGGCGTCCCGGCGGCGCTCACCTTCGAGCCCCACCCGGGCAAAGTCCTCCAGCCCGAGCTCGCCCCCAAGCTCCTCACCACACTGGGCCGAAAGCTCGAGCTCTTTTCAGCCTACGGGCTCAAGGCCGCCCTGGTGGTGCCCTTCACCAGGGCCTACGCCACCACCTCGGCCGAGGTCTTCGAGGCCTCGCTGCTCGATGGCCTCAAGGTGTCCCACCTGGTGGTGGGGCAGGACTTCACCTATGGCGCCCGGCGGTCAGGGACAGTGGCTACGCTCATCCGTGCGGCCGCGGCCCGTTCGGCCCAGGTGCAAGTGGTCGAGCCGGTGACGGTGGAGGGGGTGGTGGCATCGAGCTCCCGCATCCGCGAGTACCTCCTGGAAGGACGGGTCGCCGCAGCCCGGGCGCTCCTCGGGCGGGCCTTCGACTTGGACGGGGTGGTGGTGAAGGGAGCCGGCCGAGGGCGTACCCTGGGCTGGCCCACCGCCAACGTGGAGACGGACGCCGAGATTCGCCCTGGCTCCGGGGTGTACGCCGTGCGGCTGCGGCTCGGCGCCTCCGAGAGCGCTCCCTGGCGCGGGGGTGCGGCCAACGTGGGCACAAGGCCCACCTTCGGGGGCCAGGACGTCTCGGTCGAGGTGCACGTCCTCGACTGGTCGGGGGACCTTTATGGCCAGCAGGTG
>Ga0302324_100006605_pt1 | contig 24928 bp, 22 predicted proteins | sample Palsa_T0_1_FD_201949 | JGI IMG/M metagenome (GOLD analysis project Ga0302324, IMG submission 201949) | Peat permafrost microbial communities from Stordalen Mire near Abisko, Sweden - Palsa_T0_1 | ecosystem: Environmental > Terrestrial > Soil > Palsa > Peat permafrost | place: Sweden: Abisko... | reverse complement strand
AAGAACTGATCACCCGCGGCGATCTTGGGCAAATCGTACGCTTTTCCTGGATCATTACGGAGTGGTTTCGCACGGAGGCTTATTACGCCAGCAGCGCCTGGCGGGCCACGTGGCGCGGCGAAGGCGGCGGCGTGCTCATCAATCAATGCCTTCATCAACTCGATATGTTGCAATGGCTGTTGGGCATGCCCGCGCGCGTGCGTTCCTTCGTGCAACTCGGCCGCTTCCACAATATTGAGGTCGAGGACAACGTCACCGCTTATATGGAATTTCCCAATCAAGCCACCGGCGTATTCGTCTCAACCACCGGTGAGGCGCCTGGCTCCAACCGTTTGGAGATGGTAGGCGAAATGGGCAAATTGCTGCTGGAAAATGACAAACTGACTTTCGCCCGCAACGAAGTTTCCATGTTCGAGCAAAGCAAATCCGCCAAGCTCGGCTTTGCAAAGCCAGGTTTTTCGAATCTCGAAATCCCTTTCGAAAACGCGCCAGCCCAGCACGCCACGATCATGCAAAACTTTGTTGATTCAATCCTGGATCACGTCCCGTTGATCGCCCCCGGTGAGGAAGGCATTCACTCCATCGAACTGGCCAACGTGGTGCTTTACTCCGGCCTAACGAATCAGACGGTTGAACTGCCGCTGGACAGCGCCGCGTACGAGAAAAAGTTGCAGGAACTGATCGCCTCCTCCAAATTTGAGAAGAAAGTGGCCAAAGTCTCCAATGAGGATTTCGCCAAATCGTTCATGCGCTGAGTATTTTCATGCAGACGAATTTTAACGCAAAGACGCAAAGACGCAAAGACGCGCCGAGAATCTGGCTTCGTGCTCGCGCCGAGACCCGGAAGGCGTTGCGAGGCGCATCTCAGTTTTTGTTAAATTGGTTCGCACTCATCCTAACCTTCTCCCCCAGGAGAAGGAAAAGCCGTCGAACGTTTGTTGGTTTGTCGGTGAAGCTCCTATCAATCCAGTTGCAACCAAAGTTCCGGAAGTCGGCGAACCATTCCCCCTCTCCTGGAGGAGAGGGTCGGGGTGAGGTCGATCTCCAACATGTTTCGTGTTTCCGATGGTTCAATTTTCTCTGGCTGGTTTCTTTGAGTGCTCTGCGCCTTTGCGTGAGATTCGGTTTTGCCCTTGCGTCCTCGCGTCTTCGCGCCCTTGCGTTGAAACCGGTATGATACTCACCGGCATATCTGACGAAGCGGGCGTCACGCTTGAAGCCCAAATCAAAGCCACCCAAACTTTGGGCTGGAAACACGTCGAGATGCGCGCGGTGGAGGTGCCCGGATTTGCCAAGGGCAATTTCCACGATATTCCAGACGAGGCTTTTGCGCTGGCGGCGGCGCTCCTGGAAGAAGCGGGATTAGAGGTGTATTGCTTTGGCTCCGCCATCGCCAATTGGTCCAAAAAAATTTCCGATCCATTTCAAATCACCTTGGACGAAGTTGACCGCTGCATTCCGCGCATGCTGCGGTTGCACACAAAGTTTGTGCGCATCATGAGTTACAAGCCGGCCGATACCGATGACAAAACGCCGCCTGAAGTTTTCAGACGGATTGGCGAAGTCACGCGCATTTTTTGCGACGCCGGACTGCAGCCTGTGCATGAGAATTGCATGAATTATGGCGGCATGAGCTGGCGGCACGGTTTGGAATTGCTCGCAAAATGTCCCGGCTTGAAATGGGTTTTTGACACCGGCAATCCTGTTTTGAACCCCGATCGCAGCAAACCCCAGCAGTGGCCACGCCAGGACCCATGGGAATTTTGGGAGCACATCCGCGACCACGTTGCGCATATTCATGTCAAGGATGCCATTTACGTTCCTTCAAAGAACGATGGAGATTATAAATATCCCGGCCAGGGCCAAGGCCGCGTGCGGGACATATTGCGGGATGCAATGGCTCGCGGCTACGACGCTGGTATCTCCATCGAGCCGCATGTCGCGGCTGTCTTTCACGACTCTTCCGTCAAAGCCAGCGAAAAGGATATGTTTGACGGCTACGTCCGCTACGGCCGGGAATTGGAGAAAATGATTGCCGACATCAAGGCTGGCCAACCGGGCCGTGATTCGGCAAACGTGTAAGTCGGCAACGGTCGATTGACCAGGTTTGGAGTTCCGCCTTTAGGCGGTTTTTTTGGACGGCGAAGACCGCGTAAACGCGGAACTCCAAACGCGCCATACATATGAGTAAGAAAATCAAATTGGAAATCTGCACGGCTTCGGTGGAGGACTGCGTCAAGGCGGAACAGGGCGGAGCGGATCGAGTCGAACTGAATTGCGCTCTGATGTTGGGCGGCCTGACGCCTTCGCTCGGGGCGTTGCGGGAGGCCCGCGCCGCTGTCCGTCTGCAAATCATCTCTATGATTCGTCCACGCCCGGCGGGCTTTTGTTACAGCCGCACGGAATTCACCGTCATGCAGCGCGATACGGAATTGGTCCTCGCCGAAAATGCCGACGGGATCGCGTTCGGCATCCTTACCGCCAGCGGCACGCTCGACGTCAAATGTTGCCGGCAGATGGTGCGACTCGCCGCCGGACGACAGGCCGTGTTCCATCGTGCCTTCGATGTAGTTAAGGATGCGCAGGTGGCTTTGGAGCAACTGATTGATTTGGGCGTCACGCGCGTGATGACTTCCGGCCAGGAGGCGAGCGCTTACAACGGCGCGGTCAATATCGCCGAATATATCCGTCAGGCTGCGGGCCGCATTGAGATCCTTCCCGCCGGCGGCATCAATCGTTTCACCATCGCCGACGTCATCAAGCGAAGCGGCTGCGACCAGGTCCATGCTTCCCTTAGCACGACGGGCAGGGATTCTTCAGCTTCAGGACGTCCGCAGGTTTCCTTTGGCGGGACGGTCAAGCAATCGGAAATCGAGTTCTCCGTGACAGATGCCGAGGCTGTGCGCAAATTGAAAGGGGCTCTCAAATGAATTTTTCTTTCACTGATAATCCTCACGCCAAGCGCGCAAAGGAGTTTAAGAGATCAGGACTTCTCGTTCCAACTTTCACTCACTATTGATTCATTGTTCGAGTTTGCTGTTAAAATCTTTTCCCTTTGCGCCCTTAGCGTGAGGCCAATCCCACCAAACTGAACGCCACGGTTGAATCCCGCCTTTCACTTTGTTACCCTGCTGACATGGGACGACAATGGCTCCATGCCAAACGATTAGTCGCAGGCCTTAAAAAGGGCCGTGCCACGGCCAAACTGGTGCGCGAAATTTCCGTCGCCGCCAAAATGGGTGGACCCGACCCCGGCATGAATCCCCGCCTTTTCGCCGCCGTGGAAAAGGCCAAGAAGGAAAGCGTCAACCGCGAGGCCATTGATCGCGCCATCAAAAAAGGCGCAGGCATTGGCTCGGAAAAGCTCATTGTTGAACAGGTTGTTTTCGAAGGCTACGCGCCGCACAAAGTCCCGGTCATCGTCGAGGTTTATACCGACAACACGAATCGCACCGCGCCGGAAATTCGCATGCTTTTCAAAAAAGGGCAGCTTGGCGCTTCCGGCGGGAACAAATTTCTCTTCGATCACGCCGGTTTGGTTGAGGCACATCATCCCGAGGCCAAGACGGACTGCGAAGCCGCTGCGATTGAAGCCGGCGCCAACGAAGTAGAGGCCCTGACCGCAGAGCAAAATGACGACATTCCTGAAGGCAGTGCCGGAGCTCGGTTCTTTTGTGATCGTGCGGCGGTGCACACCGTCTCCAAATGGCTGACCGCCAACGGCTGGACAATTGTAACGAGTGAAATTGGCTACGTCCCCAAGAGCTATCCCGAGTTGAGCGAAGCGCAGCGCATGGAAGTCGGGGAATTCCTGCAAGCCTTGGAAGAGCACGACGATGTGCATCGCGTTTGGGCGGCGGTTAAGTGAAGCCTGACGACTTTGTCATTTGATATTCTTTTTCCTCCGGTCCCATGACCGACGTGCCCATGCCCGGCCTTAAGCCGCTAATGGCTTTGTAGCCTTCCAATCCCAGAACTAGGAGTGCCGTCGAAAGCGCGTCTGTCTCCGTCGCTGACGGTAAGACGACGGCCGCCAAGACCGCGTTGTTGACAGGCCAGCCCGTGCGGGGATCGATGACATGCCCAAATTTTCTTCCTTCCGCGGCAAAAGACTTTCCCCAAACAGCCGAGACCGATAGAGCATTGTCTCGCAGCATAACCGATGTCTCTTGACGTGGTTGACCGGGAGGCGGCTCGATGGCGATTTTCCAGCCGTCGGCGTCCGGCGGCGCGCCTATCGCATAAACGGTGCTGGTGCCACCGTGCAGCAGCGCACTAGCCACGCCAGCTTCGCGCAATATATCGGTAGCGCAATCAATGGCGTAGCCTTTGCCAATGGCCCCCAAATCAATCATGACACCCTCTCGATCGAAACGAACGGAGAAATTCTCTTCGTCAAGAATTACGTGCGCCATGCCGGAACGCGCGCGGGCCTCGTCAATTTCGGTTGATGTGGGCAAGCGGCCGTTTCCGTGCATAAAGCCCCAGCAGCGCACGAGCGGCGCGACAGTGATGTCAAACGCGCCGCCGCTCTCTTGTTGGAGTTGGCGGGCCTGTTGGAGCAGACGAAAAACTGATGGGCTGACACGGACCGGCTCACGGACCGCCGAAGTGTTGACACGGGCGATTTCGCTGCTCGGCCGGTAGAGGCTCAATTGTGCCTCCAGGCGCTCGATTTCCTTCAATGCGGCTTCGCCGGCGGCGCGCAAACGGGTCGCGTTTTCCCCATGCAACAGCAATTCGAACCGTGTCGCCATGGCATTCAAAGCCAGAATTACTGGAGGCATCGGGATGAGTTGTAAGGGTTCTTGGCTGTTTTCGGGTGAACGCGGCCTGGCACGCTTTGTTTGACGCCGTAGGCCAGAATGCTTTTGTCCCGGAGGAACACGCCAATAATAGCCCGGCGATTTATCGCCGGGAAATCAGTATTCGGATTTGAGCCCCGAAGGGGCGGCTGAATATCACTCCCAAAAATTGTTGTCCGCGGAAAGAAATCAACCGTGCCTTCGGCACGCGGGTAATCTAAATCTCCATGTTCCCGGCGTTGGAAACGCCGGGCTATTATCGCAGCGCCCCTCCGGGGCGGCACCATCCTGGAAGGTGGCAAAGAACCTCTATGAGTGCCTGTCATGCGAAAACTCATTTCGTTTATGGATGCGCCAATCACCATCGAAAACCAAGCTCATTGCATGGGGAAATCGCCTAATTAGAAGTTTGAAATGTTTGCTTCACAGGCTGCCCGTCTCAGGGTAGTTTAAAGACCAAAGAATTGGATAAAAACACCTCTAATGTCAAACGCGCACCGCTAAACCCAAGGACGGGGGCGCAGAACTAATCAGGCGACTCGAATATCATGCTGGAGGAAAAGCCATGGAAATTGGACGCGGTAGTGCGCCTTTTTTTGCTCGTGACCATCACGATTTGCGTGGGTGGAGTGATTGCCGGTGTTCTCAGCCACTTCACTTCCACCTGGCCCAAGGGGCAGAGCGATTTTTGGCAGATTACCATCAGCGCTCTTTCTCTTGAGCTCCCCGCGCTGCCCTATATTGCGCTTTTTCTGCACGAGCATGGCGTAAAGTGGCAGGAGGCCTTTGGATGGGAAAAGTGCGAGCCAGCTACAGCGGTGGCTTATGGAATTCTGGCCGCGTTGCTTTTTCTGCCGGCAGGATTGGGCTTATCGTGGCTTTCGGAGTACGTCCTGGATTGGGCCAATATGAATCCTCAGGCACAAGTGGCGGTCCAGGAATTGCAGGACCCCACCCTCACTGTGATGCAGAAAACCGTGATGGGCCTGATCACGATTGTGTTTGCTCCCATTGTGGAAGAAGCGTTATTCCGCGGCGTTCTTTACCCGGCTATCAAACGCACAGGACACCGGCGGTTGGCATTATGGCTGAGTTCAGCGTTGTTTGCAGGGGTGCATTTCAACATGATGACTTTTTTGCCGCTGCTGGCCTTCGCCCTGGTGCTGGTTTCCCTGTATGAATCCTTCCAGAACCTGCTGGCTCCAATCGTGGCGCATTCTATCTTTAACGCCGCCAATTTTGTGTTCTTGCTGTTCCAGGATCAAATCGAACACCTTTTGCGCATGACATGAACGAATTGGAACTGATCGCCCGGCTGACCGACTCGCTCCCTTCCAATAAAACCGTCGTGGTCGGAGCGGGGGATGATTGCGCGGTTCTGGACTGTGGCCAGCCAGGACGCTATCTCTTATTCAAGACCGACGCGGTTGTGGAAGGAGTGCATTTCACTGTCGAGGCCAAGCCGGAGCAAATAGGACACAAGGCGCTGGCCCGCTGCTTGAGCGACATTGCGGCCATGGCCGGACGGCCGCTGGCGGCTTTGGTCACCATCGCATTGCCAAAACATTTTGACCCCGATTTCATCCAAGGTCTTTACGCCGGCATGAACACATTGGCGCAACGGTATGGCGTTGCGATCGTCGGCGGCGAAACCACCAGCAACCCGGAACGCCTCCTGGTCTCGATCGCCATGATGGGCGAAGCGCCGCAGGACAAATGCATTTTGCGCAGCGGCGCCAAGGCCGGCGACGCGATTTTTGTGACCGGAGAATTGGGCGGCTCGCTGGCCGGAAAGCATCTCGATTTTGAGCCGCGCCTCACCGAGGCGCAATGGCTGGCCGCCTATTTTCCCATCCACGCTATGATTGACGTAAGCGATGGTCTGGCCGGGGATTTGCGGCATATTTTGCGCCGAAGCGAATTGGGCGCTGAACTCTTGGCGCGCGCCATTCCGATCAGCCGCGCCGCCCGGCTGCAATCGAAAGCCGAGTCCTCCGCCAAACCGCCGCTTCTCTCCGCTTTGGGTGACGGCGAAGATTTTGAATTATTATTTACTCTTGCCGGCAGCCAGGCCGTGCCGTTGCTGGACGCTTGGAAAAAGCAATTTCCGCATTTGAAGTTGACGTGCATTGGGCGGACCACAAAGGAGCACGGATTGAAACTGCGGGACAAGACGGGCCTTCATTCCCTGGAGACGCATGGCTACGTTCATTTCGCATAGTCCCGAAGAAACCGCCGCTTTGGGGGAACAATGGGGGCGCGAAGCACAACCGGGCTGGCTGATTGGGTTGAGCGGAAACCTGGGCGCAGGTAAAACCCTTCTCGTGTCTGGATTGGCGCGCGGCCTCGGCGTAACGGAGCGAATTCAGTCGCCGACCTTTGCCCTGGTCAACGAATACCGCGACGGGCGCTGGCCGCTGTTTCATTTGGACCTTTACCGCCTCGGCACGCGCCAGGAAATAATCACCTCCGGTCTAGAAGAATATCTGAACCGACCAGACGGCATCGTGGTGGTGGAATGGATTGAGCGCTGGCTGGAGGAAGGTAGCTGGGCAGGCGGGGGTCGACTTCGATTCCGCCGAGTCGCTGTCAAAACTATTGGTGAAGCAGAGAGGGAGATTTCCTATGAAGATTTTGGCGGTTGAGTTTTCCTCGGAACTCCGCAGCGTGGCCATGGTGCAAAGCAGCGCCGAGTCTCCACCCGTGTTGCTGGGCCTTGCCTTTGAAGCCGGACGCCATCGCGCGCTCGGCCTGGTGGAAGAAGTCCTGCAACAGGCGCGTTGCCCACGCGAGGAAATCGAAACTCTCGCCGTGGGCTTGGGGCCAGGTTCCTACACGGGCATCCGAGGCGCTATTGCGTTGGCGCAAGGCTGGCAATTGGGGCGCGGCGTCAACCTCCTCGGTATCAGCAGCGTCGAATGCCTCGCCGCCGGGGCCGCGCAGGGCAAAATATTCGGCCCGATTAACATTATAGTGGACGCGCAACGCCAGGAATTTTACCTGGCGCGATATGAGCTTGCTCCTGGATCATTCCTCGAAAAGGAAGCCTTGCGTTTGGCCTCGACGGCCGAAATTGAAACGCTGGCCCAACACGGGGAACGGTTAATCGGTCCAAATGCCTCGCAATGGTTTCCGTCCGCCAAGAGCCTGTTCCCGGACGCGGCAATACTCGGGCGACTGGCCGCGAGCCGCTCAGACTTCGTCGCGGGAGAAACGTTGCAGCCGATTTATCTGCGCGAAACGACTTTCAAAAAAGCGCCTCCTGCGCGAACGACGACCTGAGAAATAACCGGCGCAAGTCTTGGCCGGCATCGGCTCGACTTGGCTGGGGTTAGCGCCTAAGCTCGGCGTGTGCGAGTAGCTTTCAAGGAATGGGCGGTAGTGATCGACGCGCTTTTCCGCGGCGAACAAATTGTCATTATCCGCAAAGGTGGATTGCGCGAAGGAAGGGGAGGATTTCAGGTTGAACACTCGGAGTTCCTCCTCTTTCCCACGTTATTTCATCAGCAGCGAGACCATGTTATTCCTGATGCGCAGGCGCGCTACGACTCAATAGCTCCGGATTTTCCGCCGCCCGAAAAGTTGCGCATCGGAGGGTTTGCGAAAGTCGTCGATTACCGACGGCTTACTTCGTGGGATGAGGTCCGGCAACTTCACGGCCAGCACATCTGGCGCGAAGAGGTCCTTGCGCAGCGTTTTGATTGGGGCCGCGAAAAACAGGTCCATGCGTTGGCGGCGCGAATATGTCGTCTTGACTCTAAATTGGAGCTTCCTATGCGGACGTTTTACGGCGGTTGCAAATCATGGGTGGAACTGGAGGAAGATATTGATATTAAAGGGGCGAAGCCAGTGTTGGACGAAACGGCATTTGCCGCCAAACTGAAGCAATTTCGCGCGGCGTTGCCCCCGGCGACATGAAAGCGCCGCCGATCATTCTTGCCTCCGCTTCGCCGCGCCGCGCCCAATTACTACGGCAGTTGGGTTTTGATTTTCAAATCGCGCCCACCGGAGTAAGCGAGGTGGAAGGCTCGATCTTAAGCGCGGGGGAAACGGCTCGAATCAACGCGTGCCACAAAGCCCGCGCTGCCGCCAAAAAAAATCCTGAAGCCCTGGTTTTGGGGGTGGATACGGTGGTGGCCTTAGGGACTAAACTTTTCGGCAAGCCAGCCACGCTCCGCGCTGCCGAAAAAATGTTGCTCGAGTTGCAGGGAAAGGCGCATCACGTGGTGACAGCCGTCTGCTTGTTGCATTTGCGAACTTATCGGCAAAGCATTTTGTGCGAAGTGACTTCGGTAAGTTTTGCACCATTGACGCGCGCACAAATCCGCTCCTATCACGCTCTGGTTAATCCCCTGGACAAGGCGGGCGCTTACGGTATCCAGGAAAAAGGCGAAATGCTGGTGGAAGCCATTTACGGTTCCTACACGAATGTGATAGGACTGCCGATGGAACGGCTGGCGGCCGAGTTGCGCGCCTTCGGTGTGCGTTTGCCTGGACGCCCGCGCGGATGATTTGATTCTCTCTGTATGCACAAATACTGGCATGTCATGAAGATCGGTTTCGAGAACACGTTAGTGTATCGTTTTAATTTTCTCTTTCGCGCTGGTTTTGGGCTGATTCCATTGATGGCCACCATTTACTTGTGGCGCACGGTTTATGACGGGCAATCCTCCCAAGTCGGCGGCTACAGCCTTGCGGGCATGATTTCGTATTACCTTCTGATCACGATTGTCGATACGCTCACCGCCGTTAATGAAGACGATTGGCAGATCGCGGCGGACATCAAGGACGGGAACATCAGCCAGTTTTTGCTCAAGCCCATCAACTACTTGAGCTACCGGCTTTGCCTTTTTTTCTCCGGGAAAATCATCTTTACTGCTGTATCGTTGGTCCCGGTCGGCATTTTTATTTTCTGTATGCGTAAATATTTGGTCGCGCCCGCCGGTGGATCGGCGCTGGTTTGCTTTCTCATATCGACCGTGTCGGCTGGGCTGCTGCAATTTTTCATGTCGTACACGCTGGCGCTCATGGCTTTCTGGCTGGTCGAGGTTTCGACGGTTATTTTCATGGCCTTCGCGTTTGAATATCTGGCGGGCGGGCACGTGTTTCCGCTGAATATTCTTCCACCCGCTATCGAGCACGTGCTGAACTGCACGCCGTTTCCTTACGTGTTGTTTTTTCCCGTGAGCGTGTATCTGGGCCAAGTGCATGGGGCGGAACTTTGGCGAGGGATGGGCCTGCAAGCGATGTGGCTCGTGATTTTCTATCTGATTTCGCAGGCAGTTTGGCGGCGCGGCATCCGCAAATATTCCGCGGTCGGAGGATGAAATGAATAAACGCCCATGAACACAGATTCTGTCCAAAAAGTCTCGTTACCGCGCCGTTATGCGGCCATTTACGCGGCGTTGTGGCGCAATTCCGTGGTTCGAGAGATGGGGTTCAAAAGCAACTTCCTGCTTTGGATTGTGGTGGAACTGTTATGGTTTGCTTTGCAGCTTTGTTTTATCGGCGTGGTTTATCTGCACACGGACCATATCGCCACCTGGTCCAAGTGGCAGGTGGTCTTGCTGGTTGGGGCGAGCCATTTTATCCAGCAACTCTTCCAGGCTCTTTTCTTGTCGAACCTGGTCCAGTTTTCGGAGTTGGTCCGGACGGGGCGATTGGATTTCATGCTCCTGCTGCCAATGAATCCGCGCTTTTTGGTTTCGTTGCGAGTGGTGGATCTCGGCGGCTTTGTCAACGCCGGTTCCGCGCTGGCGGTAATCGTGTACGCGGCCCGACAACTTCGCCTGACACCCTCGCTGGCCCAAATAGCAGGATTTCTATGCTTATGCTTAGCCGGTATGCTTATTCATTATTCGCTTATGTTTCTGCTTTCCACGGTGGCATTTTGGACCGTGCGCTCGCAGGGGATCGTTTGGGGTTATTACAGCTTTTTCAATGTTGCGCGGTTGCCGGACGCAGCTTTCAAAGGTTTCTTCAAAGCGTTTTTCACTTTTGGCGTCCCTATGCTTCTGGTGGCGAACGTCCCCGCCAAACTTCTCTTGGACAAACTCCAATCACCGGGTCCGATGTTGCTGATGATTGGAATGGGGTGCGCGTGTTTCGTGTTGTCTGAACTGTTCTGGCGTTTTTCCCTAAGGCATTACACCAGCGCCAGCGCCTAACCATGGATCACTCGGCGCGTCGGCTCGGCATCAGTAGAGCAATAACGGCTAGGACTGCTGCCAGGATGACTAGCGCCGCACAAAATACTTCGCGCTGCCAAGAGAGAGGATGAGGGCTTTCATAAATGGTCAAAAGCGCCAAAGCGACCAACAAAACATCCCCGGCAAAAAGATACCAGCGCGGAAGGCCGGGTTTGGATGCCTGATTCGGAGTTGCGGCAGGCGTGGGCGTCTTATGCCCTGTCATTAAGGAGCGAACACCCGCGCCAACGGGCGGAGGCGCCGGCGCCGTCCCTTCTTTGGGCTTGCCGCCCATGAGCGACCCTAAATTGCGGCCTAAACTTTGTTTTGCCATCACATAGCCTGTGAGAATAAATTAGCGGGGACAATTCTTTTTTTGCATTTTTCCGCACGCCGACTCGCGCTTCCAAAGTCCAAAAAATCACAATCCGCTCTTGACTCCTAAACCCGCCAAAGGAGGATTAAGAAAGAAAATCAGACTGGACATGACGAACACAGAAGTGCTTAAGGCCAAAATCAAACGCATGCTGGTGGACGATCTCATGCTTAAGATCGAACCTGAAGAAATTGGTGATGATCAGCCGCTTTTTGGTCCACGCAGCCTTGGCTTGGATTCCGTGGATGCGTTGCAATTGGTCGTCGCGCTGGATAAAAACTATGGGCTGAAGATTTCCGATGCCGCAAAAGCGCGGGCCATGCTCGGCAGCGTCAACGCCATCGTCGCCGCTGTCGAGGCCCATTTAGCTGAGAAGAAAGTTTAGTTATTTGGTTTTTTTTGACTTTGCCCGGCCGGCCAGCGCCTTCTCCACTGCGGCAATGTAATTCTTGACAGGCGTCCGAGCGAAAACTTGCCCGATGACCGCTAAAGGCACGTCCTCGAGTTTCTTAAAACGCACGCACGCCTTGCCCATGTCGAGCTTTTTGCCGGTCGCCAGCCAGGCTTTGCGGAACCAGGTTTCCGCCTCCGGATTGGCATAGACGCTCATGAGGTGAAGAGCCATGTGGCTTTTCTGTGAGCCAAGACACGCCAGGCCCAAGGGCAAGCTCGGATCGCAGTGGTATCCCGCCGGATAAAGGCAGTGGGGCACAACGTAACCAATCATGCCGTAATGCATGCATTCCTCGTAACCCTTCGGCAAGTTTGCCAGGATGACTTCGCGGACGGCGTTGATGGCTTTTTGGCGGTCGGGGGGAAGGGCCTTGATATAGTCCTTAACGGATGTGGCTTTCTTCATAGATAGACTTGGCAAAACAATACTTAAAGATTGGCCGACGTCGAGAGAAATGGATGACAGAAAATTAATCCAGCCTGACGGCGCGAGGCGTTGACACTCGGCCCGGTTTTGCAGAGATTGCACGGCGTGCGCCGCATTAGACTGTTGCCCTATTTCAGATTTATTGGTCTGCTTTTGGCGGCGAGCATCCAGGCCGGCCCCCCTTTGCTCACCGATGACCCGGATACGCCCGGACCGAACCACTGGGAAATCAATGTGGCCACAACCTCTGAAAATCTTCAGCACGAGTGGGTATTCGGCACGCCTCTGCTGGATATGAATTATGGAGTGGGCGACCATATTCAGCTAAAATACCAGGTGCAGGCAAATATCCTGGCACCCGATCATGGCGGCGTAGTTGCCGGGATGGGTAACTCACTCGCCGGCGTCAAATGGCGCTTCATGGATCAAACCAACAGCTCCTGGCTTGAGGTTTCCACCTATCCGCAACTTGAATTCATTTACCCAGGTTCTTCGGCCCGCCGCGGATTGGCCGACGCTGGGGACAATGTTCTGCTGCCGATTGAAATCGAGCATAAGTTCAAATCACTGACGGTCTATGCGGAAGGTGGGTTTATATGGAACGAACATCAACCCTCCGCCGCGCTGTATGGCGTGGCGGGAGAATATGAGTTGACCGAGAAATTTACGCTGATGGGCGAGTTTTACGGAGGATTTGACCGGGCGTTCGAGAATAACGGATTAAGTTTCAATATCGGTTTCGGCCGGCCGCTGACTGAACACATCGCTTTAATTGGTTCCGCTGGGCGGGGTATTAACGGCCCGGCGACAAGGGCCCCAGCTTTTCAGAGCTATTTGGCGCTGCAGTTAACTTTTTAAGTCCAATAGCCTCAGCCTTGGGATTCTAATCAAGCCTTGGGATAAACACTGGACCGAAACACTCCTGCAAATCCTAATACCAACCGGCCTAATTCCGCCCACAGCATGTCATGGTCGGGAACAGAAGCGACCTGATCGAGTAAGCCTGAACAGACCAAAGCCCACGGCGGCAAGTCCAGCCCACAAGGTTCCAGGTTCTGGGACGGCGGTATACACGTATTGAACTTCAAGAGCGCCAAAACTATCCGCATAGCCTCCGAAAAACGTCGCTTGTCCTGAGCCGCTATAGGCTCCGACCGGGATGGCCGCGAGCAAATTTAAGGCAACAAGGCCCGAGCCGGTAAACTGGCTGAAGGAGCAGGTGGGCACACTGACCGTGCTGTCAGCCGCGACTCCAGTGACGCTCCCGGCATGGGCAAATGATGATGGCCCGACCGTTCCGGAAAAACCTGGAGTGCTGAGTGTTTCAGAAGTTTGGAGGCCGTAAGGCCCCGCAACTATTGCGCTCAAATTGAGGGCTTGGGCCCCAGTGTAGGATTGAGTAGAGCTCGAATAATTATATACTTCTGATCCAATAATATCCGTTGATGAAAGGGTAAGAATGATTTCGGTCAAGGTGCCTTGGGACGGGTTAAATTGGGGGAGACTTAAAGTCTCTGGGAAATCCGTATAGGGTGTCACAGCCGCGTCCGAGATAACCAAAGGGCTGGCGCTGGAACCGTAATTCTGAGTGAAACTTTCCATCGCTGCTTGCGCTGGGGTCGCAACTTCAATCATAACGGCGGCGCAGCAGGGAAAAAGAACATGGGCCGATTTCATAATAATGGGTATGCGGTTTCCGTTTTTGTGAGAATTCAGTTCTATGTTTTGTTTCACTAATCTAGCCACCCTTCTGGTTTTAACAACTCTAGCATGAGCTTGAATCGGTGCAACTCGCCCCCGTACTAAAGCCTGGCAATCGCCCTTCGAACCAATTCCTTCTCCTCGGGAAGAAGTTTGGCGGCCTCAGCACGCTTTAACGGATCTTTAGCAATGTCGTAATTTCCGCATTGCGCCTCAACCACACCGTAGTACGCAGCCACCGCTGGGATGAGGAGGTACTCGCTCTTGGTGCGGGAAATTACTTTTAGAGCATCGTCCCTCTTATTCTGCAACAATAAGGAGTAGGCATAGGTCGAGACGAAATAGGGGTCGTTGGGGGATGCGTCATAGGCCTCTTTAGCCAATTCGTTGGCCTTTTCCAAATCAGAATTCCGAAGAAGATAAACATTGGCCAGATTGTTCTTGAGCCGGGCATCGGTTGGGTTATCACGTTGGACATTGGCCAGGAGTTGTTGAATTCCCAGAGTATTTCCATCGGCGTACATTTGCTTTATCAATTGATCCACTGCCCATCGCTCCTTTGGGAACGCAACGGTGATTTTCTGCAATATCTCCGTATGCTCAGGAACCCAGCGCCAGGCGGCGGCTACTTGGGACAAGCGCGACAAACTGTCGAGCCGGGTAGAAGCCAAACGGACCGCTTTCTGCCACGCTACGGTGGCGGCCGTTTTTTGTCCCTGCGAACGTTGCGCCAGCGACTCCAATGCCAGCCGGTAGGAATTTAGTTCGCCCCAATCCTCCCTGTTGACCAAAGCGAGCAAGTCGGCCCAATGATTCAGTGCGACTTGGCAATCCGTGACAATCAGCGGCACGGGTTGATTGGTTTGAATGGTTAGTGGAAGGCTTTGCAACCAGCCAAGAGCCGTGGCGGGATCCCTGGAAGCCATCCATTTGCCCAGCAGAAACGCTTCCACAGGCGTGGCAGTGGCCTGTTTTTCCAACGATTTCAGCCAGACGGGGGCGTCCTTGTCCTTAGCCTCGCTAAGATACTGCAGATGAACAATTTTGTCCTCAAAAGTGGCGGCCGGTTCCTTCAGGAGTTTTGTGGAGTAATCAATCGCCTTTTCGTACAACTTGTGGGTTTCGGCATCGGCCGCCAAATAATGCAGCGCCGTCGCGTGAATCTCCGAATGGGAGGAAGCAGCGATTTGTCCCAATGATGACCGCGCCGCATTGACAGTATTGACATTTGTTGAAGCCAAATGAATCGTGGCCAAGTTCAAGACAATCGCCTCATTCGTCGGTTCCAAGCGCAATGCCTCCGAATACTCCTTATCGGCCTCGGTCACGTTCCGCAAATCCCACGACAAAGCGCCTCGAAGCTTGTGGTAAGCCGCCGTAGTCTTGCCGGCGTCATCGACACCACTGAGCGCGTCAGAGGCCGAGCGCTCATCATGAATCTTTAGTGCGGTCTTAGCCCAAGCGAAGCGATATTCCATTTCCGCAGGTCTAAGCTGCACGGCGCGGATGCGCCAACTCAGAGCCGCAGGAGCCCCGGCGCCTTCCAGCATATCTGCCGCCGTGCGAGCAGCAACGACGCTCATTGGGTCCAATTGCAGGACGCGCTGGAGGCAAAGCGTTGCGTTGCGCAAGTCCTTCTGGCTGGCATACTTTTGCGCCTCTGCGAGCAATCTGCGTTCGGTGGCAGCTTTGTAAGCCTTGCGCCCAAACCAACCCACTGTTGCGACTGCTGCGAAAGCCAACGCAAAAATTAGCACCTTCCTGGAAAAGCTGTTCATGTCTGTTAAAAATGGGACGCGCTCAAAACAAATTCGAAAAAGACCATAACACAAGGCCGAGTTTTGCGACTACGAATAGGGGACTTCGGTATCAGACAAAGGGATAAGCGTTTAGGTTAAATCGCCGCAACAAAACGCTTGCTGTATTGCCTTGGACTAATCGAGCAACTAGGTTGGTTGTTCGGCCATTTGATGCCACAATGAAGAAAGAAAAGTCTATGTCACTTTTTAAACGAGAATCCGTATTCGCGCGTGTTCTCGGCATGATGATTATCGCTGGCGCAATGAGCAAGGCATTGGCGAGCGGTCCAGCCTTTTTGGTCAGCGTCAGCAACAACGCGCCACGAGTTGAGGAAATGCTGAAGGTCACCACGGCGCCGTTTGGAACCACAGTGATAGCCACGACAAATGACGACGCGGTTTATGTCAACGCTGCTCCCTGGTCGGCCATGGCTTTTGGTCCTGGGGGGACTCTTTACGGGACAACGCTCGACGGTGGGTTGGGCACCATTGATCCTCTCACGGGCGCTTATTCAATTTTTACCAATTTGCACTTAACGCTGAACGGGGCGGGTGGTGAGGAGTTTATCAGCGGGGCTGGTTTGGCTTTCTCAACCAATGGCACCGCCTATGTCGCGGACGGCTTCAATCTCTACACCGTGGATCCGGCCAACGGGCTTTGTTCAAATGTCGGTGCGTTTTCGGGCGTTGTTTCTCCTTTTGTCTTCGCGTTGGCCGACGCGCCAAATGGAAGCATGTTTGGAATTTTCCTGGGCTTGTATTCGGTAAATTTGACCAACGCGCAACTTGCCCAGGTTGGTGATGAGGCGCCTTTTGGCGGAGGCAATTATCCTACTTATGCCTTGAGCGCCGCCTTTGGCTCGGATGGCAATCTGTATATGGTGGGTTGGGACAGCACTCGCACTAACTCTCCGAGGTTGTACCAAGTCGATACCAACTTCGGCACGGCCATAGCCATTGGCGACCTGCCGTTTGGGGCCCATGGTTTGGTGGCGTTAAGTTCCTCGAACTCCGGCGCTCCGTCCATAGTCAGCCCACCGACGAGCCAGACTGTCATGGCGGGGCAGACAGTCACGCTTACTTCGACCAGCCGAGGGATCCCCTCGCCAGAAGTGCAATGGTATTTTGACGGTGCGGCTGAGGCTGGCGCGACTAATTCCACGCTGACCATTTCCAACGTCTCTCCCACAAATGCCGGCACGTATTACATTGTTGCAACGAACACAAACGGAGGGGCCACGAGTCAACCGGCCACGCTTACAGTGACGCCACCAATCCTGGCGACCACCGCCTTGATCGGCGATTTTACGAATTGCATTTTGGGCCTGACGACGAATCCACCCTCAGAAACCATGCTGATTAGTTCTAATGTATTTTTTCCCTGCCTGAGCTTCAATCCACAAGGGGAGTTGTTCGCCATAGGCGTGCATTACACCCGTTCAAGTTCCAACCAGATCACCGGATCGCAAGACGCTTTGTATTCCATCGATACGCAGACGTGGGCGACCAGCTTGATCGGCGATTTTCAGACCAATGCCGGCGCAGAGGCCACCATCGGCATGGCCTTTTCGCCAGCAGGGGTTTTGTATTCGGCATCGGGTGGGAGCCTTTACACCATTGTCACCACCAATGCGCAGAGAACAAGAGCAGGGACCTTTCCCAGCGGCGTTGCCATTGGCGGCATCGCGTTTGCTCCCAATGGCAATCTTTATGGGGGAGAAACTAACCTCTACCTCATTAATCCCACCAATGCGTCCGCGACCAAAATTGCGGTGTTAAACGGCGCCAACGCTTCCATTCTCGGAGACATGAAATACGGCCTGGACGGTTTTCTTTATTTTTGCAACGGCAGCGATAGCAATCTATACCGGCTTAACACATCCAACGCCCAAGTTTCAATTGTCGCAAATTTTGCTTCCGCCTTGTCGGGGCTGGCTTTTATTCCCGCACCCACCGTAATCACTGCGGAAGTAACAAATGATATCGTCATGACCGGGGCGACAGCGAACTTCTCCGTAGCTGCGACGGGAACAGCCCCTCTGGCGTATCTGTGGTATTTCGATAACGCGGCGATCAGCGGTGCGACGAATCTAGGTTTGACGATCTCGAATGCCCTGGCCAGGAACAACGGATCCTATTACGTGGTCGTGAGCAATGCGCAGGGGTCTGTGACCAGTTCCATCGCCACGCTCATAACTTACGTGACTCCGGCGATCACACGGCCACCTAAGAACGAGGTCATTAATGCGGGGCAGACCATAAGTTTGAGCGTCGCGGCCACCGGCAGTGCATTGCAATATCAGTGGCAATTCAACGGAACGAATCTGCCTGGGAGAACCGCTCCGAGCCTAATCATCCCCAATGCGCAAGCCACTTACGCCGGCACTTACACCGCCGTAGTCTCCGTCCCGAGTTTTGCGACGCCCGCGACGGCGTCCGCGACTGTGGCCGTGCTTCCGTTGAAGCCGATCATTTCCTCTCCTTTGAACAATGCCATGATCGGCACGACCAACGCCGTCCTCACCGGTCGCAACAATGGTGGGACTTCGATCTTATATCAGCTTAATGGCGGCGAGACGCAGATTGCAGAATTGTCCAGTAACGGCCTGACTTGGTCCGCTCCAGTCTCGCTCGCTCCCGGAACCAATGTCTTTTCGATCTGGGCCACGAATATTTCGGGCGTATCGGCCATGGTCGAGGCGAAATACATCCTGAATCCATTCATTCCAGTGGCTGGCCCGTACTATGGAATTTTCTCTGATTATGTCACGCCCGCGTTTTCCAATTCTGGATATTTCCAATTGACCCTGCAAAGTGATCGCGCTTTCAGCGGCGATATCTTGCTCGATGGCGTCAGGACTCCGTTTAGCGGGCAGTTCGATACCAACGGCTTGGCAGCGGTGGTGGCTGGCCCTGCCGCGCATCGCAATTACAATTTGGCGTTGGCGCTGGATTTGAGCGGGGTCAACCCGCTTACGGGCACGATTTCCAACGCCGCCTTAGGGTGGTCCGCTTCCTTAAGTGCCATTCGCGCGGCCTTTAGCGGAACCTCGCCTGCGACGAATTACGAAGGGGCTTATCTTCTAACGATCAACGGCGCGACCAACGCTGACTTGGCGCCGGCTGGCTACAGTTATGCCTTGGCGATCATCAACTCCAGGGGAAGCGTCACTCTTAGTGGCGCCATGGCGGACGGCGCGGTTTTGACTGATGTCGGAACCTCCGTTTCCCAAGCTGGCGTCTGGCCGTTATACGCGTCGCTCCACACCGGCAAAGCTTCGGTCCTTTGTTGGGTCAATTTCCCTGCTCATTCTGCGCCCAGTCAGACAACCTCCAACCAGGCTATGTGGTTTGAAGCGGCGGGAGCAAATGGACATTTTTACCCGAACGGATTCACTTTGCTGACCAATGAGTTAAGTCTGACGGTGGCACGCTATATTCCGCCGGCGCGCGGCGTGGCCGTCCTGCCGAACACCAATTACACGGCGCAGATTTTTGGAGGCAACCTGGCCGCAAGCCTAAGCGAAAACGTCCTCATCAAGGCCAACAACACCGTGGTGCCGGCAACGCCCAACACCTACAAACTGAGCACTTCCATCAACGCCAACCAGGGGACATTTAGTGGAAGCTTTGTCAGCCCAGTCCACTCCGGCGTGACGGTGTTCAAGGGCGTTTTGCTGCCGGATTACAATATGGGCTTTGGATATTTTCTTGGAACCAACCAAGGCGGCGGCATCCTCATCCAGCCATAAACAAATCGGCGCGGATGTTTATGGCTGCAAAATCACCGAGGCTGCGTTGGTCCGCGTAAGGAAGAATCCTCCGGCTGTGGAAATGTTTTGCAAGACCGCTGCCGTCGCGTGGTTGGTGGTATTGCCATTTCCAAAAGCAATCGTCAAAAGACCGGTTTTAGGATTGATGGCTCCAGTCAAATAATTGCTCGGAATGCCTCCCAGGTTCGAAAGTGTGTTGCCGGTGACAACAATATTGGTAAAGTTCAGGAATAGATCGGCGTTGGAGATGACCAAGTCTCCATTGGTTAGGGAGGTTGGAGGCTGATTTGTCCAGAGTGAGCCTAAGCCAGACAAAACGTTGGTAAAGCCATTCGTATAAATTGCGGGCAAGGGAAGGGCTTTCTTGACCCAGGTCAATTCGTTTGAAGGCGCCGCGGCTTGGAGGTTGGTGAGGTTGATCCAGCCCAGCAACAGTCCAGGGCTCGCATGGGCAACGTTGGTGTAAAGTACCGCGTACACGGGCACATCCCCAGCCAGTGACACAGGAACGGTTTGGCTAAAACTGGTCCCGTCGGCCATTGCGCCGCTAAGAGTAACGACTCCATTATTGTTCGTGAGAAGGGCATAGCCGTCACCGGGGGGTGAATCAGCCGAGACATTGGTGGAGGCCGAGAAAATCATAGTATATTCGGCCGATGGCAAGGTGTTTGAGGCCGCATTCGCCAGGAGATTGGCCGTCCATTGAGACGACGAAACAGTCCCGGTGATTTGCAGATTGGTGCTGTCCAGGTTCAGATCCACTTGAAATGGACCGGCATGGAAAGCGGCCTGACCGGAAACATCAAAGTTTGTCGAAAATGGGTAATGATTACCCGTGAGCAAGAGGTTGCCGCTGAAAGCGCCCGTGTTTCTTAACACCAAATTGTAAAGCAGGCCTGATGTTTCCTCAGCTACGTCCCCGCTTGGATAGAAAAGGCCGTTATAGGTCCCGGCTGACGTTATAAAAAAGTTGGTCGCAAAAGTGGCAGTCAACTGCAAATTAGACTGCATGATGAAGTCCAGCGTCGGGCTGACGGTCACGCCGGCGGCGCTTATCCAATTGCTGAAAAAGGAAAATTGGTCGGGCTTGGCGGTGATCGCATAGTTCTGTCCAATGTAGAGCATCGAACCGTTGGTCAGGAGCGGGGCACGCGCCGCTCCTGCGAACGTTCCGTTTCCGGGGCCATCCTTCATAATAGCCAGTGGAGCCTGGGCTTCGTAAAAGAATGTTTGAGAAACGAAGGCCGAGGTGTTCCCTGCGACATCCATGGACTGGACAGAAATAATGTTGGAGCCGGGCAACGGCGTAACGGCGATGGACCAGTTGGAGCTTGCCCCGGTGCCTGTGGTCAGCGTCGCAAAGCCATTGGTCGCAGAGCCGGTAAGAGTGTTGGTCAAGGAATAAGCGACATTGGCCAGGCCAAAATGGCTTGAGGCCGTGCCAGCGAACGAAGGCTGAGCCGTTCTCTGATTTGCGGTGGGAGAAGTAATCGCGACGAGCGGAGGCGATGCGCCAAAAACTGCGGTCACCGCGTATTCCGGTTGCATGATAAAAGTCAGCTTCGAACCATTGCTGCTGCCTGCCGGTGTAATCCACTCGCTGAACACCGAAAATTTGTCCGGCTTGGCCGTTAAGGTGTAAGCCTCCCCAATGTTCAGCATGGCGTTGTTCGTTGGGGGGACGTCGCCCGCGGCCGCTGCCATGCCTGTAATTGTGCCATTTCCAATTCCGGCATTACTAAGAGTAAAGAGAGACGGCACCTTGTAAAAAAAGGTTCTTGAAACAAGCGCGGAGAGATCCCCGGAGTCATCCGTACTTTGCACGGTAAGGACATTCGTGCCGGGCCAGGGAACGACCGCTATCGACCAGTTGGAGACCGAGCCGGTTCCTTTGGTTAATAGGGCGAGGCTGTTGGTAAAGGGGCCCGTTAATGTACCCGTCAGGGTGTAACTGACGTTGCTGATGCCGTAATGGCTGGAAGCCGTGCCGGTGAAAACAGGCGCGGACGTGCGGAGATTCGCGGCGGGTGAAGAGATGGTAACAAGAGGCGGTTTGGCGTTAAACATGGCTGTCAACGATAAACCGGGTTGCATGACAAAAGGCAGAGTGGCGCTGGAGACGTCGCCGCCCGTGCTGAGAACCCAACCGGCGAAAACGGAGAACGGGTCGGGTTTCGCCGTAATCTTGTAGGTTTCACCAATATTGAGCATGGCGCCGTTCGTCGGGGGGACGTCGCCTGCCGCTACGGCACTGCCCGTGAATGTGCCGTTGCCAGTTCCGGTTTTGGTGATGGTAAAGAGCGCCGGTACTTCGTAAAAAAACTCATGGGCAACAACGGATGAGAGTCCGCCCGAAATATCCTGACTTTGCACCGCCAGAACGTTCGCTCCCGGCAAAGGAGGCGAGCCGGTCAAATCAATGGTCCAGTTGGAGACGGTGTTCCCATTGGTGAGTGCGGCCTGACCCGTTGTGATAGAAAGAGAAGCGCTATTCGTCAGCCAAAACACGACATTGGTAATTTGAACATTGGTCGGGTTGACCCCGGCTAATAAAGGGGTTGTGCTGGCGGTTCCTTCGAACACAGGCGAACTGATGCGATCGTTGGCTTTGGGAAAAGATATGGAAACGCCGGGAGGTTGCTTGGCCACGAAATCAGCAATTAAAACAAGGTTTGTCTGCATGACAAATGAAATCGTTGGATCGAAAGTTTGGACTCCGTCCAAAATCCAGTATTGGAAGTCCGAAGCATTGGGCTTGGCGGTAATGGTATAGCCGCCGCCAATATCGAGCATGGCCCCGTTGGTAAATGTGAAAGTGCCGCTCCCTGTCCCAGTCGAAATAATTGTCAATGGCGTCGGCGCCTCATAGAAAAAGTATTCGGACACGACGGGCGAAACGTTTCCCGAAACATCGACGCTTTGGACAGACACAACGTTCGTGCCCGGGAAAAGAGGCGTCGTGAACGACCATGAGGCATTTGAGAAACTATTGGTGGCCGGCACCACTGGCACGACTCCGCTGCTATTGGACCCGTTAAAAAGATTGGTGATGGAGAAAATTATATTTGTCAGCACAACCTCGTTGGAAGCGGAGTTGGTATAAGGCGCAATGGTGGCCGTGCCTCCGAACACAAACGAACTGGCCCGGGCGTTGGCCAATGGAGACAATATGGTGACGCTGGGCCCCTTCACGGTCAAAGCCGTTACGGGGCTGGTCACCGCGCCCCAAACGTTGCTAATCACCAGCGCATAGCTTCCACTATCACTCGAAAAGACACTTGTGAACAATAAGTTTGTCGTCTGGGCGCCCACGACATCCCCGCCATTCGCCAAATTGGTTCCATTCTTTAACCATTGGACAGTCAGCGGCGCAAGCCCTTGGGCGTCGTAAGCCAAGCTTACTGAAGCGCCGACGAGCACATTGGTCACAACGGGGGGTGAATTACTAACGGAAACAAAATACGCCGGAATAAAATTTGTATCGGAGATTTGGAAAACAAAGCCAGAACCGTTGGTTCCGCCGTCCGTGCGGGTGCCATAAAGGTTGCCGTTGGGATCGGATGCCAATTCGCCGGAGGGATTTGCGCCGCCCGTGTTGTCGCCATTGGTCTCCAGGGAGGGGAAGACATAGCTACCAAGATCCCCCTGCTCCGTCATTCGGAAAAGTGTTCCGCTCCCGCCCAATCCGTTCGGTTCCGTCGTTCCGAAAAAATTACCATCCGCACCCAGGGTCAGTTCGGAGCCCGCGCCAGCGTTAAGCAGAGGAAAGGAATGGAGCAGTACGATTCCTTTGGTGAGGTTGTTGGATTCCGTAATTTCAAAAACGGAGCCACCACCCATCGCGCCGCCATAAAGGCTTGTTCCGTAAAAATTTCCGTTGGTGCCTTGCGCCAAAGCGGAACCAGGAGTGATAGGCTTGGCGTTGGTGGCTTCGCCATCGAATGAGTAGAGCTGCGCAAAGCTGTTGCTGGTCGGCGAAAACGTAAAGAAGGTTCCGGCGTTGGCGATGCCGCCTCGTTTCGTGGTTCCATATAAATTGCCATTGCTGGCCAGGACCAAGGAGTTGGGAAAGGCACCGTTGGTGTTTTCCGATCCTGCGGGTGAACCGCTGAAGGTGTAAAGGCTGGTGAACGCGCCCGCAGAAGTGATTTGAAAGATCGTCCCGGTGTTACTAGGGCCGCCGGACTGAGTCGCCCCATAAAAGTTATTGTTGGCCGCCTGCACTAAAGCGCCTAAGGGCCTGGATCCATCGGCAGCCGTCACGATATTGAAAGCGCTCAAAATGTCCGGCCCGAAAGTATAAAGGTTGGTAAACTGTCCGGTCGGAGAAATCACAAAAATCGAGCCGTTGAAATTTGACCCGCCTTGCTGGGTTGTGCCGTAAAAATTTCCGTCGTTTCCCTGCACCAAATCATTGGGTTCCAAATCGTAATTCACTTCGCCCGCCTGATTGGTAGCAGGTGGGAAAGCATATATTTCGGAAAGGAGACCAGAGACGGTCATGCTGAAGATTGACCCGGCGCCGTTGGATCCGCCTTCCAGCGTTGTGCCATATAAGTTTCCATTGCCCCCCAGAACCAGTCGGGAATTAGGAGAAAACCCGTCGTTGTTGGTTAAAACAGCATTGGTCGATAATTCCGGGGTGGAAAAGTTGTAAATCACAGTCGGTTCTGCGACCACGGCAACCGCCAGCATTACGGAAAACAAAGTTATTGCCAGCAGCGCCGCCAACCGCGCGCAGCGTGGCTGACCAAACAAGTTGAGGAGGAATGCGCGGATACCAAATCTCATCGTACAATTCAAGAGTTTGGACTTTCGTTAAAGCCTTTATCCGAGTCAAGGCATTAAGGCCTTAGGTCGCAGATGTAACCAGAACGTCACCTTGGTTCGCCTTGTCGCACAATCGTCACAAAAACACTCTTGAACTGACGCCAAAAGACGGTATCACAAGGCCTGCAAAATCTCGTCAAATAAACCGAACATGAATTTTAGAGATAGATGGGCGGCACTGATGGCCGGAACCGTTGCTGGCTTGGCGCTGGCCTCAACGGCCACAGCCCAGGTTTCTGCGGACGCTATTCTGGACAAATTGGTGGCCAAGGGGGTTCTTAACCGGCAGGAGGCCGACCAGCTCAAGAATGAGGCTCAGACCAACAATGCGGGAGGGATTAATGGAGCAGAAGTCCCCAAATTCAAGATAAGTCGAGTCCTTAAGAGTATAGAGCTATACGGAGATTTGCGGTTTCGCTACGAATATCGCGCCGCCAAACTCGGGCCGGAGGCCGGCAGCATTTATGATGCGGAAAACCGATGGCGTTACGCGTTGCGCTTAGGCGTGCGCGGTGATTTGCCTGATGACTTTTACTACGGCTTAAGATTTGAAACTTCTCCAAATGAGCGTTCGCC
>Ga0302324_100006604_pt1 | contig 24928 bp, 21 predicted proteins | sample Palsa_T0_1_FD_201949 | JGI IMG/M metagenome (GOLD analysis project Ga0302324, IMG submission 201949) | Peat permafrost microbial communities from Stordalen Mire near Abisko, Sweden - Palsa_T0_1 | ecosystem: Environmental > Terrestrial > Soil > Palsa > Peat permafrost | place: Sweden: Abisko... | reverse complement strand
GACGCCCATGCTTCCTGCGGTCGCTGCCAAGTCTGCGGCAGGCCCGGAGGTCGAGAGCGGTGAAACGGACATCGACGTTCCCGTCGACGAGGATGAGCCCGAATATCGGCCTCGCATCTCGACGATCCCCAGCAATCCGCCTCCGGCGCCATCGCCACCTCGCGCCAAAGCGAGCTCGGAGGATGCGCTCGAGATCGATGAGGTCGAAGCTGCGGCAGTGCTGTCGTCGAGGCCACCGCCCGCTCCCAAGCCACACTCGACGTCGATACCGGCTCCACCGCCTGTGCCGCATGTCGGCGCACCTCAGACGCCGTTGCCACCCATTCCCGTCGATGCGATGTCGTCGACGCCTCGTCTCGTCACGAGCGATCCCCCGAAAACGCGCACGATCGCTACTGCGCTTCTGGACGAGGAGGAGGCTCGCGGTATCGAGGAGATCGAGCCCGATCGATCGAGTGCGCCGCCTTCGATCGACAGCGGCGAGGAGATTTCCACGTCGGATGTGGTTGCCGTCGCCGCCAAGACGTCGGCGGAGGCGCGTCCGGTCTCGACGCCGCCGAAACCAGCGCCGCCTCTCCCGCAGAAGATGATCCCAATCGTGACGCCGATGGGCGGCATCGCGAGCCCACTCGCTCCGCCCCCGCTGACGGAGGGGCTGGTTCCACGAAGGCGTGCCCGTCCGTGGTGGGAAGACCTCTTCAACGACGACTTCGTGCGTACGATGCCGAAGTTCACGGACGCCCAGATCGCCGACGAAGTGGACTTCATCGAGGACAGCCTCGGTGTCGCCAAGGGCGGGTCGATGCTCGATCTCGGGTGCGGCACGGGCCGCCACGCCATCGATCTCACACGGCGTGGTTACAGCGTCGTCGGCTTCGATTTGAGTCTCGCCCTCCTCGCGCGCGCTGGTGAAGAGGCTCAGGAACAGAGCCAGAAGATCAACTTCGTGCAAGGCGACATGCGCGAGATGACGTTCGACGAAGCCTTCGATGGCATCTACTGTTGGGGCTCGACGTTCGGCTTCTTCGAAGAGGAGAAGAACACCCACGTCCTCACTCGCGTTCACAAGGCGCTGAGGCACGGCGGGCAGTTCTTGCTCGACGTCGTGAGCCGCGACTTCATCATCAAGCAAGCTCCATCCCTCGCGTGGTTCGAGGGAGAGGGGTGCGTCTGCATGGATGAGATGGTGGTGGATTGGATCACGAGCCGCATGCGCGTGAAGCGCACGATGATGCTCGACGACGGTCGTTCGAAGGAGATCGAGTATTCGATGCGCGTGTATTCCTTGCACGAGCTCGGCAAGCTCCTACACGAGTGCGGCTTTCGTGTTGCCGAGGTGAGCGGCCGCATCCAGACACCGGGTGTCTTCTTCGGACCCGATTCGCCGCGTACGCTCATCCTCGCCGAAAAGCGCTGACCGATGGCGATCTTGAAAATCGCGACCATCGGTCATCCCGTGCTTCGCGAGCAAGCGCGACCGTTGTCGCAAGGCGAGCTTGCGTCGAGCGAGACGCAGCGGTTCATCGACGACCTCGTCGAAACGATGGTCGATGCCAACGGCGCCGGGATCGCAGCTAACCAGGTGTTTCGCCCGATTCGCGTCGCCGTCGTGTGTGTGAAGGACAACCCGCGCTACCCGTACAAACCCAACTGGCCACTCACGATACTCGTCAATCCCGAGGTCACGCCAACGACGGACGACACGTTCATGAACTACGAGGGGTGTCTCTCGGTTCCGAACTTGCGCGGCGAGGTCCCGCGGTACTGTGGCGTGCGGGTGCGTGCGCTCGATCGCAAGGGGGCGGCGCTCGACTTCGAGGTGAAGGGTCTCACGGCGGGCACCTTCCAGCACGAGCTCGACCACCTCGACGGAAAGCTCTTCGTCGACCGCGTGACCGACACGCGTTCGCTCGCGACGTGGGCCGATTTCGAGCGCTACCACATGAGTGGTTTTGCAGAGCGTGCGCGAGCTCTGGTCGCAAAATACGGGAGCTAGGCGACTGCGAAGGCCGATCTACTCGGCGTCCGCGCAGCAGCGCGTGCCGCTCTCGGTACCCTCGTACGAGGCGCCGTGGCCCCCTTGGAAGCTGCGACACGAGTTGCGGCCGGGCATCCACCACGAGCCGTGCATCACTTCGCGGGCACCTCGCGGTGCTCCATCGATCGTCGTCCACTCGTCGACGTTGCCTGCCATGTCGTGGATCCCGAAGGCGCTGAGGCAAAGCGGATGCGCGCTGGCCGGCGTCCGGTGGTCGACCAGGTGGCCAATACGTCCGAGGCCGTGGTCGATGTCGGCGTTGCAGACCGACGAGTCGCGCGCCCAGCCGTACGGATAGGGGCGCATCTCTTCGCCTTCACACGCGAACACCCATTCACGCGTCAAACAAAGGCGCGCCCCGCTACTCTCGCACAGCTTCTTCGACGTGGCCCACGACTGGTGGTTGAGCGGCACGTCGCTTCCGACCTCCGTTCGCTCTTTTTCGTCGATGCAGAAGCGCTCGTGGATGCGTTTCTTCGACTTACACGCGGCTGGCTCCGCGTAGCGCTTGCAGCGAAAGAACTGATACGGACCGGGAGGGTCCATCCACTCGAGACATCGCTGCTCCACGTCGGGGCAATAGTCGCCTTCGACGAGCACCATGCCGGTCGGGCACGAGGTCGGTGAGACGGGGGGCTCCGCCCCCCGAGCCCCCGAGAGGCTTCGCCTCGAATCGCTTCGCTGCGCTTCGCTATTCTCGATCAACGCGCTCTCGAGGAACACGCCCGCATCCGCTCTTCCGACGACGGGCACCTCAGCCGCTGCAGTGCGGCACCCGCCGCAAATCACGGGCAGGAGAAAGCAGAGGTACGGCGTGCTGCGCATTGCGTTACTGCGGGACTGAAGTCGCCTTTGCTACTCGAAGTCACCACCACGACCAACCAAAAATTGGTTTTGCGCCCGAACGCACTGCACACTCATCTAGTAGTGAAAAGCGTCACGCTGCTGCTGCTCGTCGCTGCATGCAGCACGAAAGAGCCAATCCGACCGCCGCCGGTGGACTCACCGAGCTCGCTTGCGACGACTGCGCCACCGCAACCCGAAGCCAAACCGTGCCCGGCGAACATGGTCCTCATCGAGGGAAACTACTGCCCGAACCCGCTTCAGATCTGCAAGCGCTGGCTCGACCCTCCCGGACCTTATCAGGACTATCGCTGCGGCGAGTACGCGGAGCCGGCGACGTGCCGAGGCGACCGTGAGCCGAAGCGATTCTGCATCGACAAGGAAGAGTACGTGGTCCCCGGCGACGCCTCGAACCTTCCGCTCGCTCACCAGTCGTGGACGAGCGCCGGGGAGGTCTGCTCGTCGATGGGCCGGCGCTTGTGTCTCGAGAGCGAGTGGCAGTTCGCGTGCGAAGGTGAGGAAATGCGCCCATACCCCTACGGTTTCAAGCGCGACGCGACCGCCTGCAACATCGACCAAATGGACCTTGGACGACCGAACGCTGGCCTCAAGGACCTGCGCGCCGCCATCACCGACTATCCCCGGTGCTTGAGCCCATTCGGCGTCCACGACATGAGTGGCAACATCGAAGAGTGGGCCACCCTCGACCACGGAGCGCCGCCGCAAAGGTCGACCATGAAAGGGGCGTGGTGGCTGCCGGGCAAGAACACCTGCCGGGCGCGAACGCTTGGTCATGGCGAGGTTTACGCCGGAAGCCAGGTCGGTGTGCGATGTTGTGCGGAGGCCAAAGCGCCTGACCAAGTCACCGGCAAGTGATACATTGGAGAGTGGTGCAAACCGCATCCTCACTGCCGCCTGCGCGCCCGAGTGGGTTTCTGCGCCCGGAGCCATCGCGGTTCGTGGGGCGTGGAGCGGAGCTCGATCGGCTCGACGCCCCGCTCGAGAGCGCACGGCTCGTCACGATCGTTGGGCCGGGCGGGATCGGCAAGACACGCCTCGCACTTCGGTACGCGGCGACACGCCAAGCCCACTTTGGTGGCCTGTGGTTTTGCGACATGCGCGACGCGTCTACGCCCGACGAGATGGCGTACGTCGCGCTGCGGGCTCTTGGGCATGGCCGCGCTCCGTCGCCTATCGATGCAGAAGCGGCGCTGATTCGTGCTCTCGTCGCGCGTCCGCAGGCGCTGGTCATCCTTGACAATCTCGAGCATCTGCTTCCGAAAGGGGCAGTGGTCGTGCGCGAGTGGCTGGCTGCCATGCGCGCGAGCGGTGCGGACGCGCGGTTCGTCGTCACCAGTCGAGAGCCACTGGGCATTCCGGGAGAGCAGGTCGTTCCGCTCGGTGGGGTGACGGATGGCGACGCGGTCGACCTGTTCGTCGAGCGTGTTCGCGCGCGCATGTCGTTTCAGCCCGGAGACAGCGAGCTTGCCAGCATCGCGGAGATCGTGCGGCAGCTGTCGGGGGTGCCCTTGGCGATCGAGCTTGCCGCGGGCCGGGTCGGCGTTGACGGTGCGGCAGCGCTCCTCGAACGAATCACGCCGAGCGGTGGGTTTCCGGGGCTATTCGCGGCGGAATCCGCGCTTGCTCGTGGGTTCGCGCTTCTTCAACCCGAGGAGCGCCACACGCTCGCTCGGTGCTCCGTATTTCGGGGCGCGTTCTCGCTCCAAGCAGCCGTAGCCATCGCCGGTGAAGATGCGAACGCAACCATCGCGACGCAGGCCGCCGAGCAGGCAACTGTCATCGCGCTCGCTGCGAAGAATCTGCTTCGGGTCGAGCGCTATCAGCCCATGCGGTTCTCGATGTGCGAAGGCATTCGCTCGCTCGCGGCCGAGTCGCTCCTTCCGTCGGACGCCGCGCGGGTGCGTCTGAACCACGCACGATTCTTTTGCGGTCGCGCATCCGAGATCGTCGACTGTGACGTCGCGTCGGAACCCGTCGATGCCGCCGACGATTGGGAGGATCTCCACGCGGCCATGGCCTTCGGAGCCAAGGACAATCCCGAGCTCGTCCTGCGCATCGCGCTCGCGATAGACGTTCTCGCTCTCGGCAGCGGCCTGGGGGCGGTTCAGCTCGCGCACCTCGATGACGCCCTTCGTCGTGGGGCTGCCTGTGACCTTGGCTTGCTTGGGCGCGCGCTTCTCGTTCGTTCGGGGGCACTGTATGCGCTTGGAAGGCTGGTCGAAGCTCGACGCGATGCGGAGACTGCGCTGTCGCTCGCACGAGAGCTCGGCGACACACGACGCGCAGGCGCCGCCTATCGTGCCGCAGCCCAGGCCGCGTTCCAGCTCGGCGAGCTCGAAGCCGCACGGGAACACTTGACGAGCGCGCTCACGCTCGAGCGTAGCCGTGGTGAGCCGTCTGCGATTGCCGCGGTGCACATCCAGACCGGGTCGCTGCACAACTCTCTCGGCGAGCTCGATCTGGCGCGGACCGCGTTCGAACGGTCCCTCAAGCTCGCGCGCGGGTCCGGCGACGCTGCGTGTGAAGCGCTTGCCGTGATGGGGCTCGCCTGGACTCACTTCGAATCAGGCGAGCGTGACGCGGCGCGCGACCACTATGCGTATGCGCTCGGCATCGTGCGCCACATGAAGATGGCGCGCAGCGAGCGCATCGTCCTCGGGTACCTGGGCCTACTGTATTTCAACCTGGGTGATCTCGAGCTCGCCGAGGACCACCTGCACCGAGCGGCGCTCGCGTCACGCCGAGCGGGTGATCTGCGCGTCGAAGGCATCTTCGAGGGCGTGCGCGGCGGGGTGCTCGCCACGCTCGATCGCATCGATGCCGCCCGCGCTGCGTTCGATCTCGCCGATGAGCTCCTCGCCCGCAACGCGTTCTATCAACGAGCCATTGGGATTCACCGTGGTCATCTCGACCTCGCCGAGGCGCGGGCTGCTGCGGCAGCGGGTCACGTTCGCACGGCCGAGGCTCACGTCGCGGAAGCGCGGTGGCGCATCGAGGCGGCGCACGCATTCGCGCGCCGCTCGGACGACGCGCGGATGGCCATCACGATTCTCGAACGGGCTCTCGCTGACTTCTGATGGCTGCGCGATTCTCGATCACTGACACGCAGAGCCGGACGTCACCTGCTCGCATTCGCCAGAGCAGCAGTCGCTCCCGTACGTGCAGAAGGCGCCCGGCTGTCCGCAGTTGCCGCCAGTTCCACCCCCGCCCCCTCCGCACACGCTCGTGAGGTCGCACGGACCAAAACAGCATTCGGTGGGGTCGGAGGAACCCGGTTCCGAGCAAGGCGCACCGGGCACCCCGCAGTTGAGCCCCCCATCCGGTTGCGGCTGGGGAGCGCACGCGTTGCCGCCCTGACCGTTTTCGATGCAATTGTCCGAGCAACACGAGTCGTCTTCGATGCACGTCGATCCGATCGACACACATGACGTCGTTTCGCCGCCGCCGAAGCAAGCCCCGCCCTTGCATAGCCCGCTGCAGCAGTTGCGATTCTGCGTGCAGAACTCGTCCGCGTCGACGCAGGTGGGCTGGCTTGCAGGCTTTTGCTGGCAATACGCCGCCGTCCCCTCGAGGTCGCAATAGTCGCTGCAGCAATCGGTATCGTTGATGCATTGAGCGCCAATCGACGTGAGCGTGCATGTCGCGTCTCCCGAGCTGCCGCACGCGGGCGCGGCGAGGACGAGCATCGACGCGAGGAAAAAGCAGCTTCGGAGGCGCATGCGGCCTCAACCTTAGCCTCACTCGTACCGCACCGCCATGATGGTGAGCTCCACGTCACCGCTCGGCCTCTTGAGCATCACCACGTCGCCTTCCGTGCGTTTGAGGAGCGCCCGCCCGAGGGGCGAGCGCCAGCTCACATCTCCGCGCGCGAGGTCGATCTCGTCCTCGCCCACGATGCGGTAGCTCGCACGCTTGCCGTCCTCGTCTTCGATCTCGACGGTCGCTCCGAAGAAGATGCGGCTCTCACCGGCTGCGCGGGCCGCGACCACCTCCGCCGACTCGAGGCGCTTCGTGAGAAAGTGAATTCGGCGATCGATCTCACGGAGCTTGCGCTTGCCGTAGATGTATTCGGCGTTCTCGCTGCGGTCGCCTTGGGCTGCGGCGTCCGCGACGTCTTGCACGACTTTCGGCCGGTCCTTGCGCAGGCGCGCGAGCTCGTGCTGGAGCTTCTTCGCGCCGTCGCCGGTGATGTAATTCGTCATTCAGCCGCGTCGCGGTAGGGATCTTGCCCCATGAGGAGCACGTCGAGGGCCCATGGCGTGCGCGATCCCCGCGCAAGCTCCACCACGGCAAGGGCAATCGCGCGGCGTGACGCTCTCGCCGGGATGCTGAGAAGAGCCCAGCGCGCGCCTTCGCCGTGGCCCCAGGCACGCCCGGATTCGACGCGCACGCGCGAGACACCGGTGCACAGCGCGACGCGCGTTCGCGGTGGCCGCACGAGATCCAGTGCTGCCGTGGCGTAGGCGAAGCGATCGAAGTCGTCGTCGTCTTCTTCGGCGAGGTCGCGTTCGACCTCGCGTTGTCCGCGAGCCTCCGCGGAGACATCCGTGCGCGCCATCAGCAGCTGCGCGCGTGTAGCTCGAGAAAGTAGGCCACGAGGTCGCGCTCCTTGCTTCCCATGGTAACGAAGCGGAGCACGCGTGCAAACGGCCACACGCGGGTGTCGGGCGGCACGAACATCGTCCAGTGGCCGAGCTCCGAAGGGCTGACCTCGAGCCATGTACCGTGCACGGAGCGGGCGATCATCTCGCTCAAGAACGCTCCGTGGCGGCGAAGATCGAGCATCGCCGAGACCGTGCGCACGCCAGTCTCGTGGTAGCGCGCCACAAGCTCGGCCTGCACCGCCTCGAGGCTCGCGAGATCGTTACGAAGCTCGATGGAGTGCTGGGTGCGATAGAGCATGCCGAGCTCACGCGCCATGACGGTGCACTGCATGCGCGCCTCGTACGCACCGCGCACACGCGCGTCGGCGAGGGAAGGTGGGCGCGGCGGGTCCTCGAAGGTCTCGGCGATCTCGAGCTTGCCGATGACCAGCGGCGGAGGTGTCGAGTTCGTCGTGACCGCGCGGAACGCCGGCCGGGAGATCCCCTTCCCAAACGTTCGATCCTCGCCGAGCGGCGGGTGCGAGGGCGTTGCAGGATCGTCGAGCTCCGTCGAAGACGGCGGCGGGGGGAGGGTTGGGATCTCGCGGGGGTCCTTCTTCGTCGGCGCGGCGGTGATCTGCTGCCTCGGAGTGATCGGAACGGGCGGTGCGCTGATCCGCGTTTCGGATTCGAGCTCGTGCGTGGGCTCCTCCGACTGACGCGCCGTGGCGAGGACCGCAGGCAGCGGACTGCCACGCCGCAGCTGGGCGGGCACCGATTCACGCCCGCGTATGGGGACCTCGCTCGGCTCGGGCTGGGGGACCGTCCCCGTCGTGCGTTTGCCCGAGGGGCCGCGCGGAGGCCTCACGCTCTCGGCGATGTCGACGAGCCGGCGGGCCCGCGTACGGAGCTCTTCGGGCGCGCGCGAGTTCGACGCAAGAACACGTGCATAGGGTAAGGCCCGGCCCATGTTCCCGGCCGCTGCCCAGGCCTGCGCGGCGAGGAGCTCGAGCTCGTCGAAGGACGCACTCGACGCAAGGCTCGAGATGCGTTCGGCGATGACCTTTGGATCCTCACGCTTCAGCATCAATGAGGCTCTCGAGCGCAGATACACGACGCACGGATTGGACCCTCGGTCGCGCTCCATCGCGTCGATGCGCGTGAGCGCAGCCCGCGCTTCACCTGCATCGAGCTGGGCCTCGATCGACCACGCTACCGGGTCGGACAGCGGGCCGCGATTGGGTGGTGGTCGCGGCGTCGCGGCGATGGATCGCTCGATGCGTGTGGCTCGTTCTCTCGCGGGCTCGAGCGCGCTTTCCGTGCGAGCGTGAAGCCAATCGAGGACCTCCACCCGCGTGGGACCGCCTTCGCGCGCCGACGACGCGGGCCGGTTCTCGGCGAACGCCGCGACGAGCTCTGGCCAACGCTCTGGGTCGCCGAACATGACGCGCTTGTACGTGCGCACGTTGGGACGCTGGTTTTGCGTCAACGAGAGGGTGGACAGATACACATCTGCGTCGTCTGGAACTTCGGCAAGCAGCGCCGCGAGATGCAGGGCTTGAAGCGCGCGCGCGAGCCCAGGATCCCCGAGGTCGAACGTCATCGCGGCGAGATCGAGCCACTGCCCTTCGTACGCACGTGCGCCGGACAGATAAACCTGACCGTCGAACATCTCGGCCGCGCCGAGGTCGTTGACCGCACGGCGAACGACGGGGCCGCGCGCATAACAAGCTGCGAGGTGAGGGAGCATCGCCCGAACGGTGCGTTCGGCCAGCTCGGGGGTCACGCCCACTTCCGCCAACCGCTCGCGGGCCTCGGCGGCGGTCGTGCGATAGCCGGCTTCGCGAACAGCGCCCGGATCGGTCGTGCGAAGCTCGATGCAATCCGCCGAAAAGAGAGCGAGCTCCGCCTCCAGAGGTCCAGCGTCAGCGCGTACGACAACGCGGTCGGCGATGATCAGCACACACGAGTCGTGTTGAGACTCCACGTCACAATAAGTCTTTCACGCAGGCCCCTAAATAGCCAACCTTACATCGCTCTTTGTGCGAATGTGTATGTGCATGAAGCATACACGGAACGCCATTTTGCACGATGCGCAGGCTGCTTACCTCGAAGGGATCGAGCCTGCACGCGATGCCCTCTTGGCGGAGATGGAGGCCTTCGCGGCGAAGCACGACCACCCGATCAGCGATCCCGAAGTGGGCTCGTTTCTCGCGACGGCGGTGCGGGCCAGCGGCAGCAAGCGCATCATCGAGGTCGGCACGAATATTGGGTATGGCGCGATCGTGCTCGCGCGTGCGGGCGGACCTGCCGCACGGGTTCTGACCATCGAGAAGTCACGAGAGCTTTGTGACGTCGCTCGCGGGTTCATCGCGCGTGATGGGCTCTCGGGGCGGGTAGAGGTCCGCGAGGGGGCCGCCATTGCCGAGCTCGAGAAGCTGGAAGGTACGTGGGATCTCGCGTACGTCGACTGCGTGAAGGATGAATACGGCCGCTATCTCGAGCTTCTCCTTCCTCGGCTGCGGCTCGGCGGCGTCATCGTCGCCGACAACGTGCTCTGGCGTGGCCTCGTCGCGCATGGTGACCAGCCTGGCGGGCCACCGATTCCAGAGAACGAACGGGCACGTGTCGGTGTGCTTCGCGCGTTCAATCGCGCCATCAACTCCGCCCCCCTGCGCGGCGTCATCCTCCCGCTGGGGGATGGCGTCGCCTACGCCGTCAAGGGCTGATCCGCTCCCTGAAGGCCCGCAGCGTCGCTTCGGTCTTGGTGCGGTCGTAGATTGCGAAGACGACGCGCTCGAACGCGTGCGCGAGCGGGCCCGTCGTGAGGAGGCGCGCGAAGACATCGGCAACGACGCGCGGATCGTTTCGGAACACGCCGCAGCCCCACGCTCCGAGCACGAGCACGCGATGCCCGTGGTGGGCGGCGACGCGGAGAACGTGCTCGGCGCGCCGCTGGAGCGTCGCCAAGACCGCTGGCCCTTCGCCTCGCGGCTCAGCCTCGCCAGCGTTCGGCGCGGGGGACGTGATGATGGAGACCACGAACGGCGTGGCGAGCAGCTCGTGCCGATCGTCACGGAAGAAGGGAACGTCGGGCGAGTAGATCAGGTGGTCGGTGTAGAGCATGGACGGATTGGCCCGGTTGGCGTCGTAGTACGCCCGGTGGGGAAGCTGGCATGCGTAGAGTGCTGAGCAGCGGGCGAGGTCCTCTTCCTGAGCCTTGGCACCGCCGAGAAATCCGCCGCCTGGCTTCTTCGCCGACGCAAAGTTGAGGGCTACGACGCGCGTGAATCCGTCGCGTTCGACGTTGGGTGTTCGCGACGTCCCGCCTGCGGCGGCTCCGTCGACCAGCCGCCTTGCAGCCTCGGCGGTGCTCTCGCGTGTGACCTCCAACGTCGGGGCAGCGTCGAGAGTCTTTGGCAGGTCGAGGGTGGCGTAGTCGCCAGGCTTGTAGAGCACGGTTCCAGCGACCGCCTTTGCGACCGCGTCGCCGATCGACACCCTCGTACTGGACGCGAGGTCGTAGAAGCCGCGCCGTGTGATCTCGACCGTCTCGGGTCCAATGCTTGCGAGTGACATGGGGCGGCCGGTTTAGCTCTCGCGTAACCGGATGTATTGACTGTGCAGGTGTTCAGCTGTTCATTGGGTCGAAGCGAGGTGATCCATGCCCGACAATCGACTTCTCGTCCTGCGCCAGCTCGAGCAAACCCAAGACCACGAGCGCATCACCCTCAACGCCTCGAGCAAACACGGCGTCGTGGAGGTGGCGTTCGTCGCCCTTCGTGAAAAGGACAACGCACTCGTCGTTCGGCGGCACGCAGGGGGCCTCGCGTTCATCCCGCTCGAGTTCGTCCGCTCGTCCTGGCGTGAGGAGAGACCCCACGGAACGCGCTATTGCGTGCGTGTGACACGCGTCGGGTGGCGTCGCCTGGTCCATGCCCCACGAGTAGGACGGGCGGAGCTGACGCGTGTCGTTTGATGGGGCGGTCCCACGCGATCGTGACGACGGCATGACGTGCGAAGTCGAAACACGGTGGGTCGTCCGCAAAGGACGGCGGGTCGTCCGCAAAGGACGGTGGGTCGTACGCAAAGCACGGCAGGCAACGCACGGCGTGTTCTGCGCAAGACCCGTCGTATTGTGCGTAATGCCGTCTCTAAATGGGTACGGCCGCAGCTTGCGGAGCGGGCAACACACCCGGTTGTTCGGGCGGCGAGTCGGCTGAGCGCTTGTAGCCGCATTCCTTCGTGGCGCACGCGATCATCGGGCGGAGCTTGTTGCCCGCCATCAAGAGGTACTTCGCGCCGCACACGGGGCACGACTCCTTGATGGGCTTCTGCCAGAGCCTGAAGTCGCACTTCACGGTCTCGTTGTTGTAGTTCGTGCAGCCGTAGAACGGCCGGCCGCTGCTCTTGCGGCCTTCCTTCGGGCGGGCGCGCACCTCGACGATGTCACCCCCGCACTTGGGGCACGGCACGCCGAGGGGTACGGGCCTCGCGTTCTTGCACTCCGGATACCCCGTGCACGAGAGAAACTCGCCATAGCGCCCGCTGCGGATGGCCATGAGCTTGCCGCACTTGTCGCACTTGGTGTCGGTGAGGCGCACCGAAGAGCCCTTGCCGTCGGGGCCGAGATCGCGCGTGGTCTTGCACTTCGGGTAGAGCGAGCAGCCGAGGAACCAGCCGTTCTTCGACCACCGCTTCATCATCTCGCCTTTGCCGCAGGTCGTGCACGTCTCGCCGGTCGGCTCGGGCTCGGGGTTCCAGCGCTTGCCCTTCTTCGCGGGCTCGAGCTGCTTCTTGAACTTCTTGTAAAAGCGCGACAGAAGCTCGACCCGCTCTTCCTTGCCCGCCTCGACCTCGTCGAGCTCCTCCTCCATGTGCGACGTGAACGTCGGGTCCATGAAGTCGAGGTGGCTTCCGACGAGGCCGTCGACGACGTACTTGCCGAGCGTCGTCGGGGCGAAGCGCGCGTCGATCTTCTCGACGTAGTCGCGCGCTTGCACCTTGCTGATGATCTCCGCGTACGTGCTCGGGCGCCCGATGCCGCGCTCCTCGAGCTCGCGGACGAGCGAGCCTTCGTTATATCGCGGCGGAGGCTGCGTAAACTTCTGCTCCGTCGTCACACCCGGCGGCGTCACGAGGAGGAGCTTCTGCCCTTCCTTGAGCTCGGGGAGCGTCGCCTCTTCGTCGTCGTCGGGCTTGGCGTCGTCTTCGCCCGCCATCGCTTTCGGTCTCGCGCTCGGTCCGGCCTCGCCGTAGACCGCGAGCCACCCCGAGAACTTCAAGATGCGCCCGCCCGCTCGCAGCCCGTAAGCGGCGTTCCCGCCGTTGCTCGGCTGCCGAGCTTCGATCTCGATAGACGTCTGGTCGTAGACGGCCTCGTTCATTTGGCTCGCGACGAAGCGGTCCCAGATCATCCGATAGAGCTTGTACTGCTCGTCCTTCAGGTACTTGCGGATGGTGTCGGGCGGGTAGTCGAGCGACGTCGGGCGGATGGCCTCGTGCGCTTCTTGGGCGTCCTTCTTCGACTTGAAGACGTTCGGCTGCGCGGGGAGGTGAGCCTTCCCGTAGCTCGTGACGATGTAGTCGCGTACGGCGGCGATCGCGTCGGCTGACACGCGCGTCGAGTCCGTGCGCATGTACGTGATGAGACCGACCTGCCCGACGTCCTTGCCGAGGTCCACGCCCTCGTACAGGCCCTGCGCGACTTGCATCGTGCGCTTCGCGCCGAAGCTCAGGCGGTTGACGGCGTCCTGCTGGAGCTTGCTCGTCGTGTAGGGCGACGGCGCCTTCCGTTTGCGCTCGCTCTTCGTGATCTTCGAGACCCCGTACGCTGCAGCCTCGAGATCGCGACGAACCACGGCCGCTTCCGCCGCGTTGTGGACCTCGAGCTTCTCGTTGTTCTTCTGCGTGAGGCGCGCAAAGAAGGGCAGGTGAGGCGTCTCGGGGGAGAGCTGGGCCCCGCAGTTCCAATACTCGACCGGCTTGAAGGCCTCGATCTCCCGCTCGCGGTCGACGATGAGACGCAGCGCGACACTCTGCACGCGCCCCGCCGACAACCCGAACGCGAGCTTCGACCAGACGAGCGCCGAAACGTCGTACCCGACGATCCTGTCGAGCACGCGCCTCGCGCGCTGAGCGTCATAGAGGTGCTTGTTGAGCGCCCTCGGGCTAGCGACGCCCTTCTGAACCCCTGACTTCGTGATCTCGTGAAACTCGACCCGCTTGCAGCGCTTGCTGCCGAGCTCTTCCGCGAGGTGCCATGCGATGGCCTCCCCCTCACGGTCGGGGTCAGGTGCGAGCAAGATCTCGTCAGCGTCCCGGGCTGCGCTCTTGAGCTCCTCGACGATCTTCTCTTTTCCCGCAATGATTTCGTACGTTTCTTTGAAGCCGTGCTCGACGTCGACACCGAGCTTTTTGGGCAGGTCTTTGATGTGGCCTTTGGAGGCCATCACCTCGTACTTGGAGCCGAGGTATTTTTTGATCGTCTTCGCCTTCGCCGGCGACTCCACGACCACTAACGTTTTGCCCATTGAGTGATATCAACCAGTTACGAGCGTTTTCCGTCGGAACAGCCCCGCGGAGCCCTCTACTACTACGTCCCCTAAGGCAAGCGTCAAGAGCGCTGACGTTACGGCTGCGGTGGGAAGGCCCGTGGTTACGGCCAGCTCATCGGGGTGTTTCGCACCGGATCCGAGCGCTTCGAGCACTACAAGCTCGTCCGGAGTGAGGTTCGGTGAAGGGGCGCTCGCATCGTGGAGACCGAGGACCTTCTCGACGAAGTCCTTCTCCGATCGGAGGAGGCGGGCGCTCGAGTAGGCGTCGACGATGTGCCACGAGCCGACGAACCGCGCACCTTCCCACGGCGGACCTGGCACGACCCAAAGAGGCCGCCGGAGTCTATGGGCCCAGCGCGCCGTGTTCACCGTTCCGGAAGGAAAGCCCGCCTGTGCGATGAGCACGATCTCCGAGAGGGCGACGAGCACACCGTTTCGGCTGAGGAAACGCGACGTGTGGACGCCCACCCCATCCGGAAAGGGGCGCAGGATGGCGCCGCGGTTCTCGGCGATTCGCGTGAACAAGCCTTTGTTGTTCGCGGGCGTGACCAACGGAGCGCCGCACCCGAGCACGGCCCATGTGCGTCCGCGCGCCTCGAGCGCTCCTTCATGCGCCGCGGTATCCACTCCGAGCGCGCCACCCGACACGACGATGCCACCCGCGGAGACGACCGCCCCCGCGAGTCGCTTGACCATCGCGACCACGGGGTCGAGGGCATTGCGGGAGCCCACGATGGCGACCCGCGGTGAGGCCGTCGCAAAATCGCCTTCCACGCTGACGGTCTCGGGTTGAGCCTGCGGCTCGAGGTCGCCGAGGCCGCTCGGATAATCCGGATCGCCAGCGTGAATGCGTCGTATCACGCCCGCCCATCGGCCCGAGCGAGGCGGCGGTTGCTAAAGACTCGAGCTACTTGCTCTTCGAGTAGACCTGAACGACGACCTGGCCCTGACCCGCCTTGGCGGAGACATCAACCCGGTAGGGAATCGGAATGAGCGTGAACGGGCAGATCGGCGCGGGGGCTTTGCCGATCACGGCCGTGCCCGCGTTCGAGTCGTCGTGGCCTGCGTCCATGTTGTAGAAGGGTGGCACGAGCAGGTGCAGGTCGACGTCCGAGATGTTGTTCGGCGGCGAGAAGGCGATGATCGTGTAGCACTTGTTGCCCGCGAGCGTGACGTCGAAGGCCTTGTGCCCTCCAGCCGCGACGGTGTCCTTGTAGGCAGCGCCTTCCGGCAGCATGAGCGGTGCGTATCGTACGGCAGCGGCTTTGAGACCGAGATCGCCTGGATCACCGAGCGACAGCACACCTTGGCTCATGATCTGCTCACCGACTTGCTTGATCTGGTTGAGCAGCGCGGGATCGAGGGGAAGGGAAGGGAGCGCCTGGGCGAGCTGGGTCGCGGTCGGAAGCTGGATGTTGGGAAGAGAGAACGTCGGAAACGCCGGCAGGTTTGGAAGGCCCGGGAACGTCGTCGTTGCGACGGGTTGGGCTGTCGTGGCGACGGGTTGGGTCGTCGCGGTCGCCGTCGGTGCGACTGTTGCTGTCGCGGTGGGCGGTGGTGTCGCCGCGACCGTTCCAGTCGTCGCGGCCGTCGCTGTTGCGCGTGGCGCCGCTGCCCCTGCAGTACCCGTGGTTGCCGGATATTGCGGGTTTGGCGTCGGGTTCTGGGGCGCGTTCGGATCCTGCTGCGCGTCACATGCGACGGCAAGCGAGACGAGAAGGAGAGAACGAAGCGTCTTCATGAAAAAGCTCCTACGACGTCCGACGGAGAGCGCGTCGGGCCATTCACACGTCCCGTTCATTGGCACGTTCATTGGCGCAAGAAGTGGAATGGAATGTCGACGGTCGTCGACCCGCTCGAGACTGGGAACTGCCACTTCTGCACCGACGACTCGATGCACTTGGACACGATGGGATCATTGCCCTCGGCGCTCGAGTTCTGAACGTTCCCCGTCGCGGCGATGACGAGGTGGACGCGCACGTTCACGTTCGACTCGGTGCCGCCACCCCGCTCCCAACACGTCCGCTTCACACCCGCGGACCGTTGCTGAACGACCCTCTGAATCGACTCCTCGCTGAGCGCGGACTGCGCACCGCCCCCCGGCCCGCTCCCACCGACGGAGGGACCGTTGCCTGCACCCCCGAGGAGCGCAGCGATCGACGGGTCGACGACACGCCCGGATGATGCAGTGGTCGCGGCGTTGGCGTGCCCGCCCGTGGTCGTGTTGTGCGCCGCGGGATCGCTGCCGAGCTGCACGGTCGCGATCTCCGTCACCGTGCCACCAGTCGTGCCCGTTCCGGCTCCCGCGGCAGTGGGCGCAGCTTGCGTCGCGACGACGAACGTCGGGGCGGGTTGGGCCGCGGCCGGCTGCTTGAAGAACACCGCGATGCCCGCCGTCACTCCGAACGCGCCAAACGCCACGATCATGCCGATGATGATCCAGTTCGGGCCTTGCTTGCGTGGGATGACGTACGTCGGTGCGGCGACGCTCGAGAAGGGGGCGTTCGCCTGCGCGACGAGACCATCCGTGCGAAGGGCCGACGACGAAATGGGCGACTTGGCCGCGAACGGATCGGCGACTTCCTCGGGCTCGAGCTTCTCGGCAGTGGCAAGACGTGACGAGAGCGAGACGACGTTGCTGCGCGGAGGAACCGCAGCGGGCCTCGCGTGATCGGGCCGCGAGACCGCGCGCGGAGGCGCTGCGCTCGGCGGCGGTGAGCTCGGGCGTGGGGCACCTTGGGGTGTCCCGCTGAGCGATGGGCGTTCGGACGTGAGGCCCTCTTGGACGATCGCGAAAAGCTCGGGGATGGTGCGCAGCGGGCGCCACTCCTCCATGCCCTCCTGCCAGACGAGCGTCTCCTCGGTGACCGCGCCCGATGCGGCTTTGCGTCGCAGCTCCGCGATGCGCACGGGCCCGACAGGCACGCCGTTGATCGCGGCGTACCACTCGCTCGACGTCGAAATCTCGAGCAGGGCTCGCTCTTCGTCCTTGGCGACCGACTTGTGGAATGCACCGGCGAGGGCGCTTCCACGCTCCGGCTCACGGCTCGCGACAGGTTTCGCAGGCTTGGCCGACGCGAGGCTCGTGGCGAGCCCGGGCTTTGTCGGAAGGGTCGCAGGCTTGGCTACGGTGGGCTTGGTGGCTTGTGGAGCGCCCTTCGTGGCCGGGCTTGAGAGCTTCATCATCGCGTTGACGTCCATCCCGATGCGGGTGGCGTCATCGATGGGCTCGTCAGGTTGCGGCTGGGGCGCCTTGGTCGCGACGCTCGTCTCGGTGACCTCGGCTTTGACCTCGATGAGGTGACCGCACTTGCGGCACTTCATCCGCACGGTCTTGCCCGCGACCTTTTCGTCGGCGATCTGATACTTCGCCTTGCACTGTTCGCAGAGGAATCTCACGCGATCACCAATCCTACAACAGACCCAGCAGGTGTTGCTTGATTTGCTCGCGGGTCTCGTTGTCGGGCGCGGTGCTCGCGCTTCGCTGCCACACCTCGACCGCTTTGTTGCGGAAGCCGGCCTTCTCGTAGAGGACGGCGAGGTTCTTCAGCGCGGGAAAGCTCTTCGGGTTGAGCTCGACCGCCTTTTCGAGCTCCTGAATGCCCTCGTAGAGCCCTCCGCTCTTGCCGTAGAGGAGGCCGAGGTGAAAGCGTAGGCGAAAGGCGAGCGGGTCGATGCCGACGCCACGCTTGAGGTGCGCGATCGCCTCCTCGACGCGCCCTGCCTGGTACGCCTCGATGCCTTGCACGAGCGCAGCCTCGGCTGCCTCGTTGCCGGCGTCGGACGGGGTTGGCTGCGCTACGCCCGCCTTCTTCCCGAGCGCCCGCTGAACCGCCGCGAGCACGTCGGCGAGGTGGAACGGCTTCTCGACGTACTCCTCGATGCCGTAGCTCTCGCGGAGATCTTGGGCGATGCGCCACCCGCGGTAGACGGCGCTGATCATCACGATGGGGATGGAGCCGTACATCTGGCTCCCCTTGATGCGCCGCGCGATGTCGAAGCCGTGGAGCTCGGGCAGCATCGCGTCGAGGATGATGAGATCGGGGACGTTCTCCTTCACCATGCGCAGCGCGAGCAAACCTCGATCGGCCTCGATGACGCGGAGCCCTTTGCCCTCGAGCAACCGGCGAAGGAGCTTTCGGATCTCGACCTCGTCGTCGACGACGAGAACGAGCGCACCCGTGTGATCGGTGGCGGTGCCCTCGGCTTCGGCGAGCTTTTGCTGAAGCTCCGGGGGCAAATGGGTGACCGACGAGGAATCGGAGCCCAGCTGGCCGAACTGCTCGGTCGTGACCTCGACCTCGGCCGCGGAGCGGAGCGTTTGGTCGTCGATGACGGGGGCCGGCGGGACCGACGCAGATTTGTGCGCGTCAGGGTCGTCGGCGCTCGTCAACCCGAGGCGAGCGAGCGTCTCGTGGGGGACCTTTGGCGCGAGGTAGTAACGCTCGCCCTGGCTCTTGGCGTCGTACGCCGCCGTGATGCTGCGGAGGAGCGGACTCGCGAGCGCGACGTAGGGGTAGACCTTCTTGCCCGTGACGAACTCGAGCTCGTCTATGGCCTTCTTGTCCGCGGGATCCGCCATCGCGACGAACAGCTTGTCGTCTTTGACGAGGACGGGGAGGAGCTTGTGCGCTTCCGCCACCTCGCGCGGCAGGAGCAGGTGCTCGACGTCGATGGCGATTTGCGAGAGATCGATGCCCGGCAAACCGTGCTGCTCCGACAGCGCGCGCACGGCATCGAGCTCGCTGAGGACGCCCTGGTCAATGAGGCGGGACGCGAGGGGTTTCCCCACCTGATCCTTGGCGTCGAGCGCGTGGTCGAGCTCCGTCTGGGTGATGAGCTTTCGCTGGAGCAGGATGCGCCCCAGCATCTGACCTTTCTTTTGCGGTTCGCTCATGCCAGCGCCGTCCGTACGGTATCACGGTCCGTAGTCCGCGAGCGCCGCCCGAGAGAACTCCGCGAACCGCTTGGCCTCGATCGCCCGCCGCGCGCCTGCCATGAGCTCGCCGTAAAAGTGCAGGTTATGGAGCGAGAGCAGCCGCAGCACGAGGATCTCGCCGGCCAAGTAGAGATGCCTGAGATAGGCCCGCGAGTACCCGCGGGCGCAGCACTCGCACGTGCACGCGGGATCGATGGGTGATTCGTCGCGTGCGTGTTTGCTGTTCTTGATGACGATCTTGCCGTGGCGTGTGAGAGCCTGACCGTTGCGTGCGTTGCGCGTTGGCAAGACGCAGTCGAACATGTCGATGCCGAGGCCCACGCACGTGATGAGATCCTCGGGCGTGCCTACCCCCATGAGGTAACGCGGCCTCGCCGCGTCGAGCGTGGAGGCGACATCCTCGAGGGTGGCGAGCATCTTCTCCTTGGGCTCGCCGACGGAGAAGCCTCCCAGCGCGAGGCCGTCGAACGGCATCGCGCCGAGCTCGTCCGCGTGCATCTTGCGCAAGTCGGGAAAGCACGCCCCCTGGACGATGCCGAAGAGCGCTTGCGCGGGGGGGCGCGGCGTCGCGAGAGCGCGTCTCGCCCATCGCGTCGTCTGCTTGATCGCGGCCTCGACGACCTCACGCGGCGAGTCACCCGGCGGGCACACGTCGAGCTGCATCTGGATGTCGGCGCCCAAGCGCCCCTGAACCTCGACGGCGATCTCGGGCGATAGAAATCGGCGCGACCCATCGAGGTGGGAGGTGAAGCGAAAGCCGTCTTCGCTCGGGGCGACCATGGTGGGAGCCCGCGCGTTGAGAGAGAACGCCTGGTAGCCGCCCGAGTCCGTGAGCATGGCGTGGGGCCACCTCGAAAAGGCGTGGAGCCCGCCGTGGGCCGCGACTACGTCGTCGCCGGGCCGCAGCCACAGGTGATACGTGTTGCCGAGGACAATGCGCGCGCCGGTCGTCGCGACCTCGTCGGGGGAGAGCGCCTTGACGGACCCTTGCGTACCGACGGGCATGAACGTCGGCAGCTCGACGTCCCCGTGCGGTGTGCGAAGGACGCTGCGGCGCGCCTTCCCATCGGTGCAAAGTACATGGAACGCGAACCCCGGCGTCATGGCTGCACGTACATCGCGTCACCGTAGGAGTAGAAGCGATAGCCGCCCTGCACCGCCTCTCGGTAAGCCCCGAGCACACGCTCGGTGCCGCCGAACGCGCACACGAGCGCGAGCAGCGTGGAGCGTGGCAGATGAAAGTTCGTCAGCATCGCGGAAACGACACGGAAACGGTAACCCGGTTGGATGAGGAGCGTCGTCTCACCGGAGATCGACCGCACTTCGCCAGAGTCGTCCGCCGCCGACTCGAGGGTGCGAACCACGGTCGTTCCGACGGCCACGACCTTCGCCCCACGCGCCCGGGCGCTTGCGATGGCTTGCGCAGCGGTCGTCGAGACCTCGTACCACTCCGCGTGCATCTTGTGGTCGTCGAGGTCGGCAGAGGCGACCGGCTGAAACGTACCGAGCCCGACATGAAGCGTCACGGTCGCGACCTCGATCCCGTGCGCTGCAAGTCGCCCGAGAAGCGCCTCGGAGAAGTGAAGGCCCGCAGTGGGCGCGGCGATTGCTCCGTCACGAGCCGCGAAGACGGTTTGGTAGCGGTCCGTGTCGCGCGCATCGACGTCCCGCTTGATGTACGGAGGAAGGGGCATCCGCCCCGACGCGCGTATCGCCTGGTCGAGCGGCACGGAGGTGTCGGCGAGATGTAGAGCGACTTCGAGCAGGCCGTCGTCGTCCGAGCGGCCCAGCACGCGAACGAAGAGCGCATGGGGTGAGGCGACGCGCATGTCCACACCGAAGCGGAGCGTCTTCGATGCCTTGCCGAGAGCCCGCCAAACGTGGGCTTCCCGTGGCCGGCCCTCCGCCTCGATGGTGCGGTGCTCGAGAACGCGAACCAAAAAGATCTCCACGCGCCCTCCCGTCGCTTTCTGCGCGATCAGGCGCGCGGGTATCACGCGCGTGTCGTTGAGGACGACGAGGCTCCCTGGAGGAATGATGTCGGCGAGATCAGCAATGGAGCGGTGCTGGATCTCGGCTTGCGCCCCGAGCACCATGAGCCGAGCCTGTTCGCGCTCCGGCGTGGGGAATTGCGCGATGCGGTCGGGCGGCAGATCGTAGGTGAGCTGATCGACGCGCATCGATCGGCCATTTTCATCACCCAGACGCCGCTCTTGTCGACCTATTTAACCTTCTCTTTGACGAAGGCCGCCACGACGGATGCTTCGCAGGGTTTCGGGACGAATGCGATCGCGTTGCAACCTGCGCGAGCAAGCTGACGTTCGCTCAAGTGATACGCGCCCGTGAGGACGACGCGCATGTTCGGAAAGCGCATCCGAAGCTCACGTGCGAGCTCGAGCCCGCTCCGGCGCGGAAGCATGAGCTCGATGAGGACGAGGTCGACGTTCTCCGTGAGCGTCGCCAACGCTTCATCACCGTCGCACGCGGTTTGGGTGGCCACGCCCTCTAGCTCTAGCGCGAGGGCGATTTGGCGAGCAGCGCCACCGTCGTCGTCGACCACCATCACGTGGGGACGTTCACTTCGACGTACGACGTTCAAGCGAGCCTCACGGGTCAGCGCATTAGCAATGCCGATGCCAACGAATGAGCACCGAAATACGCTCGATTCGAGCGCTCGATCCTCCGAAAGTGCAAGTTTGCACCTTGCACCCTTTCAAGGCTGAAAGGGCTGGTAGGGTTCAGCGCGTCTCGAACACGATGCCGAGCCTCGTCATCTTGCGCCAGAGCGTCGTCGGGGAGATGCCGAGCAGCTCGGCCGCTTGCTCCCGATTGCCCGCCGCGTCTTTGAGGGCGGTCTCGATGGCTTGCCGCTCGGCGCCATCGACGACGTTCGCGAGCGAATGGGCCGACTCTCCACGACGGCTCGGGTCGAGAAGGACACGCGTGACGCCCGACGGCGGGGAAATCATGTCATCGGCGGTGATGGTGCCGCTCTGCACGAGCGCGACCGCCTGCTCCACCATGTGCTCGAGCTCGCGCACGTTGCCTGGGAAATCGTAGCGCATGAGCGCTTCGAGCACGTTGTCCGACAGGCGCGCGCGGACCTTCATCTTGTGGTTGTACTTGTCGATGAAGTACTGGAGGAGCTCGGCGATGTCTTCGCGGCGCTCGCGAAGCGGCGGAAGGATGAACCGCGCAACGTTGAGGCGATAGTAGAGGTCTTGGCGGAAGCGTTTCTCGCCCACGGCCTTGAGCAGGTCCTGGTTGGTCGCGGCGACGATGCGGATGTCGACGTGGATGGGTTTGTTCTCGCCGACCCGCCGAATCTCGTTCTCCTGGATGGCACGGAGCAGCTTGGCTTGCACCGAGCTCGGCATGTCGGCGATCTCGTCGAAGAAGAACGTCCCGCCGTCGGCCTCCTCGAAGAGGCCCTTGCGCGCGGTGTGGGCGCCCGTGAACGATCCTTTCGCGTGACCGAAGAGCTCGCTCTCGAGCAGCGTCTCGGTGAGCGCCGCGCAGTTGATCGACACGAACGCGCGCTCGAAGCGGCGGCTGTTGGCGTGAATGGCCTTGGCGATGAGCTCCTTGCCCGTTCCGCTCTCGCCGGTGATGAGGACCGTCGCGTCGGTGGGGGCGACGCGAACGACTCGCCCCAGCACTTCGCGGATCACGCTCGAGCGTCCGACGATGTTCTCGAATTTGTAACGGTCCTTGAACTCCGCGGTGAGGAGAGCGACCTCCCCTGCGAGTCGCCGATTCTCGACGGCCTTCTGCACCTTCACGAGGAGCTCTTGTTCGGTGAACGGCTTCTGGATGTAGTCGAACGCACCGAGCCGCATGGCTTCCACCGCGCTCTCGATGGTGCCGTAGGCCGTCATCACGATGACCTCCGTCATCGGCTGGCGCTCCTTGATGGTGCGCAGCACGTCGATGCCATCCTGGAGGCCCATGCGCAGATCGGTGAGGACGAGATCGAAGGCACCCGTCGATCCGCTCGCACGGCCCTGATCGCCGTCAGCGGCTTCGTCGACTTCGTAGCCGACACCTCGCAACATCATCGCGAGCGTCGTACGCATGTTGCGTTGGTCGTCGACGATGAGGATTTTGGGCATCGCGATCACTAGTTGTCGAGCGCGCCGGCTGCGATCCAGGTCGAGACGCTGGACATCTGATCGTTGCTGAAGACGACGCTCTGCGGGAGGAACGGCATGATGCCGCCGCTACAGCTGCGCATGATCTTGACGAGGAACGAGCCTCCCGGGTCACCAGCGACGACGACCTGGCTCCCCTCGTAGTTCGCCATCGAGCTCGTGATGCCCTGGTAGCAGCTCTCTTGCGTCAGGCCGCAGATGAAGCCGCTCGATATCGCTCCGTTGCCGCTCCCGTCCTGGTGACAGCTCGTCGTGCTCGTCCCATCACTCCGCGTCGCATCGCCGCACTGCCCGATGCCCGACGGGCCAAAGAGGTTGGCGTAGAGAGACGACCACGTCGCATCGCCTGCGTCGGTGGTGAAGTCGCACACGGGCCCGGCCTCGCTCGCATCGCTCGCATCGCCGCTGTCGTCTTGCGGAGTGTCGAGGTAAGCGTCGAATTGCGCGTCGCCGCCGACGATGGTCTGTGGAGCGCTGAAGCACGCAATCATCACCGCGGCGATGACCGGACAAGGCAGGAGCGCTAGCGAGAGACGCATCCGCTCAATATACGACACCGACGAACCAGCGCACCATCTGCGCCGCGGACAGATCCCAGCCGCCCTGGATCGCGGGACCCGCGAGCTGTTGCTGGGCCTGGGTGTAGCCGAGGCCACCAAGCGGGAAGAACACGCCGTACTGGAGCATCGTGAAGAAGCCGCCGATCTTGCTCGGGTCGTCGTTGAGCGAGCCGTCTTTGGCCTGATAGTAGAGCTGCAGATCGAGCTCGACGCCGAGATCGGGCTGGTGGCCGGGCGTCTGGATGAACTCGCTCGCGCGGCTCCAGATGAACGCCGCGCCGCCGCCGAAGCGCTGGCCGTTGGTGTTGCGGATGAAGTCGTAGTCGACCTCGGGGCGGAAATAGTACGCACCCTCGATGCGGCTGAGGATCGTGCGGAAGAAGATCAAGTCGATGGTGTAGGCCGGGTGAAACGAGAACGTCGAGATCCCATTTCCGTTGAGCTCGGGGTTGAGGCCGGATGAGCCGAGCGGGTTCTGGGCCCACTGATCGCCGCTCGCGTAGCCGAAGTCGAACTGCAGGTGCAGCTTGTCCTCGAGGGCGCGAAACTCGCTCTGCGCGGCCATGCCCCACATGCGCACGTCGGTTTGTTTGAACTGGCTGTACGCGCCACCGGGGATCGCACTGATCTCACCGAGGATGGCGACGCCCTCGGCCTCGAGCCGAAACTTCTTGTAGAGGAATTGCATCCACAGGTCGGGAATGAGCGCCCAAGCGTTACGCCTGATCAGGCCGACGTTCGAGAGATCGCCGTTGTTCGGGTTCGTGCTGATCGTCAGCGGCGTTTGCGCGTTTTGCACGTCGAGGTACTGACTGCGAAGGATCGTGAAGAGGCCGCCGTTGATCACGACGTCGCCGCGCGCGAGCTTGAGCTTCTGGAGCTCGGGGTTCGTGCGGTGCGCGATGACAGCGCCCCACTCGTTCACGTTGCAGAGGTTACACGTGTTGACGGGCTGGCCGCCGTAGACGTCGTAGGGTGATGCGTTCGTCGGACCCGAGTTGACGAAGTCCCACATGCCGGCGAAGTAGAGGTCGAGCGACTTGATGCCCGTCACGAACATGATGCGGTCGACGTTCGTCTGGTAGTCCGCGTCGATGCTGTCGCCAGCGTTGGCGAGGATGCCAAGCCCCCACTGGCTCGGCATGCGACCGAAGCGGATCTGCCCGAGGGGCGTCATGTACTCGGCCCACGCCCGCTGGACGTTGATCGAGTTCTGCAAGCTGTTGATGCCGGTGG
>Ga0302324_100006603_pt1 | contig 24929 bp, 22 predicted proteins | sample Palsa_T0_1_FD_201949 | JGI IMG/M metagenome (GOLD analysis project Ga0302324, IMG submission 201949) | Peat permafrost microbial communities from Stordalen Mire near Abisko, Sweden - Palsa_T0_1 | ecosystem: Environmental > Terrestrial > Soil > Palsa > Peat permafrost | place: Sweden: Abisko... | reverse complement strand
ATCCGACCAAATTCTTCGCATGCCGTGATTTTGTCGGCGGGGATACGTTTCTCTTTCCGAAGCAAAAGGTTGTCCTTTGAACTAATGAAATACCAGGTCGAAACTGAATCGGCACGGAAATTCAAATTCCTTTTTTCAAGAACTTTTTTTTCAAAATATCTCCGGGTCGGCAGACTTTGATGAAGACGTAATTTAAATTGTTCCCGGAGTGATGACGGTCAACCTGTGGTTAATTCCTGTATCGCCATCCATGCCATCAAGCCGGGCCCAATCGATAAAGCTCCTTCATCAATATCAAATGTCGGTGTGTGGACATAGGAAGTGATCCCTTTCGCTGCATTGCCGGTTCCAATACGATAAAATGACGCGGGTATGATGTGAGAATAGTAGGCAAAATCTTCCGAACCGAGGGCTACATCTATGTCCACGACGTTTTCTTTGCCGACAAACTCCTCTGCGGCCCTTTTTATTCTTCGGGTAAGTTCGGGATTGTTTTCGAGGCACGGATAGCCCTGGGAAATCACTACTTCGCAATGTCCACCCATTCCCTCCGCCAGGCTTTCCGCCATTGTTTTGATTTTCCTCAAACCCGATTCCCGCCACTCTTCATCAAGTGCCCTGAACGTGCCGGCTATGTTCACTTCGTTGGGAATGATGTTTGTAGCACCTTCCCCGATAATTCTTCCAAACGTTAATACGGTCGGTTGCCGTGGACTTGCATTCCGGCTGATAATTTGCTGCAACGCGACGATTATATGGGAGGCAATGACAACCGGATCGACCGTTAATTCCGGAGCCGCACCATGACCGCCTTTCCCGATGACCTTTAAATAAAGTTCGTCCGAGCTGGCCATGTATCTGCCCTCCCTAAAACCGATTTTGCCTACCGGTAACAACGGCATAACGTGTTGCCCGATAATGGACCCCGGCTTCGGATTTTCCAACACGCCATCCTTGATCATGAACGATGCTCCGCCCGGGTTTTTTTCTTCCCCGGGTTGAAAAATCAGTTTAACCGTTCCTTCAAATTGTTCTTTTAGGCGATGGAGAATTTTGGCGGTACCCAGGAGAGAAGATGTATGAACATCATGCCCGCAAGCGTGCATGACTCCTGGATTTTGAGATTTGTAAGAAACGTCATTGGCTTCCTGAATAGGTAGCGCATCCAGGTCAGCGCGAAGAGCAATTACTTTTTTGGATGGGTTTTTGCCTTCTATCAAAACAACAATACCTGTTTTTGCAACCCCTTCCTGGGGAAACAATCCAAAAGACTTGAGTTGATCGGCAACAAATCTCGCTGTTTTGAATTCCTGATAAGAAAGTTCCGGATTTGTATGAAGGTGCCTTCGAAAAGCAATGACTTCGCCGACATAAGCGGAAGAAAGATTTTTGACGGATTCGAGCAATGACATAGGTATCAATACGCTGCAAAAATAAGGATTCTTTTGTTTTAAAAAGTGCGACTCATGAAGTGTGGAACGTACTCAAAAAAGACTTACTTCATCAGGATTTTCTCCGGCACCAGAATGGCATTCGGAAAATGCTTCTTCAACAGCACTAAATCTCTCTGTGCTTCAATCCGGGTAAAATAATTACCGACTGTAACACGGAACTTGGGCTGGATATATTGCAAATTAGATGGGAGCCCGCTTATTTCGCTGGACATTTTTTGTTTTGTGTTCATCGCCTCCTCACGTTTTTGCCCTGAGTAAATCTGTATAGTAAACCCATCTACGAATTTCTTTGTGAGGTTGATACGATCAATGCTGTCCAACACGGCGTCGACCTTTGTGTTTACGTTTCGCGTTGGGGCTACGGAAACAGGATGTGTTGGGGTATTTTGATTTTTCTGGGCCGAGTCGCCGGAAATAGGAAACAAGGGCCGGTAGGCAGAAAGGTCCTCGTAATACGGTTTCCCATGCTTTTGTGCAGCACAGGAAAATTCAAGACCAACCAAAACGAAAAGTAAGAAACATTGAATCGTATAGAATACGCCGCCCCTCACAATTCGATTTTCTTTTGCTTGTGTTTCTTCATGGCTATTCTTCAATCACAATGCACCTTCCCGCTTTGATGTCGTCTTCGACTTTTTTATACTTGATATCTTTCAAGACACGACCATCCGGGTATTGCACGGCGACTTTATCATTCCGTCCAGCCAATTTATCCGATTTTACAGGCATTATTTTCTCCTCCACAGGTTGCTGTAGTGCCTGCGGCTGTCCTCCGGAAGATAACAGGGAGTGGGATTCCTCTTTTTGTTCGCTCAGTTTAACCTTACTGCGCTGTACCCTGGCTTCCTGTACCTGGTCCGGCTCCTGGACCGGAATATCCGCCTTCATCAGGAAGGAAACCGTTTCTTCATTGACTTTTGAGATGAACCGTTTGAATGCTTCAAAACCTTCAAACTTATATATCAGCAACGGATCTTTCTGCTCGTATACCGCATTTTGCACGGACTGTTTCAAATCATCCATGTCGCGGAGATGTTCTTTCCAATTCTGATCGATAATTGCCAGCGTGATCATTTTCTCCATGGCCCTGATTAGTTCGGCGTTGTTCGTTTCAACACACTTCTTCAGGGTGGCAGCAACACCAATTTGCTTGGTCCCGTCCGTAAACGGCACCAAAATATTTTCCACCGTTGCACCGCGCGTCTTATAAATGTCCTTGATGATCGGAATGGCTTTATTAGCGACCAGTCTATTCTTGTGTTCATAGAATGCCAGTGCCTGAGTGTAAAGCTTCATAATGAGTTTGGCCTCATCGGGCTCGTCCACGTCCTCCTGAGTAACAGGGAAATCAAAACCCAGCGTACTGAGAATACTCAATTTGAAATTCTCGATCGTCTCACCCGCCTTAGCATTGGCGACCATATCCTCACAGGTATCATAAAGCATGGTTAGAATGTCGAGTTGCAGACGTTCTCCAAACAATGCATTCCTTCTTCGCTTGTAAATTACTTCGCGTTGTGAGTTCATGACGTTGTCATACTCAAGAAGCCGCTTGCGTATACCAAAGTTATTTTCTTCGACCTTCTTCTGGGCGCGTTCTATCGAGCTGGTAACCATAGAATGAGAGATCACTTCTCCTTCTTTCAGTCCGAGCCTGTCCATAATGCGAGCTATTCGTTCGGGCATGAACAGCCGCATCAGATTGTCCTCCAGGGAGACATAGAACTGGGATGTACCGGGGTCACCCTGCCTTCCCGAACGACCCCGCAACTGACGGTCGACCCTGCGCGATTCATGACGTTCCGTTCCTATAATAGCCAATCCTCCTGCCCCTCGCGATTGGGGCGTAAGTTTAATGTCCGTGCCTCGGCCCGCCATATTCGTCGCAATGGTCACCGTACCAGGTTTCCCCGCTTCCGCCACAATTTCAGCTTCGCGCTGGTGTTGCTTGGCATTTAAGACGTTGTGCTTAATCTTTTTTAACTGCAACATCCGGCTGAGAAGTTCCGAAATTTCTACCGAAGTGGTTCCTACCAATACGGGTCTTCCCTCGGATGTTAACTTTACAATTTCATCCACGACAGCATTGAATTTCTCCCGCATGGTTTTAAAAACAAGGTCGTCGACATCTTTCCGGGTCACCGGTTTGTTGGTGGGAATTGTTACCACATCCAATTTATAAATATCCCAAAATTCTGAAGCTTCGGTTTCAGCGGTTCCGGTCATACCCGCAAGCTTATGGTACATCCGAAAATAATTCTGAAGGGTGATCGTCGCGTACGTTTGCGTCGCGTCTTCCACCTTTACATTCTCTTTGGCTTCGATCGCCTGATGTAAGCCGTCGGAATACCGGCGGCCGTCCAGTACCCGACCGGTTTGCTCATCGACAATCTTTACTTTTCCGTCCACAATAATATATTCCGTATCGCGTTCAAAAAGAGTGTACGCTTTGAGCAATTGGTTAATGCTATGAATGCGTTGAGATTTGGTAGAATAATCACGAATGAGTTCTTCTTTTTTGACAAACTGTTGTTCTCCGGTCAGGCTCGCGTCTTTTTCAATTTTACTCAGTTCAATGCCGATTTCAGGAAGAATAAAAAATTTAGGATCTTCTCCTTCGCCGGTGATAAGATCGATCCCCTTCTCTGTTAAGTCAACACTGTTGTCTTTTTCGTCGATAACAAAATACAATGGCTGATCAGCCTCCGGCATCATTTTTTTATTGTCTTGCAAATAATAGTTCTCCGTTTTTTGCAAAATTTGTTTGACACCGCTTTCACTTAAATATTTTATGACCGGTTTATACTTCGGCATGGCTCTGTGGGAACGGAACAAAGCCAGGCCACCTTCTTTTTCATTTCCTTCCGTGATCATTTTTTTAGCATCATTCAGGAATTGGTTGACCAGTCTTTTCTGTGCCTCCACAAGTTTAAAAATCCTGGGCTTCAGATCGTAAAACTCATGTTCATCCCCCCGGGGAATTGGTCCTGAGATAATCAACGGCGTACGCGCTTCATCGACTAATACACTGTCGACCTCGTCGACCATGGCATAATGGTGGCCGCGTTGAACAAGTTCTTCCGGTTCACGCGCCATGTTGTCCCGTAAGTAATCGAAGCCAAATTCGTTGTTTGTGCCATACGTGATATCCGCCCGATAGGCACGTCTTCGTTCCGGTGAATTCGGCTCATGTCTATCAATGCAATCAACGGTAAGCCCATGGAACTCGAACAACGGAGCCATCCATTCGCAATCCCGTCGGGCCAGGTAATCGTTGACGGTTACGATATGTACCCCTCGTCGTGCCAAGGCATTCAAAAAGGCGGGGAAAGTAGCCACCAGCGTTTTGCCTTCCCCTGTTGCCATCTCTGCAATCTTCCCTTCGTGGAGCACGATGCCGCCGATAATTTGCACCTCATAATGCACCATATCCCAGGTGATCATGTTGCCGGCTGCCATCCATTGGTTGTACCAAAGGGCTTTGCCTCCGGTTATTTTCACGTTTTCGTGATCGGCCGCGTACTCCACATCATGATCGCGGACCGAAACTTCAAGGAATTCGTTTTCTTTAAATCGTCGCGCCGTTTCGCGGATGATGGCAAAGGCCTTGGGCAAAATCTCAAGTAAGACTTTTTCCAATTCTTTGTTACGCTCTTCTTCAATCTTATCGATTTGGGCAAAAATGGCCTCTTTCTCGTTGAGATCCAGTTCCGGATTATCGACAATTTTTTTATGCAATGCGGCCAACTGATCGTCAATCGATTTGAGATAAGTATTGATGTACTCCTGGATTTCAGCGGTAGTGGAACGCAATTCATCGTTCGAAACGATTCGAAGTTTTTCACCTTCCCGTATGGTGTCCTCTACCCAAGGCATTACTCGCTTAATGTCCTTCTCTGATTTGGATCCGAATAGTTTGGCAATTAGTTTTAACATAGAGAGAACAATCTGGTTTAGTCCTGAGCAATCTGTTGATCCTGGTCAGGGTCTTTTACTCAAGACAATTTGCGCTAGGTCAGGGATAGCAAAGGTAAAGATTTCGGGGGTGCAATTATAGTTCCAATTCGCCTTCAAATACCATTTTGGCAGGGCCGATCAGAAAAATATCATGAAAAGTGCCGGACTGGCCGGATTTATACTCTACGGAAAGTTCTCCCCCGATAACTTTTATGTTCACGGGTGAAGAATAGCCCATAAAAGAGGCAGCCAGCGATACGGCCGTCACACCCGTTCCACAGGAAAAGGTTTCATCTTCCACCCCCCGCTCATAGGTACGGACCAACAGCGTATTTTTGTCAAGCAACTCCGCAAAATTAATGTTTGCCCCGTGTGGCTTGAATGTATCGCTGAAGCGAAGTTGTCTTCCCTCCCTGACAACCGGATAATCCATTACATTTTTTACAAATTGGACGTAATGTGGAGAACCCGTATCGATAAGGTAGCCGTCACCGGATTGACGGATCTCCGTAACGTCATTCATCCGAAGTCGTATGAGACCATCGTTTAACAGCCACGCTTCATGAAATCCGTCATAGGCCGAAAATTTTGTTGCACCGTTGACCATTCCGAGATGAGAGGCAAAATCAACGGCCGAGCGACACCCATTGCCGCATAAGCTTTGGGTCCCATCACCATTATAATACACGATCCTGAAATCGAGCTGACTATCTTTTTCAAGGAGTATCAAACCATCGGCGCCTATGCCGAACCTCCGATCACAAATCCTTCCGATCTGATCAGTTGTGAAGAAATGTTTCTTTTCCCGGTTGTCCATAAGCACGAAATCGTTGCCCGTGGCCTGGTATTTATGAAAGTGAAATTTCATGGAGCCTTATTTCACTTCCTCGTAATCAACATAGTCGCCGCCTTTGATATGGCCATCTTTTCGGTCAGGTTCCTTATTACGATCGGATGGTTTGCGAGGCGGATGCCGATTTTGTTGGGACGAAGCGCCGGCACGGAAAAAAAAACCTCCGATCTTTGAAATGACATAAATCGTTAAGGCCAGAATAAGAAGGAACTTTAGCATCGCCGTAAATAGATATTACGTATCAACAGTATCCCAAAGGTAAACGTTTTCAAGATGGTTTGACAAGACTAAATTATCTTGTTAACAGCAATCAATCGGTCGAATTATAGGCGACGGTAGGTTGCCACTCATCCATATCATCGAGTCTTTTCGTGCCCACCGCACCGGTAGTAATGAATCCCCTTTGTGTGATCGGATTCGTGCCTAACACGAAACAAGCGGCCTGTGAACGGGCCGATCTTTCATAGGCAGTCATCTTTACCCAATCTCCTGTAATGGGATTAAACTGATAACACAAGGTAGTGGGTTGGCTACTGATGGTTCCGCACACGACATACCCCACATCATTCATGGTAAAGGCACACGCACTACTTCTGCGAACGGCGGCCTTGAAATCATTATAGTTACTATTGTCTGTAGCCTCCGATACATTAGTCCATGCTCCTGCTTCGCTAGTACCCGTTGGATCGAATTGCCACAAGTCGAATTCCTGAAGCCCGTTGCTGTCTCCACCGAATACATATATCTGGCCAAGAATGGTTAACGTCATCGCTCCTTCTCTTTTGTCTCCGGGCATGGAGAAGGCGGGCTCCCATGTATCAGTTCCTGGATAATACTTCCAAAAATCACTGTAATAACTTCCATCATAGCCGGTCCCCACATATCCGAGACCGTTCGCTGTAAATGCGACGGCATTGTACCTGGGATTCCCTCCAAAGTTGTGAAGTTGCTGCCACTTCCCTAGAAGAAGTTGTTGGGTGCCGTTTACGGTCGCCAGGGTCGTTGAATCGGCATAAAACGCCCAGAAATCACCAAAATTGGCCGAATCGGGTAAAGCGTTGGTATTATAATAGCGATTGTATCCTGTTCCAACATACCCTACGTGTCCAATACTGAATCCGACTGACAACTCCCGGCCTAAACCAGGGAAAGGAGCCACCTGAGCCCAAAATCCAGAGTCGACGTTGAACATCCACACATCATTTAAATACTGGACTCCGTTTACGCCGCCATAGCCCAACCCCACAAACGCACAAGGTCCTTGAGGAAGGTCCTGGATGGTGAATTCAAACGCGCCCGATCGCGTCAGGCCTCCGTAAGCGATTGATTTCAGCCAGTTGCCAGTAATGGTAGTCGTGCTGGAATTACAGGACGGGAAGAATAGGAAACCCAGCGACAGAACGGAGGCGGCTATCCATTTTATTTTTCTCATGGTTGCAATGTTTGATTTGTTAAACTGATAAAGTATAGGGTTGCTTTCATTTGATAATAGTTTTGTGCATCGCCCGCATACAGGCGATTTACTGTCGAGCGGAAGTCCTTGTCCGGAAGCAGTAAAAGTAATGCATTGTCATTCGACACCTGGGATTGAATTTCACTGTTGACGTACGTGGTAACATCCAGGCTATAGCTTGGATTACCCAGAGGATCCGTATACAAAGCGACCGAGCCGATACCTACACCCAGGGTTTGATTTGCAATGTCGACGAGATTGACACTTAACGAGGCCGGCCGGTAAAGGTATTTATCAACGATAAAGGCATCCAGGACGGGTTTAATAGTTAGAATGGCCTTTGTGGCAACGAAGCCGGGTTGCACAAACAATAGATTTTTCAGATAGGGCATATCTACCCGCATGGCTAAACCTGTTCCTCCCTGGATATATAACTCATGGTCGGTGGTTGACGAATAAGCGAATTGGAGGATGTTCTTCAAAGGTGCCAGTTGTGTTGAGCTCCTATCGCTATGAATCCGGTTGTAATAAAAGTTGGTGCCAATCGGGAACGATAAATATTTATTGGGGTGAATCGGGGCGATGACACTATTATCTGTGTAGTATAAACGCATGGTGGGTGTCGATTTAAATCCCAGAAAACTGCGACTGTTCAGGGTATCGGGTATCAATACGAGGCCATTCAAATACTGGTTAAAACTAGTGTTAGAGCTGTAAATAGGATCGTTCAACTGCGCCTTACGGAAGAGATCCTGACCCAGATCATCAGAAAGATAAATCTCGACACTATCCTTATTATTCGGGTTCGGCGAAATAGTAATTGATCCCAGGGGTGTTGGGTCAAGGGAATAGCCATCCACATTAAACCGGTATCCCGCATATAAATTAATTGGTTTAATAATCCGGTATACGTTAATGGTTTGAGTCTCGGTCGTATCATAATACGAATAGCCATCGCGGATAAGATGTACACTTAGCGCCGTGTAGGTAGTATGATCTGTACTTAACGTTGTTATGGTGCTGGGAACAGTCACCAGAAAAGCAGCCGAGGACGTCGTGGGTCCAAGCTTTTCATCCTGATGAAACCCCACCAGCAAACGACCTGCTCCGGACGTATAGAGGCTGTCAAAAATAACGGTGGATGTACGCAATGTAACCGTATCGGTGTACAAGATATCAAACTGGTGTTCCGTGATAAACCCTGAGCCAATATCGGACAGCGTGTTATTACATCCTGCTGCCAGGATGAGAAAAAGAAACGAAATAAAAAAAAATTTTCTACTCATGCTGAATTTTGAACATCACGAACTCCTCCAACGCATAATCTTTAAAAAAAATATGGGCTAGTTTTCAATTTTATAAAAATGTGAGAATACGGGCAATAGCGTAAACTTCAGCCCGATGAATCCGGGCCGTATCAGTTTCATAGACACCCATTTTAAACAAGAAGTTGGAATGCATAAACAAAAGAATTAGTTCCAGGATTTGAAAATTTTCGCAAGAAACAAAAAATTATTGATAAATTTGCTCTTCACGGCGCGAAAGAGACTACATCAGGATCATTTCGTGCTTCGCCTTTATAATGCAGGACAGTGTGAAGTCGTTTTAACTTTTAATTCCTAGTTATTTAATTCCATTGTAAATCCGTGAGTATTCGAATTGGGTGGTTCATTGCCTTCATTCTTTTGACCTTGCCAGGAAAAAGTCAAAACATTCCCGGATCCTTATATGCGGTTTTTGGTTTCGGAGATATTCGTGAGCGAACAACGGCCTACAATCGGGCATTAGGAAATACAGGTATTGCTGTGCGTGACGAATTTAATATCAGTACGATTAATCCGGCTTCGTTAACGTCCATCAACTATCCGTTTACCTCCCTTTTTGAAATTGGCACCAGTTATGGCTCCACGCTCTTCCAAACCAGCATTGCGTCCAATACATCCCGGTCCGGAGCATTGACAGAAATCAACTACTGGTTTCGTTTTTCAAGAAAATGGGCCAGCATTGTCGGAGTTTCTCCGTTCAGCAATGTATCGTACGACATGTCCTCCACACGCGTCTTCGGAGCAACCAGCTTACCTTCGGCGGTACAATATCAGGGGACAGGCGGGTTTAATCAATTCTATTTTGGAAATGCATACGATATTTTAAAGAATCTAACCCTGGGGGCGAATGTGTCTTTTTACCTGGGAAGCATCAAGCGGACGGAAGCGGTCGCCGCGACTGGAGTTACCAATCAGTTTGAAGCCGATGAAATATTGACGGGGCGGGGAGCTAATTTTGACCTCGGTTTGCAATATATGCTGCCCATAAAGAAAACAAAGATCATTTTCGGGGCGACATGGGACAGGGGCGCTTCCATGAACGGAACCCAGCAAGTGGCAATTGTCAACCCTATTACCTTTGATACGCTGAGCAAAACCGATAAACAAGTTCTTGATTCTCACTTACCACCAAAGTATGGTTTCGGGATCAGTGTTAAAAGGGAACGTTCAACTTTTGCCGCCGACATAACGTACTTGCAGTGGAAAAAAGCCGTCTTCGATGAACAGGAGGATTATCGAAACTCCTTCAAATACTCGGTGGGGTATGAGTATCGTGGCGATCTCACCTCGTACCGATATCTTAATTCCATTTCTTTTCGCGCAGGAACCTGGGCACAACAATATCCTATTGCCGTGCAAAATACATTCCTCACGACCTGGGGCTACACCGTGGGAATAGCCCTGCCAATTCAAAATAATAATCGATCGACGATCAGTCTCAATTATTCCGATACGTACCTGGGCACTACAAAAATGGACCTGGTCAAGGAGCAGTCACGCAAATTTTCTTTGGATATTATCATCCGCGATATCTGGGGAGTCAAGTATAAATTTGATTAGCCTCAGCCTCTTGATGTAATTCGCGGAATCTCGTGCTCGAACACAAATTAGATTCCTGCGAATACATTTCACCTGCGATAAAAAATTTTTAACCTGTCACCGAAAATATCTTCCGTGTACATCAGGTCACCCCGTATTCCCGGCGCGTCAACCCCTGAACCCCAGGAAAGAGCAGAGGAAAAAATACGTGCTTCATCCCACAGGCCGGATTGAATAAAAAGATTCAACATCTGACGGCCTCCCTCCACGATGACCGATTGGACTTTTAATTTGAATAAGTCAAGCACAAGCTGATTGAAAAAGTCAGCTTCATCGAGGCGAACGAATAGCAGATTCTTCTCGTCCGAACTCGTGAGGACATTGTACCGGTAAGTCCTGTGTACACCATCAAAAAGATGCAACGACTCAGGAAGGCTCAGAAAACGATCCGAGACTATCCGAATCGGACTCCGACCCGCCCAGTCGCGAGTGGTCAGTCTGGGATTATCCAGTTCAGCTGTTTTTCGGCCGACCAGAATCGCATCTTCCTGGGATCTCCATTGGTGAACGATCTGCCTCGCGTATTCATTGCTGATCCATTTTGAATCATGATTCGTGCGCGCCATAAACCCATCGGCTGTCTGCGCCCACTTCAGAATAATATAAGGTCTGCGCTTCTCCATGAATGTAAAGAAACGCTTATTCAATTCACGGCCCTCCTTCTCCAGTACGCCAAGGATTACCTCAACTCCGGCTTCTCTTAATTTAAGAATCCCCTTCCCTCCCACCAGCGGATTGGTATCCCGGTTAGCGACCACTACTTTCTTTACCCGATGCCGAATCAATAAATCAGCACAGGGAGGCGTTTGGCCAAAATGAGAACAAGGCTCAAGGTTGACATAAACGGTGGCCTCTTTCAGAAAATTTTTATCCTCTACGGAATTCAAGGCATTCACCTCTGCGTGAGGCCCGCCGTATTTTCGGTGCCATCCTTCTCCGATAATTTTTCCGTTCGAAACAATTACACAACCTACGCAAGGGTTGGGACTAACTTCGCCTAACCCAATCCGGGCTAATTCAAATGCCCGTAGCATGAAAAGTTCATCCCTCGTCATTTTCTTTTTTTAGATGTCCACACGTAAACTTTGAAAGGATTCCCGGAAGAAATCAGGAAAATCCCATTAACATTGTAAAGATCATTTTCACGATGACCAATTCCAAAGAACTTTTCAACCGTCTGATGGGTAAAATTGATCTTGAGGAAACACCCGACGAAATTCAGAGCATTCTTTACCTGGTGTTCGAACATCGATTCGGATTAACCAAAACCGATATTCTCGCCGGCAAAGAAGTTGAGCGAGCAGATTCGTGCGATGAAATAATCGATCGCATCAACAACGACGAACCCATTCAGTATATTCTGGGTGTGGCTGATTTTTATGGCCGCCAATTTATAGTTACCCCTTCCGTATTGATTCCCCGAACTGAAACCGAGTTGCTCGTCCATGACGTTATCGCTCATTGTTTGCCGACTGCTCAAGGAACCATTTTAGACATCGGCACCGGCACGGGTTGTATCGCCATCTCCCTGGCTAAAGAGCTGCCCAACATGAAAAGCGTGGCGACGGATGTCAGCGAGGATGCATTGAAGATTGCCCAGGTGAATGCGGACCGGTTCAACGTTTCTATTAAATTTCTCTGTAACGATGTTCTGAATGATTCCTTGCCACTTAGGAACCTTGACATTATCGTCAGTAATCCACCCTACGTCAGTTTTCGTGAAAAGAGCCGGATGAAAAAAAACGTTTTGCTGTTTGAACCTCCCGTTGCCATTTTTGTACCGGACGATGATCCACTGGTTTTTTACAAGGCTATCGCTTCCCTCGCCTGGAAAACATTAACTTCTTCCGGGAAAGTGTGGGTCGAAATTAACGAGCAATTCGGGAAGGAGGTGGTGAATATTTTTTCCGGGAAAGGGTTTCAACAAGTGTCCCTCCGGCGAGATTTCAGCGGCAAGGACCGGATCGTTATGGCATCCCGCTAAGTCTCAAAGAAACAAACCGACCCACCGACCCATGTCTTGTCCTTGTTGAACTTGACTCCAATCATTTCTCCACGGCTAAGACGCGCCAGATTGGTGACTAGTTGTGGTCGCTTTTGTCCTTCTTCCCACAAAAACAAAAGACGAATTTCCGTCTTTACCATTCCGTCCGGAGCCTGGATGACGGGTTCATAATACACTTTTCGCTGCAAGATAAAATTTTTGCGTTCTCCGACTGGCACGTCATCGATCTCCTTTTGCGTAACATGAAAAATTATTCCGCTGCCCGAAAATGAAAAGAGGGGTTTGAGCACATAATTTTCAAGATCTCGAGGAAAGAAATTGAACTCGTCTAAGAATTTACATTCCGGAATAAAAGCACTTTTGATCAGCGGCATCGTGAATTTGCTGATTCGAAAAAACCAATTCGGGTGGCCTGCCCATTCCACGTCTACATTTTCGATAAGGTTAAATTGAAGGTGCAGATCGCTTCGTTTTATCAGTTCATCAAAAATCACCCGGTTATAAATCCTGTGAATCGGAATCTTTTTGCCCAGTTTACGGTAATACAGTTTTCTCCCTTCACGCTCAACGTGGCCAATGTGTACCGGAAAGATCCCCGTAAGGTGCTCAGTGATGACAAAATCAATTCCTGTATTTTGCTCCAACGGGTCAACCTCGAGAAGAATGACGTTCTCGGGAGGATGGTTACCCAGCAAAGCTTTTTTTAACTTATCGCGATACGCCTCCGGCGAAAGTCCAAAGTGACTGGAAAAACCCGTTGGTATGTCAAAGTGTTCTTTGTATTTCCGCGCCAGGAAATCCTGAAATCCAAACAAGGACGGGAAACCCTGCATTTCGATCAACCGGGGCTGCAATTCCCCCATCTCGTCTTTCACCAAGGCAAAATCCAGAGCAAGAAAAAGCGTGTGCTCGGTTTCCTGAGGCACAAAAAAATTCGGGGGAATAGCTTTCTCCGTGACCTTCTTAAAATCCTCCCGAACCAGAAAATCAATGATCGAATCGGATGCCTGGATCAGTTTCTCTTTGAATTTCCTGGGAACAAAAATGGGGGTCTCCGCTATCCTGAATTTAATTCCAAAATGGTAAGACTCGTTCAGGTCAGCCAGAAAGCTCTTGTATTTCTCTTCGGAGAAAAGCTGATTGTATCGCTGGCGAACGGAAGCAATCATGTCCGGGGCTATTGCTGTAAAATGCCTCGCAGGAAAGCCGGAATAATGGTTTTGTACGTTAGCTTGATTTTGTCAGGTTCATTGACCATGCTAAGCATCTGGTGATATTTTTTTTCTCCGTGCTTCTCTATTACAATTTCCCTTTTGTCATCCCGGATCAGGTAACGGTGCGTCCCGTCGGAATCTGCCTCCGGGTGAAATTGGGTCCCGACGATAGCTTCATTGAAACGAATGGCCATGATGGCTCTCTCCAAACCAACAAAAGGCCGGTCCTTTTCTATGCAGAGAATGTTCCCTCCTCCGGACCAGATTTTGCCTTCGTTGGGCTGGACAATCTGATAATCGCGGGAATCAACTGCATAAAAAGGGTCTTCCAATCCGGCGAACAACGAATCCTGGCGTCCTTCTTTGGTCAGGTGGATAGGCATAACACCAAACGCTGTGCTCTTTCTTTTTGACACTTTCGCATATCCATAATAGCGACAAAAGATCTGCAGTGAATGACAAATGAGAAATACGTGCTTCCGGTGAGATGGATTGTTGCGGTTGTGCTTGAGAATGCCATTCATCAATGCAAAATAATTCTCTTCCCACGCCGAGCCTTCGCTGCTGATGGGACTGCCCGGGCCACCCGACGAAATATAGGCATCAAAACTCAGGTCGGCGACTTCGTTTTTCAATCGCACGTCAAAAGTCTGATATTCTATGGGGTCCCGCGATCCAAATTGATCCAACAATTGTCGGATACCGCGCATCCCTTCGTTGGCTTCGCCTTCATAAAGGTCAAGTATAGCTATTCGCATAGAGTTAGGTATAAGGTTGGGGTTTATTATTTAGTGCTCCAAATTGGGGTATTACTCGCATTCTTCAAGCGGAAATTCAAACTATGTGCCAACTAATGTTTGCTCCGTAATATAATCCACTACACTTTCCAGACGGCCCGTTCTCTCAAATACAGCCAATTGCCGGTCCGCTCCCGTGCCACCTTTCAAAATTGTACCGACGTAATTCACCGCAGGGCGACTGCCCAAATCATCTACCACATCATCAATAAAGTCAAGCAATTCCAGGATCAGCCCCCGGGTATCCAGTTCCTCCTGCTTGCCGAAGTCGATCAGTTTTCCGTCCAGGCCATACCGTGAAGCCCGCCACTTATTTTCATTGATCAATGCGCGGTTGTACATGATAAAACTCATATTCTGCAAACGTAATTTATGCAATTTCGCTACCAACGCCTGAAAGATCGCGGCAATGGCAATCGTTTCCTCAATTAACAGGGGCACATCGCATACTCTGAATTCGATCGTATCAAAAAATGGGTGCACCCGCACATCCCACCATATTTTCTTGGCATTGTCTATACATCGTGTCTTAATCAATAAGTTGACATAGTTTTTAAAATCATCCCAATCATTGAAATAGTCAGGCACTCCGGTACGCGGAAATTTATCAAACACTTTCGTACGAAAGGATTTGAATCCTGTGTTGCGACCTTCCCAAAACGGCGAGTTAGTAGAAAGCGCAAAAACGTGCGGAAGAAAATACCGCACTGCATTCATTATATGAATGGCCATGTTTTTATCCGCAATGCCGACGTGCACGTGCAACCCGAAAATCAAATTGGAGCGCGCGGCCTCCTGCATTTCATTCACTATTTCGTCATAGCGGGGATTTGGAGTAATCAGTTGTTTACTCCAGTGCGAGAAGGGATGAGTGCCGGAGGCTCCGATCTTCAGTCCCAGACTGCCGGCCACATCACTCACCAGTTTGCGCAATTTGGTAATATCCTTTCGCGCCTCCTCCACGTTTTCACAAATCCCCGACCCCACTTCAACGACCGCCTGATGCATCTCCGCCTTAACGTGGTCTTGTAAGACCTCCGAGGCTATTTCTACAATTTTCTGGTCGTGCGACGTCAACTCCCGGGTGTTCGGATCAACGACCATGTATTCTTCTTCGACGCCAAGTGTGAATTTTTCCATGCCTCTTCCCTGGCTCCTCGTCGGTCCGGCGAGGAGAAAAGTTATCATTTAACTGATTTCGATTTCCCCTTTGCTTTCTTGGTCGGTGTGGGAATGCTCAATCCTTTTTCGTTTTCTTTCACAAATGCGGCCGCCGAATTTGTGACAAAAGTCCCCCAGGTGAGATTATCTTTACCCGGTCGCTGCGCCTCGGCGCGTTCGATTGCCATTTTCGCAGCATGCTCCACTACCCATTCAAAATTTTCTTGTCCCACTGATTTCAGATCAGCGTCGGGAGCGGGATTGCAAAAGTCAATAGCATAAGGCACTCCATCCCGCACCGCCATTTCCACCGTATTAAAGTCATATCCAAGGGCATTGTTTAACGCCAATACATGGCTGTGCACCTCTTTCAATAATTTCCGTGAAGCGGGACCTTTGTCCGAAACGTACCGCAAATGATGAGGGTTACGAGGTTCGTATTGCATGATCCGTACATATTTCCTACCCAGGCAATAACAACGGAAGTAGTCATCAAAAACAATTTCTTCCTGCAATAACATCACAAGCTGACCCGTCTCCCGATATGAATTAAAAAATTCATCCATGTTGTGAAGTTTATAGACACTTTTCCAGCCCCCGCCGGCATGGGGTTTCATAAACGCCGGCCAGCCGATGTAATCAAAGATCTCTTCCCAATTGAGAGGAAATTTTAAATTACTGAAAGACGCTTCACTGGTGTCGGGCGGCCTTTCATGGGAAGGAAGGATTACCGTCTTGGGCACCGGTACTCCGATCTTTACGGCGAGCGCATTATTGAAAAACTTCTCATCAGCACTCCACCAAAAGGGGTTGTTGAGCACGGCCGTTCCCGACGCAGCTGCATTTTTCAGATAGGCCCTATAAAAAGGCACATCTTGGGAAATGCGATCGATAATTACTGAAAAATCATCCCCATCTCCCTGTTTCACCATATCCACAAGAACGGGCTCCGCTTTGATCCCTGCTAGTCCCATTTTATTAATGCGTTCGACAAAAGCTTCCGGAAAGGAGCGCTCCATGCCGTTTAAAATTCCAATCTTCTTCATATTCCGATAGTCAATTGACCGGGTTAAGTGCTAGTTGACGGAGTATAATTTCTTGCAGTTTCTTTGGTTCCGTTTTTGTGATCAGATGCCCCGAACGGGTAAACCAAAATAGTTCTTTTTTATCAGCTTTTACCGTCCGATAATAATCTTCCGTAAGTTTAAAATAAGTCTGAAAATCGTTGGTCCCCAAAAAAAAGTAAATCGGACATTTGATTTCGGGAGCCGCTAGGAAAAAATTTACCTGCGAAGCCTCATTGAAGAGCGAAAGCCATTTGGTTGACCACGCCTCAACATACGCCAACGAAGCCGGTTTATCCCCCATCAAAAGGGCAACCCATTTCCGGTGATAATACAATTGCAATCCATTCTCAAAAGGCACTTTAACCAGTGATAGCTCATTGGAAGCTAAAATATTGTCTTCTGTTTTGGCTTTCCTCTTCATAAACTCGAGCGAGGCCCGTTCACTTTCCATCTGGTATACCATAGGGCTAATGGCGAAGTATCCGGCGATGAGTTCCGGATGCTTTGCGGTGGCAGCCAGACCCAGAAATCCGCCCCAGGAATGCCCCAGGAGATATATCTTGTCATGCGAAAAACGCGCTCGCAGGTAGTTGATCATTTCGAATGTATCGTCTTCAAAAAGTGACACGGTCAACGGCTGACCTGATGTATTTAGTTTTCCGGTTTTGCCGCTCTCCCGCTGGTCCCACTCAACAACCAGAAAATGCTTTTGCAATTCGCCGGTAAATTGATCGGCATACCCAGAGGATCCTCCGGGACCCCCGTGAAGGAAAAGCAAGACAGGATCCGATTCCCTGATCCCTTTGATACAGATCCATTGTTTTATCCCCCCGATAACAATCGTTTCACTGGAATTAATTTCGGCCCAACCTGGACGTGGGCACAGAAGAGAGATTAAGAACAAAAACCGGAAATACCAAGCGTTCATACCCGTTTGTTTCGACTACTTTATCAACGACAAATAATGGGGAAACATTTCCTTCCATGCCGGCCAGTCATGAGGGGCATTGGGCCGCACATCCAGCCAATGGTTTATCCCTTTGGCTCGCAGAATACCCGCCATCTTTTCATTTGCATCCCAGCACATGTCCTGTGTGCCGGTGCCCAGAACAACATAGAGATCTGAAAAAAAAGGATTCTGGGAATCGGGAATAAAGTCCGGCGGATTATTGAAGTAAACATTATCATCATAGTATCCATCGAGCTGGTCTTTGATGTCGAAGGCAGCACCCATGTTGAAAATATACTTCACTACCTCCGGGTGCTTGAAACCAAAATTAGTGGCATGGTAACCTCCAAAGCTGCAACCGGCAGTAGCTACCCGGCCGACACCGGTTTCGCGTTGGGCAAGAGGCACCAGTTCACGCAAAAGCATCAAGTCATACCAAATGTGATTCTTTACCCGGTCTGCGGGGTGAATATTTTTGTTGTACCAACTCATTGAATCAATACCGTCCGGACAATAAATCTTTATTAGTCCATTGTCGAGGAACCAACCCACACTGTTGATAAGGCTAAAGTCCTTGTTCTCGAAATAACGGCCCATTGAAGTAGGAAAAAGAATGACAGGGTATCCGCTATGTCCAAATGCCAGCACTTCAATGTCGTGGCTTAGGTTGGGCGAATACCACCGATGATATTGTTCCTGGGCCATAGTTCAAACGTGATTTTTAAATCCCCTGCACCCTTAGCCATGGGCAGATAATCTTCCTATTTTTGCAAACCTTCCAAAAATCCAGCAGGAAGCTAATTTAAAAATAGCGACAAATAAAATAGTGGCAGAAAATATTTTACCGGAGGAAATATCCCCGTATCTCTACCAAATTGAAAAAATCTCGGGCGTCTACTCCAAACTCCTTAGTCGGGATGTGGACGTAGAAATTTATTTGCCGCCGGGATATTCAGCGTCGGGTAAAAAATACCCTTTGCTGTTGCTCAACGATGGACAGGACAGCCACGCGGTCAGGATACGGGAGACGTTGCAGAAACTGGTCGTTGAAAAATCTATTCCGGAAATCATTGTGGCCGGTATTGTGGCCGGTGACCGAATGCAAGAGTACGGCGTCGCCGTCAAAAATGATTATAAAGGTCGCGGCAGCCGGGCTAAGAAATATTCAAGATACATTGTTGATGAACTCGTTCCCTATTTGATCTACCGCTATCCGGTAGTAACAGCACCGACACATCATGCGATGGCCGGGTATTCGTTGGGCGGCCTTTCGGCCATGGACATCGTATGGAATCATCCGGGAGTCTTTACAAAAGCAGGTGTGTTCAGTGGATCGTTCTGGTGGCGAAAACGAGACACAGGCAGCGCCTTCTACTCAGACTACCGCGATCGGATGATGCATCTGCAAGTCCGTAAGGGAAAATTTCGGCCCGGACTGAAATTCTGGTTTCAGACGGGCACACTCGATGAAACAAGCGACCGGAATAAAAATGGGATCATCGATTCCATTGACGATACGCTTGATTTGATTTCCGAATTGACCAAAAAAGGATACAGGCCGTTTCACGACATCGAGTATCTCGAAATTAAAAACGGGAAACATTCACCCGAAACATGGGCAGAAGCCATGCCCCATTTCCTGATGTGGGCCTTTGGGCAATAGGTTGGTTGTAATTTAGAAAATACAGAAAGTGCTTGTCACCTTTACACTACGAAGTTGAGTTCTGATCCTGTCGGCTTTCGATCTGAATTAATTCGCACGGTTATCTTCGACCTGGGCGGCGTTCTTATCGATTGGAACCCCCGTCATTTGTACCGGAATTTTTTCAAGACAGAAGAGGAAATCACGTGGTTCCTGGAAAACGTCTGCACCAGCGAATGGAATGATCTCCAGGACGCCGGGCGATCTTTTCAGGAGGCCACCGACGAGTTGCTCAAAAAATTTCCGGATCATGAAGCCCCCATCCGTGCATGGTACGGGCGATGGCAGGAAACCATCGGTGGACCGATTACAGAAACGGTTGCTATTCTCAGAACCCTTCGCGATTCGAAGAGATTTAAACTGTACGCACTGACAAACTGGTCCGCCGAAACATTTCCCTGGGCGATGGAGAATTTTGAATTCCTTCATTGGTTTGAAGGGATCGTTGTTTCAGGAATTGAGAAAACCCGAAAACCTTATCCTGAGTTTTACAAAATCCTCATTGAACGCTATCAAATCAATCCTTCCGAAGCGATTTTTATAGACGACAACATTAAGAATATAGAAGGAGCACGCCAAGCAGGCTTTCATACTATTCACTTTCAATCGCCTGCACAATTACAAGATGAAATGAATAAATGGTTTCCTTCCATTAACCTGGGTAAATCTATTCGATCAGGCTAAAGCAAATGGAGCTAGCTACATTGAAAAATATCACAGCACATCGATTACCTGGCCGGTTCCAAAACCCTCAACACTTTTGAGGTAGCCTGTTACCACATTAACCATGGTTGCGGGAATATGACCCGGAAAAGCAGACCCCAATGCATCAGCGGAATCTTCTACGAGTCCCGGGCTAACGACGTTCAGGCGAACACCCCTTTTCAATTCAATCGCTGCTCCTATGACGAAAGAATGTAAGGCCCCATTGACCACGCTGAGACCAACACCCCCACGAACCGGATCCTTATAAAGAATCCCAGACGTCAGCGTAAAGGAACCGTTGTCGTTAATGTACTCTTTCCCGATCATCACTAAATTGATCTGTCCCATCATTTTGCTTCTAATTCCAATGTAAAAATCCTCTTCCGTCATGGTATCAAATGGACCGAAATAACCGTTGCCCGTGGTACAAATGACCGCATCCGCTTTTCCGATGTGCTTATACATTTCCCGGATAGACTGGGAAGACGTAATATCAACTTTAACGTCGCCGCTTTTGGAGGCTGCCTTAATGATCTCATGACGTTTGCTTAATTCGGCAGTTACTTTCTTGCCGATGGTGCCCGTGGCACCCACAATGATTATTTTCATTTTTGTTTTGTTTTAAATGGCTCATTCCATTGGACTAAAGTAATTAAATTTGAATTTTGAAATTTACAAATGGGTCATTGTTTAGTACATCAAAATTTTTACCCTTAAACCATATGCAAATCAGAAATCTCGGATCGCAAGGATTGAAAACCTCGCAGCTTGGACTTGGCTGTATGGGCATGTCGGAATTTTATGGTGCCGGCAATGATACCGAATCCATCAATGTTATCCACCGCGCCATTGAACTGGGTGTAACCTTTCTGGATACGGCCGATATGTACGGCCCTCATACCAACGAAATTCTCGTGGGGAAAGCGCTGAAGGGCAAACGCCATCAGGTTACTTTGGCAACGAAGTTCGGCATCGTAAGAAACCCAGCGGATCCGACTGTGCGCGGGTTCAGCGGCAAACCTGATTATGTCAGGTCATCCTGCGAGGGAAGTCTCAAGCGACTAAACGTTGATGTCATCGACTTATACTACCTTCACCGGGTTGATCCGGCCACTCCCGTGGAAGAAACCGTAGGTGCGATGGGGGAGCTGGTGGGGACTGGCAAAATCAGGAGCCTGGGACTCTCGGAGGTATCCGCCAGCACGTTGCGCAGGGCCCATAAAGTTTTTCCGATTACGGCACTGCAAAGTGAATACTCTCTCTGGAGTCGTGACCCCGAAGATGAAATACTAGCCGCCTGCAAAGAGCTTGGCATTGCCTTTGTGCCTTATAGTCCTCTTGGCCGCGGTTTTCTCACGGGTGAAATCAAGAAATTTGAAGACCTTGATGGAACTGACTTCCGGCGCTTTTCTCCGCGGTTCCAGGGGGAGAATTTTCAGAAGAATCTTGATCTTGTTGAAAAACTGAAAACCATAGCCGTTAAAAAAGGATGCACTCCATCGCAATTGGCACTAGCTTGGGTGATGGCCCAGGGCGATTACCTGTTTCCCATCCCTGGCACGAAACGGATCCGCTTCCTGGAAGAAAATGTGGGTGCGCTAAGTGTGAGTTTCACAACGGATGAATTATCTGAAATTGACCGGATTCTGCCCAAAGGGGGAGCAGCTGGTCAACGATATCCCGAATCGGGAATGAAGTTTGTTAATGCCTGATCCGGGTTTACTCCGGAAGATTTACTCTTTAAAATTCATCACACTATTCTCAATGATGTCGCAGCATTCATGAAGTTGCTCCTCCTGAATCACAAGGGGCGGTGCGAGGCGAATGATGTTTCCATGGGTTGGTTTCGCCAAAAGTCCATTTTCAGCAAATCGTAAACATAAATTCCATGCGGTTTCACTTTCTGATGTGTCGTTGATAACAATCGCATTCAATAAACCCTTTCCGCGAACCCCGGCAACGAGGGTTGTTCTTTTCATCAACTCGTGGATGCGTTCACGGAAAATTTCCCCGAGACGGTAGGCATTGTCAGCCAGTTTTTCATCTTTCACCACCTGAAGGGCCTCCATCATAACGGCAGCCGCCAGAGGATTGCCTCCAAACGTGGATCCATGTTCTCCCGGCTTGATGACCAGCATTACATCATCATCGGCCAGCACGAGGGAGATGGGCAGAACTCCACCGGAAAGCGCTTTGCCCAGGATCAGGATATCGGATCTGACATTTTCATAGTCCGAAGCCAGCATTTTACCGGTGCGCGCAATTCCGGTCTGAACCTCATCCATCATGAGCAATACGTTGTGTCGTTGGCAAAGTTGAGCGGCCACTTTCAGATAGCCTTCCGAAGGAACATAAACACCGGCTTCTCCTTGAATCGGCTCAATCCACAACGAACATACGTAGGGATCCGTCAACGCCTTTTCCAGGGCTTGCACATCATCGTAGTCAATGATGTCAAACCCCGGCATAAAAGGACCGAACCCATTTTTTGCAGAGGGATCGGAAGAAGCCGAAATGATCGAAGTAGTGCGACCGTGAAAGTTTTGCTTAACCGCAACGATTACCGCTCGGTTATCTGGAATTCCTTTTGTCGTATAGCCCCACCGCCGGGCCAGCTTGATGGCGGTTTCATTAGCCTCGGCACCGCTGTTCATCATGAGCGCTTTATCGTAGCCGAATGTTTCGCAGACGTATTTCTCCGCCAGCCCAAGTTTGTCGTTATAAAATGCACGCGATGTGAGGGTTAGTTCTTTGGCCTGTTCGGTTAATGCGCGGATAATCCGGGGATGACAATGTCCCTGATTAACGGCGCTGTACGCCGAAAGAAAGTCATAATACCGTTTCCCCTCAACGTCCCAGAGAAAAACACCTTCGCCTCTGCATAAAACCACCGGCAGCGGATGATAATTATGTGCGCCGTACTTTTCTTCGAGCAGAATCGCGTTGCCCGCGGAGATTGATTCAATCATACCCGTTTCTTTCTTTGGTGCATTTGTAAAATTAGAGATTTGACCGCAAAAGACCTAAAACAGGATTCATCGGGTAGGTTAACACAGAGACTTCACGGATACCGGTTATGGTCTGGTCCGTTACAAGGAAGATATTGATCAGCCAATCCCTTCAAACGTGAGTTCCTCACGGCTGGCATTTCCCGCTAGGAACAGTTTCTTTTTTTCCGTAAATCGTAATCCCTAACCTAATTTCCATGAAGAAAATTATTCTGTTCATTGCTATAGGCGCTTCGCTGCCCGGCTATCTCCAGGCTCAAAAAGTAAAACAATCCGCAACCCAAACCGTGGCCAAATTTGACGCTGACAAATTCAAGGGCCTCAAATGGCGGAACATCGGTCCATTCCGCGGTGGTCGCGCCAATACCATAACCGGTGTGAAGGGCAATGAAAATATTTATTATGTCGGATATACCGGAGGGGGTGTCTCTAAAACGGAAGATGCCGGAATTACGTGGAAAAATATTTCGGACGGATTTTTTAAGGTAGGATCGATCGGCGATATCGCCGTCAGTGAAGCTGATCCAAATGTTATTTATGTAGGAACCGGTGAGCACGCCGTGCGTGGTGTCATGACTTCTTTCGGCGATGGAGTCTATAAATCTACCGACGCCGGAAAGACCTGGAAAAATATTGGTCTTGAGAAATCACGTCACATCTCCGACATCGTCATTCATCCCACAAATCCTGATGTCGTTTTTGTTGCTGCCCAGGGCCCCGTCCATGGCCCGGGTGGTGAGCGTGGAGTATTTAAATCCATTGATGGTGGAGTGAACTGGAAGCGGACGTTGTTTGTCGATGACAATACGGGTGTGTCTTCACTAAGCATGGACATGACCAACCCCAGGATTCTGTATGCCGCTACCTGGCAGCACCGACGTTACCCCTGGAAAGTTGAAAGCGGAGGCCCCGGTTGTGCCATCTGGAAATCCACGGATAGCGGGGAGACCTGGAGCAAGATCGTAGAAGGCTTACCCAAAGAAATGGGGAAGATTGGCGTGTCCGTTTCGCGCGTGAATCCAAATCGGGTTTATGCCATTATCGAAGCCGAGAAATCAAAGGCCGGACTTTATCGCTCCGATGACGGAGGTAAAAAATGGAATCAGATGACCAACGACCAGACCCTTACCGCCCGTGCCTGGTATTACATGAAAGTATTTGCCGACCCGCTGGATGAAAACATTGTGTACGTCCTCAATGCACCGATCATGCGCTCGATTGATGGCGGGAAGACCTTTCAAAATGTGGAGGTGGGCCATGGTGACACACATGATCTATGGATCAATCCGAAAGAGAGTCGGAACCTTGCCCTGGCTGACGACGGTGGCGGAGAAATATCATTTAATAACGGCAAGTCCTGGTCCACAATTGAAAATCAAGCGACAGCCCAGTTTTACAGGGTCAATGTCGACAACCGTTTCCCTTTTTGGGTATACGGCGGTCAGCAGGATAACCAATCCGTTATGATAAAAAGCCGAACCAGCAACCCCGGCATAACCGATAAAGATTGGGTAGACGGACCCGGCTGTGAAAGTGCCTACATCGCTTTCGACAACACGGATGACCCGAGGTATTTTTTCGGCAGCTGCTACCAGGGACAAGTCGATGTATTAGATATCAAGACCGGCGAGCTAAAAGACATCAGGGAATACCCTGCCATCAACCTCGGGTCGGCGCCGC